>Ga0082212_10000046_pt1 | contig 168126 bp, 164 predicted proteins | sample TergutNt197P3_FD_71548 | JGI IMG/M metagenome (GOLD analysis project Ga0082212, IMG submission 71548) | Neocapritermes taracua P3 segment gut microbial communities from Petit-Saut dam, French Guiana - Nt197 P3 | ecosystem: Host-associated > Arthropoda: Insects > Digestive system > Gut ... | reverse complement strand
GCCGGCGCGCGCCGCCTCAATGGCCGCGTTCAGGGCCAGCAGGTTGGTCTGGTCCGCAATGTCGGAGATGACGTTCATCACCCCGCCGATGCTTTCGGCTTGGGCGCCCAGATCTTGCATGTTCGCCTGCAATGTGGCGGCCACCGTGTTTACCTGATTGATGGAGCGCACCACCTTGTTTACGAGGTCAGCTCCATCGCTGGCCTTGTTTCTGGTCGCTTCGGACTGATCCGAGGCCTGTCCGGCGTTCTTTGCCACTTCCAGCACGGTGGAGTTCATTTCGGTCATGGCCGAGGCCGTGCTTTCCACGCGGGTGCGTTGTTGGTCCGCGCCGCGTGAGACTTGTTCCACCTGGGCTGAGAGCTCTTCGGAGGCGGCGGCGACGCGGTTGGCGATGGAAGCCGCCTGGTCGGCCACACTGGCGATGGTGCGCTGTGTTTGTTTGATGGAGGTGAGATCCGTGACCAATTGGAGTACTGAAACGAGTTTGCCTGCCTGATCAAGCATGGGAATATTCGCATAGCTGATGTCCAGATCCACGCCCGCCCGCGGATGAGCGCGGGTTTCCGCGATGACGGGTTGCAGAGTTTGCGCGGCTTTGCGCAAAGCGTCGGCAGGGGTGTCGGCGTCTTCGCGCTTTGATATCTGCGCATCGCTTTTGCCCTTATAGTCCTCGCCGGCAAGCTGCCGGCCGGCGGCGTTCATGTAAGCGAGCTTGAGATCCGAGTTCAGCATCAGCACAGGGGAGGGGATACTTTCCTGAATCTTGAGAAAGCGGTCCAGAACGGCGTTGGTTCCCAGGACCAACGAGGCAAAGCCGCCCTTGTAGGCTGACGCATCGGCCTTGGCATCCAATTCGCCCCCCTGGATCCGTTTTTCCAGCGTCTGGAAATCGCCCAAAACGGATTGCAGGACGGCGGGAATTTGCCGCAAGGCCGACAGCAAGGCCCCGATTTCCCCTTTTTCGCGGCTGCTCACCTGGGCATTGAAATCGCCGTCGGCGATGGCGCCGGCGAAGACGCTCATCGCGCGCAGCACCTTGATAAGCCCCAGGATGATAAAGAGCGCGGCGAATATTCCAACGGCAAGACCGGCGGCGCTGCCGCCCATCATCGTTTTCTGGCTGCTCTCGATGTTCGCGGTGGTCTCCTTGCCGGTAGCCGCCATCAACTCGTCGCAGGCATCGCTCAACGCCGGAAGTTCCTTGGACAGATATGCCCGGATGGCGCTCATCTCGATAATGACGGCGTTGGCGGTCCTGACCGCATCGTTCATGGCCGCGACGGTATCAGCCCAAGCAGCAAACGCGGCAGCCATCTTGGCGTGGTTTTGACGGCCCGCTTCAGCGACGATATACGCTTTCATGCTCTCCATATTGGAGCGTATGGCCGCGACCGTTTCCATAGCAAGTTTTCCCTGTTCTTCGGAACGCGCACTGAGAGCCACTGTGGCGGCGCGCAAGGTTCCGCAGTCCAGCCCTACTCCAGCGAGCAGGGCTAACATCGGCGCGTTGTTGTTCTGCTGCGCTGTATTTGTCATCGTGACTATCGTCTCTTCCGCGATGACTCTGTTGGGTATCACATCGTTTTTGAACAGCTCCGACACCTTGAAGACCGCGGCCGTCAGTTTGTCCAATCCATCCTGATATGCGCGCGCATTTTTCAGGATCTCGTTCATGATCGCGAGACGCTGCGGATTCGCCGTTTCTTTCATGGCAGACGCAATGTACTGTTCCATTTCGTTCATGCCGTTCTGCATCGTTTTCACGTGCGCGGGGTCCGGATTCGCCAGGAACACGTTCATCGTGGTGGCCACCGAGTTGAAGGTGGCCAGCGAGTCGCTGAGTCCCACGTTCACCCGCGCGAGCCTGCGGTAGTTCAGCAATCCTTCCGCGGAATCTTCCAGGGACCGGTATCCCAGCACGGCTATTCCGCACATAATGACCAGGATGCTCAAAAAACCCGCAATAATTTTGTGTTTGGTAGTCATGCTGTCTCCTTGATATTTTTGTTCCGTGTAATCGCAAAACCTACGTCAGACTATTGTTGTACTTTCTGGAAAATTCGAAAAAAAGGTGATGCTGTGTGGGGAGTTTGCAGAAACGCCGAAACGGGCCAGTCTCTATAGAGACTGGCCCGTTTTATAAATGGAAAAATCGCGCGGCGCTTGGCTGTAAACGCGTTATTCGCTAAATTGTGTGTGTGTGTGTGTGTGTGTGTGTGTGTGTGTGTGTGTAGCAAAAAGCGGACCGGAACTATACATTCCGGTCATTGCATGCTTTGAAAAATGGATGAGGTTTTGTATCACACGCGTACCTTGCTTGAATTTATGTCATAGTAATTCAAGACAGTGGAAAACTCAAGACATAAATTCATGCCCCTAGCGAATCCACTTGAACGTAAAGTTCTGCTCTATGTCCGGGTGTAAAGAGTGGTGTACCGGGCAGGTCCGGGCGGCTCTTTCCAGCCCGGTCTTTTGGTGGTCGGTGTATTCCTTGTCCGGGAAAGTGAATACGACCTCAATGCCTACGATGCGGCGGGGGTTGGAACCCATCTTCTTTTCGACCTGCACGGTGGCTCCGGTTACGTCGCAGCCGTGCGTTTCGCCGTACTTGCCCATGATGGTCATGGCGCAGGCCCCCAGAGCGGTGGCGCAAAGATCCGTGGGCGAAAAGGACTCGCCTTTGCCGCCGTTGTCAAGGGGAGCATCGGTGATGATTTTACTGCCGCTCTGTTCGTGTATGCATTCAACCCGTAGATTGCCGAGGTATTTTTCGCTCATGGTCGTCATGTTCAGTGCCTCATATATTTGGTTTTGTTGTCAAGTAATATACATGTGCAATATCTTTATAATCTCATCAAAATCGAGCGGTTTTCCAACATGATCGTTCATACCCACTTCAAGGCATTTTTCAACATCCTCACGAAACACATTGGCGGTCATCGCGATGATTGGAATAGATTTGGCCTTTGGCGTGTCAAGCTCCCGGATACGCCGGGTTGCCTCATACCCATCCATTTGGGGCATCTGCACATCCATGAAAATCATATCGTATAAGTCGGGGGCGTCATTGAATATGCGAACAGCCTCAACGCCGTTTTCCGCACAGTCTATCGTAAGCAACGTGGGTTCCAAAAGAGCCAATACAATCTCACGGTTAATCTCGACATCCTCCGCAAGAAGGATTCGGCGTCCCTCAAATTGCATTATGGAGCTTTCTTGTGTTACCGTAACTTCTTGATGATCTGTGCCGTCTCTTTCTGCCCGTTTTAATTTAAACGTAAATGCAAAGGTTGCTCCTTTCCCAAGCTCGGACTCTATCCATATAGTACCGTTCATCATTTCAACGATATTCTTTGCAATAGCAAGCCCAAGCCCTGTCCCGCCGTATCTGCGCGTTGTGTTGCTCTCGGCTTGTTGAAATGAGGTAAATAACCGGGCCTGTTGTTCCGGGCTTATGCCAATGCCTGTATCGGATACATTGATTTGTATTGTATGCAAGTCATTTTCTTCGCTTAATAATCTTGCATTCACATTGATGTCGCCATTGTCAGGCGTAAACTTCACCGCGTTTGAGAGCAGGTTGGTAATGACCTGCGCCAATCGCTGATCATCGCCGATCATAAACGCGGGTATTCTTTTATCAATAACTATATTAATTTTTTGATGTTTTTCATCCGCGCGGAAATTAACGACATTTACAACCCCTTGGAGCATTTTTTCAAAGCTAAACTCCACCGGAGATAATTCAAATTTTCCGGATTCTATCTTTGACACATCCAAAACATCGTTAATTACGCCGAGCAGATGATGTGAAGCATCTTCGATTTTATTAAAGCAATAGGCCATACGTTCTTTATCCGCGGCGGATTTGCCTATTTTGGTCATACCGATGATGGCGTTGAGCGGTGTACGGATTTCATGGCTCATATTCGCCAGAAAACTACTTTTTGCCTGCGTCGCCGCTTCTGACCGCACATTCGCGTTGTGCATCTCAGTATTGTCGTGGGCAAGCACAACAATTCCGGTTAAATCTCCCTTAACGTCAAGGGCTGGAGAGATTTTTATGGAGAAGAATATTTTTACGCCATCATTGTCAGATTCGTGGTTGAGAGTATAATGAGTCAACTCGGTTGAGGAATCTCCATAACTGGATAGCAGCTTAATAAACGTCGATTCCATCTCACCGGCGAACTCGTCTCCCAAATTTTCTCTTATAATTGGCAGTATCGGTTCGCCTATTACATCGCGGCCAAATCTTTCTCTCACCGATGATGTATGCAGCAGGACATTAAAATTAGTATCCAACAGCCATAAATCGTCGGGGCTGTTGTCACGAAGCATTTGATTGTAGCGTATCTGTATTTCTTTTTCTTTTTCGTTGTAATCGCGCAATGCCGCCGCCTGTTTATACAGGTGCATTATATTTTCATTTTCTCTTTGCAACCTTGCAAATTTGCGCTTCAGGGCGTTTAACTCGTTTTGAACGCTTTTCAAAGTGACAGCTTCGTCCTGTTCACTTTGTATACCGCTTGGTTTATCGTCATTCAAATTAAACGCTCTCTTTCAAAATCAAAACTGATTCCACAAACATTAAAACGCGCACACGGTAAATGTAGCGTTATGGAAGCGGTTGGTTGCTTTGCCGGCGCGGGTGCTGGTCGGCGCGATTTCTCCGTAACAGTATATCCCCGATGTCGTCAAATTTGACGGGATCATTTCCCTAACGAAATCACCTTCTTTTCCTTTCATATCCGCTAAGAACATAATGCGTAAGTTGCAAGTGGAAATTAATACAGTCGAATACTCATAACCATCGCCCGCATTTTTTATTTGCTCCAAAAGCTCCTTGATACCTGCCTCGGTCGTATCCGCCACATCGTCTCCTTTGCAATACAGCAGGCCGATGTATGAGTTTTCGGGGACACTCCCAAAGCAAGTGACTTCGCCTGTTTCCCGGTCATACGTGTTCAACGCGCGGGACACGGCAACGCCGTCGTAATCATCATCTTTTTCCGTTTCAACGAAAAATTGATAGTTGACCAAGGACATTGTTTGGTCGTCAATAAAAGGAAATTCCTTTATATACTCAAACGCCGGTTTTCCCTCTATCTCGCAAATAACGTTGCCGCGAGATTTTGTGACAAGCCTTTTGTCGAGCGCCTTTTTACCGGCAAGGTTAGCCGTCTTGAATATTGGACGCAGATTACCGGACAGCAGAAGGACAGCCATCCGGTCGCCCCCTGCTTCGCCGTCAAGATAGACCTGCTGTTTGCAAAAATCCATATCGTCGGCGGCGATAAATCCGAAAACGGGCAGGCTACCGCACAAATCTGAAATCTTTGCTAATACGTCATCGGAAGCGATGCTCTGTGCAATCGGCGCTATGCAGATCACCATTGCGGGTTCGGCGGCGGCGTCTTGCTCCTTAAGGCGGCGGTAGGCTTCCTGATAGGTGTCCGTTATTACCTTTTCCGGGTCGGATTCCATCGAACCGCTGATGGCGGCGGCAAAAAAACACTCATCGTCAGTGATTACATGAAGTACCACAGCCAGTTCAGCGAATCCCTCATTTGTCAAAACGGCTCCGGCCGCTGTTGTGCCGCCGACAACCTGACACCCGAGCTCTCGGCTGATCGCGGCTGAGAGTTCGCCTACTTCCATTTCAGGCTGTCCGTGCAGAATAGCGACAGTGTTCTTTCCAAAAGAGAGCTTGTCTTTGATTTGGTTCGTCAGCTCCTTTGTCGCGGCGGCGATGTCGTCCAGTTCATGGCTGATAGCGGTTGCTGATTTCATGACAATACCTCATTTCCTCAATTTATTATAAAAGACGCTCTGCTCCGATACAATTCACATCTCATCATCCGTATGTTTTTTCGTTATTTATCATATCACGCCATTTCTTGAAACTACGAAAATGGGCTTGCCCGGGATGCAAATTGCGGAGCCAGTCGGCTCATATCCCCGGTACGCGGGAAGTTCATCGGTAAGCCCTTGCGCTCAAGACAAAGCTCTGCCATGTTTCAAGGCGGAGGTGGTCATGAGCTACCAGGATATGCAGTCGTGCATTCGTGATTTGGAGAAAAACGGCCAGTTGGTCCGCGTTCCGGATCTGGAAATAGACGCGCAGCTTGAACTGGCCGCCGTGCAACGCCGCGCCTTTCGCGCGGGCAGTCCGACCCTGCTCTTCCCCCGGATCAAAAACTGCGCCTTTCCCATGCTGGCCAACCTGTATGGGACGATGGAGCGCACGCGCTTTATTTTTCGCAAGACCCTGGGGAGAGTAGAGCGGTTGCTCAAGGCCAAGGCGGACCCCGCCGCAGTGCTGCGTCGGCCCTGGCAGTTCGCGGGCGTGCCCCTGACCCTGCTCAGCATGCTGCCGAAAACAGTCAGGCAAGGGCCTGTTCTGGAAGGACAAACCACACTTTCCGCCCTACCGCAACTGGTATCCTGGCCCAAGGACGGCGGCGCTTACGTAACCCTGCCCCAGGTGTATACCGAAGACCCGGACAAACCCGGTTTTTTCGCTTCCAACCTGGGTATGTACCGGGTGCAGATAAGCGGCAACAAGTACGTGCGGGATAAGGAAGCCGGGCTGCATTACCAGATCCACCGGGGCATCGGGCCGCACCACATGGCTGCCCTGCGGCGCGGTGAAGACCTGCCGGTGCGTATTTTTATCGGCGGTCCCCCGGCCATGACCCTGGCAGCGGTCATGCCCCTGCCCGAAGGCGTGCCGGAATTGTGCTTTGCCGGAGCCCTTGCCGGACGGCGTATCGCCATGATTGCGCCGCCGCGCAATCAGAAAGGCGCGGGCCTGCCCATGCTGGCGGAAGCGGATTTCTGCATCAGCGGCTCTCTTTCCGGCGCGGGTGGGAACGCCCCGTTGAAGCCGGAAGGTCCCTTCGGCGATCATCTCGGCTATTACAGCCTGACCCATGACTTTCCCGTGTTGCGCGTGGAAGCTGTGCACCACCGCAAAGACGCCGTATGGCCCTTTACTTCCGTGGGCCGCCCTCCCCAGGAGGACACGGTATTCGGCGACTTCATCCATGAGCTCACGGCGGATCTGGTGCCGACGGTATTTTCCGGCGTGCATGAAGTGCATGCGGTGGACGCGGCCGGAGTGCACCCCCTGCTCCTGGCCGTGGGCAGCGAGCGGTACGTGCCCTTTGCTGAAGGGCGCATACCGCAGGAACTTCTGACCTGCGGCCTGAATCTGCTCGGGTCCACCCAGACCAGCCTGGCCAAATACCTGCTGATCGGAGCCAGAGAAGACAGCCCGGCGCTCAGCGCGCGCGACATACCCGCCTTCCTCGCCCATATGCTGTACCGGACGGATTTTGCTAGGGATTTGCATTTCATAACCCGCACCACCATGGATACCCTGGATTATAGCGGCATCAGTCTGAACCAGGGCTCCAAGCTGCTTTGGGCCGCTGCCGGAGAGCCCGTGCGCAGGCTGGTGGCCGAAATGCCGCCGGACTTCACCCTGCCGGATGGTTTTGGCCGGGCCCGCATGTTCGCTCCGGGCATCCTGGTCTGCTCAGGCCCCAAACACACGGCCCCGCGCGATGCCCAGGACGAAAGCATGCGGCGGCTGGCCGCTCATCTCACGGCGCTGAAGCCGTCGCGGGAACGGGACGGCTCCATTGATCCGCAAGGGCTGCCGCACGAGGTCGCGCTGCTGGTTGTGGTGGATGATGTGGATTTCACCTGCCGTTCATGGGATAACTTTCTCTGGGTTGCCTTTACCCGCTCGGATCCGGCCACGGACTTGTATGGAGCGCGTGAATTCACCCATTGCAAGCACTGGGGATGCGCGGCCCCGCTGATCATGGACGCCCGCATGAAATCTTTTCATGCGCCGCCCCTTGAAGACGACCCGGACGTGGAGCGGCGCATTGATGCCTGGGCTGCGCCGGGAGGGCCGTTGCACGGCCTGGTGTAGGACCTGTAGTGCCTGAGTTTGCCGTGATACTTCGTCAGGCTTGCTTTGTCCTCCGGGGCAGGACCGTAAGAGTCCAGCCCCATCGTCCAAAGCTGCGCCTTCCTCGTCTGACAGTCCACGGCGGCTTAACGCTGTCTTCGCTGTCTCGCCTTTGTCTTCCGTGCGGGGTGGCAAAGCGTAGCGCAGCCAAACTGAGACACTACAGGCATTGCTCAAGCTGAGACTATCCGTTTTTACCTCAACAAGGACATGCACATGAACAATAACAAACTCGTATTCCTTGATGCCGGTTCCATCGGTGACGATATTTCCTGGCCGAAGTTTTCCCTGTTTGGTGAAGCGCTCTTGTATGAGTACACCGAGAAGGAAGAAATAGGCGAAAGGATCAAAGACGCGGATTTTGTTTTCACCAACAAGGTAGTGATCCGGGCCGAACATATCGCTGCGGCCCCGCGTCTGCGCTATATCGGCGTTCTGGCCACCGGCTACAACCAGGTGGATTTGGAAGCGTCGGCCCAAAGGGGCATTCCGGTGTGCAATGTGCCGGATTACTCCTCTCCCTCGGTTGTTCAGCATGTGTTCGCCCTGCTGTTCGCGCTCAGTTCCGATCTCTGCGGTCTGGCCGCCTCGGTGCGGGCCGGAACCTGGTCCAAAAGCAGGCAGTTTTGCTATTGGAACAAGCCAATCATTGAACTGCGGAATAAAATCATGGGCATTGTCGGCTTCGGTGATATCGGCTCCCTGGTGGCTGAGGCCGCCCACGGCTTCGGCATGAAGGTACTGGCTCACGCGCCCAGGCCCAAGAAAGCTCCGGCCTATGCACCCTTTGCTTTTGTTTCCCTCGACGATCTGTTCCGGCAATCGGATGTGGTCAGCCTGCATTGTCCGCTGACGCCTGAGAACACGGGCATGATCAACGCATCCCTGCTCAGAATCATGAAAAAGAGCGCCTTTTTGATCAATACGGCGCGCGGTCCCCTGGTCAATGAGTCGGAACTGGCGGCGGCCCTGCGCGATGGCGTGATTGCCGGAGCCGGTCTGGATGTTGTCTCGCGCGAGCCCATGTCGGACGATAATCCCCTGCGGGAAGCCCCAAATTGTCTGATCACGCCGCATGTGGCCTGGTCCAGCGCTGAGGCCAGAACCCGGCTCATGCAGGGGGTGTTCGACAATGTGCAGGCTTTTGTAAACGGCAAACCAAGCAATGTAAAAAACGGACTGTGATTTTTATCACATGTCGAATAACAGCCTCAAAGTGAAGAGGCTCTAGCAGGCATTGCAGGTCAGGGGAGTATGTTCCGTCCTCTTTTTGCGAAAGAGGGTTGACATTTTGTAAAATTTTTCACAAACTGAGGCCTCGTATACGCACGGGAATCTCCGGCGTATCCCACATCGGCAGTTTGTCGGCCGCATGGGCGGCTTGACCATCCCACCTATACTAACCCTGAGGAGTAATAGTATGTCCAAACTGGTTCCCCCGCATGGTGGTAAAGGCCTTGTTTGCAGCCTTCTTGAAGGCAGCGCCCGCGAAGCCGAGCTTAAGAAAGCCGAAGGCCTCAAGAAGGTTGAAATCAGCCCGCGCGTTCGTGGCGACCTGATCATGATGGGCATCGGCGGCTTCTCTCCGCTGAACGGTTTCATGACCAAGGCCGACTGGAAGAGCGTCTGCGAAAAGTTCTGCATGGCCGACGGCACCTTCTGGCCCGTGCCTGTTATGCTGGACGCCGGCAAGGAAGAGGCCGGTTCCATCAACGTGGGCGATGAAATCGCTCTGGTTTTCAAAGGCGAACCCTATGCCACCATGAAGGTGACGGAAAAGTTCTCCCTGACCGTCGAAGAAAAGATGTGGGAGTGCGAAAAGATTTTCCGGGGTGAAGGCGAAGATTCCTCTAACGATAAATGGGCGAAAACGTCGGTTGAAGATCACCCCGGCGTACAAATGGTCATGGCGCAGAAGGAATTCTGCCTGGCCGGTCCGGTCAAGGTGCTTTCCGAAGGCCGTTACCCCAAGGACTACGCCGGCGTGTACAAGCGCCCGGCCGAACTGCGCGCCGAACTGGACAAGCGCGGCTGGGGCACTGTTGCGGCTCTGCAACTGCGTAACCCCATGCACCGTTCGCACGAATACCTGGCCAAGATTGCCGTTGAAGTGTGTGACGGCGTCGTCATCCACTCCCTGATCGGCAACCTGAAGCCCGGCGACATTCCCGCTGAAGTACGCGTACCCGCCATCGACAAGCTGGTGGAACTGTACTTTGTGAAGGAAAACGTCATCCAGGCCGGTTATCCCCTGGACATGCGCTATGCCGGTCCGCGTGAAGCGCTGCTGCACGCCACCTTCCGCCAGAACTTCGGTATGGACCGTCTTATCGTCGGCCGCGACCACGCGGGCGTCGGCGACTTCTACGGCATGTTCGAAGCCCAGCACATTTTTGAAAAGATCCCGGTGACCGGCGATCCGGGCAAAGATCTGCTGACCAAGCCGCTCAAGATCGACTGGACCTTCTACTGCAAGAAGTGCGACGGCATGGCTTCCCTGCGTACCTGCCCGCATACCAAGGATGATCGCGTCATTCTGTCCGGTACCAAGCTGCGCAAAATGCTGTCCGAAGGCGAAGCGATTCCCGATCACTTCGGCCGTGACGAAGTGCTCGACATCCTGCGCGCATACTATGAAGGCCTCACCGAAAAGGTGGAAATCAAGATGCATGGCGTCGCTGACGGCTCCAGCATCGGCAAGAAATAAGACGTACTGCCCGATCGCTTGCGGTCAACCGTAGACGATCGGTTCATCGCCCCCCGGCCGACCACTCCGGGGGGCTTCCTTTTTTTCGCTTCTCTTCTTCCGCTCCTTGGCGGGAATATGCTCCGGGAGCAAAGCTCCCTCCGCCCGCCTTCGTTGCTCTATGGCGCTACCGCGCTGGCCTGCGGCCTCTCGCAGGGGAGTTAAGGTATGAGCTTGCCTGACAAACGGACCCCTTCCTTCATCTCCGGCCCGCATTCGACGCCGACAGGCGTCGGATAGGAGCCGGATGGCGGCTTTTGAGCGGCGGGAGGCAAAAGACGGTATTTTGTTTTTAGATGAGGAAGGGGGCGGATTTTCGAGGGGCTGTACTCAAGTACTGCCCCGAAGGAAATCGGTACTCTGACGAAGTATTAAAGACAAAAGCCCGGTTTGCCTCCCGACGCGAGAAGATCACACCGCACGCCCCCCCGTGCCCCGTTCTCACTCCAAACTGAGGCGCTACCCGTTAAGAAATTCCTTGCTTCAGAATTTTTTTCCCTTTTTGCATGAAATCGCTTGACCATCCCGGCAGCACGGTGTATCTACCCTCTTCGCGCCGTGTAAACCGCGTTTCACGGTGTTTTCCCTGTGACGGCAGGGGAGGGCGGATGGAGTCCGCCTTATCGCGCCTGGCTGTACTACGCCAGTCAGGTTTGACATTTGCAGGCCTACCAGTGCCTTTAATGTCCGCCGTACCGGTTCCGTTGCTCCAGGGAGCCGAGGCACACTCACGCAAGCGTCTATACGCTTGTGAAGCCTGCAAAGCTTTTATGTACCAATAACAAGGTACAGCCGGCAGGCGACGCGTGGAAGAGAAATTGACGATGGTCGTATGGAGCCGGCTTTTTTATTTTTGACGGAGTAACGAGCGATGACGACAGTAAGTAGCGATCGCATCAGGATCAAGCTCAAGGCTTACGATTACCGCATCCTGGACAAAGCGGTTTCGGAAATCGTTGATACGGCCCGGAACACCGGCGCCGGCATCGCGGGCCCCATTCCGCTGCCCACCAATATTCACAAGTATACTGTGAACCGCAGCGTGCATGTGGATAAAAAGTCGCGCGAGCAGTTTGAAATGCGCATCCATAAACGGCTGGTGGATATCCTTGAGCCCACCCAGCAAACCGTTGATGCCCTCGGCAAGCTTTCTCTGCCTGCCGGCGTAGACGTTGAAATTAAGCTGTAGCGAGGAAGTCATGGCTGAAAAACTGGGAATTTTGGGTCGCAAGCTTGGCATGACCCGCATTTTCGCCAGCGACGGCTCTGTAGTTTCGGTCACGGTGATTCAGGCAGGTCCCTGCCCGGTCATCCAGGTGAAAAATGCCGAGACCGACGGCTATAACGCAGTGCAAATCGCCTTTGGTGTGGATAAGGAAAAGCACATGACAAAGCCGCTTACCGGGCACTTCAACAAGGCCGGTAAGGGTTTTTTCCGTTCCTTGCGCGAAATTCGTTTGGAAAATCCGTCCGAGTTCGCTGTCGGCGACGAACTGAACGCCGAGCTGTTTCAGGCGGGCGATATAGTTAAGATTACCGGACAGAGCATTGGTAAGGGTACGGCAGGTGTTATGAAACGCTGGAACTTCAGCGGCGCGTGCTCTTCGCACGGTGCGGAAAAAGTGCACAGAAACGCCGGTTCCATCGGTAACAACACCGAGCCCGCCAAGGTCTGGAAAGGCAAGAAAATGGCAGGCCGCATGGGTAACAGGCAAGTTACCGTGAAAAGCATTCAAGTTGTGGCCATCCGTCCCGAAGATAACGTGATCCTGGTCAAAGGGCCCGTTCCCGGTCCCAAGAACGGCCTGGTCATGGTGCGCAAGCAGTAGAGGATACTCGACATGGCTCAGGTAACAGTATTCGATCAAGAAAAGAAGGAAGCCGGGAGCATTACCCTGGCTCCCGAGGTCTTTGAAGTTCCGGTGCGGGCCGAGATCCTCAACTTGGTGGTGCGTTCCATACGCGCTTCCTGGCGGGCCGGCACGCATGCCACGCTGAATCGCGCCAAAATGAAGGGCGGCGGTCACAAGCCCTGGCGGCAGAAAGGCACCGGCCGTGCGAGAGCGGGCAGCAACATCTCCCCCATATGGGTCGGCGGTGCGGTGGCCTTTGGTCCTCAGCCGCGCGATTATGGCTTTAAGGTGAACAAAAAGGTGCGCCGCCTGGCTCTGAAAATGGCCCTGTCTTCCCGTCTGGCCGGTGAAAACCTGCTGGTGGTGAAGGATATCGCCCTTGCCGAAGCCAAGACCAAGCATTTCGCCAAGGTAAAGAACGACCTCGGTCTGAAAAAGGCCCTGGTGGTGGTTCCGGCCGAAGCGCACGCGCTGATGCTCAGCGCCCGCAATATTCCCGGACTTACCGTGCTCGCTCCCGAGCAGCTCAACGTGTACGATATTCTCAACCACGGCCAACTGGTCCTGCTTGAGAGCGTCGTTGGGTCCGTCACTGACCGGCTTTCCGGCGCGGGCAGCGATGCCGCTTCGGCGTAAATTGAGGTTCGTCATGGATTATACGCAGATTCTTATCAAGCCTCTGATTTCCGAAAAAGGCACTTTCCTGAAGGAAGAAATGAATCAGGTCGCCTTTTTCGTGCGCAAGGACTCCAACAAGGTCCAGATCAAAAAGGCTGTTGAAGAGGCTTTTGGCGTTACAGTCAAAGCCGTTAATGTGGTGGTGCAAAGACCGCTGGCCAAAATGGTCAGCCGTGGGCGCAAGCGCCAGCCGAGCCGGGTTCCGGGCTGCAAGAAGGCCTATGTCACCCTGGCTGAAGGCAGCAGAATAGAATTCTTCGAGGGAGTGTAAGCCAATGGCCATACGTAAGCTGAAACCCACCTCGGCCGGACGACGTTTCCAGACGGTATCCACCTTTGAGGAAGTCACGGCCACGCGCCCCGAGAAGTCGCTGACCGTCGGCATTCACAAAAAGGCCGGGCGTAACAATAACGGCCGCATCACCAGCCGTCGCAGAGGCGGCGGACACAAGCGCCTGTACCGGCTCATTGATTTTCGCCGTGACAAGATGCATGTGAGCGCCACCGTGACCACCATTGAATACGATCCCAACCGTAGCGCCCGCATAGCTCTTTTGCGCTACGCGGACGGTGAAAAGCGCTATATCCTGGCTCCGGTGGGCATCAAAGTGGGTGATGCGATCATCGCCGGTGAAGGCGCTGACATCAAGCCCGGCAATGCGCTGCCCATGAGCAAGATTCCCGTGGGCACCCTGGTGCACAACATCGAGCTGCATCCCGGCCGCGGCGGCGTGTTCTGCCGTAGCGCGGGCACCTATGCCCAGGTTGTGGCCCGTGAAGGAAAATACGTCACCCTGCGCATGCCTTCCGGCGAAGTGCGCAAGGTTTTGGCTGCCGGCATGGCCTCCATCGGGCAGGTCGGCAATATTCAGCATGAAAACATTTCCCTTGGCAAAGCCGGCCGCAACCGCTGGCTTGGCCGCCGTCCCAAGGTTCGCGGCGTTGCCATGAACCCGGTCGACCATCCCCTGGGCGGCGGCGAGGGCAGAAGCTCGGGCGGTCGCCATCCTGTAACCCCGTGGGGCGTCCCCACCAAGGGCTACAAGACCCGTGACCGCAAAAAAGCTTCTTCCAAGCTGATCGTTAACCGGCGGAAGTAGGTAGGAGTTAAGCAATGCCGAGATCACTGAAAAAAGGCCCCTTTGTCGACGGCCACCTGCTGAAAAAGGTGGAAGCGGCCGCGGCCAACAACGATCGCCGCGTCATCAAAACCTGGTCGAGAAGGTCCACAATCCTGCCTGAAATGGTGGGCTTGACCTTTGCCGTGCATAACGGGAAAAAGTTCATCCCCGTGTTCGTCACCGAAAATATGGTCGGGCACAAGCTGGGCGAATTTTCCCTCACCCGCACCTTCCAGAACCATGCGGGCGATAAGAAAGCCAAAGGCAAAAAGTAGGGGATAGGAAATGGAAACAAGAGCTACGCTGAAGGCCGTGCGCCTCTCCCCGCGTAAAGCGCGCCTTGTGGCCCGCAACGTCGTGGGCATGGACGCCGTAAAGGCCCTGGACGTGTTGAAGTTCACTCCCCAGAAGGCCGCCGGTATTATCCGCCAGGTTATGTATTCCGCTTTGTCCAACAGCGTCAACAACACGTCCATCGACCCGGACACGCTGGTGGTCAAGGAAATCATTGTCAACGAAGGCCCCAGTTGGAAGCGCTTCATGCCCCGCGCGCAAGGCCGCGCCACGAGCATTATCAAGCGCACCAGCCACATAACCGTCATTCTTGCCGAGAGCTAGGAACGAGACTATGGGTCAGAAAGTCAATCCCTTCGGGTTCCGGCTCGGGTACAACAAGAACTGGCAGTCCCGCTGGTACAGCAAAAAAGAGTACCCGGCCTTTGTGTTTGAAGATCACAACATCCGCAATCATGTGAAAAAGCTGCTGTATGCCGCCGGTCTTTCGCGCATCGAAATCGAGCGCCCCGGCGACAAGGTGCGTCTGATTCTGTCCACTGCCCGCCCCGGCATCGTTATTGGCCGTAAGGGTGTGGAAATCGAGAAGTTGCGCGCGGATCTGAAGAAGAAATTCGGACGCGAGTTCGCCATTGAAGTGAACGAAATCCGTCGCCCGGAAGTCGAAGCCCAACTGGTGGCCGAAAACGTGGCCCAGCAGCTTGAGCGGCGCGTGGCTTTCCGCCGCGCCATGAAGCGCACCGTGTCCATGGCCCGCAAGTTCGGCGCCGAAGGCATCAAGATCGGTTGCGCCGGGCGTCTGGCTGGCGCGGAAATCGCCCGCAGCGAATGGTACCGCGACGGCCGCGTGCCCCTGCAAACCCTGCGCGCGGACATCGATTACGGCTACGCCGAAGCGAAGACCACCTACGGCATTATCGGCGTGAAGGTGTGGATCTTCAAGGGTGAAATCCTCGACCATGAGGTGAGTCAGAATGCTTAGTCCCAAAAGAACAAAATTCCGCAAGCTGCAAAAAGGCCGGATCAAAGGTCCCGCCACGCGCGGCGCGCAGATTGCTTTCGGTGATTTCGGCCTCAAAGCCATGGAGCCGGGCAAGCTTACCAACCAGCAGATTGAAGCCGCGCGTATCGCCATGATGCGCCACATCAAGCGCGGCGGCAAGGTCTGGATTCGTATCTTCCCTGATCACTCCTATACCTCCAAGCCCCTGGAAGTCCGGATGGGCAAGGGCAAGGGCGCTCCGGCGGGTTGGTATGCCCCGATCAAGGCCGGACGCATCCTGTATGAACTGAAAGGCGTGTCCCTGGAACTGGCGAGGGAAGCGTTGACGCGCGCCGCACACAAACTTCCCATTAAAACGAACATTGTTGTGCGTGAGGGCTGGTCATCATGAGCGCCGTGAAGCGTAAGGTCCGCCGCCTTGAGCGGTTCCGGGCCAAGATAAAGGCAAAGACCGTTCAGGAGCTTCCGGGCAAGGGCAAGCGCGACGCGCGGTCCGCCAGGAAAGTGAACATAGAGACCGCTGCCGCCCGGAAAAAGGTAAGCGGTAAAGCGATGCGCGAGTTTGAGTCTCTGGGTGTTGCGGACTTGAAGACCAAGCTGGCCGACGCCCGCAAAGAGCTCTTTAACCTGCGTTTCAAGCACGCCACCGGGCAGCTTGAGAACGTGGCGAGCCTGTCTTCCACCAGGAAGACCATTGCGCGCATCCTGACCCTGATTACCCAGAAGGAAGTGGGGGCTTAAGATGAGTGCAGAACTTGCGAATAGAAAAGGCAGATCGCTGGTGGGCACTGTGGTCAGCAACAAGAACGACAAAACCATTGTTGTGCGCGTTGAGACTCTGGTCAAACACCCCCTGCTGAAGAAGTTTATCCGCCGTCACAAGAAATTTACGGCGCATGATCCGAATAACGAATGCGGCATGGGCGACAAGGTGAAGATCATTGAGTTCCGCCCCTTGAGCCGCAACAAGCGCTGGCACCTGGTTTCCGTTCTGGAAAAGGCCGTGTAAGGAGCTGTTCCCATGATACAGGTAGAATCCAATCTGGAAGTGGCGGACAACTCCGGCGCCAAGCGCGTCGCCTGCATCAAGGTGCTGGGCGGCTCCAAGCGTCGTTATGCGTCCGTCGGCGATATCATCATGGTCTCCGTGAAGGACGCCATGCCGCACAGCAAAGTGAAGAAGGGCGATGTGATGCAGGCTGTTATCGTGCGTACAGCCAAGGAACTGCGCCGCCCTGACGGTTCTTACATAAAATTCGACACGAACGCCGCCGTGCTGCTGAGCAAGCAGGGCGAACCGGTGGGCACGCGTATTTTCGGCCCGGTGGCCAGAGAATTGCGCGCCAAGAACTTTATGAAAATCGTCTCCCTTGCCCCCGAGGTACTGTAGGAGCGCTTGAGAAATGAAACAATACCGCATTCATAAAGACGACGTGGTAATGGTGATTGCCGGCAAAGACAAGGGCAAAATCGGCCGGGTTCTGAAAATCCTGCGCAAAAAAGATCGGGTGCTGGTGGAAAAGGTGAACATGGCGATTCGCCATACCAAGCCCAATCCGCAAGTGCAGCAGCCCGGCGGCAGAATCGAAAAGGAAATGCCCCTCCATATCTCCAATGTGGCCGTGCAGTGCCCTTCGTGCAAGAAGTCCACGCGCGTCGGCTACCGCTACATTGAAGAGACCAAGGATGGCAAGACCGCTCAGAAGAGAGTGCGTTTCTGCAAAAAGTGCAACGAAATCATGGCTCAGGGTGGTAAGAAGAAATGACACGCCTTGAAAAAGAATACCGCGAAAAGATTGCTCCCGGTCTGCAAAAGGAATTCGGCTACAAGTCTCCCATGCAGATTCCCGGCATTGAAAAAATTTCGCTGAATATCGGTCTCGGCGCCGCATCGCAGAACAACAAGCTAATGGAAGAGGCCGTGGCGGAGCTTTCCGCCATTGCCGGCCAGAAAGCGGTTGTGACCCGCGCGAAAAAGTCCATTGCCGCGTTCAAGCTGCGTGAAGGCATGGCCATCGGCTGCCGGGTTACCCTGCGCGGCCAGCGCATGTGGGACTTCCTTGACAAGCTGGTGAACTTTGCCCTGCCGCGCGTGCGCGACTTCCGGGGTATTCCGGATCGCGGTTTTGACGGCCGGGGCAATTTTACCTTGGGCATCAAGGAACACACGATTTTTCCCGAGCTTGAGGCTGACCGGGTGGACAACCCCAAGGGGATGAACATCACCATTGTCACCTCGGCCCAATCGGACAAGGAAGGCAAGCTCCTGCTCGAGCAGCTCGGCATGCCTTTCAGAAAGTAAGGAGATACCACATTGTCTCGTACCTCTCTTGAAGTGAAGGCCCGGCGCAAACCCAAGTTCAGCGCCCGAGGCTATAATCGCTGCCCCATTTGCGGGCGTCCGCGCGCTTTTATGCGCAAGTTCGGCCTTTGCCGCATCTGTTTCCGGAATATGTCCCTGCGCGGGGAACTTCCGGGCGTGCGCAAGTCCAGCTGGTAACAGTAAGGAGTAACAGAACATGCTTACCGATCCCATTGCCGATATGCTTACGCGTATCCGCAACGCGCACTTGGCCCTGCATAAGGAAGTGAGTGTGCCGAGCTCGAAGATGAAGCAGTCCATCGCGGCCATCCTCAAGCAGGAAGGATATGTTGACAACGTTACTGTTGACGACAAGGCCATCACCATTTCCCTGAAATATCATAAGGGAAAACCGGCCATTGCGGGACTCAAGAGAATCAGCAAGCCGGGCCGCCGCATTTATGTCGGCTCGTCCCAAATCCCCCGCGTGCAGAACGGCCTCGGCATCTGCATTGTTTCCACCTCTTCGGGCGTGCTTGACGGTGTCAGCGCCCAGGAAAAGAAGGTGGGCGGCGAACTTTTGTGCGAAATCTGGTAGGGGAGCGGATATGTCCAGAATAGGAAAATTACCCATTGCCCTGCCCAAGGGCGTAGAGGTCAAGCTGGCCGCGGGCGTGCTGAATATCAAAGGCCCCAAAGGCGCATTGACCACCCCGGCTGCGGATTGCCTCGACTATGCCGTTTCCGACGCGGAAGTTGTCATCACCCGTAAGGATGAAGAGCGCGTCACCCGCGCCCAGCACGGCCTGCGCCGCACCCTGCTTGCCAACTGCGTGCAGGGCGTTGACAAGGGCTTTTCCAAAACCCTTGAAGTTATCGGCGTCGGCTATAAAGTGGCTGTAAAAGGCAATACGGTGGAACTGGCGCTTGGCTTTTCCCACCCCGTGCTGGTGGACCTGCCCCAGGGCATTGAAGCCAAGGCCGAAGGCCAGAAGCTGACCATCAGCGGGATTGATAAAGAACAGGTGGGCGAGATTGCGGCCCGCATCCGTCGTCTGCGCAAGCCCGAACCTTACAAGGGCAAGGGCATCCGTTATGAAGGCGAACAGGTTCGCCGCAAGGTCGGTAAATCCGGCGGCAAGAAGTAGGCAGGTAAAACATCATGGCAGCTATATCTAAAGAGACTGCGAGACAGCGCCGCAAGGTGCGCATTCGCAAAAAGATATCCGGCACCGCGGCCCGTCCGCGCCTGGTGGTCTTTCGTTCCAACCTGCACATCTATGCCCAGGTTGTGGACGATGAAAACGGAGCCACCCTTGCCGCTACCTCCACGCTCAGCCTGAAAAAGGCCGGGGAAGCCGCCGCGCATTGCAACAAGACGGGCGGAGTATTGGTGGGCAAGGAAATTGCGCGCCTGGCCAAGGAAAAAAATATTTCCAGGGTCGTTTTTGACCGCAACGGCTATCTCTATCACGGACGCGTCAAGGCTGTGGCTGACGGCGCTCGCGAAGCCGGCCTTGAATTTTAATCCGGTAAGGTACTTTCATGGAACAACAGAACGAACTCGGAATGGTTGAGAAGATTGTCTCTCTCAATCGTGTCGCAAAAGTTGTGAAGGGCGGCCGGAGATTCTCTTTCTCGGCCCTGGTGGTTGTCGGCGACGGCAAAGGTTCCGTGGGCTTTGGCCTCGGCAAGGCTCAGGAAGTGCCCGAAGCGTTGCGCAAGGCGACGGAGCGCGCCAGAAAATCCATGATCCGGGTGCCCCTGATTGAAGGCACGCTTCCCTATGAAGTGCTCGGCGCTTACGGCGCCGGTCAGGTCATGCTCAAGCCCGCTTCGCGCGGAACCGGCATCATTGCCGGCGGCGCGGTGCGCGCGGTCATGGAAGCTGTCGGTGTTTCCGATGTGCTGGCAAAAGCCATTGGCACCAACAATCCGCACAACGTGTTGCGCGCCACGGTGCAGGGACTTGCTTCCCTGCGCAGCGCGGAATCCGTGAGCGATATTCGCGGCAAAAAGCTTGTCACCCCCCGTAAGTAAGGGTGAAAGGAACTGGGTGAGCCCGATGATTAAGGTTAAACGTACTCGCAGTATTATCGGCTGCACTCCGAAACAGCGCGCGATAATCGCCGCTCTCGGATTGCGCAAGATACATATGGTAAAAGAATTCAAGGACAACGCGGCCGTGCGCGGCATGATTGCCAAGGTTCCGCATATGGTGGAGGTAGTTGAATAATGCGACTCCATGAACTCTATCCTTTCCCTGAAGAGCGTAAGGCCCGCAAGCGCGTGGGTCGCGGTTCGGGGTCCGGCCTCGGCTGTACCGCGGGTAAAGGCAATAAAGGCCAGAACTCCCGCGCGGGCGGCGGCGTGCCCGCCGGTTTTGAAGGCGGACAGATGCCTTTGCAGCGCCGTCTGCCCAAGCGCGGTTTTAAGAATTTTCCCTTCCGGAATCGTTATGAGATCGTCAACCTGGCTGATATCGAGACCCATTTTGCGGGCAAATCCGAAATCAGCCTGGAAGACATCTATGGCCGCGGCCTTGCCAAAAACGGCTTTCCGGTCAAGGTGCTCGGCAATGGTGACGTTTCCACGGCCCTGACCATTGAAGCCCACAGGTTCAGCGCTTCCGCCGTGGAAAAGCTGCAAAAAGCGGGCGGAACCGCCAAGGCGCTTGAAGACAAGGTTGAGAAAAAACCCGGTTACAACAAGTTTAAAGCACCCAAAAAAGCGAAGGGATAAACCGTGTCCGTCCAAGGCGTGAGAAATATGGCCCATGTGCCGGAATTGTGGCGCAAGCTTGGCTGGACCTTCCTTATTCTGATTGCCTACCGGGTGGGTATTCACGTGCCTATTCCGGGTGTGGACGCCGCTGCCATGACCGCTTTTTTCAAAGCGGCGCAAGGCACTCTGTTCGGCATGTTCGACATGTTTTCGGGCGGGGGCCTCAGCAATGTGTCCATTTTCGCCCTTGGCGTCATGCCGTACATTTCGGCCTCGATTATCATGCAGCTTTTGCAGGTGTTGAGCCCGGATTTGAAGCGCATGGCCAAGGAAGAAGGCTCGAATGGACGTAAGAAGATCACGCAGTATACGCGTTATGCCACGGTGCTGATCACGGTGGTGCAGGGCTTTGGCTTGGCCATGATGCTTGAGAGCATGAGCAGCCCGACCGGTGAAGCGATGGTGCCGAATCCCGGAGCCATGTTTCGCTTTGTGACCATCATAACCATGACGGCCGGAACCATTCTGATTATGTGGCTGGGCGAGCAGATCACGGCCAAGGGCATCGGCAACGGCATTTCCCTGATTATCTTTTCAGGGATTGTGGCCGGTATCCCCAAGGCCTTGATGCAAACCTACATCCTGGCCGGTGACACCATTCCCTACGTGCTGATCCCGATTATCGCGGTCTTCATGGTTGCGGTAACGCTGGGCATCGTGTTTGTGGAAAGGGCGCAGCGGCGTGTGCCGGTGCACTACGCCAAGAGGCAGCAGGGTCGGAAAGTATACGGTGGGCAGACCACGCACCTGCCGCTCCGTCTGAACACCGCTGGCGTTATTCCGCCCATTTTCGCGGGTTCCCTGCTGGTGTTTCCGGCGACCATAGCGCAGTTTTCCCAGAGCCCCTGGGTACAGACCTTCCAGCAGTGGTTTTCGCCCACTTCGGTGGTCTATAACGTACTCTACGTCGGCCTGATCGTATTTTTCTGCTATTTCTATACGGCGATTATTTTTGATCCTAAGGATATTGCCGAAAACTTGAAAAAGCAGGGCGGCTTTGTTCCCGGCATCCGTCCGGGTGACAAGACCAAGGAATATATTGATGCCGTGCTCACCAGAATCACCCTGTGGGGCGCCATTTATATCACCCTGGTCTGCCTGCTGCCGCAGTTTCTGATCACCTGGTTCAACCTGCCGTTTTATTTCGGCGGCACGAGCATCCTGATTGTGGTCGGTGTGGCTATGGACTTCATGAGCCAGGTGAACTCGTATATGATTTCACGCCAGTATGAAGGCTTGATGGGTAAAGCCAAGCTCAAAGGCCGTTATCAGTAGAGTAGTTTCGCTTTCAAATGGTTGTTTGACGGTCGGCAAAGCCGCCCTACAACCATTTGGCGGCAAGGATTTGAGAACAAATCCTTGCGGAGCGGATGAACTTTTTCAAAGTTAATCCGCTCTAGAGCATCCAAAATGCCAGAGTAGGATTGATATTGCAGTGCAGAAATTTCGCGGCGTTTTATTGAAGAACGACAACGAGATTGCTTTGCTGCGCGAAGCGAACCGTTTGGGCACTCTGATCCTGGACGCCATGTGCGCTGAGGTCAAACCCGGGGTTCCGACCATGCTCTTTGAAGAGATTGCCCAGGATATGTGCCGGACATTCAAGGTTAAACCGGCTTTTCAGGGCTATTACGGATTCCCTTACGCCCTTTGCTGTTCGCTGAATGAAGAGGTGGTGCACGGTTTCCCGTCCGCCACCCGCATGTTGCAAGAGGGCGACATTGTCAGCTTTGATTTCGGCGTGATCTACGAAGGCTTTTACGGCGATTCAGCCCGTACTGTCGGGGTAGGGCAGGTTTCCGAAACAGCGGATCGGCTGATGCGGGTGACCAGAGAAAGCCTGATGCGCGGCATAGTCGAGGCCAGAGTGGGCAACACGCTTAATGATGTGTCCGCCGCGGTCCAGAAGCACGCCGAAACACATGGCTATGCGGTTATCCGGCGCTTTGTCGGCCACGGCATCGGACGCAACCTGCACGAAAAGCCGGAGATTCCGAATTTCGTGCCTGGCCTGAACGCTCCCCTGCCGCTCAAAGCGGGGATGGTGCTGGCCATAGAGCCCATGCTGGCCATAGGGACGCATGAGGTGGAGATTTTGAGCGATAACTGGACAGCGGTGACCAAAGATCGCTCTTTGTCCGCTCATTTTGAGTACAGTATAGCCGTGACTTCTCACGGGCCGGAGATTTTGGGATTGCCCGCGTCTGCGGTATAAGGCATTTCCTATTGACAGGCATGGAAGACGGGACTATATATCTCCGTTCCGACATGGCCCGCGCGCGTGGCGGGAAGAAGCACAGTGGAGTGTGTATCATGAAAGTCAGACCTTCAGTTAAAAGAATCTGCCCCAAGTGCAAGGTGATTCGTCGTTATGGCATTTTGCGGGTTATATGTGAAAACCCCCGGCACAAGCAGCGCCAGGGCTAGGCAGCACAGGAGTTTCACGTGGCAAGAATCGCGGGAGTAGATTTGCCCAAGGGCAAGCGCGCGGACATCGCTCTTACCTATATATATGGTATCGGCCGTGCAACGGCGCTGAAAATTCTCGACAGTACCGGTATTGATTGGGGTCGCGGCATTGACGACCTTTCTTCTGAAGAGATTAACGAGATCCGTAAAGAGCTTGAACAGCACCACAAGGTGGAAGGCGACCTTCGCCGTGAGGTGGGAGCCAATATCAAGCGCCTGATGGATATCGGCTGCTACCGTGGACTTCGCCACAGGAAAGGGCTGCCGGTCAGAGGCCAGCGTACCCATACCAACGCGCGTACCCGGAAAGGTCCGCGTCGCGGCGCAGCGCCCAAGAAAAAGTAGGCCTCCAAGGTAAAAACAGGCAAGGCCCGTGCATGCGCGGCTTTTCCGCGGTTTAACAACGCAAGCTATTTGAGAGTGTGACATGGCCAAAGCCAGACGTGCCGTCAAGAAAAAAGAGAAAAAGAATGTGCCTGTGGGCCTCGCCCATATTCAGGCTTCATTCAATAATACGATTATTACCTTTACCGATACCCGCGGCAATGCGATAAGCTGGGCTTCGGCCGGGCAGGCGGGTTTCAAGGGATCGCGCAAGTCCACGCCCTTTGCCGCTCAGGTTGCCGCCGAACAAGCTGCCCGCAAGGCGCAGGAAAACGGTATGCGTACTGTCGGCATTTACGTGATCGGACCGGGTTCCGGCCGTGAGTCGGCCATGCGCGCCATTAATAATGTCGGCTTCAAGGTGGCTTTTATCCGCGATGTGACCCCCATTCCCCATAACGGTTGCCGCCCTCCCAAGCGGCGCCGGGTGTAAGGCTTAAGGAGGAAGTACCTTGGCCAAGTATAATGAATCCAAATGCCGTCTGTGCAGACGTGAAGGTTCCAAGCTCATGCTCAAGGGCGACCGCTGCCACACGGAAAAGTGCGCTTTTGACCGCCGCCCCTATGCGCCGGGCCAGCATGGCCGCGCCCGCAAAAAAGCATCCGACTATGCCGTGCAATTGCGTGAAAAGCAAAAGGTACGGCGTATTTACGGCGTGCTGGAACGCCAGTTCCGTAACTACTTCACCAAGGCGGACATGACCAAGGGCATCACCGGCCACAACTTGCTGGTCAGCCTTGAGCGCCGCCTGGACAGTGTTGTCTACCGGCTGGGATTTGCAAACTCCCGCCAACAGGCCCGCCAACTCGTGCGGCATGGGCTCTTTACCCTGAACGGCCATAAAGTGACCATTCCGTCACTTCTGGTGCGGGTGGGCGATGTCATTGAAGTGCCGGAAAAGAAACGCAAGGTGCCTGTACTGGCCGAAGCTCCGCAAGTAATTGCCAGACGCGGCCTGCCCGGCTGGCTTGAAGCTGACGGCGTTGCCTTCAAAGGCGTTGTCAGGGCGCTTCCGCAGCGGGAAGACATTCAGACTCCGATCAACGAGGATCTGATTGTCGAACTCTACTCCAAGTAACGGCACAGTACGGCCTTTCCGGAAACGGGCGGCCAAACTATACGGGTATTATAATGATCTTTAAACAAGGCGACAGGCTTATAAATTCACGCAACTGGTCCGAGCTCGTTAAGCCCGAGCAGGTTTCACGCACCAGTGATGCAAGTGACGCGCTCTTCGGCAGATTTGTCTGTGAGCCGCTTGAACGCGGGTATGGGACTACCATCGGCAACGCGCTGCGCCGCATCTTGCTGTCTTCTTTGCAGGGAGCGGCCTTTGTGTCCGCCAAGCTCGTGGGCGTGCAGCATGAATTCACAACCATTCCGGGCGTTCTGGAAGATGTGACGGATATCGTGCTGAACCTGAAGCAGGTGCGCCTGGTGATGGATACGGACGAACCGCAGCGCTTGACGCTTAATGTGCACGCCACCGGCCCTGTTTCGGCGGCGAACATTGAAACCACGCAGCATGTGGCCGTGCTCAACCCGGAACAGCACCTCTTTACCATCACGGATGCCAAAGAGGTGCAGATCGAACTTGAAGCGCGCATGGGCAAAGGCTATGTGCCGGCAGACATGCACGACGGCCTGTCCGATGAAATTGGTCTTATCGCGCTTGACGCCAGCTACTCTCCGGTGCGTAAGGTTTCCTACACCGTGGAGCAGGCCCGCGTCGGTCAGATGACCAACTATGACAAACTGATTTTGGAAGTGTGGACAGACGGCTCGGTCACGCCTGAAGACGCCATCGCTTACAGCGCAAAGATTTTGAAAGACCAGCTTACGGTTTTTATCAACTTTGACGAGCGTATTTCCGGCGAAGCCCAGGCCAGCAGTTCCGGCGCCGGAGACCTGAACGAGAATCTGTTCAAGTCCATTGATGAACTTGAGCTTTCCGTGCGGGCCACCAACTGCCTGAAGAGCGCGAATATCTCCCTGGTGGGTGAAATCGTGCAGCGGGCCGAAAGCGATATGCTCAAGACCAAGAATTTCGGTAAAAAATCCCTGGACGAGATCAGGCGCGTGCTCGGTGAGATGGGCCTTGATTTTGGCATGAAGATCGATAATTTCGATAAGAAATATCAGGACTGGAAGAGGAAACAGCACCATGAGGCATAGAAAATCCGGCCGCAAGCTTAACAGAACCCCTTCCCACAGAAAGGCTCTTTTGCGTAACATGGCCAAGGCCCTGATCATCAACACCCGCATCACGACCACGGAAGCCAAGGCCAAGACCTTGCGCGGGGTTGTGGAGCCCCTGATCACTCTGGCCCTGAAAAACGATGTGCATGCGCGCCGTCAGGCCTATCAGGTGCTGGGCGAACACAAGCTTGTGCAACGCCTGTTCGACGAAATCGGTCCTCTGTTCAAGCAGGGCGGCGGCGGATATACCCGCGTGGTCAAGTTGGCGCTGCCCCGCAAAGGCGACGCCGCTCCTCTGGCCATGATAGAGTTCACCAGGAAACCGGGTGAGGCTGTGAGCGAATCCGCCGCGCCCGCCAAAAAGGCCAAGCCCGCCAAGAAGGCTGCGGCCGTGTCCCTGGAAAAAGCGGTTCCTGAAGTCAAGGCTGAAGAGCCCGCCACTCCAGAGGAAGAATCCAAGCCCGCTGAATAAGCGGCATCATATGTGTCAGTAAAAGGTCCCTTTCCACTCCGGCGGAAAGGGACCTTTTTTCTTTGTTTTTCCCGGCAAAAAGTATATGCTTGCCAGGTTCCAGAGCTTGCAGGATATTCGCAGGCTTTTCTTTTTATACATACCCGGAGCAGTGATGTTCAGTCTGATCTTCAAAAAAATATTTGGTTCCAAGAACGAACGCTACATTAAGCGCAAAATGCAGAATGTGGCTAAAATAGCGGCTTTTGAGCCGGAAATGCAACAGCTTTCCGAGGCTGATTTTCCCGGACGCATTGCGGAATATAAACGCCGGGTCATGGCCGGAGAGGCGACGCTGGAAGAACTCCTGCCCGAAGTGTTTGCTCTGGTGCGCGAGGCTTCCGTTCGTTCACTGGGCATGCGCCACTTTGACGTGCAGCTTATAGGCGGCATGGTGCTCCATTCCGGCCGGATTTCTGAAATGAAAACCGGTGAAGGCAAAACCCTGGTCGCCACTCTGGCCGTGGTTTTGAACGCCCTTTCCGGTAAGGGCGTGCACGTTGTGACCGTGAACGATTACCTGGCCAAACGGGACGCCGCCTGGATGGGCAAGCTATACAACTATCTCGGCCTGTCCGTGGGCGTCATCGTGCACGGGTTGACCGATCAGGAGCGCCAGGACGCCTATAACGCGGATATTACTTACGGCACCAATAATGAATTCGGGTTCGACTATTTGCGCGACAACATGAAGTTCTACCAGACCCAGTTAGTGCAGCGCGGACATAATTTCGCCATTGTGGACGAAGTGGACTCCATTCTGATTGACGAAGCCAGAACGCCGCTGATTATTTCCGGGGCCGTTGATGAAGCCACGGACATGTACCGCAAAGTCGACATGCTCGTCACCCGGCTGGTTTCCGCTGACTACACCCTGGATGAAAAGGCCAGGACAGCCATGCTCACGGACGACGGGGTACAGCACGTGGAGCGGCTGCTCGGCATCGACAACCTCTTTGACGCCCAGAACGTGACCGTGCAGCACCATGTGCACCAGTCCCTGAAGGCGCACCATATCTTCAAGCGGGATGTGGACTATATCGTCAAGGACGACCAGGTGGTGATCGTTGACGAATTTACCGGCCGCCTCATGCCCGGCCGCCGCTTCTCCGACGGCCTGCACCAGGCGCTTGAGGCCAAGGAACAGGTGAAGGTGGAGGCGGAAAACCAAACCCTGGCTTCCATAACCTTCCAGAACTATTTCCGCATGTATGAGAAGCTGGCGGGCATGACCGGCACGGCTGATACGGAAGCCGTGGAATTTCATGAAATTTACGGCCTGGAAGTTATTTCCGTGCCTACGCACCGGCCCATGATTCGTCTGGACAAGGCGGATGTGATCTACCGCTCCAAGGCTGAGAAGATGGAAGCCATCGTGCAGCAGATCAAGGAACTGTACAAGGCGGGCCAGCCCGTGCTCGTGGGCACTATTTCCATCGAGACCTCGGAGTTTTTGTCCACCCGCCTGAAAAAAGTGAATATTCCCCATAACGTGCTTAATGCCAAACACCATGAGCAGGAAGCGGCGATCATTGCCGAAGCCGGACAAAAAGGAAAAGTGACCATTGCCACCAACATGGCCGGACGGGGCACGGACATTGTGCTCGGCCCGGATGTGCGCGAACTGGGCGGTTTGTTCATCCTGGGCACGGAGCGCCATGAAAGCCGCCGCATAGACAATCAGTTGCGCGGACGTTCCGGCCGTCAGGGCGATCCTGGGTGTTCGCGCTTTTTCCTGTCCCTGGAAGACGATCTGATGCGCCTGTTCGGCTCGGATCGCATCTCCAAGCTGATGGAAACCCTTGGGCTCAAGGATGGCGAATCCATTGAGCACGGCATGATTTCACGGGCCATTGAAAATGCTCAGAAACGTGTGGAAGGGCATAACTTTGAAATCCGCAAAACGCTTCTGGATTACGACAACGTTATGAATCAGCAGCGTGAGGTCATCTACTCCCTGCGCCGCGACGCTATCCGTCAGGAAGCGATAGAAGATACGGTCATGGAGTTTTTGGATGACACCCTGACTGACATTTACGAGCCCTATGAGGTGGCCAAGGGCAACCTGGATGTGGAGCAGGAAGAATGGCTCATGGGCCGTTTGCAGGAAGTTTTCAACATCCGCCGCCAATGGCAGGATGACCGCCTGCCCACGCCGGAAGAGGCCCGCCAATGCGTCATGGACAGCCTGGAAAGCATCCGCTCCTCGGCGCCCCAGGTGTATGCAGACGTGTTACGCTACTTCCTGCTGGAAGAGTTGGACAGAACCTGGAAAGAACACTTACTGAACATGGATCACCTGCGCGACGGTATCGGCCTGCGCGGCTACGGGCAGCGTGATCCCAAGCAGGAGTACAAGCGGGAAGGCTTTGCCCTGTTCCAGGAAATGCTCTACCGCATTCATGAAAATCTCTTTAAGTCGCTGACCCGCCTGCGCCTTAAAGTGGAAGAAGCACCGGCGGAAGACCAGGCAACGGAACAACCCTCCGAGCCTGAGCAGGAAGTTGCGCAGTCCGGGCCGAAACAGGCGGCTTCGCCTTTTAAGCACAAAGATGCCACTTCGTCCTCCAAGCTCAATTATTCCGCAGGCCAGGGCGGCGGCTCGGAGAAAAAAGCGCCTGAGCGCCGGGAAGCCCCGAAAGTCGGGCGTAATGATGAATGTCCCTGCGGTAGCGGGAAGAAGTACAAAAAATGCTGTGGGCTAGGGAAATAGAAGGGCCGGGTGGCGCAGCTATTTGGATGTCGCCTTTGGAGCGTGCCGTCACGAGGAGGATTTTTGGTCTCTGCCAAGGAAGAAACGCTTTTTATGGAGGGAGTGTACTCTTATGGTACTCGACCGGAATAAAAAGCTTTTCTGACGCAGGCAGAGGGCAAAAAGACCCTCGTGACGGCACGCTCTAATCAAAATCTGTAAATAATCCGCCAATATGGATATCGCCGAGCATGGCTTTGGCGTTTTGCTCGCGCAGACGCCAGAAGGCCTGCTGAATCTGGTCCGAGGTGATGCCGTTGCGCATGGCCGTGTAAGCTTCGATGTAGGCGGCAAGGGTATCGCAAACTTTAATGGCTTCTCCGTCCTTGGGGTCATATTCATCCCGGTTATAGGTTTTTTGCAGGGCGTCAAAGCTGATAATCCGCAGTTTACCGTTTTCCATGATCGTATCGTGGAATTCGGACCCGCTGGACAGGCCGAGATAATACCCGAGCCGGGCAGTGATGTTCTTGTGTCCTTCGGCCTTGAGCGGCTCGAGCACCCGCCTGGCAAGCTCGCTTTCTTCATATTCACGAATAAGCTGGCCGAGGCTGGCAAAAGATTTTTTCACCGGGGAAATGATGTCCCTGGTCAGCAGTTCCGGCAGATCATGAAAAAGGCCGCAGAAGAAATTATTGACCCTGCGGGCCGGGCAGGCGCCGACAACCAGGCTGAGAAAATAGGAATAACAGGCCACGATGAACATGTGGCCCATAACCGAGGTCTCCGGAATACGCGGTGTTTGGGACCAGCGCTTTTGGAAGCGCAGTTGGCCGCACAGGTTGGCAAAGTTGGCCAGGGCAGTGCGGGGAGAGGTAGTGCCGTCTTTGGCGCACGTTCCGGTCTCCAGGGCCTGAATCAGTTCCGGCATGCCGGGCAGGTGAGCATAGGAGGCGAGTTGCTCTTGAAAACTGCGGTCAATTTCCGGCAGTTCGTCGTCAAACTCGTCGTTCAGTCTGCGCAGTAAGCGGAATTCCCAGACACTGGCATAGAGGTGGGCGGCGGCAAGGATGTCCGCGGCGGGTTCATCCGCTTTGGGGTGCTGCATGGAGTGAGATCTGAAACGCTGCCAGAAGTCTTCATTCAGGGGGCGCAGGTGCGGTTCTACTTCGGTCACTGCCCAGGCGGCAAGCCGCTGGTAATGTTCCGGGTTTTCCTTGATCCGATACAGAATGGGCGGTTTGATGTCGGTAATCACCAGACGGAACAGGTACTCGAAAATACCGCCTTCCACGACCTTTTCTTCCAGGGCCAGACGGTCATTCCAGGTTTTCCCTTCCCCGGAGAGGCGGCACAGCAGCCAGGCCACAATCATTTTGTGCGCTTGCTTATCGATTTCTATGAGTTCCATCAGCCGTAACTTATCATTCCAGCGCTTCATGTAGGAGCCTGAAAATACGAACTGCAACAGGGATTTTCTGAGATTTCCGGACACCGTGCGCTCCTTCGGGGGAAATAATAGGCTACTTTGCCAGAAATCCGCCCGGCGGTCGAGGACTGCTCCCCCATTTTCCGGGAGTGGCTTTACTTTTTGTAGAAACGATACTATGTTGCCCCAGGGAATTTTGTAGGTAAATTATGAAGCAGGTAGCTATGAGTACTTCATGCCTTCTGGCGGATTGTATCTGGTCTGGCCAGACAACTTTTTGTGCTGCTCTCAAACAAGCGTCTGTTCCACTGGATAACAAGTGGCCACTTATTATTTTATATTTAAGAGGCATCAAGGAAAATACGATACTTTCGGAAAAGCAGAAGGCGGAACTACAAGGGTTGCTGCTCGATATTCTGCAGAAGAAGAATTTCTCTGAGGCGGCTTTTGCGGAAGTTGAACGGACGGTCCATGCTATCATTACAGCGGACTATGTTGAAAAAATACGTGAAATAACTAAAGAAGCGGCTGAACTGGCTAGAGATGTGCACAACATGCTGGGCAAACGCCGCGATGATGTTGCCGACATCGTTACAGCGGTGGACAGTGACCTTGCCAAAGGTGTTGAACCTGATCTGGTACTGGCGGACTTGCGTAGTTCGTTGAAAAATGTGCTGGCCAAAATGGCTGAAGACGCTGATACCCTGATGGCATTGTCCCGGCAGGACAGCTTGACCGGACTGGCCAACCGGCGCTATTTTGATGAGTTCCTGCAAAAAGCCGTAGCGTCCTGGGAAAGCGATGCGATTCCCGTCAGCATGATTATGCTGGATATCGATTACTTTAAGAAGGTGAATGACACTTTTGGACATCGCACCGGGGATCAGGTTTTGCAGGCCCTGGCCGGACAAATGAATAAGATTCTTCATCCGCTGGCTGCGGATGGCGATAAAATTCTTGTCGCACGCTACGGAGGCGAGGAGTTCGCCGTAGTGCTGTGCGGTGAACTTGCCTTGCGCGCGGTTGTGCTCGCGGAGATCATCCGCAAAACAGCCGGCAAAATAATGGTGGCTCCTCCTGAAGCGGAGAGCGGCGGCAATCTGGAAAAGATCACGCTGACAGTCAGTCTCGGCGTGACCACTATTGGAGAAGGATGGAAAGGCGCCTACCAGAGCAATATTGTTGACTTTGCCGATAAAGCGCTGTATCGGGCCAAAAGCAGCGGCAGAAACTGTACCGTACAGTATTTGCCGGGGAGTGATGATCCGTACAAGGTAGTTTCATCCCAGTGACGATTTCACACTGCCGCAATGTTTCGGAAACCGGCCCCAGGGCCGGTTTTTTACGCGGCAATCCGTAATCTACTATGAATCGGAGCGGGTTACCGCTCCTCCCGGGGATAGTTATGACAGCAGAAGTTGAAGCGGCTGTCGGCCGAGTGGCTGAAGTGATAATGTTCGAAAACTGGTTGCGTTTTTATTTTATCACCGAGGAAGATGATAAACTTTTTATCCGGCTGCCTGAAAAAAGCATGGAGCAGATACAGCAACGCTACCGGAACTATTACGATCTCGCCGCCATGCTGAACAACGAGGAAATTGATCACCAGCACTCGCTGAAAGCCGTGTGCATGTTCATTTCCGGCGGTTTTGACGGTCGCCCGCTGCCTGAGTCTGTGGTGGCCGGCGTCTTTGACAGCCCGAAGTTTCAAATGGAGTTGCAGCTCTTCAGCAATTGGGTGCAAAACCATGAGGAAAAGCTGGACGAACGGTTCATGGAGTTTTCCGAATGGCAAAAGGCCTTTGCCCTCTGGAAAGACACCGATGAGGTGAAAAACTATACCAAGCGCCTTGCCGAGAGCATGGCCTTTGCTCCGTCGGATGCCCCGAAGACCGTGCAATGACCCGGAACCACTGCCTGATCTGATCATGATGGGGCGGACCGCGGTCAGTACGGTCCTCACACGTTTCAAAGCCGGGCAGGCTGGTTGGCACTTGGTGGCGGTGGATGCGACCTGCGGAAACGGGCATGATACCCGCTTTTTGGCGCGGCAACTGGCAGCCCGTGCCGATGACCGCGCATACAGCGTTCTTTCTTTTGATATTCAGCAGTCAGCTTTGGATTCAGCCCGTTCGGCAGCGGGGGAACTTCCCGAGGCGCAGCGCGACAGGCTCTTTTTTTTGCGGCAAAGCCACGATCAATTGCTGGCGGCGCTGCATCAGCACAAGGCCGAGCTTCTTGCTTCCGGCGTAACGTCAAAGCTCGCCGTGATCATGTATAACCTTGGTTTTCTGCCTGGTAGCGACAAGCGCGTCACCACTCTGAAAAACACGACCCTGGCCTCTTTGGAGCAAGCCTCGGCAGCGCTGGACCCGGACGGGTTGCTTTGCGTGCATGCCTACGGCGGGCACCCGGGCGGCCTGGAGGAGCTTGAGGCCGTGGAAGCGTGGTGCTCCGGGCTGCCTTTTGCGGAATGGATGGTTATGCGCTATGCGGCATGCAACAAGGCGCGTAACCCTGAAGTGTTGTTTCTGGCCTGGAAACGGCCGTAGGGAGGCTGATCGTGATGACACGCGAAGACGCTTTGGCTCTTTTACAGGAATTTGGCCCTGAACCGCACATGATGCAGCACGCTTTGGCTTCCGAGGCCGTGATGCGGGCCCTGGCCCGGCATTTTGGCGAAGATGAGCAGCTTTGGGGCCTGACCGGACTCCTGCATGACCTTGACTATCCCATGACCAAAGACAGACCGGACCAGCATGGACTCAAAGCGGCGGAGATACTCGCGGGCAAGCTCCCCGAACAGGCCGTGGCTGCCATCAGGGCTCACAATAGCGAATATACCGGCTGTGAGCCTACGGCGCGCATGGATTTCGCCCTGCGCGCGGCTGAAACCATCACCGGCCTGGTCTCGGCCGCGGCTTTGATGCGGCCCACGGGCATGGAAGGCATGGAAGTGAAGAGCCTGAAAAAGAAAATGAAAGACAAGGCGTTCGCCGCAGCCGTCAGCCGGGACCGGATCAGGGAATGCGAACGTGTGGACATGCCCTTGGACGAGTTTCTGGGTATGGCTATTGTCGCCATGACGCCCCTGTAGGGAGCGCCTCATTTTGGCGTGATACTTCGTCAGGCATCGTTTTTGCTCGGGGGGCAGGACCGAAGAGCTGACTCGCCACCTCCTGTGGCTCGCCCTTCGGGCGGGGTCGTATTCGCTCCCCCGTCCAATTCCGCTATCCTGCGGAATTGTCAGCCCGCCCTCGCAAAAACTTGCCTTCCTTGTCTGACCCCAAACTGAGGCACTCCCTCTGTAAGGGGATGGCTACATAACCTTAGGCGTGCAGCCCTTGATAACCAGGGCGTAGTAGGCCAGCGCGCAGATGCCTCCCAGGATGACCAGGCGTATCAGGCTGCGCAAAGGGCGCGGCTGTGGCGGAGGGATGGTGCCTCTTCCCGCGGCTATGGAGGCCGGGGTTATCTGGGTGCGCCGGGGATCGGGGGGACGGAAAAACATACCGAGCAAGCCCCCGAAAAAACCTGGGCGTTCCCTGTCTTTTTCAGACCGTCCTTCCGTATCTGTTTTGGGCGGAGCCGCGCTTTCCGCATCGGAAGGGAGCACCGCGTCAGGCTGTATCTTGTCTGTGTTTTCATCGCGCTCCGATAAGGTCAGGCTGATCCAGCAAGGGTTCCCCTCCCGGTCAAAACTGTCCTGCCAGTGATCTGTACGGGCTTTGATCACGCCGATCGCGCGTTCAAGATCACTGTCCAAGGCATGGGGAAACGCCAGACGCATGGTGTGTCTGAGCAGGTCCTCCAACGGCGTTTTTTCCTGTGTTGCCTCCCCCATGATGCGCTGAAAAAGCTCCTCTTCCCGGCTCTGCTCAAGAAAAAGCGTTTGCGCGTCCGGTGGGCCTTCGGGACCGGAGCGCCAAGGGGCCGGGTAGGGCCGGAAACGGTAGGCGGGGGCGTTTGTTTCAGTCATGGGCTATTCTTGGGGGACAACGGGTTGCGGTAGAAAGTATTACATCTTTGTAACGTCTTGTCCAATGGTCCGCAACACCTGTTCCGGGGAGATGGCGGCAAGACATTCGCCGTTTCCGGGGCAATCCACTTTACCGTGCAAAGAACAGGGGCGACAGGGCAGGGGGGACTCAAGAATGATATCCTTTGGCCCGGCGGGGAAAAATCCCCATTCACGCGTGGTCGGCCCGAAAAGGGCGATAACCGGCACACCCACGGCAGTGCCCAGGTGCATGGGACCCGAGTCGCCGCTGACCAGGGCGCGGCAGCGGGAAATCAGCGCGCAGCTTTCGCGCAGGCTGGTGGCGTTGGTCATGTCCCGGACATCACCGGGAAAAAGCGCCTTTCCTTTGCCAAGAACAATCCAGGGAATACCCTGATGGTCAAGCAGGGCTGCCAGTTTGCGCCAGTGCGTCTCGGGCCAGGCCTTGAGCGCATGCGTGGCGTAAGGGTGCAAAGCCACGGGCGGGATCGGGGCGGAAAACAATCCGTTTAGGCGCGCGCGGGCCTCGGCGCGCTCCTCGTCCGTGAGCCAGATATGGGGGAGCAGGGCATCCGGCGCGGGCGCGGATGTTTCCACAGCCATAAAGTAGCGCTGCGCGACCGTGGAGGCGCGTAAGCGATCGCCATACAGACGCCTGCCCGAAGAGAGGAATATCCGGCGCTCCAGGCTCATTTTCGGATAGTGTAGAACAGGGCCGCGCCAGAACAGCGACAGCAGGCTTGCGCGCATACTGCCGTGCAGATCCAGCAGGCCCTTTCCGCGCTGTTCCGCGGCCAGGCGGCGGCAGAAAGCCAGGAACGGGCCGCTTTTCAATGTCTCCGGCTCAAGGGCAATGGTCGCCGTAACATGGGGATGGTGGGTGAAGACATCGGCCCAGGGCTTTTTGGTCACAACAGTGAAGGACCAGCCCCTGCTTTCACCGAGAGCGGCTAAAACCCCGGTGGTCAACACCACGTCACCGAGATGTCCCAGTCTGAACGCCACCCATTGGCGCGGCATATCGGCCCTGTTTTGCATGTGTTTTTTACTATACTACTAGTCTGAGTATGGGAAGTCCTGGTAGTGCTATCATTTTGGCGTGATACTTCGTCAGGCTTGCTTTGTCCTCCGGGGCAGGGCCGAAGAGCCCAGCCCCATCGTCCAAAGCTGCGCCTTCCTTGTCTGACGCCAAACTGATAGCACTACCGAAGCCCCAGAACATAGTGAATACCATTGATAAAGTTTTTTTTCAAAATTGGCGCGTAAAATCTAGGATTATTCGTATATTTATTTGAAAATACTGTGGAATATCAGATGAAAAATAATCTTGACCCCAAATACTAAATCAGGAATAGTGCCTTCAGATAACCTGCCCTTCTCAAGATTTTTTCAAGACTTTCTCATGGCAGTGAGAGAGCCTGCCTTGCGTTTTTCCTGTGCGCCATGTTGTTTGGCGCGCAGGGCTTTTTTATTTTTTTCAGGGAGAACCTATTCATGCTCTTTTCGACCATTCGCAAACGGAACGGAGAAGTCGTCCCTTTTGATGCATCCAAAATTTCCAATGCCATTGCCAAGGCCGGCGCCGCCACGGAGGAGTTCGGCGAGCGCGAGGCGCGGCGGCTGACCATGCGCGTGCTCAAGTATGCGGAGCGCATGCGCCTGCCCGAAACGCCCGAGGTTGAAGAGGTCCAGGACATCGTGGAAGAGGTCTTGCTGGATTCCTCGTTCCGGAAAACGGCCAAGGCCTATATCCTCTACCGCGATCAGCGCGCCCAGATGCGCGGCTTGGCCGCGGTCGCCAACGTGGACTTGATGGACGGCTACCTGGGCAAGCTGGATTGGCGCGTGCGCGAAAACAGCAACATGGGATTTTCTCTGCAAGGGCTGAACAACTTCATTTCCTCGGACGTGACCTCCGAATACTGGCTGCGTCGCATCTATACCCCGGCCATTCGCAAGGCCCATACGAGCGGAGACTTTCATCTGCACGATCTCAACCTGCTCTCCGTGTACTGCGTGGGCTGGGATCTACAGGATCTGCTGCGTGAAGGCTTCAAGGGCGTGGCCGGTAATGTGGAGAGCGCGCCGCCCCGGCATTTCCGCTCGGCGCTCGGGCAACTGGTGAACTTTTTCTACACCCTGCAAGGAGAAGCGGCCGGAGCGCAGGCTGTTTCCGGCTTTGACACCCTGCTGGCCCCCTTTATCCGGCATGACGGGCTCACCCCCAAGGAGGTGAAGCAGGCCCTGCAGGAATTTGTCTTTAATATCAATATTCCCACGCGCGTGGGCTTCCAGACGCCCTTTACCAACATCACCCTGGACCTGGAACCTCCGGCCATGCTGAGGAACAGCCCGGTGATTATCGGCGGCAAGGAACAGGATACGGTGTACGGCGACTATCAGGCGGAAATGGAAATGCTGAACCAGGCCTTTGCCGAAGTGATGATGGAAGGCGACAACAAGGGACGCGTGTTCACCTTCCCCATCCCGACCTACAACATCACCCGGGAATTTGACTGGGAGAGCCCGCGCTTCGACACTATCTGGAAAATGACCGGGCGCTACGGCATTCCCTATTTTTCCAACTTCGTGAATTCGGACATGTCTCCGGATGACGCACGTTCCATGTGCTGCCGTTTGCGCCTGGACAACCGGGAGTTGCGCAAGCGCGGCGGCGGCCTGTTTGGAGCGAATCCGCTTACCGGCTCCATTGGCGTGGTAACCTTGAACCTGCCCCGCATAGCCTTTGTCGCGCAGGATGAGGAAGCCTTTTTCACCCGCCTGGACAAGCTGGCGGATTTGGCCAAGGAGAGCTTGTGCGTCAAGCGTAAGGAACTGGAGCGCTTTACCGAAGGCGGCCTGTATCCGTATACCACCTTTTATCTGCGCGATGTGAAAGAGCGCACCGGGCAGTACTGGACGAATCACTTTTCGACCATCGGGATTGTGGGCATGAACGAAGCCTGCATAAGTATGTTGCGTGAAGGCATTGTCACCCGGAACGGGCGCGCTTTTGCCCTGCGCGTGATGGAACGTCTGCGCGACAGGTTGGCCAAGTACCAGGAGGAAACCGGAGACGTGTTCAACCTGGAAGCCACGCCCGCTGAAGGCACGTCCTATCGTCTGGCCCGCCTCGATCTGGAGCGTTTCGGCGCCAAGGCCAATTTTGCCAATTCCGATGCCGTGCGTCTGGGGGCCGCGCCCTTTTATACCAACTCGACCCACCTGCCGGTCAATTACACGGATGACTTCTTTGACGCCCTGGATTTGCAGGACAGTTTGCAGTGCATGTATACCGGCGGCACGGTGCTGCACGGCTTTGTGGGCGAGGAAATAAGCGATACCCGCGTGGTGCGCGATCTGGTACGCAAAATCACCGCCAACTACAAGCTCCCCTATTTCACCATCACGCCCACCTTCAGCGTGTGCACGGCGCACGGCTACCTGCCGGGTGAAACCGCGCTCTGTCCGGAATGCGGGAACCAGGCGGAAATATATTCGCGCGTGGTGGGTTATCTGCGTCCGGTGAACCGCTGGAACGACGGCAAACAGCAGGAATACGGCATGCGCAAAACCTATGCCGCCACAGGCCGGGTGTTGAACAGGGACCGCGCTGTTTCGTGAGCCCGGACGGATTTGCCATAGCGGGCATGCAAGGCATGACAGGCCTGGATTTTCCGGGCCTGGTCAGTGCCATTGTGTTCACGCAAGGTTGTAATTTTCACTGTCTGTATTGTCACAACGCGCATTTAATCCCTCAGCGGGAAGCGGCTTCCGGCGGAATATCTGAGGAAGACGCCCTGGCCTTCTTGCGCAAGCGGGCCGGGCTGCTCGACGGGCTGGTTATTTCCGGGGGCGAGCCGACTTTGCAACCGGGTCTGGCCGAATTTTGCCGTTCGGCCAAGGACCTGGGGTATAAGATCAAACTGGATACCAACGGCAGCAGGCCGGAGGTGATCCGGCAACTGCTGGACGCAGAATTACTCGACTATGTGGCCGTGGATTGCAAAACCCTGCCGGAACGCTATTATCCCGAACTGTGCGCTGAACGCGATGTTGCCTCGGCCTTGCGGCGCACCTTGACCCTGCTTTGCGCCGCAAACCTGCCCTATGAGATACGCACCACCTGCGTGGAGCCGTTCGTTACCGCAAGGACAATAGAAAACCTTGCCGCCTTTCTGTTCGCACTATCACCCTCACTATCAAAAGACGCCCCGTGGTTTCTGCAAAAGGCCAACCTGACGCCGGCCATGCGGGAAAAAGGCTTGGCCCCGATACACTCCGCAGATATGGAACGCCTGGTCGGGCTGGCTCAGGCCGGGGGGGCGCGGGCCTGTATTCGCTAAATGGAATGCGCCCATATGCGGGTTCAATGCCCGCATATGGGCGCGTTATTTGCGAAAACGAATCGAGGCCGCATGGGTATGCGTCACCAACATTTTGATATAGCTGTTAAAAGAATAATGCCGAATATTATGGCATATATTCTGCATTGTTTTTAAACTTTTTTGAAGCTATATACATTCATAATACGCTCTTTGCGAGTAAATCGGACGATGCCCAGGCGCTCTACGACGTTTTTCCGGTAACCCCGAACTGCCGCAAAGAGCAGCATCACGTTCCCATGCATAATCCCTTCTCCTTCTCCGGCAAGCGTGCCGGATGGGGAGTATCATAATCAACCTGACGAGGTCATCACTATGAAAAGAAGAATCATCGCCAGCCTTTTAACCGTCATCATGCTCGCCTTTGGCTCGGGCGTGGCGCAGGCCGCCTATCCCGAAAAACCCATCAACATGATCATTGCCTTCACCGCGGGCGGGTCCAGCGACGTGCAGGCGCGCATCATGCAAAAATACTGGGCCAAATACTCCAACGTGGAGTGGAACTTCATCTATAAGCCGGGCGCGGGCGGGGCCATCGGCTTTACTGAAATCGCCAGGGCCAAGCCGGACGGCTACACCATCGGCGGAGCCAACGTGCCGCATATAATCATTCAGCCGCTTATGCAGGGCGCCCAGTTCACCCTGGAAAGCTTCGACTACATCTGCCAGGTGGTCAATGACCCGCAGGTGGTGGCCGTTCGCAAGGACAGCAAGTTCCAGAACGTGCAGGAAATGTTTGATTTCGCCAAGGCCAATCCGGGCAAGCTCAAAGTCGGCCTGGTGGGCCCGAACAGCGGACACCATCTCATGTATCTTATCACTATTGATAAATATGAATTCCCGGTAACTCCCATATTTTACAAGGGCGCTGCCGACCAGAACGTGGCTCTTCTGGGCGGAGAGATAGACGTCATGTTCGGCAACCTGAATGATGTTATGCGCAGCATGGAAGAAATGCGCCTGCTGGGCATCGCTTCCGAACAACGTAACCAGGCTTTCGTGCCCGACGTGCCCACCCTCAAGGAGCTCGGCTTTGACATCCTCTCGGACATCCGTCGCTGCTTCCTGGCCCCCAAAGGCCTGGCGCCCGAGCATCTCAAGTACCTGCGTGACACGTTCGAGAAAATTTGCAAGGATCCGGATTACATCCAGGACATGATAAAGGCCGGACAGCCCGAGGAATACATGAACGGCGACGATTTCTTCGCCTACCTGAAGAAGCAGCAGGAGTTAATTGAAGCTGCCTTTAAAGAAGCCAACAAAAAGTAACATTTTATAAGGGCCTCCCATGAACCTGTATCATGGGAGGCCCTGCTTTACTTTGAAAAGTTGCAAGCATCTCAAGCGTAAAATGCCATAGGAGAAATCTATGCTTGAATTTATCGGCCCGGCCTTGTTGCACCTGTTGGAGCCGCTCAATATATTTCTGATGGTGGTCGGCCTGACCGGCGGCATCATTATCGGCGCCTTGCCGGGACTTTCCGCCACCATGGGCGTGGCGCTCATGGTGCCCGTCACCTTTGCCATGAATGACATCAGCGGCCTGATCATGCTCGGGGCCATTTACGCGGGCGCTATCTACGGCGGCGCAAACTCGGCCATTCTCATCCGCACCCCCGGCACCCCTTCGTCAGTTGCCACGACCTTTGACGGCTGGCCGATGTGCCTCAAAGGCAGAGCGGACGAGGCTCTTTATGGTTCGCTTATTTCTTCAGCCACCGGCGGTTTTTTCGGCAACTTCATGCTTCTTTTCCTGGCCGCGCCCCTGGCGGTGCTTTCGCTCAAGTTCGGCGCGCCGGAAAGTTTCTGGCTTTGCGTGTTCGGCCTTTCCACCATCGCGGTGATGTCTTCCGGAAACATGGCCAAGGGTCTTCTCTCCGGCGCGGTGGGCCTTTTGTTTTCAACTGTGGGCATGGACCCGCACGAAGCTGTGCCGCGCTTTACTTTTGGCTATTATCCGCTGGTGCAGGGCATAGCCATCATTCCGTGCATGATCGGACTGTTCTCTTTCTCCCAGGTCATGTATCTGGTGGGCAGCTACAAGCCGTTCATCGCCGAATATAATCCGACCAAAGGCGCTTTTACCGCGACCTTTCGCAAACTTTTCAGCAAGTGCAAAGTCATTCTGCTGCGCTCTTCTCTTATCGGCGGCTTCGTGGGCATGCTGCCCGGAGCGGGGGGTGAAATCGCGGCTATTATCGCATACAACGAATCGAAACGTTGGGATAAAAACCCCGAGAAATACGGAACCGGAGCGATTGAGGGCATCGCCGCTTCCGAAAGCTCCAACAACGCGGTTATCGGCGGCTCGCTCATCCCCATGCTCACCCTGGGCATTCCGGGCAGCGCGGTGGCCGCGGTTATTCTCGGCGCGCTGCTGGCCAAGGGCATCCAGCCGGGCTTCAAGGTCTTTACCGTGTCCGGCGATCTCACCTACACCTTCATCATGTCGCAGTTCGCGGTCAACCTTTTGATGCTTCCTGTCGGCTACCTGCTGGTGAAAGTCATGACCAAGCTGCTCAAGGTGCGCCTCACCCTGGTGGCCATCGGCATCGTGATGCTTTCCTATATCGGCTCCTACGCCATCGGCAACAGCCTGCTGGATATATGGGTGGTACTGGCTTTCGGTATTTTCGGCTACTTCGGCCACCGCTTCGGCCTGGATACCGGGGCCATGGCCCTGGGCATCATCCTCGGAGAGATGATTGAGGAAAATCTCGGCAAAACCGAGCAACTCTCCTACGCCATTGACGGCGGCACCATCATGAGCGTGTTTTTGCACAGCACGGTATCGCTGGTGCTTATCGCCCTGACCCTGCTTTCCATGATCATGCCGTTCCTGCTCAAACTCAAACGCGCCAAAAAGGCCGAGACGGACGGCGTGGAACTGGATCTTCCGGGCAGCAATACGAGCCCCAAAGCCGATATTTGCAGCGGGCTCATGCTGCTGGGCCTGGCCGCCTTGTTCGGTTCGCAGCTTTATGAACTCAGCGGGCTCGGCCGTATGTTTCCGGAAGCGCTGATCATCATTATCGGCGTGGGCGGTTTTTACCTGTTCGTCAAAGGCCTTTGGAAGTACAAGACAAAGTACAGGTACGAACCGTTTGAAACCGCTTCCGTCAAGCGTATCGTTATTATTGTGGCCGGCTCCATCGTTTACGCCATACTTACTCCGGTGCTGGGCTTCTATGTTACGTCAGCACTCTTCCTCTTTGGCATGACCTTGTGCCTGCCGGACGAGGGCGTGCCCATGAAGCGCACGGCAATCAACGGAGTTGTGCTCAGCCTGGTCATGTGCATCAGTATTTACGTGTTTTTCACAATTCTGCTCAATGTGCCCACGCCATCCTACGGAGGATGACGCCATAAACTGAAGGGGCGGCCGCGAGGCCGCCCCTTTTCGTTTGAACGGGCGTGAAAACGTCGCGGATCAGCGCAGCGCCATGGGCAGCCAGAGGGTCAGCGGCGGATAAAAGGCAATGATCATAAGGGCCGCGATTTCCGCGAGGAGAAAAGGCATCACCGCCCGGGAAATCTGGGTCATGGTCACGTTGCCGATAGGAGCGGCCACAAAAAGGTTGACGCCCACAGGCGGGGTGATCATGCCGATGCAGATATTGACGCACATAAGAACGGCGAAATGCACGGGATGCAGGCCGATCCCGTCGGCAAGCGGCGCGAGAATGGGCGCGAGCAGAAGCACGATGGCCGCGCCTTCGAGGAACATGCCCACAACAAAGAGCAAGAGGTTGATGAGCAGCAGTATCACGATGGGATTGCTGCTGAAATCGAGAATCATAGCGGCGAAATGCACGGGAACTTGAGCGATGGAGACAATCCAGCCAAAGGGGGCGGATGCGGCTACCACCAGCATGATGATGGATGCGGTTATCCCGCTGTTCACGGCGGAAGTGAAAATCTGCCGGAATGTCAAGGTTCTGTATACTAAAAGCCCGATGATCAGGGAATAGGCCACGGCCACGGCCCCGCCTTCCGTGGGAGTGAATATCCCGCCCCTGATGCCCACCAGGATGATGACCGGCATGACCAGGGCCAGAGAGGCGTCTTTGAGTCCGGTCAGCAGCTCGGCTGCGGTCATGGACCCTTCTCCCTTGGGATAGTTGCGCTTCTTGGATATGCGGGCGACAACGAACACCAGGAAGAGGGAGATCAGAAGGCCCGGCAGCACGCCGCCCATGAACATGGCTCCCACTGAAACGGAACTGACCGTTGCGCCGTAAACGATCATGAGGGCCGACGGAGGGATGATCGGCCCCAGGACTCCGGTGGAAGCGGCCAATGCGGCTGTGAAATCGCGGTAGTATCCTTCCTTTTCCATGGACGGACTGAGAATCTTGATGGTGGCGGCCGTGTCCGCCGTGGCCGAGCCGGTGAGGCCGGCGAACAAGGTTCCGGTCAGGATCATGCTGTGGGCTAGCCCGCCCCGGATGCGCCCCAGGAGAACTTTGCAAAAGCCGATCAGGCGCGTGGTGATGCCTGATTCATTCATCAAATCCCCGGCAAAGATAAAAAAGGGAATGGCCATGAGCGGAAAGGAGGCCGCCGCGCTGTACATTTGCTGGCTCATGACGTTGAGCGGCAGTTCGTTGGTGAAGAAGAGAAAACCCAAGACGCCAAGGCCGAGGCAAAAACCCACGGGCACGCCCAGGAGCAGGGCCACGCCGAAAGGGACAAGCAGGTAGACGATGTTGGAGTCCATAATCAGTCCTCTGGTTGCGCGAGGGCGCAAAGATCGCCCAGAATCATGGCGAGAATGTGGATGGTCATCAGGAGTCCGCCCACCGGCATGGAAAGCCTTGGATAAACCATGGAAATACGCATGCCGTCCGAAAGCATGTCCCGGCTGCTCATGACGTATGACGCGCCCTCGATAAGCAGAAACAGCGCAAAGGCGAACACCAGCAGCCGGACAAGCAGGAAAAACAGAGTTCTGGCTTTGCCGCGCAGCATGTTGATAAACAGATCCACGCCGATATGCGACCAGCGGCGCAAGGCCACGCTGGCGCCGAGAAAACTCATCCAGGCCATGAGGAACATGGTGAACTCCTCGGGCCAGGACAGGGGGGAATTGAAAAAATAGCGGCAGAGCACTTGCGTGATAAGCGAGCCGAACATAAGGAGAGTGATAATCCCGACCATGCGGGTGATATGGCGATTCAGCGCGTGGCTGAAAGCGTCCAGAGCCGTGAATACCGATTGAAGCATACTATCCCCCGTCGTCGCGCTCCCCTTGGGGGGAGCGCGACTTTGCCGCTTGGCGCGACACTATTTTTGCGCCGCGAGGATGCGGTCAATAAGAGCCTGAGGAACTTTATCGGAATATTTTTTCCATACGGTCACGCCAAGCTCGCGCCAGACGGCGACCTGCTCGGGAGTGGCGGTCTGGATTGCCACGCCGGCATCCAGAATGATCTTGCGCAGGTCGTTGTTTCTTGCTTCGGCATTGGCGAAGTTGAATTGCTGGGCCTCATCGGCCGCCTCAAGAATGGCTTTTTGCACGTCGGCGGGGTAGGTATTGAATTTATCCTTGTTGATAAGCGCAAGGTGCAGGGCGTGCTGGCCGGGGAGTTCAGTGATGAATCTGATGACCTCCTGATGCCGGGCGGTAACGGCCCAGTGGTATTGCTGCATTTCGCCGTCCACAACCCTCTGCTCAAGAGCCATGAAGGTTTCGGGCCAACTGACCGGGGTGGGGTTGGCGCCAAAGGCGCGGATGATGTCCATTTCAACCGGACTCGGCGCGGAGCGGAATTTCAGCCCGGCCATATCCGCTGGCGTGCTTATGGGGTGCTTGGTGTTCATCAGATTGCGAAAGCCCCCCGTGTCGGCAAAGAAGAGGCACTTGAGCGGGGTCTGCGCCTCAAGCTTTTCTTTGTATTCCTGACCGATGGCGCCGCCGTAGACGGTGTGCACTCCGGTAATATCTTTGAAAATAAAGGGTAAATCGGCCCAGAAAAAAAGTTCGGTGAAAGGGGCAAGATTGTTTGTCCCACAGGAAGCGATATCAAGGGAGCCTTTGATTACCGATTCCGTGGTGGCCACGTCCCCGCCAAGCTGGGACAGGGGGTAGATTTGCACTTTGACCTTGCCGCCGGTCTTGGCTTCAAGAGACTTTTTGAACTGCTCGTAGGTTTCGAAAATGATGGTCTTGGGGGCCGAAGTATGGGCGAGTTTAATGGTGATGGTATCCGCCGCCCGGGCGATACCGGAACAAGAAAGGACAAGAGCCAGGGAAAGAATGTTGAACAGCAGTTTTCGTGTCAATGCGGTCATTACAGTACTCCTTGCTTGGGGCTGATGTCTCTGTTCCCGTTATTCTTTCCAGGCCGCCGCAACAGTGCGGGCAACCTCTTGTGAAAGACCGGGATCCAGAGGATTGGGTAAAAGATAGGTGTCGCAGAGCTCCGCGTCGGTAACAAAGGCGGATACGGCCCGCGCCGCAGCCAGTTTCATTTCTTTGGTAATACGCTTGGCCCGCGCGTCTCGCGCTCCCTTCACAATGCCGGGGAAGGCCAGAAGATTGTTGACGGTGTTGGGAAAATCAAAACGCCCGGTGCCCACAAAACGCGCTCCCGCGGCAAGGGCCAGAGACGGCATGATTTCAGGATCAGGGTTGGCCAGGCTGAAGACAATGGATTCCGGAGCCATGCTCCGCACCATGTCAGGGCTGACGAGTCCGGCGGAAGAAAGGCCGATGAAGGCGTCCGCGCCGACCATGGCCTCGGTGAGGCTCTTGTCTCTCCTTTTGTTGGTTTTCAGCGCGACGGCCGCTTTATAAGGATTCATCGCCGAAGCGTCCTCCGGCAGGAGCGCGCCCTTGCTGTCGCACACCGTGATATCGGTCGCGCCGAGGTCCATGAGCAGGTTTGCCGTGCTGAGGCCGGAGGCTCCCGCGCCGCAGATGACAATGCGCAGGTCCGCCAGGGGTTTTTGCGTGATGCGCAGCACGTTGAGCATGCCCGCGCACACGGCTATGGCCGTTCCGTGCTGGTCATCGTGGAATACGGGAATGGAAAGGAGCTTTTCCAGTTGCTCTTCAATGTAGAAACAGCGAGGCGCGGCAATATCCTCAAGAAAGATGAACCCGAATGAAGGTTCAACCAGTTGGATGACCCGGATGATTTCATCCGGGTCTTGGGTTTTCAGGCACAGAGGAACCGGGTCGGCCCCCGCGTAATGCTTCAGCATGGCGCCTTTGCCTTCCATCACCACATGGGCCGCTTCAGGGCCGACGTTGCCCAGCCCCAACACCGCGCTGCCGTCCGTGACCACCGCGAGCATGGTGCCCCGCGCCGTAAACTCGTATTGAAGGGCGGGGTCGGCATGCACCATGCGGGTTGGAGCGGCAATGCCGGGGGTATATGCCGTGCTCAGTTCATCAAGGGTAGCCACGGAAATCTTGGAAACCACCTCGAGTTTGCCCCGGGCGTTTTTCACCAGATCCACAGCCAGCTTGTTCCGTGTTTGTTCGTTCATGGATGTTCCTTTTCCGGGTGAATGAGCGCGCTCATGGTTACTTCTGGTCGTGCCGGGGATGGGTATGCACCGGAAAATCCCACTGCGCGTCAGGATAGTGCTTTTGCAGGCGCCAATCGCACGCTCTCGCGTGGCCTTCCATCCCTTCGGCGCGGCAAAGCCGCGAGGTAACGGCGCTGATTACTTTGCTCACTTCCAGGCTGGATTCCTGATAGGTCAGAATCTTTAAAAACTTGTGCACATTCAGGCCGCCGCTGTATTTGGCCGCGCCTTTGGTGGGCAGAATATGGTTGGGACCGGCGCATTTGTCGCCATGGGGCACGTTGCTGCCCTCGCCCAGGAAAAGGGAGCCGTAAGAGCGCAGGTTTTTCAGCCACCAGGGCAGATCCGCGGCCTGTACCTCCAGATGTTCCGGGGCATAGGAGTCGCTGGCCCGGACCATTTCTTCGCGGTTCGCGCAAAGCACCACTTCGCCGTATTCTTCCCATGACGTTGCGGGCACGTGCCCGCCGGGCAGGTCCGCTATCAGCTTCGGCATCAGTTCCATGACCGTAAGCCCCAGCGCCCGGCTGTCCGTGATCAGCCAGGCCGGGGAGTTCACTCCGTGTTCGGCCTGTGACAGAAGATCGATGGCCACGGTCATGGGATCAGCCGTGCTGTCAGCGATGACGCAAACTTCCGAGGGGCCCGCGAAGAGATCAATGCCGCATACGCCCTCGCTGCAAAGAATGCTTTTGGCTTCAGCCACATAGGCATTGCCGGGACCGACCAGGATATTGGCCGGCTTGCCGGTGAAAAGCCCGTAAGCCATGGAAGCAATGGCCTGTACGCCGCCCATGATCATGATGTGGTCCGCCCCGGCCAGATGCAGGGCATAGCAAACCGCGGGGTGCACGACGGAGTCGCGCGGAGGGGTGCAGGCGATGACGCAGGGCACTCCGGCGACCTTGGCCGTGGCCACGCTCATCAGCGCGGAGCAGATGAAAGCATGGCTGCCGCCGGGCACGTAACAACCCGCCACATCCATGGGCACGACCCGCTGGCCGTAACGCACGCCGATGGAAGAGGTCGCGTCGAATTCCTTCAGGCTCTCCCGCTGCAGCCGGGCAAATGCGGTGATCTGTTCATGGGCAAAGGCGATGTCGTCTTTGACCGTTTGCGGCACGCGATCACAAAGCTCCTTTATTGCGCCGGGGCCGAGAAGGATATCGCCTTCCCATTTGTCAAAGCGGCGGGAGAGTTCGCGCGCGGCGTTCTCCCCGCCCTCCTTTATTTGGGTCAGGAGGTCCTGCACCACCGCGCGGGTCGCGCTGCTGTCCGTTGTCGGGTTTTTTTTCGCTTTCTTTAGGTATTCCATTATCCACTCCAAATTTGGGGACGAGAGAAAAGAGCCTGATGGCCGGGAACGGCTCAGGTTAGGTTTTTTATCTTTAATAAAATGAAATCGGCAGCAGAAGGTGGCGTCTGACAACGCCGCACGAAAAAACAGCGGCTTTACAGACACCCTTCCGTCACGAATCGGGTGTTATCGGGGAACGATTGTTCTGAGGAATGTGTACATGAAAAATCCTCATGTTTTTCTGAAAAATATTCAGCGCAATCTTTTGCAAATTTCACATAAGAATCAGGAAAGGATCATGCCGCGCTTGCGGCTGCGGTCTTTTGTCTCATGCCTCCTTTTTTCTGTTTTCGATGCAGGATTTTCTGATCACAAGATTCGTGTCCAGCGTGCAGCGACGCAGTTGGTTATCGTTCTGCTCGATTATTTCCAGCATCAGCTCCATGGAAAGTCTGCCTATTTCGGAACAGGGAACCTTGATGGTGGTGAGCGGAGGGCAGCAGTAGGAAGCCATATCCACGTCATCAAAGCCGCAGACGGAAATATCGTCGGGAATGGACAGTCCGGCCTCGCGGAGCACGGATATGGCCCCGATGGCCAGGTGGTCGCTGCCGCACGTGATGGCGGTGGGAGGATTGTCCATGGCCAGCAGACGCCCCGCCGCTTCTTTGCCGGAGGTAAGCAGGGGCTTTTTGCTGATGACCAGGCCGGGGTCATAGGGCACCCCGTAATCGGCAAGAGCGGCCTGATACCCCTCAAGGCGGTCACGCGTGCGGCTGTTGCAGCTAAACACGCAGATCAGCGCGCCTATTCTGGTATGGCCTAGGCGCAGAAGATACTCGGTGGCCGTGTATGCCCCTTTGAAATTATCAATGGCCACGTAGTTTATGGGGATATGCGTCACCTTGTCCCACATTACCAGGACCGGTATGCCGTTTTTCATGATTTCAAGGATCAGCGCTTCATTCTGTATGTCATACCCGGCGATGATGATGCCGGCGACGCGGTGTTCCAAAAATTGTTTGAGCTGAAAGTATTCTGTGGCCGTATCATACAGGGTGCTGGCCACAATAAGGGGATACCCTTTGTGAAAAGCCACTTCCTGAATGCCAATAAGGGTACTGGCAAAAGCGGAGACGCTCGGAGAGGGAATGATGACGCCGATAACCGGCGCGCGCCGCTTGGGCAAAGTGTAGCCCGTGGCCTTGTATACATAGCTGTTTTCACGCATCACCTGCTGCACCTTGGCGAGCGTGGCCGGGCTGACCAGGTGCGGCGCGTTGAGACTGCGCGATATCGTGGCCTGTGAAACCCCTGCCAGTTCAGCAAGTTTTTGAATGGTAATGCTTGGCATGAAGAATCCTATTCATAAAAAAATGATTTTTTTTCTGAAAGTTTCAGCAACCCTATTCGCCGGATAAAAAAAAGTCAATACGGCCCGGAGCCGCCACTGCATTTTGTGGAAAAATTCTCTATGGAATGCGAATTTCAAAGCGCCCGCACGGCAGAGCCGTGCGGGCGCAAATCATTCCCCTGCCGGCAGGACCTGCCCCTAGCGCCCGGCCTCAGCTTCCAACAAGCGTTTGAATATACCGGCTATTTCGCTGTTTTTATCGCTTTTGCGCTCTATCATGAAGTAATTGATATCCTCAAGCGGCATACTTGTTTTGATTTCTTTCATCAGTCCGCGTTCAAATTCCTGTTTTACGCAGCTCCGGGGAATGATCGTCACCCCCGCGCCTTCAAGCACAAGATTTTTAATGGATTCCATGTTGGCAAGAATGGTGGGCGCGCGCATGCCCGGATACCAGGGTTGCTTCTTGAGCCATTTCATGGCGATGGCATGGTTTTTTGTCCCTTTTTCCCTGAGAATGAAATGCTGGTTCGCGCAATTTCCGTTTTTTAATTCCTCGCTGTAAGCCGCATACCGTGACGAACCGGCGGCAATAACACAGGGGTCAACGAGAAGCGGTTTGAACTTGAGCTTGGCAAAGCCCGGCGAGCGTGGAGCAAAGCCAAGATCCACAAAGGCGCTTTGAACCCATGCGGCTATGGAATGGGCTGTCCCAAAATGAAGTTGGATATCAATATTCGGATACTGTTCCAAAACCACTTTCAATACAGAAGGCAAATAATAGGCGCCCATAACCGATGAGGCCGCGATATTCAGCGTTCCGCTCACCCCGTTTTCCCGGCTGAGGGCAGCGCCTTTAACTTCATCAATAAGCCGGAAGATTTCGTTGACTTTCTGGGCAAGCCGTTCTCCCTCCGCAGTCAGCCGGACGCTTGCGCCGGATCGGACGAACAATTGATATCCCAGTTCCTCTTCGAGCGACTGGATATGATTTGTCACGGTGGGCTGTGTTGTAAAAAGCTCCTGCGCCGCGCGTGTGAAGCTCTTTGTTGAAGCAACCATGAGATAGGTTTTGAGGTGGGAAATGTTCATGCGCGGCTCCGCGTGTTTTGTATGGCCTTTCGCAAGGAATTGCAAAAAAATTTCAGCCTGTCCAGTTCCTCGGACATACTTTTGAAAAAACTTATCCAGGGTATACGATTTTCTAATTTGCTCTGAAAAATTCCCCCGCATATGTTTAAGTCATCACAAATCCCAAATTACAGCGGGGTAGGAAATGGACGAGCGGGAAATATATCGCAGGGCTGTTGAACTGGTTGCCAATGCCCGGGGCAAGCTGGAAGTGGTGAACAAGGTAAGCGCAAGCAATCTTGCGGAATTAAGCATCGCCTACACGCCGGGCGTGGCCGAGCCGACCCGCGCCGTACACGCGGACAAGAGCCTTCAATATCAATATACGGCGAGAGCCTCCATGCTCGCCATCGTTACTGACGGCACGGCGGTTCTCGGGCTTGGCGACGTGGGGCCCGAGGCGGCCATGGTCGTTATGGAGGGCAAAGGCGTCATGCTGAAGCACTTTGCCGGGGCCGATCCGGTTCCCTTGTGCCTTGCGACCACTGATGTCGATGCCATAGTGAACACCGTTAAAAATGTCGAGCCGTCTTTCGGATTCATTTTTCTTGAGGATATCTCGGCTCCCCGCTGTTTTGAAATAGAAGACCGCCTGAACAGGGAGCTGAATATACCGGTATTTCATGACGACCAGCATGGGACGGCCATAGCTGTATGCGCCGGTCTGAAAAATATCGCGCGCCTGAGCGGCCGCGATTTGTCCGAAAAGCGCGTGGTCATCAGCGGCGCGGGGGCGTCGGCAATAGCCACGGCAAATCTTTTGTACGCGCTTGGAATCAATAAAATAACCATGATCGACAGCAAGGGCGTGCTTTCCCGAAAACGCGGCGACTTGAACAAATACAAAAAAGCAATCGTGGAAAGCAGCAGTGTGGCGCTTGAAGGAAGTATCGCCGACGCGCTGAAAGGCGCTGATATTTTTATCGGCCTCTCCCGCGCCGGTCTTCTTTCCAAAGAAATGGCGGCGTCCATGAATCACGATGCCACCATCTTTGCCCTGGCCAACCCGGACCCGGAGATCATGCCCCCCGACGCTTGGGCAGCCGGGGCGCGATACGTGGGGACCGGGCGTTTCGACTTTCCTAACACCGTCAACAATTTGCTCGCCTTCCCCGGAATCGTCAAGGGAGCGATGCGCTCCAGAGCGGCGCACATTACCCTGGACATGAAACTTGCCGCGGTCGACGCCATTGCGAATTACGTCACTGACAAAGAGCTTTCAGATCGATACCTGCTGCCCAACCCGCTGGATATGCGTCTTTCCGAGAGCGTTGCCGAAGCGGTAGCCGCCGCTGTTCATAATTAGAGCTGCTATGACTCGTTTCTGGACGCTAACCCTCAAGCGACCGTAGCTGTATTGCCGCAAGGAAGCGTTACACTTCCCGCGCATAACCCTTCTCCTTATCCGGCATGCCAGCCGGATAAGGAGTGTCATAATCAAACTGATGAGGTCATACTATGAAAAAACGCATCATCGCCGGCCTTTTAACCGTTATCATGCTTGCCTTCGGCGCGGGCGCGGCTCAGGCAGCCGCCTATCCCACCAAGCCCATTAACCTGATCATTGCCTTCACCGCGGGTGGGTCCAGCGATGTGCAGGCGCGCATCATGCAAAAATACTGGGTCAAATACGCCAACGTGGAGTGGAATTTCATCTATAAGCCGGGCGCGGGCGGGGCCATCGGCTTTACTGAAATCGCCAGGGCCAAGCCGGACGGCTACACCATCGGCGGGGGCAACGTGCCGCATATGATCATTCAGCCGTTCATGCAGGGCGCGCAGTACACCATCGAAAGCTTTGACTACATCTGCCAGGTGGTCAATGACCCGCAGGTGGTGGCCGTCCGCAAGGACAGCCAGTTCCAGGGCGTACGGGACGTGTTTGATTTCGCCAAGGCCAACCCGGGCAAGCTCAAGCTCGGCCTTGTGGGCCCGAACAGCGGGCAGCACCTTATGTACCTTGACGTTATCGGCAAGTTTGACTTTCCGGTAACGCCCATTTTTTACAAGGGAACGGCTGATCAGAACGTGGCTCTTTTGGGCGGAGAAATAGACGTTATGTTCGGCAACCTGAATGACGTTATGCGCAGCATGGAAGAAATGCGCCTTCTGGGCATATCTTCAGAGCAGCGCGACAAGGTTTTTGTGCCTGACGTGCCTACCCTCAGAGAGCTCGGCATGGACGTCCTCTCGGACATCCGGCGCTGCTTTATGGCCCCCAAAGGACTGGCTCCCGATCATCTCAAGTATCTGCGTGACACCTTTGAGAAAATTTGCAAGGATCCGGATTACATCCAGGACATGATAAAGGCCGGACAGCCTGTGGAATACATGAGCGGCGAGGACTTCTTCGCCTACATGAAAGAGCAGCAGGTCCTGGTTGAGGCCGCGCTTAAAAAGGCCGATAAAAAATAGAGCGTTACACCATACGCGCTTAAAACAAAACGCCCGCGCGGGTATGCCGCGCGGGCGTTTTGCGGCGGGGGGGGGAACGCTGTCGCGGCTACTGTTTTGCCATCTCCATAATCAGGATGTGAGCTGAACCCTTGGGGGTAATGGTGATGGTTTCTTCAGTTATTTCCAGAGCGTCGCGCATGATCATGGCAATGCCGTTGATGTCCGCATCGCCTTCCATCAAAACAAGATAGGCCTGGCGGCCCTTGTCCACCTTGAATTCGGCCTTGTTGCCCTCGGTCAGAATCGTGGCATAGGCGTTGATATCGGCGTGTATGCGAATCGGCGCTTCCGACTTCGGATTCTCCACATAGGTGGCAATGGGAAGCCATTTGTTTATTCTGTCTTCCAGGGTGAAACGAAAGTCACCGTAGGTGGGCGGGTGGCCGGTCTTGTCCGGTAAAAACCAGATTTGCAGAAAGCGCAACACTCCCTTGCCCCAGTTATGCTCACTGTGGACTACGCCGGTTCCGGCGCTCATATATTGCACCTGGCCTCTGGTCAGGGTTTGCTGGTTGTTCATGCTGTCGGCGTGAGAAAGTTCGCCTTCAATGACGTAGGACATGACCTCCATGTCCTTGTGCGGGTGCATGTCAAAGCCTGTGTTGGGCTGAACGATGTCGTCGTTGACGACGCGCAGCACCCCGAAGTGAATATTATCCGGGTTATAGTATTCGGCAAAGGAAAAATGGAAATGGCTGTCGAGCCAGCCGAGAAAGGATCGCCCCATGTTTTTACTGTGAATATGGCGCAGCATGTGTCCCTCCAGGAGGAATATAGGTTAATTATATGAAGATAAGCACCTATATACTGTGTATGCTATAAGTAGTGGAGGGGCAAGGGGGGAATGCAAAATAAGTGTGTCTTTTGGCTTGTCCATACATATGTGGAGCGCGCGGCGCAGACGAGGAAAAGGCGCTTTTTTGCGGAGGGAGTGTACTCTTATGGTACTCGACCGGAGCAAAAAAACGCCTTTGACGAAGTATGCGCCCGCGAAACGCGTATGTATGGATAAGCCCTTAGTACCCCCAACTGGAACAATCCCAGCAGTGCGTACAGAGCTTCTCCTTGGGCAGGCCGATGGCTTTGACCATATTTTCCATTTTTTGGAACTTGAGTGAAGACAGATTGAGCCGGGAGCGGATCCAATCAACCATTTGCGCGTTTTTCGGATCGTCAGCGTTCACGTAGCGTTCAATATTCTGCCACTCCTTACCTTCCAGGGCCAGGACGGCCTTGAGGCCCATGAGTTCAAGCGCGGAGCGCGATGTGGAAAAATTAAGAAAGTTGCAGGGAAAAAGCAGGGTCGGGCAGGCAATGCGGACATGCACTTCCTTGGCCCCGTGCTGGTATAAAATCTGGATGTGGTCTTTTAACTGGGTACCGCGCACAATGGAATCGTCCAGAAAAACGATGCGCTTGCCCTGGATGAGCGCCCGGTTCGGGATGAGCTTCATCTTAGCCACCAGATCGCGCGAAGCCTGGTTCTGCGGCATAAAACTGCGCGGCCAGGTAGGCGTGTACTTGACCAGGGGCCTGGCGTAAGGAAGGCGGCGAAAGTTCGCGTATCCCACGGCATGGCCTATGCCGGAATCAGGAATGCCGCCCACAAAATCAACCTGCACATCATCTTCGGCTCCCAGGGCCGCACCACAGCGATAGCGGGAATCCTCCACGTTCACACCTTCATAATTGGAGGACGGATAACCGTAGTAAACCCAGAGAAAGGAGCAGATCTGCATTTTGTCGCCGGGAGCGATGCGGGTTTCCCAACCTTCCGGGGTGATGAACACGGCTTCGCCGGGCCCGAGATCGCGTACCGGCTCAAAACCGATATTGTGCAGGGCGCTGGACTCTGAGGAGAGTACCCAGCCGTCATCCTTGCGTCCGAGGGTAAGGGGAGTGCGCCCCAGGTAATCCCTACAGCCATACAGGCCTTTTTCAGTCATGATAATAAAGGAACAGGAGCCTTTGACCCGGTTATACACGGCCCGGATGCCCTCTTCAAAGGAGTTCTCCCGGCTCAGAAGCATGGCAATGATCTCCGTGGGCCGGACTTTGCCTTCCGAGGAGCGGTTAAAGGTATAGCGATGTTTCTCCGCCTCGGCGATCAACTCCTGGGCATTGGTGATGCTGCCCACGGTCACCAGGGAAAAGGGTCCCAGATGGGAATAGAAGGTCAAGGGCTGGCTGTCCGTATCGCTGATGGCGCCCAGTCCGGTGTTGCCGTGCAGATCTTTCAGATCCGGCTCCAGCTTTGTACGGAAATAGCTGGATTCCAGAAAATGCACCCGGCTGGTAAAGCCGGAAGAACCGGTTACGGCCAGACCTCCCCGCTTGGTGCCCAAGTGAGAGAGATAATCAGTCCCGTAAAAAAGATCTTCAACGCAATCCTGTTTCCGGGTTATGCCAAAAATGCCGCCCATGCTTCCTCCAGAACCGATACAATAACAACGACGGGGCTCCAATTAAGCATTTTGGAATCAGACTTGTCCACCTTTTTTTCTCTGGCGGTTTGCCGGTGAAATGCCTATGGTGAGGAAGTTTTTTTGCAGGGGTTTCTATGTCCTCACACGCTACTGCCAAAGAGCCCATCTTTCGCTACCTGATACTGCTGACCTTTGCTTCCGCAATGGCGCAGTATGGTTGGACATCCATATATACCAACTACGCGGTGGAAGTCGTGGGCGTCACCGGCCAGCAGACCGGCATCGTGCATGCCCTGCGCGAGCTTCCGGGCCTGCTTTCCGTGGGAGTTATCTTCTGCCTGCTGCTGGTCAGCGAGTATACGTTGATTTCCCTTTCCGTGCTCTTTCTTGGTCTGGGGGTCATGGCCACCGGGTTTTTCCCCACCTTTTGGGGGCTGGTGGGCACGGCGGTATTCATGTCTTTCGGTTTTCACTATTATGAATCCACAGTCCAGTCGCTCAGCATGCAGCATTTTGATTTACGCGAAACCCCAATGGTGCTGGCCAAGCTGCGCAGCGCCACGGGAGCGGGCAGCTTTTTGATCGGGGTTGTGGTCTTTGCCCTGTCCACGGTCATTCCTCTGCGTTGGCTTTTTTGCGTGGCGGGGGTCGGGGCGGTTTTGATAGGTCTCTGGGGATTAACCCAGCGATACGACGGCAAGGGAGTCCCTTTGCAGTGCAAAAAAATGGTACTGCGCAGACGCTACAGTCTTTTTTACATACTTACCTTGTTGTCCGGCGCGCGGCGCCACATTTTCAGCACCTTTTCCATCTTTTTGCTGGTCAGCCGCTTTCATTTCACCGTGCAGGAAATGCTGCTTTTCTTCATCTTCAACAGTGCGGTGAACTGGTTTCTGAACCCGCTGATAGGCAAAGCCATCAACGCTTTTGGCGAGCGAAAACTGCTGACCGTCAAATACATTGTGCTGGGGCTGATTTTCTGGGTTTACTGTACCACGGACAGCCGTCTGCTGGTGGCGGCGCTCTATGTGGTGGAGCAACTGTTTACCAACTTCACCACGGCCATCCGCACCTTTTTTCAGAAAATCGCCGACCCGCAGGACATAGCCCCCAGCATGGCCGTGGGCCAGACCATCAACCATATTTCCGCCGTGATTCTGCCGCTTGTGGGCGGGGCGCTCTGGATGGTGGATTTTCGCATTCCTTTTTGGATCGGCATAGGCGTTGCCGTTGCCGCGCTTATCGCTGTTCAGTTCATCCGGGTAGAGCGGGAACGGACCTAACGACTCGGGTGTAGCATAAGAAAAAGCCCGGTAAGGAAAAACAGGCCCACTGCAAGCGCCGTCCTTGATCATAGAAACTGCAATGACATGCTCAGATTGAGCGTTGCCCACAGCAAAAACTATGTGAAAGCTGGATTATCCACTAATGTCTTTGTGCGCCAGTGCATCTGGTGAGAGCGGGAGGATGCACTGGCGCACAAGGACATCAGGTTTCATCAAACAAATCCTTCACCTTGACGCCGAGATATTCGGCGATGACTTCCAAGGTGCAGAGGCGGCACTGATTTATCTTGTGTTGCCGCGCCTTGAGGATTGTCATGTTGCTTACGCCGGTGGCGTAAACCATTGTCCGGATTGAAATCTTCTTTTCTTCCATGATTCCCTTAAGATTGCTGGTTATCATGCGATTTTCCTCCAATCGCATAAGATAACCGAAAAATTTGAACTTGAATGTCACACTATTATATGACACACTAGATAGTATTGATATCCAACAAAGAAGGAGGAAAGGAACATCAGCGAAGCAATGTTATCGGGGCTGTGGGTCCATTGCCACGGCGGCTGAGGAGCAGAGCGCACCTCCTGATACCTCTATACACCTCGCTTGGCATATAAAAACGAAGTCCCACAATGGCTTTGATGCCTTGTGGGACTTCTTGATACTGTTGTTGGCGGAAGCGTACAGGAGTCGAACCTGCAAACGGGGATAAGCCGTCCACTGGTTTTGAAGACCAGGCGCCACACCGGTGACGAAACGCTTCCGTTTTTTGCTGGAGCTATGCATGCCATCTGGTCAGGGAAAAGTAAAGTCTCGCGCCGGTCGCGTCTCAGTTTGGCGTGATACTTCGTCAGGCTTCGTTTGACACCAAACTGAGCCACTCCCCAAGGCCTTGATTCCGCCACTCAAGATTCTTTGTTCTATGGTTCTTTTTTCAGCAGAGCCTTGCCGATGCTGAAGGCCGGGCCAACAGACCGGCCGATGTTGTAGTAACAACGTGAGCCGCTGTCGTAAATTAACGGCGAGACTTTGGAGATTTCCGGAAACATGCCCGAAGCGTCAAGGCAGTCCTCGTCCGCTTTCACGTCAAGGATGGCGCCGATCATCATGGTGTGCACCCCCAGACTGACGGTCTGGGACAGAGAGCATTCCAGAATGACCGGACATTCGGCGATATACGGGGCATCGACTTTTTCCGCCCGGACCGGGGTGAACCCGGCCACGGGAAACTTGTCGTAGCGGCGGCCCGATGCAATACCCACATAGTCAGCGGCGACGGCCATGTCTTCCGAGGCGATGCACACAGTAAAGGCTTTGCGGGCGAGCAGGGCATCGTGGGTCCATCGTTCCGGCCGCACGGAAACAGTCAGGCTCAGGGGGTCGGAGCCGCATATCCCGCCCCAGGCGGCGGCCATGACATTGGGTTTCCCCTCAGCGTCGTATGTCGCCACCAGAAAAACCGGCAACGGGTACAGCAGGGGATGGGCTCCAAGAGAACGCTTGGTTTTTATGGGGGTCATACGTCAGGCCTTGGTTTAGGGTATGTGCTTTCCATGTATTGTATCTGTTTGCGCATGACATGAAAAGTCCTGCCTGCTCCACTAGGACCGCGCGGCAGGGAACTTCTTCATACCCTTTGCCGCCGCACGACGGGCACGGTTTTTCTACATATTAGCGAAGCCCGCTCCTTGATTATCTTTTTTACACAGATACATTTATCGCTGACCACCCCTCGATCCGGGCTGATTTCTGGTCTGTTGCTGTGGGGGCTGCTGTTCCTCGTCATTGCCCTGCTGTCCGCGCTGTGAGGGCTGCTGTTGCTGGCGGCGCTGCTGTTCTTGCCCCTGTTGTCTTTCCTGTTCTCTGCGCTGCTCTTGAGGCCGTTGCCTCTGCTGCTGTTGCTGGCGGCGTTGTTGCTCCTGCTTCTCCTGCTCCAGCCGTTGCTGCTCGGCGCGGCGTTGTTGTTCCTGTTCCTGTTGTCTTTCCTGTTCTCTGCGCTGCTCTTGAGGCCGTTGCCTCTGTTGCTGTTGCTGGCGGCGTTGTTGCTCTTGCTTCTCCCGCTCCAGTCGTTGCTGCTCGGCGCGGCGTTGTTGCTCTTGCTTCTCCCGCTCCAGTCGTTGCTGCTCGGCGCGGCGTTGTTGTTCCTGTTGTCTTTCTTGTTCTCTGCGCTGCTCCTGACGCTGCTGTTGCTGCTCTCTACGCTCTCGCTCGTTGCGCCGTTCACGCGCTGCCGCTTCGCGGTGTTTCCGCTCCGCCTGCACACGCTCTTGTTCCTGCCGTTCCCATTCCAGGCGTTCACGTTCCAAGCGTTGCCGCTCCGCCCTGTTGTTCGCGCGTTGTTCAATATCCAGTCGCCGGGCGCGTTCGCTGTCATAGCTGCTTTGCATCTGATTGAAATATTCGGAGTCCTGGCGGTTGTAATAGGCTTCATCGTAATAAGGGGAGGCCTCATAAACCCGTATGCAGCCGGATGCCGCCAGGGACAAAATCAGGAAAGCGATAACCACTGATATGCCTGTATGCTTTTTCATGATCGGAGAATCCTTTTATCTACGGACCTACTTAACGCATACCGCGCGGTAAGGCATGAATTCCTCAACACCGTCGTGGGCAAAGGCTTTGATGGTTGAATACATATGCCAGAATCCTTTTTTTATTTGCACCGGGGATCCCCGAACGTTATTTTTTCCCGCCTGACGATCTGGCACGGTCCATGAGGCTGGTTAAACTTCATCAGGAACACCTGGTCATTTTTGATCTCAAACCCCATATTTACTCCCAGGGTTGGAGTGAACTTGTCCCCGGCGCGCCTCAGGCAAGTCATAACCATTCCCGAGGAAAAGCCATAATTATCCCCATTGTAATGACTCAGCCCTACTTCCACCTGGTGACCCGGACACTGATAATAAACGACTTCCATCTGCCTCGGTAACGCGGTTTGTTTTTTTGTACCCGCTGGCGGGGCGGGGTCTGCCTTAACGGGGTCTGCCTTAGCAGGGGCCTTTGGCGGCTTTGGAGGAGATACTGTTTGAGTTGGTGGGGCAGCGTCGCCCGGGCCGGATGCTGGAGGTCTTTGAGTAGTGCCGCCTGTTGCCGCGTCAGCGGGTGCAGGTTCTTTCTTCTCCTTCTTAATAGGCTGGGGGGCTGGGGTTCCGGAAGCCTTTGTGGGAACACAGAGCGCGTGGACCTCGCTCTTCTTGGAGTGGCTTTTGACGAAGACATTGCCGCCGTGATTGATGATGCCCCACACGTACTCGGCGGGATTGTCGTCCGTGTCGGACCAGTAGCCGATGTCGGTGGGCAAGCCGGACGGCCAGGGAGAGCCAACAGTGCCGAAGCCATCAATTTCAGCTCCATCAGAGACATCGCCCAATGAATTACTGCCGTTGATAAGGGGCAATCTTCCGCCCTTTTGCTGGCAGAAGGCTTTGGCCTCCTCCCAAGTTATTCGGGTATCGGACTGCGCGATGAAGCCTGGGGGCAGTTTTTCCGCGGCGAAAACGGCGGCGGGTAGGCCCACAGAGAAAAGGAAGGCAAGAAGGGCAAGGCAAGCCAAGGTACGGATGAGTGGTTTGGTCATGGTCATGCTCAACTCCTTAAATACAAGAGTGCAAGGTCTGAAAATTCAGGTGAAAAGCGGGGGAGGAAACCTCCCCCTTATGCTGCTGCGGCGATACGCGGCCTTACTTAACGCATATCACGCGGCCAGACCTGCCTGGCGCGATATGGTAGGCAAGGGTGACTTTGCCATTATAGCCCACGGCATACCACACTTGGTTTGACTTTTCCGCGTGCGCCGTGCCGGTCCAGAACTCCACCTTTCCGGGCAACTCGGCCGGCCAAGGATCGTCATTTTTTCCAAAACCGTCTGCATGTAAAACAACCCCTGAGTGATCTGGCACAGCGGCAGCGTTATTCAGCAGCGGCAATTTTCCGCCCTGTTGTTTACACCAGGCTTGGGCTTCGTCCCAAGGCATTGCGTTCTCGGCCAGCGCGACGAACCCGGCAGGCACTTTTTCAGCGGCATCAGCCACGGCGGGCAAGCCCACAGAGAAAGCGAAGGCAAGAAAGGCAAGGCAAGCCAGGGTACGGATGCGTTGTTTGGTCATGATCATGTTCAACTCCTTAAATATAAGAGTGCAAGGTCTGAAAATTCAGGTGAAAAGCGGGGGAGGAAAACTCCCCCACCGCATAAACCAAAAGCATAAGGCTCTACTTCTTAACGCATGCCACGCGATACGGGACTGGGGCGGCCAGTTTTGTATCGCTAAGGAAGACGTTGCCGCCATTTTCCATAGCGAGCCACCTTTTCCCTGCGCTATCCGTCGTGTCAGTCCAGTGCGCGTCATTTGACAAGCCAGCCGGCCAAGGATCGCCGGGAGCGCCAAACCCGTCCGCCGCCAGCTTGCCTCCGGCGTCAACAGAATCGCTATTGTTAATTCTTGGCAATTTACCACCCTGTTGTTCACAAAAGGCCTTGGCATCGTCAAAGGTCAGCCAGTCCTTGGACACCGCGATGAACCCGGCAGGCACTTTTTCAGCGGCATCAGCCACGGCGGGCAAGCCCACAGAGAAAGCGAAGGCAAGAAAGGCAAGGCAAGCCAGGGTTCGGATGCGTTGTTTGGTCATGATCATGTTCAACTCCTTCATGGATACAGGTTATTGCCAGAAACCGTGCCGCGCATGATGTCTGGCGGTTTGTTCAGCCCAAAAGGCCTCTATTTTGGAACACAGGCCACGCGTCTCAAGGCGTTCTCGTGGTTGCTGTAGAGTTTGACCTTGCCGCCTTTGGCCTCAACACACCAAATGCTGGAATGGATGCTGGAGTTCTCCGTACCCGTCCAGTAGGGCCAGCCGTCGAAGGGCAGACCGGACGGCCAGGGATCGCCTTGAGTGCCGAAAAGATCCGCAGTGCCGAAACCCTCTACGCTCATCCCCTTTTCCCAATCGTTGGGATCCCATGAATCGCGATTGTTAATGCGCGGCAATCTTCCACCCTGTTGCTCACAAAAAGCCTTGGCAGCGGGCAAGTACATGGTGGACGGAGCAACCGCGATGAATCCGGCGGGCAGTTTGGAAGCCGCATCAGCGGGCGCGGGTTTTATCGCATCACCGGGCTTGGGCTTTGCCGGGTCAGCGGGCTTGGGCTTTTCCGCATCAGCGGGCCGAGGCTTTGCCGCATCACCGGGTGTAGGTTCTTTCTCCTCCTTATCAGGCGGGGGGGGAGGGGGGATAGGGGGTCCGGAAGCGACTGTGCGAACACATATCGCGTGGGCGCTGCCATTCTTGGAGTCGCTTTTGACGAAGACCTCGGGGCCGAAGTTGGTGATGATCCACACGTACTCGGCGGGGTTGCCGGAGTTTTCCGTGCCGGTCCAGTAGCGGTTGGAGGGAGGGTTGCGCGGCAAACCGGACGGCCAGGTAGCGCCTGGAGCGCCAAAACCGTCAATTTTATCCCCACGGGAGGGAACGCCGAATGAATCGCTGTCGTTGATACGCGGCAATGATCCGCCTTGTTGCTGACAAAAAGCTTTGGCATCGTCCCAGTTCATAGCGGACTCGGACAGCGCGATGAACCCGGCAGGCGCTTTGGAGGCGGCGCCGGCCACGGCGGGCAAGCCCAAAGAGAAAACGAACGCAAGAAGGACAAGGCAACCCAAGGCACGGAGCAGTGGTTTGGTCATAGTCAGGTTAAACTCCTTTCATGGTTACAGGTTGTAGGACAGCAAAAAGGCTCTGTCCCGACAAAACAAGGCCCTATTTTTTGTGACGGAATGATACGGGAAGAAAACGCCAAAAGCCGCGCCGGACGTGGACGCGGTTATGGGGCGGTGCTAATGTGTGTGTGTGTGTGTGTGTGTGTGTGTGTGTGTGTGTGTGTGTGTGTAGCAAAAAGCGGGCCGGAGGCTACGGCCCTGGTCAAGATGTTATGGCAGAGGATATTTCTTGAATGCATCTCTTTTTTGCTCACGCTGTAACACACGCAACATTGCAATGAGGCTTTCTTTATCCGAAAACGGAAAAAAGGCAGGATTTTTACGTTGCGGGGAAAGGAGTATTTTTTCATCATCTCCCGATCTTCCGTGATATCGACCCTTTCATGACGATTATAGGAAGATTTGTCCATTGTCTAGCACCGGGTGCTCGTGGCATAAGAGATATACCAAAATAGTTGGAGGAATAACTATGACCCTGGAACTGCTACGCTCTTTTTTGGGCTGGGTGGCTGTATGTAATATTGTCCTGCTTTGCGCGATGGTCCTTGTCTGCATCTTTTGCCGCGGCCTGATTTACAATCTGCATTGCCGCTGGTTCGACATACCGAAAGAGGCGGTCAACCTCATCCTCTACGCGGCGCTCGCCTGGTACAAGCTTGTGAATATTGCCTTTTTCATTATGCCGTACCTGGTCTTGCGCTTCTTCGTATAGCGCCTGCAAGGGGCCACGGGCATGCGTGGACAGAAAATCAGCGCAGCGGGAGCTAATACGCGGAATAGGCCTGCATCCGGCCCAGCACGAGTTCCACATAGCGCCGGGTTTCCGCATGGGGCATGTCCGTGGTCAGGGCCTTGTACACATCGTCCGGGGATAGCGCATTGATGCGTGCGACAGCCGCGTCCCGGTCGCTGTCAAAAAGGCGCAGCACAGCGCCGGGGCCGCCGTTATAGGCCGCGATTACACATATCTGGCGCGAGCGCGGGTTGATTACATCGCCGAAATGGCGTCTGCCCAGCAGATGCAAATAAATAGCGCCGTACTTGATGTTGTATTCCGGAGAGAAAAGCACCTCGGGGTTGGGCTGGCCCGGCAGACCGGTCAGGTAGCGGTAAACCTCGTTGCCCGCGGTTTCGGGCACAATCTGCATCAGGCCGATGGCCTGACTGCGGCTGACCGCGTAGGGATTGAAATTGCTTTCCGTATGCATGATCGCCAATACCAGGGGAAAAGCAAGATTGTATTTTTCCGCGTAGCGGCGGGCGACCGTATGGTAGCGGCTTGCGCGGCCGCTGTAGTCGGCCTGCGGAGCAAAGCGGGAACTGCGCAACATTTTGTACAGTTCGGAGGCGTAACTGCCGATCAGGCCACAGGCCATGAGGCCGGGAAGCGCGTCTTCGGGCCTGCTCCAACGCAAGGGGAGGCCGGTTTCGTCGGTTTCCTCGCCGTAGAGCAGGGGAGGAATATCGCCGTCCGTGTAATCGGCCGGGGTGAACATATCGGACTGAAAGGGATCAGGCGTGTCAGCCATGTTCGGAATCGGAGAATGGCGGAGCAGGGCCAAAGGCATAGAACCGTCAACGGTTTCTATACTGACCAGACCTTGGGTAAAGTTGACCAGGCCGCGTCGGCGCGAAGGCGGCGCGAACTCAGCCAGGCCGTAATGCTGGCCCTCCGGACCGGCAAAAAGCGTTTCCCCACGGACCAGCGCACCGCCATGCAAAGGAACTGACGCGGCAGGATGTTTTGTTGCGGTCCGGGTATCCCCTTCGGGAAAGCGCGTATCCTGCCCGTGCGGAAAATCCTGGGCGTCTAAAGTCTGCATGCTGATCGGCAAACAAACATATGAACCGTATGGTCTGGAAGGTGACGGCGCAAGCAGGGTGTAGCCTGTGGCAAGGCCCAGCGCGAAGAGCGCCGCAGCGAAAAAAGAGCAGGCAAGGCGGACGCTTTTGCGCTTGGAGTCAAAAAATCGGCGCAAGGTGGAGAGAGCTTTACAAGCAATGTGCGGCAAAGCCTTTACGAGTGTTGTCGAACTGGTGCTCATGGATATTCCGTTGTGTATACTAAAATTCAGCAGAGAGATGCAAATTTTGCGCCAGATGGGGTACACTCTAGTATCCAGGATTTTCCCGGATAGCATGCGATAACGTCGGCAGCGTCGCAACTGCCGCCAGTCCGGCCATGATCAAGGCCGGTATGCCGCCCGCGGCGATTGCCCAGGCCGGGCTCGCCCATCCTGCAAGCGTGCCGAATACGGCCGGGCCGATAATTTGCCCCAGCCGCAAAAGCATACCGTTCAGGGCCATGAGGGACGCTCTTTGGCCGTCTTGGGCCCGGCCCGTCAATAAAGTGGAAACCAGGGGTATGTTCAGTCCTTGGGCCAGGCCGTAGAGGAGAACCGCCGGCGCCAGAAGCCACAAGGCCGGCGCCAGGGAAATGCAGATAAATCCTATAATATACAGTGCCATTGCGGTGAGCAGCAGAGAACGCGCGGAATAATTGCGGTAGAGCCTGGGCAGTCCAAAAGCGGCGAGTCCCGCAGCCAGTGAGGCAACAGCGAGAATGAGTCCCGATTCCAGCGCTGTGGCTTTGAATTTTTGTTCCGCCAGCATGGGGAAGCAGGTAATCAGCGGGCCGGAAAGCATGATGAAGGTCAGCAGGGTCAAGCTCAACAGGAGCATGGTCTGCCGGTCTTTGGCGCGGGAAAGACAGGCTCCGGCATAAGAGCGGAAGGAGCTTGATCTGCCGGGGTTGAGCAGCGGCAGGCGGCAGGCCAGAAGCATCAGAGGCAGGGCCGTCAGGGAGAGAAGAAAGACCAGCCGCCAGTCCAGCATGGCCAGCGCGCCGCCGACAGCCGGGCTGGCAGCGGTGCCGAGTCCCAGTACCACGGCGTTCCGGCTCATCATGAACAGACGCTCATCACCGTGCCAGGTGTCGGCAATAAGCGTGGTGTACATGAGGCTGAAAGCGGAACCGCCCACGCCTTGAACCAGGCGGAAAATGAGCAGTTGCGCGTAGCTTTGCGCAAAGGCGCAGGCGACTCCGCCCAGGAGAAAAAGCGCCAACGCGGGCAGTAATACGCGCTTTCTTCCAATTCTGTCAGCCAATACGCCTATGATGGGAACACAAACCAGACCGGGCAGAGCAAAAGCCGCGATGATGCGCCAGGTGCTTTCAAGAGGAACGCCGAATTCATCCGCCAGCAAGGGCAGGGCCGGAAGCAGGCTGGAAATGCCCATAGTGGCCAGCAGGGTGATGCCGGTCACCAGAATGCGCATGGCGGTGTTACTGGAGTTCATCTCCGGGCTGGCCTTTATTAGGTAGTGCTCAAACTGGGGCATTACCAAGGCACGCAGGGACTTGGCTTTTGGCCTGAAAACGGGAATACTGCGTTAGGGCGCACGATACAGGACTCAGCGAATACTGTAAATATATTACTCAGGTAAAGCCATGTGTTCTCTTTTCACCCGGCACGGCATCAAGGCGGTGCTGTTCGATTTTGACGGTACCCTGGCCGAAAGCGCATTGGACTTTTCCGTCATGCGCGAGCAGGCCGCTGAGGCGATAGCCTCACTGACCGCTCTTCCCATGCCCAAGGACAGGCCTCTCATGGAAGCCCTGGCCGAGGTCTGCGCTGTCCTGGATACCGATACGGCTTTCCGTGTGCGGGAACGGGCCATGCAGGCAATCGCCGAGGTGGAAGTGGAGGCTGCCGGTCGAGCCCGGCTTTTCCCTTTTACCCTTCCCATGCTGGAGGCCTTGCGCGCACAGGGAACAGCAACGGCGGTTATCACCCGGAATTGTCCTGAGGCTGTATTTCGTGTTTTTCCCACGCTGCTGGAGCACGTGGCTTGCGTGCTCACCCGCGATGACGTGTCCAGGGTCAAACCGCATCCGGAGCATATCAACACGGCTTTGGCCATTGTCGGCTGTAAGCCGGGGCAAAGCCTGATGGTGGGGGATCATCCCATGGATATAGAGGCCGGGAAGCGGGCGGGTACGTTGACTGCGGGAGTCGCCTCCGGTGAGACGCCTTACGAAGGTCTGCAAGCAGCGGACCCGGACTGGTTGGCCCCGGACGCGGGGGAGCTTATGCGCCGGTTGGGGCGTATTGTGAGCAGGTAGTGGCTCCTTTTGCCGTGATCCATCGTCAGGCTTGCTTTGTGCTCCGGGGCAGGACCGTAAGAGTCCACCCCCATCGCACAAAGCTGTGCCTTCCTTGTCTGACGACAAAATGAGCCACTACCTGTAAGCGTAAGGAATGACTTCATAACACTTCATATACCCGCGTATAGGTATTGTCGAAAACCAGTTTGAAATACGGCGCGATGGCCGGGTCATTCTCGGGGCAGATCAGTAACTGGACCATCATGGTATTGAAAAACACCCTGTCCATGACCAGCTTGTCGCTGATGACACCGGGAAAAGGGTTGCGGCCGCGCTGCCAGGTCCAGAAGCGCCGGAGCATATCGCTCTCGGATCCCCGTTCGTCTTTTTGGATATTAAACAGAAAATAATATCCGTCCGGCCTGTCATACCGGTATTGCTCCAGCCCTCCCGAGTCGAACAGGGTAATGCCCGCGGCAAGTATGGGCCGGGAGTCGTCGCTCATGACTTCCCCGGTGTCGGGATTAAAGAGCAAGGCCGGGGACAGATTGTTGAGCAGCGCGCCCTGCCCTTGCTGGGTGGTGAAATTCCACGACCCGAATCGCGTGATCCAGAGGCCCAGGCGCAGCAGGTCCATGCTGACGACCAGATACTGCGTGCCCTCGGCTTTGATCAGCGGCTTTTTCTTGTCCCCGAGTTCGCGCATCAGGTCTTGGGCCTCGGTCGCGGAGAGTCCCGCGAACACCTTTCCCGGCACATTTTCCTTTAAGGCCGTGTACTTGATAATCTGGCGGGCAAAGCGGGGGTCTGCCGTCGTATATACGGCTGCGGGAAGGTAGAGCGACGGCCCGCCATGTCTGGCCCCGTCCGCTATGGCGTATCTGCGGGAAAAGTGGTGGACGGCATAGCCCCAGTCCCACCAGTTCCAGATCATGCTTTCTTCCGGGCTGTTGTTTTTCAGAAAACTGAGCCCTTCGGCCTGCTCGCGGCTGATGATGGGCCCCTGCACATAGTCAGGCAAGGGGGTAATCAGGGGCCAGGCCAGAAAGGCCGTGCAGATCAGGCTGGCGGCAAAACGGAGGGGCGGCCCCAGGCGAAGCAGTTGCCGTGCGGCTTTTTCAATGCGGTCATGCGGGCAGCAGGCGTCGTGGGCGCGCTGTTTGTATTTGCGCAAAAGGCGTAGACGCAAGGAATGCAAAAGCGCATTCAGAAGGTTCCCGCCCGCCAGACACAGGGCCAGCATAAGCACGGGCGAACCGAACATGGTCATGCGCGCGCCCATATGCAAGCCGAGGAGGCAGAGTATCAGCAGGGGGAAGAGCCATAAAAAAGCGGGAGCGACCAGCATGCGCCACAGGGCAATGCCAAAGGCCGCCAGGGTGAGCAGTTCCAGGGGATGGTTGTATATCAGCAGTTCAGTCAAGGAGACAAGCTGGACTTCAATGATCGAGCGCTCCACCGAAGGGAAAACAACCGGATCCGGCACAACTGAGCCCACATGGCCGCTTCTGTCCGCATAGGAGGCAAAGGAACGCAGCATGTGCGTAAAAACAGTGAAATCCAGGGCGCAATAGAGGACCAGGGCCCAGAGAGCGGCAAGCAGAATGCTGCTTTGGGCCGGAATGCGGAAAATGGCGCGGCCGCTTTTTTGTTGCCCGATGAGGATGGCGGCATAGACGCCGGCCGCGATTGCGCCGGGAATGCCCGCGAGCAAGGGTAAAGCGTGACACACGGCTCCGCGCAGCAGGATGCTTCTGCCACCGCGCGGTCCGAGCAGGAAAATGAGCAGGCCGGGGAGCAAGGCGCAATAACGGATCAAGTAGGGGAACAGGGAGTGCCAGAACTGGGTCTGCCAGCCAAAGAGTCCTGACAGGATCAGCAGGAGCAGCCAGGGCACTGAGAGAGCCGAGCGCTCCATTGCCTCCGGCGAAAGTCCGAACAAGCCGGGTTCATGCGTTCCATAGAGCAGCGGAACCCAGGGGCGTTCGCCCTCCAGAGCGTTGACTGCCGTGTTCCCGATCTGGTGTTCTGTCGCGTCATCGAACTGCCGCGTTGCCGCATAACGGGCTGCAAGACGACGCATCAGGCGTGGCGCAAGGACATCCAACGGACCGGCCAGCCAGGGAGAAAGCCACAGGGCTGGGATAAGCCCCAAAAGAACGGCAAAGAGCAGATCAATCAGGTCCGTATCACAAAAACCGAACAAGGTGCGGGCGAAAAAGGCCGGGGCCAGTGAGGCCAGGATGCCCGCGCACATGCCGGCGTAAGGCTGCCCCAGCCCCCAGCCCCAAAGAAACACGGCCACGGCCAGGATGCCGCCAAAAAACGGAGGCAGCCAGAAGCCCGCCCGGGCCGGGCTGATGTGTAGAACCTCCGCCACAAGACGGATCAACTCGGACATGGGATGCCCGGCTCCGAATTCAAAGCCTTCCGCCCCGGCTATCCAGTGGTAGGCGTCATGCGTGGCCAGGAGAAATTCATTGCCGAAAACATAGGCCGGATTGTCCCAGAAAGGGAGTTCCAGAAAGCGCAGGCTTGTTGCCAGGGCAAAGGTCGCCAGCAGACAGACAAGCGGTCCGGCCACATCTTTCGGACCATGCTTCCGGCCCGCCGCCGGAGCAACGCCCTGCGGCAGAAAGAACGGGGTTACGGAAAAAAGAGTGCGGCTGCGCCAACCGAACATGGTCTGCTACCTCTCCACGGCATCCGGCAGGGATGCGGCTTTTTGCAAGGCCCAGAAATACCGGTCATTATTGTATATCGTGTAGCGCTTTTCCGCAAAGGGCCGCCACTCTTCCGGCAGGGCAGACGGAAGCGGGCTCAGGGTGAGGAACAGGCAGAAACTTCCGCTGTCCGTATAGGGAGAAACAAGCGCCAGAACGCGCTCCCAGGGCAGAAAAGCCCGGCTGACCGTAAGATGCGCCTGTGGAGCCGAAGCCATGAAGGCTTCGGCTCTGCCGTGATAGACCGAAACTCCCGGCAGCGGCGCGGCGGCAAGGCAGGAACGTAAAAAAAGGGCGCGTTTTTCGCGGGCTTCCACCAGGGCATAGGTTCCTTTTTGCCAGATCATGCGCAGGGGCAGGCCCGGCAGGCCCGCTCCCGCGCCAAGATCACGGCATTCGGGATGTTCCGGCAAGGGGAGGGTTAGGATGAACTCAGCCAGGTACAGGCTGTCAATGACCAGTGAGGACAGGATGTCTTCCCAGTCCGAAGGGCCGACAAGATTCATCACCCTGTTCCATTTGACCAGCAGGGCGAGATAGGACGACAGCGCGACCAGGGCCGCATCGGAAAGGACAAAACCCAGACCTTCGCACATCTCGCGGATGTGCTCCGGAGTGCAGGGCCCAGGGGCTGTTTCCAAATAGTTCTTTTGTCCAACTAGCTTCGTCATCCGGCCCTTTTTGCTCCGGTCGAGTACCATAAGAAAGAGTACACTCCCTTCACAAAAAGGGCCGGATTCCTCGCTCTTGGAGCAAAATTCCTTATTTGGAAACAGCCCCTGGTGTCATGCGCTTTCGCTTTACATGTAGTCCGGGTCAATAGCGGCCGGTCCGTCGGCAAGCATGAGCTTGACGAACTGGACAGAGTATTCGTCAATGGGCACGATGGGAAAAGACTGACGGCACACGTCACAGGTGATCATGGCCGGTTGCGGCGGGGCAACCAGAGGCAGTTCACGCTGGCAATAGGGGCAGGGATAGAAAAAAACCAGCTCCATGCCCATGGGTTTAACAGGTGCGACAGGCGGACGCGCCATATCAGGCCTCCAGCAGGTTTTCTCCGGTCATTTCTTCAGGTATCGGCATGCCCCACAAAGCTAAAATGGTGGGAGCGATATCGCCGAGCTTACCGGCCTTAAGCCTGCGCGGCGCACCTTCGTCCATGATGATCAGGGCCACGGGGTTCTTGCTGTGCGCCGTGTGCGGGTGATTGTCCGGGCTCAGCATTTCCTCGGCATTGCCGTGGTCCGCGGTCAGGAGCAGTCGGCCCCCCCGCGCTTTAACCGCTTCCACCACCCTGGCCACGCAGGCGTCCACGGCCTCGCAGGCCTTGATTGCGGCCGGAATGACGCCGCTGTGTCCTACCATGTCCAGGTTGGCGAAATTGCAGACCACAAAATCGTATTTGCCGGACTCCCATTCCTTGATCAGCGTGTCAGTCACCTCATACACGCTCATTTCCGGCTTGAGATCATAGGTGGCCACGTCCCGTGGAGAAGGGATCAGGCGGCGATCTTCGCCGGGGAAAGGCTGTTCCACGCCGCCGTTAAAAAAGTAGGTAACGTGAGCATATTTTTCGGTTTCAGCAATACGCAGTTGCTTGAGCCCGGCCTCGGACACCATCTGGCCGAGCCCGTGCGCGAGGTTCTGGCGCAGAAACGCGGCCGGCATGGGAAAGTCCGCTTCATAAGCGGTCATGGTGGCAAAAGCGGCCAGACGGGGCAGGCGTCCCCGATCAAACTCCGTAAAACTGGGATCAAACAGACAGCGGGCGAACTGGCGCGCCCGGTCAGCCCTGAAGTTGAAGAAAAATACGGCATCGCCGTCTTTGATCATAGCCGGACTGCCGCCCTCGGGCACGATGAGGCGCGGGGTTATGAACTCGTCCGTGAGACCTTCGGCATAGGCCGCCTGAACAGCAGCCAACGGATCCGCAAAATGCGGCCCCTGACCGTTGATCAGCGTGTCCCAGGCTTTTTGCGTGCGTTCCCAGCGTTTATCGCGATCCATGGCGTAGTAGCGACCGGATACAGTGGCCACGCGGGCGTCCGGGCCGAGGTGTCCGACAAGCTGGCGCATAAAACCGATACCGGAGTCCGGCGCGGTGTCCCGTCCGTCCATGAAGGCATGGACAAAGGCGGGAACCCCGGCTTTGCGGGCGGCGTCCAGCAGGGCGAACAGATGCTGGATGTGGCTGTGCACGCCGGCGTCGGACAAAAGACCGAGCAGGTGCAGCGCGCCCTTGCTTTTTTGGGCTGCGGCAATGGTTTCGTTGATCACCGGATTGGTGAAAAAACTCCCGTCCTCCAGGGCAATGTCAATGCGGGTCATGTCCTGATAGACGATGCGCCCCGCGCCGATATTCATGTGCCCGACTTCCGAGTTGCCCATGTAGCCTTGCGGCAGGCCCACGGCGCGGCCGGAGCAGAGCAGCGTGGTACATGAAGGCAGAGCCAGAAGCGCATTGACGGCCGGCATATTGGCCAGGCTCGCGGCATTGCCGGGACCGGCCGGAGCCTGGCCCCAGCCGTCCAGAATAAGAAGCAGGGTAGAGGTTGGTGTTTCAGGCATGATGAGTTTCCTTGCGGGTATCGGCAAGCACGGGAGCGGCCGGCCACAGATCGTCCAGGCGGAACAACGCGCGGCTGTCCGGCTGGAGGATATGGACAATCACGTCGTTAAGGTCCAGGAGTATCCATTGGCCCACAACGTTGCCTTCCATGCGCAGATATTCGTAATTGTGTTCGCGCGCGGACTGGAGCACATGTTCCGCCAGGCCCTGGGCATGACGCGCCGACGTGGCCGTGGCAATGACAACAGCGTCGGACAGGTTGTTTTCCTTTGACATATCAAGGCCCAGAATGTCTTTTGCCTTTTTGTCGTCAAGCCAGTCAACAATGGCAATGACCTTTTCGGTATAAGGGACGGCGGAATGGCTTGTCTTTTTGGTGCGCATGAGTCCTCGGTTTTTATGGTACGCTTGAGATTGTCAGGCAGCTATATGCAGCGGCGCAATATTACGCGCATTGCCGCGCCTTTTCCTATACGGTATTTTTCTTCGCGGCGCAAATGCGCAAGGCAAACGGAGGCGCTACCCGAAAAGAAAACAGGTTGCCAGCACCGGCGCAATATTTTACAAGCGCAAACCGGGAAGCATATTATGTTTTTTTTGCAATGCACGCTGGAGGTAGCCATGAGTGTCAAAGCAGCGGATATTTTCACCACGGAATGGGCCGGGCAGGTTTTTCCGTCGGAACGCACGGACGATTTTTTCGAGGCTCTTTTCGGAGGCGCCGAAGAGGGCGCGTATGATATTTCCCTGCGTTTTGTGGCCGAGCGGGGGAACAGCTATGAATTCGCCTTTGACCTTACGCAGCGCCCCGGAAAATGCCTGGCCTGCAACCTTACCTACGGGCTCCCCCAGGTTTTTTCCCGTCATCCCGTGCTGAACGTGAAAGGTGTGGCCGAAGCTGTCGCGGTCGCGTTGGGCAAGGAACCGTCCGGCGTCACCTGGAAGTTGGGGAACACACGTGAAGAATCTTCCGCCCGCCACTCTATCCCGCTTACCGTGACTGTGGCTTAGGGCCCTATCCGCCCCGCCTGGAACGCAGGCGCCGCCACTGGGCCGTGATTTCTCCCCGCCGCAATCCAAGGGCAAAGGGGACAAGCAGGGCCAGACACAGGGTAAGGGCCGTGTACAGGACTCCGGAGGCGAAGAAGCGGGGGATGCTGACCGTCCCGCCGATCCCGGCGGTTTCCGTCGCGTAGCGGGCCATGCAGGCGAGAGTCAGCAGGGCCAGCGGGCAGAAAAGCTGGTGGGCCAGGTTGCGGGCATAGTTGAACGGGGCTGATTTCCGGCACAGAAAAAGCATGACGTTGACCCCGGCAAACTGTACCAGCAGCATTTTCCAGGCTAGGCCTTCAGCGCCGAGGCGCAGCCCTCCCAGATGTTCCGGAGCGAGCATCACCCATGCCACAACCAGCCCAAAACCGAGAATGAGCAGGGAAATATTCCTGAGCGCCCTTGTTTCTCCAGTGGCGTAAAAAACCGCGCTTGCGATTTGCCCGTAGCCTTGGTGCATGGGGTAAAGGGCCATGATTTGCACCGTCAGCAGGGCTTGGTTGAATTGTTCGCCGCCAAAAAGACGGAGCACGGCCGGGGCTTCGATCAGGGCAAAGCAAGCCAGCCAGGCAGCCACGGAATACACCACAGGAGCATAGCGATCCAGCAGGCGGGCCATTTCCAGCCGATCCTGTTTCCCGTGCGCCACAGCGAGTTCGCGCATCAGCAGCGGGGTCATTGCCGTGACAAAAAGAAAGCAGGCAATGCCGATTTTTTGGGCTAGGGAGAAGTATCCCTGATCCACGCTGCCGGAAAAAAACTGCAACATCCAGCGTTCGCCCGAGAGCGCGAGGGCCGAGCACAGCGCGGTGATGAACAGCGGCATGCTGTAGCGGCTGAATTCCCGGATATAGGCGCGGCGCTGCGCTGAAGACAGCCGCCAGGTTCTCTCGGGGCGGGAAATATTCCAGGAGCCGCGCAGGATAAAAAGAAAGCCTCCGGCCAGCAGGGCCAGGGTCACGTACTGGTGTCCGAACAGGACAGGAAGGGTGAGCACATCGCTGTAGAACAGGGCCAGCAGAGCCAGGGCTGAAAAAAGATTGACGCCGATACGCACCAGTTCGCTGCGCGTGGTGATGCCGAGGGCGTCGTTCATGCCCCGGGCGACGCGCCCCGCCCAGGTGATATAGGCCCAGAGCGCCGCGGGCAGGGCCATCCAGAGAGGGACGCCGGGCAGCAGCAGGCCGCCTGCTCCGGGAAGATACATGGCTGTTCCGGCCAGCAGGCAGAGCAGGAACATGAGACAGGCGACGCGGGCGTAAAAGGCGGCCAGGCTGAATTCTTGCGGGCGCTTGGCCAGGGCGGTGTTGAGACAGGTGGAAGTGCCCATGTCCAGAAAATTGGTGAAATTCTGGAAGAGCGTTGTGGAAAAGTTATAGTTGCCGTAAGCCGAGGGACCCAAGGCGCGCGGCAGTATCGCTTCCAGCACGAAGAACAGCGGTATGGTCGCCACATTGGAAAAGAGCTTGAACAGGTAGCGTTTGCCGAGCGAGTCTGCTGCCGGTACTGTCATGGCTGGCGCCGTGTTCTAACAATTACGCAAGGCGTCGAACCAACGCCGCGTCAGTGTAAAGGCGCCCCAGGCGCGTTCAGGCGTATCCCCGATGCGGGCGTAACGGTCCAGCCACAATTTACGGGCCGCCTGCACCACGTTATCCCACCACCAGCCCCGCACATCAGGCCAGATGGCTGTGGTACGGGCGGCCGCTTCCTGCGGCGTTTCAAACAAGATGCCCGCTTCGCGCAGGATGTCCAGCATCCAGGCGCTTTCAGAATCAAACCCCCAATCGGAGTTTTTCCAAAAGGCTATGGTGGGCACGTTGGCGGCCAGAGCCATGTGCAGCGTGGTGCCGTAGTGGTCCAGCGCCAGGAGACGGCAGCCGAGCAACTGCGTCGTCAGATCCCCCTTGCAGATCGCTGTCTGCGGAAGGTGGCGCAGAATATAGGCTTCATCATCCAGCCCGCCGGCGGTCTTGAAATAAGGGCGGTAGAGAACCCGCGCCTCTTGGCCGAGCGTTTCGCCCACCGAGCGCAAATAGGTCAGTTTGGCGGCCCGGTAGGCGAGCATGGCCTTTGACTGGGTACGGGATTTCAGCCGGTAGGAAAAAGAGCTCATTTCCGTACCCGCCAGAATCAGGTGGGGCGCGCGTTCCTTGTGCGCGTTGGCCACGGAAGCCAGAAGCGGATGCGGCAGCGGACGGGCGTTGGAAGGGGCGCTTTCATGCCGCTCCCAGCCCCAGGTGAAAAAGGCGTGCTGCCGGTATTCAAAGGGCAGGCCTCCGATGCTGCGCAAGTTACCGTAATTGGCTCCGTGCTGGATGGAAAACAACCGGCAGCCGCGTTCCAGCAGACCCGCCAGGTGCAGCCGGTATCCATCGTCCTGACTGTAGGCCGGAGACATGCCGCGCAGAGGCCCTGGCCGGTCTGTTTTGCCTGGAGTCTCGAAAGACGGAAGCGCGGCCCGGCGGATATCCTGGGGGATACAGGCGGAAATAAGCTGCTCCGCCGGAAAGTGCCAGGTCAGCGGCTCATCGCAGTAGAGGGAGAAGTCCAGGCCGCGATTGGCATTTTGGCGGGTGTTGCTTTGTACGGCAAGGGACAGCGCGAGGGTCTGCCAGAGGCGAAAGCCTTTGGTATGCGGAAAGGGCAGACGTAGAAGTCCGGCGCGGAGTGTTTCCTTCAGGCTTTTGCCCAGGGACCGGCGCTGTGGCGCAATAAGCCCGGCCTGATGCAGGCAGGTTCCCGGCTGGTATGTCAGTTGCCAGGAAGGAGGGGCCACGGCTTCGACAATACGCGAGTAGAGGTAGTGATTGAAAAGAACGTTCTGCACGCCGTGCAGCATGAACTCCAGGCTGCTTGCGAAAGAAAAGGGAACATCGTCCGGCAGCAGAATGACCCGCAGCGCTTTGTTGCCGTGCAGTTCAATCAGGTCGAGCACCCGTTTCTGCCGTTCGGCAAGCATGTGGACGGCCAGCAGAAGCACGGGGCCGAGAGCCATGTTCCAGAAACGGGCGGACAGGTTTTTTTTGTGCAGAGCGTTAAAGCGCGTGCCAAAAACATCAATAAGGCGGAGCACTTCCCCGTTTGCGGCTTTAGCCGCGGCATCCACGGCCTGGGCATTGGGGAAGGGGTCCGGCGGCAGAGGGAAGGCGCGTTCACTCGAGCAGTCCCAGCCGGGAAAGTGCTCTTCCTGCCCGGTGAAACACCACGCGCCCGCGGCTATGTGCGTGTCGGGCCCGGCGCCTTTGGGCATGGGGCCGAAGATCAGGGTTCGCATCAGTACAACTCGTGGTTATTCCAGCATACCCCATTGCAGCACGCTGTCTTCCGCTATATCGGCACGGACCCGCATTCCCATTACCTCATCGTAGTGCCGGGGGCTGATGCCGTGCGCGGGCCGCTTGAAAGTCAGGTCCTGCTCGCCGAGGATCGACCCGGCCGGGATGTTCCTAGCCGCGACCAGGCTGCGCCGGGCATTTTTTCGGGCAGGTTCCTCGGAGGGCAGTGAACGCAGGTCGGGCGTGCCGATCATGGAATGGATGCGCCGCATGGACTCGGTAAAGCGCTGGAGATCCCGCTTGTCCATGGCGTGATAATGATCGTTGCCGGGCAAGGTCTTGTCGTGGGTGAAGTGCTTTTCCAGGATGCGCGCGCCGAGCAGGGCGGCGGTTTCCAGAACCCGCATGTCAGCGGGAAGCGTATGGTCGGAATAGCCGATAATGTGCCGGGGATAGAGGCGGCGCAACGTGCTGATCATGCCCAGGCCCGCGTTTTCGTCGGCCGTGGGATAATTGAGCACGCAATGCAGCAGAGCCAGGGGCACGCCGCTTTCCTCGATCCAGGAAACAGCTTCCATGACCTCATGGGCATAGGAGGCCCCGGTGGATAGAAGAACGGGCTTGCCATACGCGCACAGGCGGCGGATAAAGGGCTTGTTGGTGATGTCCGAGGAAGAAATTTTGACCACATCCATCAAATCGTTCAGGAAAGCCGCGGATTCCAGGTCAAAGGGCGTGGAGAGAAATTCTATGCCCACAACATCGCAATGGCGTTTCAGAGCCTCGAACTCGTTCTTCCAGAAGGAATCGTGCCGACGAAACAGTTCGTACTGGCTCCTGGTCGGCTCTTTTTCAGTGTCCCAATAGGCCGGAGAATCCTTGGAAGCCAGGGTTTCCGCCTTGTAGGTCTGAAACTTGATGGCATGAGCGCCGCCTTCCCTGGCTTCGTCAATCAGCCGTTTGGCAGTATCCAGGGAACCTTCATGATTCACGCCCGCTTCGGCAATAATAAAAGGCACGGGCAGTCCGGCGGGCAAAACAACTTGTCCGCAGCCATTGTCTCGAGTGAATATGTCTTTCAGTTTCATGTGCGTCTCTCGTTAGCCGGATACAGCCGGACGATTTCCTCCGGCGCCATGTCCGGGTGAATGGGCATGAGCGCGAGCTTACGGTAATCCTCGGGCCTGTCCAGGTCCAAACGGATGTCCGGGCGGCGCAGAACAGGATTCGGCGGATCAAAGGTGCTGATCAGGAAGCGCTCCGGGTTGTCGTGGATAAAAGACAGACAGTGCTCGCGCTGCCTGGGGAGCGTGGCTTCTTCGTCCAGCAGGCGGAGCAGGGCAAAGGAAAGGATTTCCGCGCCAAAGCCGTCCGGGTACAGGTTATGCAGGGGAATGTGATTATAGGCGTAGGCTCGTTCAATATCCGGCAAATACTGGTAATGGCGGATCAGGGTATCTATCTCCCCCCCCCAGATCAGGGGGTTGTCGGCGCAGATCCTGACCACATGGGCGGCCCCGGCCTGTTCGGCGGCCAGGCGGAAGCGGCGCAGCACATCATCCTCCGGACCCCGGAACACCTGCGTTCCCCGGCTCTCCAGATGCTGGACCAGGGGGTCATCCAGAGGGTTATCGGACACGGCCACAATCATCCGGTCCAAAAGCCGGGACACGGCCGTGCGCTGCACCACCCAGTCAATGACCGGCAGGCCGCGCAAATGGAGCATCATTTTGCAGGGAAGGCGGGCGGACCCCATGCGGGCCTGGATAAGAGCGACAACAGGCTTCATTTCAGATACTGCTTTTTCCATTCATCCATAAAGAGCAGCGCCGTTTCCACATCGGACAAACGGTCGCTCTTGGCGCGCACGGCCGTAATCAGATCGTCGAATCCGACGTTTTCGGGCAATTGCAGTTCAGCCAGCAGCGCCGTGATACCTTCTTGCATGGACTCGGGCATGTCCGGCGGCCAGTCCACGGCCTTGCGCTTGCCGAAGTCCGGCAGGCGTTCCCCGGCAAAGTCCAGTAGCCGCCGCATGCGCTGGGCATAGGTATGCTCCCTGAGAACACGTTCTCTGGCGCGTGCGGCAAACGCTTGCCGCTCCTCGGGATGGGCCTTGAAGTGGGCGATTTTTTCGCGCAGCTCTTCCATGCTGCTGAAAACAGCCATTTCTTCAGCGGAGAAGAGTTCCGGCAGCAGCGAGCGCTGGTCCACAAGCTGGAACGCGCCGCAAGCGGCCACCTCAAAGGTGCGCGGGTTGACAAAATCCCCCCCGCTGACCAGCTTGTCCGTGTGTATGCTGGAGTGCAGGTTGAGATTGATGTCCGTGGCATTGAAGATGCGCACCGCGTCTTCAGGGCTGATACGTTCGCCCCGGCGCTGGAGCAGCGGAGCGAGTCCAGGCTCGTCCTCCCATTCGGTGCCCCATATTTTCAGCCCCAGATCCGGAAGTTGGCGGAGTTGCAGAAAGCCCTTGCGCCGGTTGGGATAGCCCGCTCCGAGAAAAGAAACAGCCGATCCGAATTCTTTTCGCTCCTGCGCTCCGAGTTCCAGGGGCCGGTGGAACGAGGGCAGGGCGGCCAGGGGCAGATAGAGCACGTTGGTCTGGCCGATGGCCGCCAGTTCACTGCTGAACGGTTCTTTCTGGATGACGGCAAAGAGGTCGTAATAGGGAGCAAACGCGCGCCAGTAAGTAAAAAGGCGAAAATCCTCAACAAACCACATGGCCGTGGGAATGCCCTGCTTGCGCAACTGGCGCAGGGCCAGGCGGCTCAAGGGAGCCTGGGCGAGGCAGAGCACGAGGTCCGGGGCAAAAGACTCCGCCTTGGCCAGCACGGCTTGCGCGACCATTTGTAAAAAGCTGTTCTGCAGGGCATCCAGGCTGTTGGAACTGACGCGCAGTTCCTTCAATGCCGTGTAGGCGGGAAAAAAGGATGGGGCCTCAAAAACATCCACGAGGCAACCGGCCTCCCTGAGGCCCTCAGCGGCGAAGCGTCCCACGGGAAGAGAGCCGCCGTAAAAGGGAAGAACAACAAGAACTCGCAGCATATTACTCCTCAAGTAGGGGCTAAATGCCCGAATCTTCCCGGCCTGTAAACGGGGCCTGCCGCCAGTTACCCGGCAGCATCCAGTCTTTTTCCGTGAACAGAAATTCCGCCAGTTCCTGACGCAGGAAAGGCGCGGGCGCGTCCGTCCGTCCGCCGTCCAAATAGTCGAGCAGCCCGTTACGCAGTTCCCTGCGCGCTGTTTCGTAGGGGTCGTCGCCGTCAACGGTTTTGCAGGTAGCGCCGAGCCGGTCCAGGCTGGTGATGCAGCCGAGCAGTCCTTCAGGCCAATCTTCCCCGGCCTTGCCCGCCAGATGGTCCAAAAAGGCCGGGTGGCTGAAGGGGCGCAGACAGGCCGAGGGGGTCGGACAGGTATCGCCTTCCCGGCAGGGCGAGCATGTCTCCAACGCCTGCCAGATCTTGTGGCCGAATCCGTAAGGACCTGTTTCCCAACACCAGGCGGAGGAGAGGAAAAACGCCTGCACGGGCACGCCGAGGTGCGCGGCCAGATGCATGGCCCCGGTATCCGGCGTGAGCAGCATATCCAGGCTGCTCAAGACTTCCGGGAGATCCGTGAGACTGGTACTGCCGGTCAGATCGTCCATGTTCTGCACGAGCGCGGGCGGCAGTTCCCTGGCCAGACGCCGGACCAGGGGCCGCTCGGCCTTGGAGCCGATACACACGATCCGGGGTCCGCCTCTGGCTTGAAAGACGGCCTGGAGGCACAGGGCCAGTTCCCTGACCGGCAGAGAGCGCCGCGATTCCCGGCCCGCCATGACAACGCCGATACGCTTCGTGCCCGCGGCCTTTGGAATGGGGTTAACCTTTTCCGGAGGCAGCGGGGAGGGATGAAAAGCGGCCCACAAATCCACCAGGTTCAGGGGCGCGAAGCGACGGTCCCGCATAAGATTGAAGGCGATCAGGGAAAGCTTGCCGCGCATGTCCTGGCCTTGCGCGCGAGCATAGCCGCGCAGGACTTCCGGCCGGAACAGGGAAGCGCAGGCAAAGGAAAGGGGAGAAAAATTGAGCAGGTAGACTTCAGAGAAGTCTTTTTCCCGCAGGGCCGCGAAGGTCTTGCAGGCGCTGTCGGCCACGGCCGCCGGTCCGGTCCCGCTGTTGTGAGCGGGCAGACCGTGGATTTCGGCAAAAGGGTAAAGCATGGCGGCCAGAGCCGTCATGGAATGGTCCACGCAAAAATGCACGCGCATGTTTTCCTGGGCGGCGAGACTCAACAGCAGACGCTTGCTCTGCACAATATCGCCAAAGCGAGCCAGTTGAAAAACCAGAACTTCGCGCACGCTCTCTCCCGCATTACACAGCCATGAAACTGCCTTTCCTATACGCCAGAGTGTGGCTCAGAGCAATGCGCAACCTGAGCCGCTACCGCCCTGGTTTGAGCAATGGTGGTAGTGCCTTGGTTTGGTGTCAGACGAGGAAGGCAAGTTTTTGCGAGGGAGGGCTGACAATTCCGCAGGAGAGCGGAATTGGACGGGGGAGCGGATGCGACCCCGCCCGAAGGGCGAGCCACAGGATGTGGCGAGTCAGCTCTTCGGTCCTGCCCCCCGAGCAAAAGCGCAGCCTGACGAAGTATCACGCCAAACCAAGGCGCTACCTCCGGAATTCCCTTGTTCGCTGCAACATGCCATCAAGAGCATAATCCACCACGTCATCTCTCAGTCTGTTGGTATAATGGGTAATGAACTCCTGCTCCAGGCGCAGAGTGCACAGATAGCGCACGATGTCGTTCAGCAGTTCCCGCTTGCGTTGACGGATAATATGCGCTTGCGGAGTAAAGGTCTGAATGATGGTACGGGTATCAAAAAAGGTTGTGACCAGCTTTACGGCCTCCGCGCGCACTTCTTCAAAGTACTGGTTCTCCAGCTTGGACAACTGCGCCAATTCCTCAGCGGTCAGCGTGTCGTATGTCCGTACCTCGGCCTGGGCGGCTTGACAGCAGAGAAACAGGAAGAACAGCACTGGAACAGCGGATGCTTTGCAGAGGGTATGTATGGTATTCTTCATGGCATTTATCCTATAGAATTTTTGATATTCATATGACGGGACCTGTAAAAAAGCCATCTTTTTATCGTCTGACCCCAAGCTGAGGCACTGCCTATACCGACAACGAGTGGCGTTTTTAATAAAAAAGGGATACAGCATGAATGGCCCTACGGATATACATGGCGGCTGAGGTACGCTAGGCGCTGTCTCCAAATAGTTCTTTTGTCCAAATAGCTGCGTCACCCGGCCCTTTTTCCTCCGGTCGAGTACCATAAGAGTACACTCCCTTCGCAAAAAGGGCCGGGTTCCTTGCTCTTGGAGCAAAACTCCTTATTTGGAGACAGCCCCTAGTATTGATAATTGCGGCCACGGCCTGATGTATCTTTCGCGCGCAGATGAGAAGTGATATGAAGAATCCTCTGAGCCTCAGAGTCAAGCTGCCTCTCTCCATACTGACAGCCGTGCTGGTGACTTTTTTAGTTTCCACCCTGTTTATTCTGCACACGTCGCGGTCCGTTATTTCCTATGTTAAATCCAGCCGGATACAGGATGCCGCGCAAACAGTCGGGCACAGCATTTCCATGCAGATTCAGCGGGCAGGGCGGGATATGGTCATGATTGCCGCGCTGCCGAATGTTCTTGAAGGAATAGAACTGCCTCCCCTGGGACAACAGGCTCCGGAGAGCGCCGTGGCCAGGGCGTCTCTTACCGCGCTGCTCAACAGAGTGAAGAACGCTTACGGCTATTTTGGGTCATTTTATCTGATAAATGAACAGGGGCAGCCTGTGGCCGGCACTGCCGACCCTTCCCATGATTTTACCGCCGGAGATGATGCAAAACGCTTCCAGGCGGCTCTGACCAAGAGCACGTTCACGGTTTCGGCCATGATGCGCAGCGGGACCACGGGAGAAATGACGCTGCCCGTGATGCTCAAGATCGTTTACAATGGCCGGGCAGGACTCCTTTTGGGCACGCTGCAACTTGAGAAGGTGGCGCGCGAGTCGCTGCGGGAAGCGGCCAGACCCGGCATCCGGGCCTTTATTATAGCCAAGGAAGACGAAAACGCGATTTTTATCGGCGATGCCGGTGAAGGTGAACGCGTTCTGGCTTCCGGCCCCTGGCTCGGGGAAATTCAGTCACAGGTCGCCGGCAGCATGGAAATTGCGCAGGGCAAAGAAAGCAAGACAGTCGGATTCTATCACATCCCGCAAACGGATTTGTACGCCATTGTCATGGCGGACGAAACATACATGCAGGTTTACGCGGATGACATCCGGAATCTGACCCTGGCGGCGAACATAATCGCGGCGCTCTTTGTCGTGGGATGCGCCTGGTTCTTTGTTTTTCCGGTCACCAGGGATATTTTGCGCTTGAGCCTTTTTGCCGGAGACGTGGCCAAAGGCAGGCGCGACCTGAAGACAGGGGTGCGCCGTAATGACGAACTCGGCGATCTGGCCGACAGCCTGGATCAAATGGTGGGCACGCTTATCGAGATGGTGGTGCGATCCGAAGCGGCCACCAAGGCCAAAAGTGAGTTTCTGGCCCGCATGAGCCATGAAATCCGCACGCCGATGAACGGCATCATCGGCATGACCTATCTTGCCATGCGGGCTAATCCGGACGAGCACCAACTGGGCTACCTGCGCCGTATTGACAACGCGGCCAAGACGCTCCTCGGCGTTATCAACGATATTCTTGATTTTTCAAAAATAGAAGCCGAGAAAATGGAAATCCATAATTCCAGTTTCCGGCTGTCCAGAATCTTGTGGTCCATTTACGACATGCTGGCGCTCAAAACCGAGGAAAAAGGCATATCTCTCGATGTCTCCGTGGCTGACGACGTGCCGGACATCATTGAAAGCGACCCCTTGCGTTTGTCGCAGATTTGCATCAACCTCTGCTCCAATGCCGTCAAGTTTACGGAGTCCGGAGGCGTTTCCCTGCATATCTCGCTCAAATCCCGGGAAGAAGACGACCTGCTTCTGCTTTTTGCCGTGAAAGACACGGGCATCGGCATGACCACCGAGGAGCGGGGGCGGATTTTTGATTCTTTCACCCAGGCGGACGGCTCCACCACACGCAAATATGGCGGCACCGGGCTTGGCCTGACCATAAGTAAAAGCCTTGTCCGTATGATGGGCGGCGAAATCTGGGTGGAGAGCGAACCGGGCAAGGGCAGCACGTTCCTCTTTACCATCCGGGCCAAAGTCGGATCGGAAACGGATCTGAAGGATGAGGACGGCGCGCCGGTCCCGCATGAACAGGCGCACCTGCCGGAACTCAAGGTGCTTCTGGCCGAGGATAACCTGATCAATCAGGAAATCGCTCTGGAAGTTTTGCAGAGTATGGACGTGGACGTGACCCTGGCCGTGAACGGAGCCGATGCCGTGGAGAAATGGGAATCCGGTTCCTTTGATCTGATTCTCATGGATATCCAGATGCCGATCATGGATGGACTGACCGCCGCCCGCCGCATACGCGAAAGCGACGCGCCCCGTTCCAAAAACGTGCCCATTATCGCCATGACCGCCAACGCCATGAGCGGCGATCGGGAAAAGAGCCTTGAAGCCGGAATGAACGACCATATTACCAAACCCCTTGATATAAAAGAATTGCGTAGCGCTTTGACTCTTTGGGGGACTGTTGCCAAAACGGAAACAACCGCATCTTGAGGGAGGATGGCTATGAATATTGTGGGAAGACGCGCCGCCGTTATTGTCGCGCTCAGCCTTTCTTTGTTTTTCAGCGCGTGTTTGTGGGGCTGTGAATCAAAGCCTCCGGAAAAGGCCGCTCTGCCAAAGACGACGATCGGCATTCTTGTATACAGGCAGGATGACGTCTATATCGGACTTGTGAGCAAAGCCATACAAGAGGCTCTGGCGGACAAGGCGGAAGTGGAAATCGTCGCGGCTGAAGGGGACCAACTGCTGCAAAATGAACAGATTGACGCCTTCATCAAGAAGAACGTCAGCGCATTGGCCGTAAATATCGTTGATACGCAGGCCGCTGCCAGGGCCGTGGATGCTATAAAAAAAGCGGGTATTCCTGTCGTGTTCTTCAACCGCGAACCTGATCTAAGCAGTATAAAGGCATACGACAAGGCTCGTTTTGTGGGAACAACCGCGGCTGATGCCGGTATCATGCAGGGCGAAATCATTGCCGATCTGTGGCGCAAGCACCCGGAGTATGACAGAAACAAGGACGGCAAATGCCAGTATGTGATGATCCAGGCTAACCTGGATAATCCTGAAGCCGTGGCCCGCACGGAATTCAGCGTCAAACAGGCAAGAAAAGAGGGCGTTGACATGCAACAGGTGGGGGAAACGCTGTTTTGCAGTTGGGATGAAAACATGGCCTATGAAGCCATGCGCCTTATGTTCCCGTATAATAGCGATACAATCGAACTGATTATCGCCAATAACGATTCCATGGCCCTCGGCGCGATCCGGGCGCTCAACGAGTCCGGGTATAATCTTGGGGGAGATTCCGGCAAATTTATTCCGGTCGTGGGCGTGGACGCCATCCCCCGGGCCGTGGAGGCGATTCAGAAGGGCATGATGAGCGGGACAGTGGTACAGGACGGCGCCGCCATGGGCCGGGCAGTGGCGACAATGCTGCTGAACGCGGTCAACGGCAGGGATTTTCTAGATGGCGTGCCCTATAGCTGGGATGACAGCGGAATAGCCGTCCGCATTCCTTATGCGCGCTTTACCGGAGAGAATTGAGTAGTGGCTCAGTTTGCCGTGATACTTCGTCAGGCTTGCTTTGTGCTCCGGGGCAGGACCAAAAGAGTCCAGCCCCATCGCCCAAAGCCGCACCTTCCTCGTCTGACGACAAACTGAGCCACTACGGGCCATCTCTCAAAAAAGGCTCGCTCCATTCTCATTCCCGATATCAAGCGCATCAAAAAATGTTTTGTTTATCTCTTGTTCGATTTTCGGATCGCGCGGAACAGGAGGCGGCGTCCGTGGAGCGGCGGCCGGCGGCCGCGGATCGGCAATACCGGTTGTGATTTTGCCGAGCATGAGGGTAAAAAACGGATTCCAGGACATGCGCAGCATGGCGTCCATGGGCACCAGCAGTGCGCCGCGTTCACCCCGGAGCACGAGATTCCCAAGGTTTATGCCATACCGATACGCCTCTTCCGGCGCGGGGGATGTCCCATAAAGCGGGTCATTTTCCGGAAATGGAATGGCTCCATGTGAAAGGGAAAAAACCGTTTTCGGATAGATGTAGTCCAAATCCATGTTAACGGCCTCTTTTTCTCCGGCTTTTTTTGTTGCCAACATGGTCATCGGATCACCGGGAGCGCGATTTTTTATCACGGAAAGGGTATAGCGTTGCGGGCCTTCCGGAATTATGCGTTGCAAGCTTGTCAAAGCCGTATCCCGCAGCATCCATCCGAGAAATGAGGCTCGGTTTACGTCATAGAGCACCAACTCGCTGCCATTTTCCGGCAGAAAAGCATAGAAATAATATAAAATGGCGGAGGTGCTGACCGTGTAGTCCAGCACGGATTGAAAGGTCAGTATTGGCGGCAAGGTCGAAAAGGCCTCTGTGGTGGAAAGGCGTTCTATTTGCCGTTGCAGGGATGAGCACAGCAGGGAGGACTGTCGTGCCCCGTTAACAGGAAAGGAATTGTACTTAAAGGGATTAAATTCAGGCAGCACACTGAGCCATGCGGCATTTGCAAAGGCCGGAAAATATGCGGGAATGGACACAAGGCCGACAAATCGTGCAAAACGGGTAATGCCGACCATGGGTGAAAGCAGCACAACCCGATCTGCCCTTGGTAAGGCGGGATTCTCAACCGCATCCAAAATGTATTTTATTGCAAGCGCCCCTCCATTGGAGAAACCGACAATGTGCAAAGCCTTGTCCGGTCCGGCAACCTGAGCCGCTTCCCGCACTGTAAGATGTGTGGCCGCCACCCAGTCCTGCCAGTTGATCTCCGCAAGACCCGCGGGCACAGTGCCGTGTCCCGGCAAACGCACTCCAAACGCGGCAAATCCATTTTGCGCATAAAGACGGGCAACATGCCGCAGGCTGTACGGCGTGTCTGTCAGGCCATGCAGCAGAACAACGACCCCTTTCAACTCTCCTTCAGGGTGGAGCACATAGGAGCGATTCCAGTCATGCGCCAGCCTGGGGGGATAGACCAAAGAATTTTCATAGTAGCGGTTCATGAGCGTTTTTTCGGATTCCGGAAGCGTCCGGACGACATGCTCGTAAACCTCCTTGAACACTTGATCTTCATAAGCCAGATACTCTTGCCAGTTTGCGGCCTCCAAGGCATCCACCGTCATTTCACGGGGAATAAACGTATGCCATGCCCGCAGAGGGGCCGCGTGCCATGCCGTAAAAGCCAGATAGGCCCACACCCCGACCATAAGAAGAACCACCAGCAGGAGGATCCCCTTGAGTATTTTTTTGATAAGCCATTTCATAAAGGCCTCGTTGGAATGTCCTTAATCAGCGACATGTATTGGAGGATGAGAGAGCGCTCCCCAGTGAACGCGACTTTTTGCAGGGGCGGAATCTTCCAGTATCAACTTCCGAAACTTGAAATAAACATATCTAAATATGGCAGCCTGAGTCAATCCGAGGCGTTATTATGATGCAAGCTTGTTAAGGAGTTTCCACAAATAGCTGACCTGCAAAAATGAGACTTTACAAATACGTCATATTTATTACGGTGGAACATGGATAAGCATGAAACGGCAAGAGGCCGGACCTGAAAAACCTGGAAAGCAGTAAGGATACGACAATGGCAATTCACAAAATGAATCCCCATATACGGATATATGAACGTAAAACCGATGTCACAGAGGCAGTGGCTGTGCTTGAAAAAGAACTTGAAAAAAGAGCCATCCCCATTTTCGCAAAATTTGATCATCAAAAAAACGCACAAGGGGTCAATCTGGAATTGCGGCAAACCCAGGTACTGGTTTTTGGCTCGCCTGCCGTGGGAACGCTCCTGATGCAGGAAAACCAGAGCATCGCCTTTGAACTGCCTTTGCGAATTGCGGTGTGGGAGGATGAAAAAGGCTCAACATGCCTGGCACTGCCCGATATGGCTTCACTGGCCGAGGAATACGGCTTGTCCGGCCTCCCCGTTATCGGCAAAATGCAGACGCTTCTGGATGAACTGGCCGCATCTGTCGTATAATTCCGTCAATAAAAAAAAGCCCGGACAAGGGTTGACTCCGGGCCATTAGCGGAGTAGATAACTCTCCGCGTCGGGATGTAGCGCAGCCTGGGAGCGCACTTGAATGGGGTTCAAGGGGTCGAAGGTTCAAATCCTTTCATCCCGACCAGAAATTATAAGGACTTATGGTGAATGCCGTAAGTCCTTTTTCTGTTTGGAGCGGCTTGGCCCCGCGAAATCAGCTATTCTTAGGCTGTGAGCGGTCGCACAAAATGAGAATCGCTTGCAGTTAAATTGAGAATGAGCGCGAATCCACAAAGAAAAACTATCGCCTAGCTATCATTGAAATTAAATTGGAAGTGTGGCACCAGGGAAAAGAAAAGGAGACATAAGTATGCCTAATGCCGTTTGGTTTATATCGTACAAACTTGTAGAAGGGGCATCTATACCAGACTTTTTGCTTGCGTCAGAAGAATGCCACAACGAGGTTTTATCTAAGAAAAAGGGCTTTATATCTTGGAAGCAACTTATTGATGGCGATACATGGGTCGATTTAGTGACTTGGGAAACAATGGATGACGCCAAAAGTGCTGAGAACGATGACAGCGAACCGAATCCTGCTGCTCAAAAATTTTACTCTTTCATAAATTTTAATAGCCTTAAAATGCAGGCTTTTTCTGTTAAGAGAAATTATTAATTTGGCAATGTCCCTATTTCAAGAGAATGTTACATATACATTAGGATTTGAACCTTCGGCCCCCTGAACCCCATCCAGGGGCGCTCCCAAGCCGCGCTGCATCTCGATGCGACAGAATCGCGGGATAACCCGCCGTTCCCGGGGTTTCGCCTTGGTCTGCCGTCAAATCGGCGGAGCGATGGTCACCAGCACTCGCATGTCGGTTGTGGCGCGAATACCGTGCGGCTCGGCAATGTCCGAGATAAGGATATCTCCTGCTTTGGCCGGGATGGCATTGTCCTTGGCAAGAAACTCTCCCTCGCCCGAGAGCACCACGATGGAAAGTTGTCCTTCAATATCGTGTGAGTGAACAGGCAGGGATTGTCCGGCCTTGAAGTTGAAATTCATTATTTTGAAATACTCGGAGTCGTGGACAAGAAAACTATGGAAGGAAGAGGCAGTAAATTCGGCCTTATCGAACACGGAAATTTTCTTCATGACGGATTTTACCTCCAGTAAAACGCTTACGCAAAGATATCCGGCAAGTGGGGTTGGCGTCAACGTGCTCCTTTCATCCCGACCAGAAATTATAAGGACTTACGGTGATGGCCGCAAGTCCTTTTTCTGTTTGGGGTGGCTTGGCCCTGCTCTTGTGCAGCGACAGGTATCTTTAGCTTTTTTCCGCATCATCCACCATTTCATCGACCATTTTGCCTGGCTTTACTCCCAATGTCTGGGCAATTTTCACCAACAGATTTAGACTCGGCGCTCGATAGCCAAGTTCCAAGGATGATATGTAACTTTTAGAAATACCAACTTGGTCTGCGAGTTCCTGCTGTGATAGCCCTGCCGCATCACGATGGCGTCGAATTACGGCGGGCATGAAGGTCTTGGCTAACGTATCTTCATCATATTTCTTTTTCATTCCCCCAGATACAACGACTCTTTACAAATCCGACCTGCTATTGTAGTTCAATTGACTATCAATAGTAGGTCGCGCTCATAAGTTTAGCAGGTAGCGAGGTTTGAATGGAAAATCAGATTTTCGACGCTCAAATGGAGCGCATCAAGTTCATAACCGACAAAAAGACACAGAGCGAACTTGCCGCTCTGCTCGGTGTCAAGCAGTCCTCCGTTTCTGACGCCAAGAGGCGTGGCAGGATTCCGTCCAGTTGGTTGGTCATCCTCATGCGCTATAAGCACGCCAACCCGGAATGGATATTGACAGGAAATGGCCCTGCCTTTGTCTCATTTCCGTCGACAGAATCACGCTATGAAACAGGCGATGAGGCGACGGACCGCAAGGTCGACGAAGAGGCATTGCGGCGCCTTCCTTCTCGGATGTTGGCTGATGAGCTGGTGCGGCGCATAGCTGTGTCCCAGGACAGGACGTATTGCTCAAAGATGGATGAATAGAAACCGTTACATTTGTGATGTTCACCTGCATTTTTTCTAAGGATGCAAAGAGGTGCTGGTGCAGCGCGGCGTACCGCTTTACACGGTGGCAAAGCTCACCGGGCATTCCGAGCTTCGGATGGTCGAGCGATACGCGCATCTTGCCCCGGAGGGCGTGAAAGAGGCGGCCATGCTGCTTGAGGGCGCTTTTGATGATAAGGCCAATGAAATCAGCCCGCGAAAGGCTACGAAATCCTTGTCTCCTGTGGGCAACATTTAATCTTGACTTTTGTCTCCCATAGGATACATTTACTTATGAACACCATTCATGAAACCGAGTATTTTTCGAGCTGGATTGGGGAACTCCATGATTTGAAGGCCAAAATGCGAATTATGGCGCGAGTCAATAGGGCCAGAGCCGGTAATTTTGGCGAATACAAGGTGCTAGGTGGCGGTATTTGTGAAATGAAAATTGATTATGGCCCTGGATATCGCGTGTACTACGCCCGAGAAGGCTTGAATGTATATCTGCTGATTCTTGGCGGTGATAAGTCCTCGCAAAACAAGGACATCGCCAAAGCAAAAGAAATGTGGCGCACTATTATGGAGGAACGCCAATGAAAAAAATAGCTATCCGCGAATATGACGCTGCGCGCTACCTTGATAGCGAAGAGGCAATTAGCGAGTATCTCGCTGCCTGCCTTGAGGACTTCTCTCTTGATTCTTTTCTCCTGGCGTTGGGAGATGTTGCCAAGGCTAGAGGCATGACCCAACTTGCCAAGGATACGGGATTAAGCAGAGCGAGCCTCTATAAAACACTTTCCCCCGGCAACAAGCCGCAGTTTGAAACTATCGTCAAAATTACAAATGCGCTCGGCGTTCCGCTCGGCATCAAGCCGAACAGTGCCGAAACGCATCCGTAAACTGGTTCTATTGAGCCAGGGGGGCAAGATGAAAAAAATCAACAACGCCTATCTTGCCACGGAAAAAGATGGCTCCATCGAAAAAAAATATGGCCGAGTTGCCGGAAAATCCCGGCGGCTACTCGGCCATATTTACTTCCTTTGACCCGACAACATCCGCCATTCAAGATATCGGAAAACCTGCGCCAGGAAATAGGCGGCCATCCGCCGCATATCAGAGGCTTCCATCTCGCCGTACTTGGATTTCCATTTGTAGTAGGTGTTAGCCCATACTCCCGGCAGATGTCCGTAACGGCTCTCCTGTCCTCAACCTCTTTAAGAATCTTGATAACTTGAAATTCGCTGAATTTGCTTTTGCGCATGATGATACTCTTGGTTCAGTTTGGACCAGAAGTTTCTACTTGGCAATCTGCCTACTTTAGGAGAACTTTACACGCAGACAAACGGTATCCGCGAACGCTTCCACAAACCGTCCTGCTTTGGAAGAGCTACAACTGGACTCGTCTACGCCAATCTCAAAGTGAAAATGCTCTATCTGGCAAATGGCCCTTTTGTCCTCCGGTTCAAAGATAACGCGTAGCGTCATGTTCTCCTTTCCATGTATTCCTCGACTAACAAGCCATACATGAGCCTGTCGTACCGTTTGCCGGCAAAATATTGCGCTTTGCGTTCGCGTCCTTCAAGAGTAAAGCCGCACTTTTCGAGGACGCGCTGCGATCCGATATTGGTCTCCTGCGTACTGGATGAAATCCTCTCAAGCCCAAGATGGCAAAAACCGTATTGCAGTATTGTTTTCGCCGCGTCGGTTGCGTAGCCTTTGCGGCGGTATTCCAGTTTTGTCAGCCCATATCCCAAAGAACATGAACGGTTTCTCCAGTCTATATCCTGTAACGCAATATCGCCGATTACCATTCTGTTGGGCAGGAAAATTCCGAGCCGGATCTGCGTATGTCCCTGCTGTCTCTGAATGTCGTCAAAACATCCATCCGCGTTCGAGGAAGAACGCCCTACGATAAACAACTCCATCCGTTGCCCGAGATCGTACTCGATATCTTCCCATACTTTTTTGCAGTCCTCCCGTTCCATTGTCGCAAGAATTACTTTTTCACCTTGCAGAGTAACCATTTTGTATACCCTCTTGTAACGTTTTTCGGAATTTGCGTCCTTTTTTTGCTAATACGAAGTACCGGCAATGAAGCATTCTGAAAGATTTATGGCTCCGCGTTTTTCAAGGCCACAGGCACATGCTTCAAGGTTATCCACTTGTTGAATCGGCGATACCGTCATGCCTGAACAAATCTTCAATATCAGGGGCAGAAGCTAAAAGCGCATCATAAGAGTCATATTCTATAATTCCTCCAGTTCCATCCAGCTGAATAATTTTATCTACATAATGCAACAGCTCTACGCTATGAGCGATCAATAATACTGTCTTTCCTTTTAAAAAAGTTTGGAATGCTTGCGCGACAATTATTTTCGATTCTTTATCCAAATTGGACGTGGCTTCATCCAAGAGGCAGCAACTTTTTTCTCTTAACAGCATACGGGCAAAGATAATTTTTTGCCTTTGCCCACCTGAAAGGCTTTGCCCATTTACCCCCACAGGGCCTTTGCAAATGTCGAGTAGGGGTTGAATATCCGTTTGAGCTATTACCCGGTCCAACAGCTCTCGCTGCGGACAGCTATACAGAACAATATTTTCTAATATCGGCATGTTAAACAGATAGCTGTCCTGATTAATACAGGCGAATGCATTTCTATAGCTATTTATTTCATATTCCTTAACGTCAATTCCATTTACCAGTATTTCACCAGCGGCTGGATTTAAAAATCTTTCTATTAAGTAGAAAATTGTAGTCTTTCCAGTCCCATTTTTTCCAATTATTGCTACTTTTTCTCCATTTTTTATCGAAAAAATGACATTATTCAGCACATTCCTGTCATCAAGTGAGGATGTTCAGTATTTAACTCATACCGTAGAGCTCGGCGATATTGAACAAAAAGTGATTGCGAGCGGGGAAATCGTTGCGTCCCAGCTAGTTGTTATAGGCGCTCAAGTATCGGGGCAAATAAAACAGCTTCATGTCAGGATTGGTGACAGGATAAATAAAGGCGATTTAATTGCTGAGATTGATTCGACGACACAGCTCAATAAGGTGCAATCGAGTCGAGCGGCTTTAAAAACGTATAAAGCCCAGCTTGCCGCGCGACAAACAGCTTTACGTATTGCGGAGCAAAGCTATCAGCGCGAGAAAAAGCTGAAGCAGCAAGACGCCACATCCCAGGAAAGCTTTGAAAAAGCTGAAAATATACTCGCGCAATCCAGAGCGGATGTTGCTGAAACAGAGTCGTTGGTAGTTCAGGCAACGATAGCCTTGAGTACGGATGAAGCCAACCTAGGCTATACACGCATTACCGCCCCCATTGATGGCACTGTTGTCGCTGTTCCCGTGGAAGAAGGCCAGACAATAAATGCCAACCAAATTACGCCCACCATTATTCAGTTGGCAGACTTGAGCCGCATGTCACTCAAGATCAAGATTTCTGAAGCGGATGTCACAAAAGTAAAGCCCGGGCTGCCAGTATCAGTTGCTACTCTATCTTACCCTACGACATATACATCTATATTGGAAAGCATTGATCCCGCTCCTATATTCCAAGGAGTTGAAAACAGCCAAGATTCAAATTCCACTACTGATGGAAGAGCAATTTATTATTATGGCCGCCTACTTATTGACAATCACAATGGAATACTGCGTATTGGCATGACTGTTCGGAGTTCTATAAATATTGCTTCTGTAAATAACGTGATAATTATTCCTAATGCTGCCATACATGAAAGCGATGGGGATAAATTTGTTTTGATTCTATCAAAAAATAATTCTGTAAAAAAGCAGAATATAGAGACTGGGCTTTCTGACAACTTAAATTCAGAGGTAATTTCCGGCCTGACATTAGGAGCCAAAATAGTTATGGCGCAAATGGCGAGAACAGAAATTGAAAAAAATATAGAACAGATGCGCTAATGGGTAGCGGCCATGTCATTTCTTTCCATCACAAAGCTCAACAAGTATGCAGACAAGCAACAACATCGCTGCCATATACTGAGAGATATTTCTTTGGAGGTTGAGCGAGGACAGTTTCTTGCGATTATTGGTCAATCTGGTTCAGGCAAGTCAACTCTGATGAACATTTTTGGCTGTCTTGATACACCCAGTGATGGTTCTTACAAGATTAATGGAATAGAAAGCACAACCCTATCGCCAATTCAGCTTGCAAAATTGCGATGCCACACTTTTGGCTTTATTTTCCAACGATATAATTTGATTTCTAATCTGACAGCCCTTGAAAATACCGCTCTTCCGGCAGTATATAAAGGGATGGCTAGAGATAAGCGTAATAAACATGCGATCAGTCTTCTTCAAAAACTAGGCCTGGACGGCAAATTAGACAATAAGCCAAATGAGCTTTCCGGGGGACAGCAGCAACGGGTCAGCATTGCTCGCGCACTTATGAATGGCGGAGAAATCATTTTGGCGGATGAGCCGACGGGAGCCCTTGATTCCCAGAGTGGCAAAGATGTCATGAACATTTTGTCGGAGTTGAACAAGGCGGGCTATACTATAATTTTAGTTACCCATAACCCGGAGTTGGCCGAGCATGCGGATCGCATTATTGAAATAAAAGACGGGTCCATAATTCGAGAAGTAATCAATCGTGAATCAGTTATCTCATCCGGCGTAGAGATGAGGGATAGCCGGGATGGGGAAATGCCCGGTTTTTTTGATCAGTTGCTCGAAGCCATCAAAATGTCCATGCAAGCAATTGTATCTCACAAGCTTCGTTCGTCGTTGACCATGCTCGGTATAATTATCGGCATAGCTTCTGTTGTGTCTGTAGTTGCGCTGGGACGCAGCTCTCAAGAAAAAATAATTTCAGATATCAGAGCAATTGGAACAAATACGATAGACATTTACCCAGGAGACGGCTTTGGAGATATTCACGCAAACAGTTTGAAAAGTCTGAAAATAGAAGACGCGGACATTTTAAGCCGGCAGCAATACCTTGGCGGCGCATCACCTGTCAGCACAACGAGTGGATTAGCTATTATGGATAGCGCCGCTATCAATGTTTCGGCTTCCGCAGTAAATGAACAGTTTTTTGCTGTCCGGGGGCTTACGTTAGCCAAGGGGCGATTTTTTAACACCAAGGATGTTGCAGGCATTGTATCAGTGGTTGTTATAGATCAAAAAACACAAAATGACCTCTTCCCCAATACCTTCAATCCGATAGGGAAAATTATTCTTTTTTCTGGCCACCCGTTAGAGGTTATTGGCGTGCTTCAAAAAACAGATAATCCTTTTTTAAATACCAGCAAGCCAAACATCTTTATACCATACACTACTATGGTGTATAAGGTAACCGGGAAAGAAGCTCCTGATTCAATAGTTGTAAAAATAAAAGATGATGTCATATCTCAGGTCGCAGAAAAAAATATAATAAACTTACTCCAGTCTATGCGGGATGGTCGAAAAGACTTCTTCACTTTTAACACTGACAGCATAAAAAAGGCTATTGAAAAAACGTCAGGCACAATGGCAATACTTGTATCCGGGATCGCTCTAATTTCTCTTATTGTGGGAGGGATTGGAGTTATGAATATCATGTTAGTATCCATTACCGAGAGAACATCCGAAATTGGTATACGAATGTCTATTGGGGCCAGCCAAAGAAACATACTCACTCAATTCTTATTAGAATCTATAATGATATGCATATTGGGCGGCAGCTTAGGCATTGCATTGTCTTTTCTCATTTTACCGGTATTAAATTTCTTTATCGAAAAATTTGTTGTTTCTTACTCTATTGACAGCATTATTCTCGCCCTATTTTGCTCAACAGTTATTGGAGTCCTTTTTGGCTTTATGCCTGCCCGCAACGCGTCAAAGCTCAACCCTATCGATGCCCTTGGAAGAAGCTAGAATGCGGAGAGCGCAACGTATATTCTCCTTGCTTGTATTCACGTCCAGTTTCTTGGCCGGATGTGCTCTGACCCTCTCGCCATTTGAATCTGTTGAAGAAAAGCTGCATTATACTGAAGAAACAGCAGGCGCTTATCAGATCATCTCAGATTGGTGGACTTCTTACGAAGACCCTCAACTTAATGTTTTAGTTGCCAAAGCGCTGGACCAAAATAGTAATTACGCGAAGGCGGCGATAGCTGTTAATCAGGCTCTTTACCGCGCTAACCTTTTGGGCGCGGATCTATTTCCGGTTTTTTCCGCTCAAGCGAGTGTCTTTCAGGACAAAAACCTCAAGAGCGGCTCACCATCGGAGAGCGGTTATGCCGGCGAACTCAGTGTAAGCTACGAACTGGATCTTTGGCGGCGTTTATCAGACACAGCATTGGCCAAAGAGTGGGAATACAAGGCAACAGTTGAAGATCGCCATTCCGCTAAACTGGCTTTAGTCAATAGCGTTATCGACTCATACTATAAATTGGCATATCAATATGCTGCCATAGAAATAATAAAGCAGTATATAGCTAATTATGAAAAACTACTTGAAACTGTAAAACAAAAATATAAAGTAGGTAAAGTCAGTAGAATAGAGCCGGAACAGGTGGCTCAATCTTTACTGACAGCTCAAAATAATCTTATTTTGTTAGAGATGGAATATAAAATAGCACAACATACGCTATATAATATTCTGAATATAAGCCCCGAAAACAATCTTGATCTTATTTTACCCGATATCCTTGCAGTAAACAGTATAACGACCGATTTAGATGTCCCTGTTGCTGTCCTCGCAAATCGTCCTGATTTAAGAGCAGCGGAATACCGACTCAGAGGCGCGCTAAAAGATGTGCAGGCAAGTCAAAAGGAATGGTATCCAACTATCACGCTTGGATCAATTCTATCTTCAGGATATGATAGTAGTCGTGCAATGTTTAATCATCACTCTTTCTTTGGGGTAGTCATATTGAATTTGCCGTTTTTGCAATGGAATACCATTCGTTGGAAAGTTAAAATATCTCAATCAGAGTATGAAAAATTGCACATAGAGTTTGCTGAAAAAATAACAACCGCTCTCAATGAGATTGATTTGGCTTGGTTCAACTATTCAAAATATAAAGCTATGCGTAGTAATTTGAAGCAAAGATATGAACACGATATAACTATTAGTAATTTCTATCAAAAAAGATATCTATCCGGGGCAAGTGAACTGTCGGATTGGCTTGAATCTCTCAACACTATGCTTGATTCCAGGCTTGAGTTTCTCCAGTGCCAATATCAAGTAATAAGGCATAATATCCTAATTTATAAGGTGCTTGCGGGAAAGTATGAAAAGAGCAAAACGTTGTCGTATCCAATTGAAAAGTAGATTCTTATGTTTTTTATAAATGTAAAGTGTTTTATAAGCCTGCCGATATAAGTGTATACGGCATCAAACAGGGAGGCCACTATGAGCACCGTGTCAGCTTTAGGTGTAAATGGTTTTCTTAATCCTAAAGAGTTTAAGGAAATAATGAATGGCAAGGCTGCTGAAGAAGCGTTGACTGCGGATGCCATTGAAAATTTAAAAACTCTCACGGACAGCAATGGACGGGTATCTGCTAACGCATTGCTATCTAAGCATATGCTATCTCCCGGGGATGATAATCAATCAAAGTATATGAAGGCGCGGCAGGCCGGGCAGGAAGCTCTGCGGGTACAAGCAAACCGGCAAAATAATATCCTCAATTCCGCTATGACGCAGGTTGTAGGAGATTCTTACGCCGATCGTATCCTCGCGGGAAAGAGGATTGCACGAAGAATGATGGAAGAGAAGCAGCAATCGGTAACTGAAGCTTTCGAACGTACCCTGTCTGAAAACAAAAAGACTATGGAAGAAAAGATTCAAGGAGCAACTGAAGGCATGCCGGGCGGTGTTTCCCAAACTTCCGAGGCTGCGATTTCTGAGGCTCCCGCTCCCGAGGCTGCGGCTCCATCGGCCGCGTCTGTTGATATTGTCGTTTAAGCTGCTTTCTATTGCTATAAGAGGTCCCCGATATACGTTGACATTGCTCTTTTGCCTTCACCCATCCGTGTCTGGACGCGGATGGGTGGTTTTTTATGAAACTAATGGTACTCGACAGGAATAAAAAGCTTTAGGGAGGCAAGCTCGTCCTCGGCAAAGCCTCCGGCGCAAAAGATCGCGGCCTGGGGCAAGGCGCTCCCGGCATCCGGCGCGGGCTGACATGTTCAGCATGATGTTGAGAGCCAGTCGCGGGGTCGGGACGGGTGCAGGGCGGCCTCCTTCAAAAGGGGGAGAGCACTGAGAAAAGGGAACTCATTTTCGTGAGTTCCCTTTTCTCATACTCGTTGTTGAGCCTTTATGACTTCTTCATCTCCACGATCAGGGTTTCCAGGCTCAGGGCCAGTTTGTTCAGGCTGGCGACGGCCTGTTCGGCGTCACGCATGGACTGGGTGGTTTCCGAAGCGATGTCGTTGATCTTGTGGGTATCTTTATCGACCACCTCGCTGGAGGCCGTCTCTTCCTCGCTGGCTTTGGCAATGGACTTGATCTGTTCGGCTGTCGCCTGAGACAGGACAACGATCTCCTGCAGCGATTCTTGCGCCGTGATGGCGAGCTCCGTACTCTGCTGTACCGAATGGGCGGCTTCTTCCATATCGACCACGCTTGTTTTTGTGCCTTTCTGGATGGATTCCACAGAAGCGCCCACTTCCTTGGTGGCGGTCATGGTTTTTTCCGCCAGTTTTCGCACTTCGTCGGCGACGACCGCGAACCCCCGGCCGGCTTCGCCGGCCCGGGCGGCCTCAATGGCGGCGTTCAGGGCCAGCAGATTGGTCTGGTCGGCGATATCGGTGATTACGGTCATGATCTGATTGATGCCTTGCGCCTGTACGCCCAAGCCATTGATGGCATGCTTCAGGACATCAGTTTTGTGGCTTACTTCCGCAATGACGTTTTTGAGGGAAGAAACCATGTTCGCGCCATGTTCGGCTTTTGTAGTGGTCTCACCGGCGCTGTCGGCGGCCTGAGCCGAACCGCGGGCCACCTCCGCAACGGTGAGGTTCAACTGGCCCATAACGGTGGCCGCCTCATTGGCGTATTGGCTCTGCATGGACGCGTTCTGCACCGCCCGTTGCACATGGCCGGCCAGGAGGTCGGCGGCTTCTCTGGTCTGATGCACAATACTTTCAAGTTGCTCCGCCGCCTGGAGCATGCCTTCATGTTTGGCTGTTTCCGCTTGCCGGCGGGCGGCTTCAGCCTCACGGACAGCCTGATCCGCGAGCTGTGAGTGGCGTTCCGCCTCCTGGGTTTTTACTTTGGCATCTTCAATCAGGACGGAAAGATTGGTGATCATCCGCTTGAGGCTGCCGTGCAGTTCCAGCATTTCACCGGAAAAGCCCGATTGGTCGGGGAGGGCGGTGAAGTCGCCTTCGGCGATACGGCCCGAGGCGTTCACCAGCAAAGTGATGGGCCGGGTCAGGGAGCGGGAAAGGAAGAAGACGACCACCAGCATCAAAAGGCCCAGCCCCAGACCGAGCAGAATGATTTTATTGCGGGCTTCCACGCTGCTCGCCAGCACCTCGTTCCGCTCGATAAGCACGGCGACACGCCAGCCGAAGCTGGGGTTGGTATGCGCAAGCACCTGATAGGTGTTGTCCCCAATCGTGTATTCAAAAGAGGAAGGCTTGTCCTGGGACAGTATCCGCTCAAAAAAGGCATTGTCCCTGACGTCTTTCATGTTCTTGAAAACTGTGGAGGGGTTGCTGGGATTAGCCAGGATGAGGCCATCCGGCGAGAGCACCACAACGTGCCCGGTCCGGCCTATCTGCAGCTTGGACAGATAATCGGTCAGCCCGGAAAGATTGAAGTCAATGGCCACAATCCCGATGACGTTGCCGGAGGAGCCATGCACCTTGCTGGTGACAGAGGCAACCACATCCCCGGAGGAGGAAACGTAGGGCAGAGAAATATTGATGTCGTCCTTTTTTTCCATGGCTTGTGTGAACCAGGGACGTTTGCGCGGGTCGTAGCCGGGGCCGAAGGTGTCGTTGGCCTTGCCCGGCTCATTGGCCTCAATAATAGTGCCGTCGGAAAAGCCGATGAAGATGAGCCCATAATACGGGTGGCTGAGCTGCATTTTCTGGAACTCGTCGTAAATCTGTCTTTCATAGTCGCTGTACATTTCGTAGCGGTTTTCCGTCACCTCTTTTTTGTCCATGAAGGTGTTGGTGACCTTGCCCAGAGCGTCTTTGACAAGCGGGAGACGGGCCAGGTAGCTGACGCTCTGTTTACCCGTGTTCGCATACTGGGCAAAGATGTCGTCAATGCGGAGCAGTTGTCCTTCGGCATTGGCCCTGAAATTTTCCAGTCCGGTGCGTTTTGTTTCAAAAACGACGAGGACCGCGATGCTGCTGATCAGGACAAGACATAAACAAAAAAAAGTGAGGAAAAGCTTACTACGAATGGCCATTCTTTGTATTCTCCATTTTATATAATGAATTGAAGTGTAAACAACAATTCTTTATAGCAACCAAGAAATATAATGGCAAAAAAAATTTTTAATGTAAAATTCTCACAATTTATCATGATGTTATAGATTTTGCAAAAGGAATAATAACAGCTTTCCATAATGCAAGAAGGATAGTCTGATTCAAACCCCCTTTCGTAGCACGATTGCCATAACCATAAAGACCGCGCACGATGCGGCGGCGAAAAAGGCAAGGCCGTGCACGGTAATTTCCATGGCCGCGCCGGTGAGCAGCGGCCCTGCCAGGGCGCCACCGCCCCAGAACAGCCCGGTGGCCGCGTAAACGCCGACCAGGTCACTGCCCTTGAATTTACTGCCTATGATGGCCAGCATGACGGTGTACGTACCCACGAACATCCCGCCCCAGATGAACAAAAGCACATACGTAGCCATACGATTTTGCAGAATAAGGGGCCAGGCAAGAGCGCCCAGCGCGGCCAGCCCGGCCAGGATGATGAGCAGTTTGCGGCGGTCCATTCTGTCGCCCAGCCAGCCCACGGGCAGTTGCAGCACAATGGCGCCGAACATCAGGCAGGACATGAGTTGGGTGGCTTGGCTTTCCTGCCAGCCCAGAGCAAGGGCATAGAGGGAGAGAAAGCTGAGTCCCGCGGTTTCAACGGCGGCGTTGAGTGCGGTGGCGGCAAGGGCCAGAGGAGCCATGCGCATATATATAAGGGGATTGCCGTGCGAGGGTCTGTCCAGCCGAGGGGCTTTGATGCTCGGGGCCATGACGAAAAAGGCCGCGCCGGAGGTGAGCAGAGCGCCGGTGATAAAGGGAGCGAAGCCTTTGGTGCCCACCACGGACAGCACCATCGGCCCGAGGGCAAAGCCCACGGAAAGGGCAGCCGTATAAATCCCCATGATTTTGGCGCGGTTTTCTTCCTTGCTCAGAGCGTTGAGCCAGGTTTCGGAGAGCACGAACAGCGCTTCCGAGACCGCTCCCAGCAGGATGCGCAGCGGGAACCACAGCCAGATGGCGGGCATGGCCGGGAAGAGGATCAGCAAGACGGCGGAGAGAAACAGTGAGCCGATCATGGTTTCGCGTATACCGAAAAAGGCGGCTATACGCGGCAGCAAAAAGGCCATGCCCAGAACGCCGACAGCGTGCATGGCGGCATTGGCGCCGATAAAGGTTTCGCTCATGCCCAGTTCCATAAGATCCAGGGCAATCAGCGTCGCGCTCAAGCTGTAAATAAGACCAAATACAGCCGCAGTACCGATCACTGCGGCTTTGGGAAAAATGCCGTTCACACGCGGCCTCCGTTCATAGTGGCAACAGGCCTCAACCTATCCACAACAGCGCGCGGATGCAACCTCAATACAAACCTCTTTGCCCGTGCGGCGAAAGGTGATATTGCGGGTAGCGGTTCAGCGTGTTTTTTCTTGAATAGAGAGCGGAGTTCGCTTATTTGGAAACAGCCCCCGGCACCTACAGTATTTTTAAGGATGAGCCATGAGCACCTTTTTAAACTTTTCCAAGCCCGCCATCGGCACGGAAGAAGTCGCCGCTGTTGAGCGGGTTTTGCGTTCCGGCTGGATAACCACGGGGCCACAGAATCAGCAGCTTGAGCAGGATTTCCGCGCGGCCGTGGGGTGCGAACATGCCGTGGCCCTTTCCTCGGCCACGGCCGGCATGCATGTGCTCCTGATGGCGCTTGGCGTGGGCCCCGGCGATGAGGTGATAACGCCCTCGCAAACCTGGGTGTCCACTCTGAACATGATCGTGCTCCTCGGCGCCGAACCGGTGATGGTGGATGTGGACCGGGAAACCCTGATGGTCACCCCGGAGGTCGTGGAAGCCGCCATAACGCCAAGAACCAAGGCCATCATACCGGTGCACTATGCCGGTGCGCCTTTGGATCTGGACGGTCTGCGCGCCGTGGCTGAGCGGCACGGGCTGCCGCTGATCGAGGATTCCGCGCACGCCTTGGGCACGCGGTACGGCGCTGAACGGATCGGCGCCAAAGGAACCTCCATTTTTTCCTTTCACGCCATTAAAAACGTCACCTGCGCCGAGGGCGGGCTGATTGCCACTGATGACGCGGCCCTGGCCGACCGGGTGCGCCGCCTCAAGTTTCATGGCCTGGGCGTGGACGCCTTTGACCGGGAACAGCAGGGGCGCAAGCCTCAGGCCGAAGTGGTCGAGCCGGGCTTCAAGTACAATCTTTCGGACATCCATGCGGCTCTTGCCGTGGTGCAGCTCGCGCGCCTCACGGAACTGAACGCCCGCCGCAAGGCGCTGGCCGAGCGCTACCTCAAGGCGCTGGCCGGTTCTCCATTGTTACCCCTGGGGTTGCCGCCCTATCCGCACGAGCATGCCTGGCATCTGTTCATGATCCGGGTGGATAAAGAGACCAGCGGCATTGACCGCGACACGCTGATGGAGCGGCTTAAGCAGGTCGGCATAGGCACGGGGCTGCACTTCAAGGCCGCGCATACGCAGAAATATTACCGCGAACGGTATCCGCACTTGCGGCTGCCCAATACGGAGTGGAATTCCGACCGTCTGTGTACCCTGCCTCTGTTCCCTGATATGGCTGATCAGGATGTGGATCGTGTGGTTGACGCACTGTTTTCCCTAACCCGAGAGTTTCATGGATAAGCATACCCCCATAGGCAAAGTGTCGATAGTCATCCCGGTTTATAATGAGGAAGCAAGCATCCCGGCGCTGCTCGAGAGAACCGGCGCGGCCTGCGAGAGCCTCAAGCGGGAGTATGAAATTATTCTGGTGGACGACGGAAGCACGGACAGTTCGGCCGAGCTTCTGGCCGCGGCGGCAAAAGCGCCGGACAGCCGGGTTATTGCCGTGCTGCTGAACCGCAACTATGGCCAGCACGCGGCTGTCATGGCCGGTCTCAACCAGGCAAAAGGCGATCTGGTGATCACCCTGGATGCGGATTTGCAGAATCCGCCGGAGGAAATACCCCGTCTAGTACAGCTTGCGGACGAGGGGTACGATGTGGTGGGAACGGTACGGCAAAATCGTCAGGACAGTGGCTTTCGCAAGCTGGCCTCCCGCATTATCAACCGCATGATCCAACAGACCACCGGCAAGGGCATGGGAGATTACGGCTGTATGCTCAGGGCCTATCGCAGGCAGATTGTCGACGCCATGCTCAACTGTTCCGAGCGCAGCACTTTTATCCCCATTCTGGCCAACACCTTTGCTAGGAACACCGTTGAAATCCCGGTGGCGCACGCGGAACGCCAATTCGGCGAGTCCAAGTACAATATTCTCAAGTTGATCAACTTGACGTTCGACCTCCTGACCTGCCTGAGCACCACGCCGCTACGCCTGCTCAGCGTGTTTGGGATATTCACCGCCGTGGCCGGCTTCGTGCTGGCCTGCCTGCTGATAATTTTACGTTTGGTTTTGGGGCCGGAGTGGTCGGCGGAAGGGGTGTTTATGCTTTTTGCCGTCCTGTTCATGTTTATCGGCGCGCAGTTTGTGGGAATGGGACTTCTTGGCGAGTATATAGGGCGCATTTACATCGATGTGCGGGCCAGGCCGCGCTATTTTGTGCAACAGGTAATCGGCGGCGCCATGCCGGAAAACATTCGGGAAGACATATAAATGAAAGGTAGTGCCTCAGTTTGCCGTGATACTTCGTCAGGCGTCATTTTTTGCTCCGGTCGAGTACCATAAGAGTACACTCCCGTCGCAAAAAACTCGCCTTCCTCGTCTGACTACAAACTGAGACACTACCGGTATTATTCAAATTGAGGCACTATCAAATGAAAGCAGTCGTATTCGCATATCACAATCTGGGGTGCATCGGCCTTCAGGCCTTGGTGGAGGCGGGGTATGATGTTCAAGCCGTGTTCACGCATACTGACGACCCGGGCGAAACCCGGTTTTTTTCATCCGTGGCCCAACAGGCGGCCGGACTGGGCGTGCCTGCTTTTGCGCCGGAAGACGTGAACCATGCCGTTTGGGTGGACCGCATCCGCGACTTGCGTCCCGATGTGTTGTTTTCCTTTTATTACCGCGATCTGATCAGCGAAGAGATTTTGTCCCTGGCTCCGCTTGGCGGCTTCAATCTGCACGGCTCGCTGCTGCCCCGCTACAGAGGGAGAGCGCCGGTCAACTGGGTGCTGGTAAACGGCGAAAAAGAGACCGGAATCACGCTGCACAAAATGGTCCGGCAGCCCGATGCCGGTGACATCGTGGGGCAGAGCGCCATTGCCGTTGCGGATGACGACACCGCATTGACTTTGCACGAAAAGCTGTGCTCGGCCGCAAAACCGCTGCTGGCGGAACTGTTGCCGCAAATCAAAACTGGCGCGTTCACCCTGAAACAGCAGAATGAGGCCGAAGCCAGTTATTTTGGACGGCGCGGGCCTGAAGACGGAGAGATTGACTGGCAAAAGCCCGCTTCCGCTATTTATAACCTGGTCCGCGCGGTCACGGAACCCTACCCCGGAGCTTTTACCTACTCGGGCCAGCGCAAAATGACGATCTGGAAGGCCCGTGTGGTTAAGGGCCAGAACGGGGAGCGCCCCGGAACCATTCTTTCGACCGCTCCCCTGGTGATCGCCTGCGCTGAGGACGCCCTTGAGATCATTGCCGGGCAGAGCGAGCAGGGGCTGTATCAGCCGGGAGCCCGTCTGGCGGGTGATATGGGGCTGGTGCAAGGAGCTCGTTTGTCCGGCCGGCCGCGAAAATCCGACAAGCAGCGCACGCGCGTGCTTATCCTGGGAGTGAACGGATTTATCGGCAACCACCTTACCGAGCGCCTGCTGCGTGAAGACCGGTATGAAGTGTACGGCATGGACATCAGTTCCGACGCCATAAGCCGCTTTCTGCACCACCCGCACTTTTATTTTGTGGAAGGCGATATCAGCATCAATAAGGAATGGATAGAGTATCAGGTCAAAAAATGTGACGTGGTGCTGCCCTTGGTGGCCATTGCCACGCCCATCGAATATACTCGCAATCCCTTGCGCGTGTTTGAACTGGATTTTGAGGAAAATCTGGAAATCGTCCGGCACTGCGTAAAGTACCATAAGCGCATCATCTTTCCTTCCACGTCCGAAGTCTACGGCATGTGTGATGATGAGGAGTTCAACGAGGACACGTCCAGGCTTATTGTCGGGCCCATCAACAAGCAGCGCTGGATATATTCCATTTCCAAGCAGCTTCTGGATCGGGTGATCTGGGCCTACGGCGCAAAAGAGGGCCTGCGCTTCACCCTGTTCCGTCCCTTTAACTGGATGGGGCCGCGTCTGGATACTCTGGACGCCGCGCGCATCGGCAGTTCACGCGCCATTACCCAGTTGATCCTGAATCTGGTGGAAGGTTCGCCCTTCAAGATGGTGGACGGCGGCGAGCAAAAGCGCTGCTTTACCGACATCCACGACGGCATAGAAGCATTGTATCGCATCATTGAAAACAAGAACGGGCGTTGCGACGGGGCCATCATCAATATCGGCAATCCGGATAACGAGGCCAGTATAAAGAACTTGGCCGGGATGCTGCTGGAGTGCTTTGAACGGCATCCCCTGCGCGGGCACTTTCCTCCCTTTGCCGGTTTCCGGGTTGTTGAAAGCCGTGATTATTACGGCAAGGGCTACCAGGATGTGGCGCATCGCAAGCCGAGCATTGCCAATGCCAAACGTCTGCTGGGGTGGACGCCGCATGTTCCTCTGCGGCAGACGGTTGAGGAAACGCTGGATTTCTTTCTGCATTCAACGGTTGATGCGGATAAAAAAGCATGAAAACCATAGGGCTGCGCGTCGATGCCGATACCTTTTACGGGACGCGGGACGGGCTGCCCACCCTGCTTGCCTTGTTCGCGCACTATGACATCCGGGCGACCTTCTTTTTTTGCGTGGGGCCGGATACCATGGGACGCCATCTTTGGCGGCTGCTCCGCCCGGCTTTTTTTCTCAAAATGCTGCGTTCCAACGCGCCTTCCCTCTACAGCCTGCGTATTTTGCTTGCCGGTACGGCCTGGCCCGGCCGCAAGATTCTTCCCGCGCTCAAGGCGGCCATAAGCGCGTGTGCCGAGGCCGGACATGAAGTGGGCCTGCACGCCTGGGATCACCAGGGCTGGCAGGCCAATATGTTGCGTTGGCCCGAGCGCAGGCTGGATCAGGAGGTCCGCAAGGGCCTGGAGGCGCTGGAAAACGCCTTGGGGCGAAAAATATACTGTTCGGCGACGCCGGGCTGGCGTTCGGATGAACGGGTTTTGGCGGTAAAAGAGGCCTTCGGTTTCCGCTACAACAGTGATTGCAGGGGCAGCCGCCCCTTTCGTCCGCTGCTGGCTGACGGTCGGGTGGGCACGGTGCAGATTCCGGTGACCCTGCCCACTTTTGATGAAGTTGTGGGCTCTGTGGTGAGCGAGTCCGGCTATAATGACTATATTTTGCAAGCCATGCAGGCTGAGGAAACGCCGGTGTACACCATTCATACGGAAGTCGAGGGCGTTTCCCGTCGCGTTCTGTTTGAAGACTTGCTGCGCAAAGCCGCGCAAAGGCGGTTTGTCTTTTCTCCCTTGGGTGCGCTCTTGCCGGATGATCTCTCGACCCTGCCTCTGGGACGGGTGGAGTGCCTGCCTTTCCCCGGCCGGGAGGGGTGTCTCGGCAGGCAGGTTTAATTTTGGAGGGGCTCTGCCCCTCCACCCCGCAAGGGGGCGTGGCCCCCTTGACCCGCAATTTACCTGAAAACAGCGGAGCTGTTTTCAGGGTATGGGGGTGCAGGGACAACACCTTACCATAAAGGCTGACGTAACTCGCACCGCCGAGTATGATAGAGGCGCTACCGACGTGTTACTGTGTCCCCTGCCGGGGTTTGGGGCGGAGTCCCAATACTAATGAGGACGTTTTGTAATGGTTTTTTCCAGATTTTCGATTGGGGCCGTTCTGTTGGCATTTTTTGCGCTGTTGTATGTGCTGCCCCTGGGTTTGCCGTATCTTTGGCAGCCGGATGAAACCCGGTACGCGGAAATCAGCCGTGAAATGGTGGAAAGCGGCGACTGGGTTGTGCCCCGCCTTTTAGGGGTGCGCTACTTTGAGAAACCGGTGGCCGGGTACTGGGTGAACAATATAAGCCAATCACTCTTCGGCCATACTAATTTTTCCGTGCGTTTCGGTGCGGCCTTTTGTACAGGGGTCAGCGCCGCGCTTGTTTTCTGCCTGGCCTCGCTCATGTGGCGCAGGCGGGAAGATGCGTTCATTGCTTCGCTCATCTATCTCTCTTTGACGTTGGTTGTCGGTATGGGCACGTACAGTGTGCTTGACCCGATCCTTACCATGTGGATGACAGCGGCCATGCTCTGTTCGTATCTGGCTTTGCATGCCCGAACCCGGTCCGGGCGGGCGGGGGCGTATGCCCTGCTTGGCCTTGCCTGCGGCATGGGCTTCATGACCAAGGGCTTTGTCGCCCTAGTGATGCCGGTTATTGCCGTATTTCCCGCGGCCGCGCTCCAGAAGCGTCTGAAGGAACTGTTTCTGCTTGGTCCCGTGGCCATCCTCACGGCCGCGCTGATCAGTCTGCCCTGGAGCCTGAGCATAGCCTTGCGGGAACCTGATTACTGGCATTATTTCTTCTGGGTGGAGCATATTCAGCGCTTCGCGGGCGAGGACGCCCAGCATGCATCCCCCTTCTGGTTTTATATTCCCTTTTTGGTGGCCGGGGTCATTCCGTGGCTGGGCCTCCTGCCGGGCGCGCTGTTACAGGGATGGCGACAACGAAAGACCCGGCCGGATCTGTTTTTTCTGCTTTCCTGGATGGTCATGCCCTTTCTTTTTTTCAGCAGCGCCAAGGGCAAGCTGGTCACCTACATCCTGCCTTGCATGGCGCCGCTGGCGCTGCTCATGGCGGCCTACGCCAGAGACAGGAAGCTTGCTGTTTTCAGGGCGAATGCCGTCATCAATATGGCTGTGGCCGTTGTGTTTATGGCCGTCATAGGCAATATGGTTTTCGGATGGGTTTCGCTGGGTGTGGAACTGACGGATCAGGAGTGGTACAAGCCGATAGCGGGCGGCGCGTTGGCAATGCTTTGCGGCGTACTGGCGTGGGTTACGTTCTATCGTCCCGCCAAATACTGGCTCCTCGCGTCCGTGTATTCCCTGCTGCTTTTTTGGGGGTACGCCTTTCTTTTGCCGGATGTGATAGCGCACAACAAACAGCCGCAGATTTTTATTCGTGAGCATCTCGCGGAGTTGCAAGACAGCCGTTATGTCATGACGAACGAAACGGGCGTGGCCACGGCCCTGGCCTGGGAACTGCGGCGCAGTGATATTTTACTGTACCAGAGGGGCGGCGAGCTTACCTACGGCATTGAACGCGCCGAAGGCGCAAAGCCTATGGTCTCCGCCTCTGAGTTCGCGGCCTGGCTGGATCAGGCCCGTTCCACAGGACAGAGCGTCCTGCTGATCAGAAACTCCAGAAGTAAAACCCTGGAAGACTGGTTGGCGGTTTTGCCGCAGCCGGACGCGGTACATGAAACCGGCAGGCATATCTTGTTCATATATAGAGCATTTTAACCTTGAAATATTATAGTTGATAAAATGCTCTGGCCTTGTGAAGCGAAGCGTAACAAGGCCCGCGAGATTGGCGTAGGCGGGCTTTGCCCGCCGTTAAGCGACAATCTCAAGCGTAAAATACTATAGGTAGCGGTAGAAGCAGGCATGAGCGGAGCGGCCGGATATATATTTCTCTTGCTGGCGAGTCTGTTGACCAGCGCCGGGCAACTCTGCCAGAAGCAAGCGACAATGGTCTGGGCACGGCTGGCGGGGCGGCCGGAGCGTGCGGTTTTTACCTTGCGCTGGGTGCTTGCGGCTTTTTTTTTGCTGGGTCTTGGCATGGCGGCCTGGCTGGGGGTGTTGCGCGTGCTTCCGGTAAGCCAGGCCTACCCCATGCTGAGTCTTAATTTCGCCTTTGTCGCCTTGGCCGCGCGCTTTGTTTTTGCTGAAAAGACAACGCCGAGACATTGGTGGGGTATTATTGCCATCATGATTGGTGTTATTCTTTTGGGAATAAACGCATGAACAGGCAGGGGCTGCTATGGTGCGCGGGCAGCGTTTTTCTGGTGACCGTGGCCCAACTCGCGCTCAAGTACGCGATGCTGCGGCTTCCGGCCGTGACCTTTGCATCCCTGCCTTTGTTGTGGGATGCGCGCTGGCCCCTGGCGATGCTGGCCGGAGGCCTCGGCGCCTATTGTCTGTCCATGTTGTGCTGGTTCCTGGCCTTGCGGCATTTGCCTCTGAATTACGCCTATCCCATGCTCAGCATCAGTTATGTGCTGGTATACCTTGCCGCCGTGGCCCTGCCCTGGTTTGAGGAAACAGCCACACTGCTCAAAAGCTGCGGTATTCTTGTCATCTTGTTCGGCATTTGGCTGATTAACAGCGGCGGCGATCGTTCGGAATAGAAGCTACCTGGGCCAACCCACAGGCTGGACAATATGGATGGTATACCCCTCGGGCAGAGTCAACTCCTTGTCCAGGGCATCCGTGCCCGTGGCTTTAACCACGCTGCCGAGCCCGGCCGAGGCGCAATACAGACCCGCGTTCTGGTACAGCGAACCCACATGCATGCCGGCAAAGCGGTCGTCTTTCGGCGCGGCGTACAGCAGGACCAGCGGCGGATTGCCGAATTTGGAGCGAACGTCCTTGTCCAGCGCCCGGAGCAGCGCGTGCTCCTTGGGCTCGTAAAGCCATACTCCGCTGTCCAGAACCACATACACCGCCAGCGCTTGGCTGTTCCGGGCCGTGGGCGCGGTATGCAACCCCTGATCCGGCCGGTTTACTCCCCAGGTTGCCCAGAGCAGATTGCTCAATTCCTGCTCGGGAACGGGCCTGTCACTGAAAGCGCGCGTGGATTTACGCTCGGCCATGGCCTGCATCAGCGGCTTGCCGCCCACGGTGTCGGGTTTGGGCAGGCTGAGGCGATCCGGTCCGGCCGCCGTGGCCTGTGCGGATAAAAGGGAGATTCCGGCCACAATGGCCAGGCACAATACGAGACTGCCGATACGATGCATAATGTCCTCCGTGGTGATTAATTCCCAGATTAAGAGGATTTGTCGAGGAAAACAAGCGGCTGTCCGGGCGCGCGGTGTCCCGGCAAAGCCGCTCCGTTCCGTCACCTGTGATGCCGCCAGCGGTAAAACTGCCCATCATGATTCACGTGTTCATGGTAGAACCTCGGTTCCGGCCTGTCGACCGCTTCCCAGTAAAGCGGATTCGGCCGTTCATGGACGTAGACCATGCCGTCATCCCGTATCGCACATCCCGCGCTCAGCAGGCAGAACAGACAAAAAGCGCCGAAGAACGGCAGGAACCGCAGCTTCGGCAATATGTATGTATAATATTGCATATGATCTTCCTTTGTTGATATGTTTTGAACCCTTATTTGGAGACTGCCTCCAGCATAAATTATTATTTGCTCTTTTGAAATATATATTTGCCTATGACTGAATAATTGCATAATTAATAATGAGGCGGCGTATCTTTTCGCGCGTTGTTAAGCGCCGCCGCAAGTGGGAGAATAAAAAATGCCAATGCCCACCGACCCGCATGCCACAAAAAAGGTAACGCCGCAGCAAGAAGCGGCGCACAGGACTGAAGTTGTCTCACGCCTGCGCTTTGCTGCCGTGCATGATCAAGCCGCTGTTCTGGCGTCTTTGGACACGACGCCGCAAGGTCTGAACGAGGCAGGGGTGTTGGCCGCGCGCAACGCCTATGGGGACAACAAGCTGACTCGCGGCAAAAAGGACGGACTGTTCAAGCGCCTCATAAAAGCCTTTTTCAGCCCGTTCACCGCAATCCTGTTCATTCTGGCCGCCGTCTCGACCTGTACCGACATCATCTGGGCGGCCCCTGGTGAAGCGAACCCGGTGACAGTGATTATCATCATGACCATGGTCATGCTGTCCGGCGTACTCCGCTTTGTACAGGAAACCAGGAGCGGCAACGCGGCGGAAAAATTGCTGGGCATGATACGAACCACGACAAATGTCGAACGCCTTGACGCCGGTACGGAGGAGATACCCCTCAACGAGGTGGTTGTCGGCGATATCGTGCATCTTGCGGCGGGCGACATGATCCCGGCGGACCTGCGTATTCTGCAGGCGAAAGATCTGTTCGTCAGCCAGTCGGCGCTCACGGGAGAAAGCGAGCCCGTGGAAAAGCTCGCGGCCGAGGCGGAGGAAAACGGTACGCTTCCCCTTCCGGACTGCCATAATCTGGCCTTCATGGGCAGTAACGTTGTCATTGGCACTGCCGTTGCCGTGGTTGTGGTCACGGGCGACGACACCCTTTTTGGCGAAATGGCGCAAAGCCTGCATGCCAAGCCCGCGAAAACCGCCTTTGAAAAAGGGGTTAACGCGGTGTCCTGGGTACTCATCCGCTTCATGCTGATCATGGTGCCCGTGGTATTTTTTCTGAACGGCCTGACCAAGGGCGCCTGGATGGAGGCCTTTTTATTCTCCATCTCCGTGGCCGTGGGCCTGACCCCGGAGATGCTGCCCATGATCGTCACCACCTGTCTGGCCAAGGGCGCGGTGTCCATGTCCGGGAAAAAGACGATCATCAAAAAATTGGATGCCATCCAGAATCTCGGGTCCATGGATATCCTGTGCACGGACAAAACAGGCACGCTGACCCAGGACAGAGTGGTGCTCGAATACCACTACAATATCCGGGGCGACGAGGATGCGCATGTATTGCGCTATGCCTTTCTGAACAGTTACTTCCAGACCGGTCTGAAAAACCTGATGGATATCGCCATCATCAACCGCACACACGAGGAGGAAGCGGACGAGCCCGCGCTGCGGGAGTTGGCGACTCGCTACAAAAAGGTGGATGAAGTCCCCTTTGATTTTGAACGCCGCCGCATGAGCGTGGTGGTGGAGGACGAGGGCGGCAACACACAGATGATAACCAAGGGCGCTATCGAGGAAATGCTCTCGGTGTGCGCGTATGCCGAATATCAGGGCAAGGTTGAGCCCATCGCGGACGAGGTAAAACGCTTTATCCTGAACAAAGTGGCGGAACTCAACGACTCGGGCATGCGGGTTATCGGCCTTGCCCGCAAGGATGAGCACGGTCCGGTAGGCGTTTTTTCCAAGGCTGACGAAAACGGCATGGTGCTGATAGGTTACCTGGCCTTCCTTGATCCGCCCAAGGACAGCGCGGCGGACGCCATCCGCGCTTTGAAAACGAACGGGGTGGCGGTGAAGGTGCTGACCGGCGACAACGAAAAAGTGACCCGCAGCATCTGTCGGCATATCGGCATAGATGTGAACACCATCCTGCTCGGCCCGGACATTGACGCCCTGGATGACGACGCTCTGGCCGTGGCGGCCGGTCCGGTCAGCGTTTTTGCCAAGCTTGCGCCCCAGCAGAAGGAGCGCATTATCACCGCCCTGCGCAAGAGCGGGCATTCCGTGGGGTACATGGGTGACGGCATCAATGACACCGCGGCCATGAAGGCCGCGGATGTGGCCATATCCGTTGATACGGCCGTGGACATCGCCAAGGAGGCCTCCAGCGTCATCCTGCTGGAAAAGAGCCTGATGGTTCTGGAAAACGGTATAGTGGAAGGCAGAAAGACCTATGCCAACATGATCAAGTATATCAAGATCACTGCCGGCTCCAATTTCGGCAATGTGTTTTCCGTGCTTGTAGCCAGCGCTTTTCTGCCCTTCATGCCCATGCTTTCCCTGCAACTCATTCTGCTCAATCTTATTTACGACCTTTCCTGCACTTCCCTGCCCTGGGATAACGTGGATGCGGATTACCTGAACTCGCCGAAAAAGTGGAATGCCGGAAACCTGGGCCGGTTCATGGTCTGGTTTGGACCTACCAGTTCCATCTTTGATATAGCTACTTTTTTTCTGCTCTATTACCTCATCTGTCCGGCGGCCTCCGGCGGCCTGCTGTTCCACCAGATCACGGATCCGTCCATACAGGCGCACTATGTGGCCCTGTTCCAGACCGGCTGGTTCGTTGAGTCCATATGGACGCAAACATTGATCATCCATATGCTGCGCACGCCCAAATTTGCTTTTGTGCAAAGCCGGGCCTCGTTTCAGGTCACTGTTATGACCCTTATGGGCATAGCGACGCTTACGGCTCTGCCCTTTACCGCGCTGGGGCGCGAAATGGGACTGACGGCGCTGCCCGGAGTATATTTTATTTGGCTCACCTGTATCGTACTGGCCTATATGCTGCTGAACACAGTGGTAAAACGCCTGTTCATCAGGCGTTACGGGGAACTGCTGTAATAGTTGGGGCTCCGACTGAGGGGACTCTGTCCCCTCAGACTCCCCTGGCAGGGGCCGCAGTGACACACCTGTTTTGTTTCAGCAATGCCCGCGATGTGAAAAGCGTGAGCCTTTATGGTAACAGGTTGCCCCCTGCACCCCCACACCCTGAAAACGGCAGAGCCGTTTTCAGGAATGCCGGGTCCGGGTACTATGTGCCATAAAAGCTCACGTGATTCATATCTCAGGGCATGGCAGCGGCACAACCGATGCGTTACTACGCTAGGCCCTGGCGGGGTGGAGGGGCAGAGCCCCTCCAACTTATTGAATAACGCCGCAGGCAATGCGGGCTCCGCCGCCGCCAAGGGGTAGGGGAGTATCAGAGTAGTTATCTCCGCCTTCATGAATCATGAGGGCTCTGTTCTTGATTTCTGAAGCAGTGAGTCCCTTCACGTGCATGGTCTCTTTGGCCGTGCCGTCAGCGGCAACATTGAGCACCGGCAGGTCGCCCTTGTGTCCGCCGCCTTCCGGCCCAAGATGCTTGCCGGTCTTTTCCGGGTCATAATGGCCGCCCGCACTTCCGGCGACAACGGGTTTGCCGTCTTTTTCCGAGGGCGTGCAGGACGGGTGCTCATGGACGTGGAAGCCGTGCTGACCGGGGGGGAGATTCTTCAGGTCAGTCTGAATGTTCACGCCTCCATCCTGATCCGTGAAGGTCACGGTGCCGATGGCTTCACCCTCGCCGGAGTCGTTTGCCTTGTAGAGTGTGGCTGTTGCGCTTTCGGCCGAGGCCGGGGCGGACAGAAAAAGCAGGCCCAGGCAGGCCAGGCAGCCGATAATACGCTGTAAATGATGCATGGTGGTCTCCTTATCGGTTTATATATTTCCACCATATACCATGCTATGGGAAAAAAGCACAAAGAAAATACAAGTATCTTTTCTCGGTGGGACGGATGCCGGGCTACAGAAATTCTCCGGCAGCCTTGCCGGAAGCAAAAGCCCAGTGCAGGTTATAGCCGCCCAAACGACCGGTTACGTCGAGCACTTCGCCGCAAAAGAAGAGCCCTGCCACGCGGCTGCTTTCCATGCTGCGGGAAGATATTTCCTCAGTACTGACGCCGCCTGCCGTGACTTCGGCCTTGGCAAATCCTTCATTGCCGGAAGGCGTGACCTGGTGACGGTGCACCAGATCCGCGAGCAGAGTGCGTTCCGGCCGGGTCATTTCAGCGATCTTTTTCGCGCCCAGGGCCTCCGGCAGCAAGGCCTGGCAGAGGCGGTCAGGAAGGTGTCCGCGCAGGATATTGCGGCAGAGTGATTTACCCGCTCCGGCGGCCTCAAGGAGGTGGTCTGTCGTGACTCTGGGCAAAAAGTCGATCTGTAGCGCATCTCTTTTACGCCAGTATAATGAGGCCTGCAAAGCGGCAGGGCCGCTGATGCCCCTGTGGGTGAAAAGGAGAGCCAGGTTGTCCGCCGCGGGATCACGCAGGACGGTTTTGCCTTTTTTACCCCGGAACGAGGGGGTGGCCGCGTAGGGAATGACCCTGATCGTGGACGGCAGGGAAATCCCGGAGAGCCCGGACAGCGCCCAGTCCTGCGGCATGACCAGTCCGCACAGGGCCGGGCGGATGGGAACAATCCGATGCCCGAAGGCGCGGGCGATTTCATAGCCGATGCCAGTGGCCCCGACCTGTGGCCAGGCAGGGCCTCCCGTGGCCATAACAACGCTGCGCGCCCGGTATTCGGCAACGGAGGTGCGGATCAGAAAACGCGGACCGGGCAGGGTATCCGCGCCCGGCAGAGCAATAACGCTGAGAATCCTCTCTTCCAAGGCCAAAGCGCATCCGTCGCGTTGACAGGCCGCAAGCAGAAAATTGACCACATCTTTGGCCGAGCGGGCACAGAACAACTGCCCATGTTCGCGTTCCTCCAGCCGTATTCCCGCGATCCCGGCAAATGCGGCCAGGTGGGCAGGCGTGAAGCGGGACAGGGCGGAACGGCAGAAGTCCGGGTTTTCCCCCACATAATCCTCGGGCGCAACGTTCCGGTTGGAAAGATTACATTTGCCGCCGCCTGTGATAGAAAGCTTGCACCCGGCCTTGGGCGCATGTTCAATGAGCAGCACGCGTTTGCCGCGCCCGGCCGCGATCATGGCGCAGTATAGGCCGGAGGCTCCGGCTCCGAGTATGACGGCATCATATGCCGGGTGAAGAGTGGCTGCGCCCATTGCGGCGGTATATACTGAAAAGTGCTTGGCGCACAAGGTGTTTTTTGATTGGAGAGCACATGCCGTTACTACCTCGTTCATCCTATGCCGCGCCGGTCTGGTTGCCGGGCGGCCATGCCCAGACCATCTTTCCCTCACTGTTCCGCAGTCTTCCTGAACTTTCTTTCAATCGCGCCGTCATCTCGACCCCGGACAAAGACAGGATTGCGCTTGATATGTTTTGGGCCGGGGAAACGCAGGGCAGGAGCGTGGTCATTCTTTCGCACGGGCTGGAAGGGGATTCAAGACGCGGGTACATGCGCGGCATGTGCCGGACATTCGCCGCACAGGGGTGGGACTGCGCGGCCAGGAGTTTTCGCGGTTGCGGGGGAGAGCCGAACCTGACTCCGGGCTTGTACCACAGCGGGCAGACCGAAGATTTACATACGGCTGTGCTGCATTGTCTGGAACTCGGCTATGAGCGGATTGCGCTGGTCGGCTTCAGCATGGGCGGCAACCAGGTGCTCAAATACCTGGGCGAGGCGCCGGACAAGGTGTCCGCCCAGATTGTCGCGGCGGCGGTGTTTTCCGTCCCCTGCCATTTGCCGGGCGCGGCCACGGTGCTCGATCAGCCCGGCAATGCCGTGTACATGCGGTATTTTTTGCAAACATTGCGGGAAAAGGTGCGCCAAAAGCATGCTTTGTACCCGGAACTGTACCCTCTGGACGGACTGGAAAGCATACGTACCTTTGCCGAGTTCGATGGACGGTATACCGCGCCGATACACGGTTTTGCCTCTGCCCGTGACTATTGGGAAAAGGCTGCCTGCCTGCCGCATTTGCCGCATATTGCGGTTCCCGCGCTGCTGGTCAACGCCCGGAATGATCCTTTCCTGTCCGACGGCTGTTACCCTGTGGACGCGGCGCGGCAAAGCCGCTTTCTGTTTTTGGAAATGCCGGACAACGGAGGTCATGTCGGCTTTACTTCCCGCCTGGGTGAGGCAGCCTATTGGTCGGAAACGCGGGCTGCGGAGTTTTTCAGGCAATATGTATTGTGAGGCACACTATACAGGTGTATGATTCGGCAGCAAAGGAGTATCCATGCATATTCTCGTGGTGGATGATGAACGGGAATTCCTCGAACTCATGACCAACCGCCTGCAGAAACGCGGCTTCACGGTTACGGTGGCTTCCTGTGGGGAACAGGCCCTGGATCTGGTGGAAAAGGAAGCCTTTGACGCCCTGGTGCTGGATGTCAAAATGCCGGGCATTGACGGCATAGAGGTTCTGCGTAAGGTCAAACAACTGCGGCCGCACCTGCCTGTTCTGCTGCTGACCGGCCATGCCAGCGTGGAAGTGGCTATGAGCGGGGTTGAAAGCGGCGCGGTGGACTATCTGCTCAAGCCGGTGCCCATCAACGATCTCATCATGCGCCTGCGGGATATCTCCACCCGCAGAGAATGAGCTCTCTGTCCCATGAGCATTCTCGATACTATTCGCGGCTTTTTCCACGGCCAGGGCAAGGTGGAAAAAAAGCAACGGAAAGAAGAAGAGATCCGTAACGTCTTTAAGGCCCGGTGCGGCCATTTCAAGGCTCTGCTTTCGGCCAACAAGCAGGCTCTGTCCAACATGGCCTCCCTTGAGGAAGCCTTGAAGGGAGAGCGCCTTTTCAGCATGAGCTTTGTCCGGGCCACCTGCACCACGATTATTACCAGCGTGTTCAACATGGTGCGCCATCTGAACGCCCTTTCCGGCAACAAGGCCTATGCGGAGCTTTTTGAGCGCATCAGGGCCGTGCAGCAGAGCGTGGCCGAGATTATCGCGCCCAAAGCCGGGTTTCCGGCCGGACCTTTGGTTGTACCGCTGGAGCAAGTGACCTATGCCATGACTGATGAAGTCGGGGCCAAAATGGCCGGGCTGGGGGAGGCGGGCAACACTCTTGGCCGCCATATTCCGGCCGGTTTTGTGGTCACGGCTTCGGGGTACAGGCGCTTTATCGCGGCCAACAACCTGCAGGAAGAGATCAACCGCCGTATGCAGATGACGGATTTGGCAAAGCTGGACGCGGTGTTCGCCTTGAGTTCCTCTTTGCAGCAACTGATTATTGCCGCGCCTTTGCCGGAGGATCTGGCCGCAGCCATACTGAAGCAGTATCGGGAACTGGAAAAGGCATATCCCGGAGCGCGCTTTGCCGTGCGCAGCAGCGCCATCGGGGAGGATGCGCCCGGCATCTCTTATGCCGGGCAATACCGGTCCGAGTTGAACGTAACCGGCGATACGCTCCTGGATACCTATAAGGAGGTCGTGGCCAGCAAATACGGCGTCACGGCCATGACCTACCGCATCACTCGCGGTATTCCCGATGATGAAGTGCCCATGTGCGTGGGCTGCCTGCATATGGTTGATGCTGTCTGCGGAGGGGTGGCCTACAGCCGTGACCCGCTGAACCGGGAAAACGGCGTCATGATCAATGCGGTGCCCGGACTGCCCAAGGCCGTTGTGGACGGCAGCGCCGAGGTGGACGTGTTTCGGGTTTCCAGAGAAGAACCGCACGCCATTCTGGAGCGGCGCATTGCCCGGAAGCATTTTCGTCTGGAAAGCATGTCCGGCGGCGGTGTGGGCAAAGTCACGCTGGACGGGGACCAGGGCCTTGCGCCCGCGCTCTCGGACGGGCAGGCGCTTGAAGTGAGCAAAGCCGCGCTGCTTTTTGAGGACTTTTACGGCGCGCCGCAAGATGTGGAATGGGCTTTTGACCTCTCAGGACGCCTGATTATCTTGCAGAGCAGGCCCTTGCCGGGCCTGGACGCGGCCGTGGACATCCCCCCTCTGCCTGAAGGGGCGGAACTGCTTCTGCAAGGCGGCGTGTCAGCCAGTTCCGGGGTTGGCGCGGGAGCCGTCTTTGTCGCCCGCCGCGATGCCGATATGCTGCGCTTCCCCACGGGCTCTGTTCTGGTGGTGGAGCAGGCCCATGCCCGCTGGGCGCCGGTTTTGAGCAAGGCGGCGGCCGTGGTTTCGGAATGCGGCGGCGTTGCGGGCCATCTGGCCAGTGTGGCCAGAGAATATGGCGTACCAGCCCTGTTCGGGGTGAAAAAAGCCGCCCAGCTCCTCAAAACAGGAGACATGGTTACGGTTGACGCCGCTTCGCGCCGGATTCTCGCGGGCCGGGTGGAAGAATTGCTCACAGGCAAAAAAGAACCCAGAGTCATTTTTTCAGGTTCTCCGGTATTTACCATACTGGAAAGAGCGGCCGAGTACATTGTCCCCTTGCATTTGCTGGATCCCGAAAGTCCGGAATTCACTCCGGCCAACTGCCGCACGCTGCATGACATCACCCGCTTTGCGCATGAAAAAGCGGTGGAAGAGATGTTCCACACGGACGAATCCCTTTTTGAGGGGCGGTGGGGAAAGCAACTCACCTATCAAGGCAACAAACTACAGTATTTTGTGATCAATATTGAAAACGGTTTTTGCGGCCCGGTAGAGGGAAGCTGCGTGGAACTGGAGGAAATCTGTTGTCCGCCCATGCACGCCCTCTGGGACGGCATGCTGGCCATACCCTGGTCAGGCCCTGTGGGCACAACAGGGCGCGGGTTCTGGACCCTGGTGGCGGAAAGCGCGCACAACCCGGCCCTGGAAATTTCCAGAGCATCCACACGCGTGTGGCATAACTATTTTATGGTGGACCGCGAGTATTGCAACTTGCAGGCAAGTTTTGGCTATCACTTTTGCACTGTTGACGCCCAGGCGGGCGAAGTTGCGCAGGAAAACCACGTCAACTTCCACTTTAAGGGCGGAGCGGCCAACCTGGGCAGAAGAGCGCAACGGGTGCAAGTCATTGCGGATGTGCTGGAGGAAAACGGCTTTATCGCGGAAGCGCGGGAAGATGTCCTTTCCGCCAGGGCCGAGGAACTGCCTGCCGCGGAAGTGTTGCGGCTTTTGCGGATTCTCGGGTACCTGCTCATCCATACCCGGCAGATGGACGTTGCCCTCGGCGGCCAGGACAGTTGTACGGCTTTTGCCGATAAGCTCAGGCGGGATATTGCTCAAGTTTTACAGGTTTGTGCCACAGAATGAACGACCTTAATGGCCGGAATATGCCAGTATATGGTTCAGGCTGCGCGTCGTGATGGTGAACCTGTTCCGTAGCCCTGCCTCCCTATTTTGCAGCAAAGCATGCCGGGTCAGGGTCCAGGCCTCCAGATCAAGATAGTCGAGCTTGCCTTCGGCATCCGGGGGCAGGCAGTTGTTCAGGGCTTGCAGCACCTCGTCCAGGGGAAAGTATACCCCTTCCCAGGCTATCCGGAGTATGTCGCCTTCCAGAAAAAGCCAGGGAGCCGTGCCCAGGGCCGCTGTTCCGGCTTCCCGCACGGCCAGACGGCAGGCTTCATGCGCCGGGAAAAAGGCCGCGTAGGTCTTGGCGATGACCTGCTTCACTGCTGTTCCGCCTCGCAACGGCCCACGCTTTTGGCCCACTGCAGGCCGTCGCAGTCTCCCAGTCCGCAGGCGCTCTTGAAGTCACGGCACATGTTGTCTTCTTCCTCAAGCACCAGATAGGCCGAGGCCCTGTGCATATAATATACGGGATTGCGGGGAGCCAAAGCAATGGCTTTGCCAAAGGATTCCGCCGCCAGGGAAGGCAGGCGCTTGCGCAGCAGGATGGCGCCTTTGACATCGTGTCCGCGGGCAAAGTCCGGGGTCTGGTTCAGGGCGCGTTCAATGTATTCCAGGGCCGCTGCCGGCCGGTCCATCTGCAGAAAGATTTCAGCCAGGGCCGTGAGTATAAGAGGATTGTTCGGGGCAAGCCGTTCAGCCCTCAGGAGTTGCGGTTGCGCCTTTTCCGGAGTCGCCCAGTTATGGTTATACTCCGGCAGCAGTTCGATATAGAGATCAAGGGCGATGAGTTCGTTGACAATACTCTTCAGTCTGTGGTTTTCCTCCTGTCCGCCGTCCGTGGACGGATTAAGAGGCAGGAGCCGTGCGGAAAGATGATCATAGCGTTCCAACAGATTTTTCTGGGAGGCTGTGGCTTGGGCGTAAAGCTCTAGCAGATCCTGGCGGGACAGGGCATCTAAAAGGGACGTGCGCAAATTTTCCGGCGCAAGCAAGGATACCTTGACAATAGCCTGCTGGTGCGGGGGAAATCCCTCCACCCCCAGCGCCTCGATCCGGGTGGAGAAAAGCATGCGCGCCAGACCGTCAAGAGGTGGCGGGGGGATGCTGTCGGCATTGATAAAGTGCAGATCCGGCTCCTTGGCCAGCAAGCGGGCGGCCTGTTCCCAGGCGGCAAGATTCGCCGCCAGTTTGGCTGTCCGCTCAGCCATATCCCTTCTGACAAAACCGCGAAAGGGTCGGCGTTCGACTATAACAGTGTCGTGCGGCGTTTCCGGGGCACAAAGGACCGGCAGAGGAAAAACAACTGCCGAAGAGAAGACAAGGAGCAGCATGACAACGAAGCGGAGTCGGCCTAAGCCCTTTGCTTCGGATCTGTTTCCGCAAAGGCCTGGCAGGGGCCTGTGGGCAATAAGAGGTTGCGGTTTCCGCGTGGTCATGACAAAAGACATAGTTGTGGCGGGAACGATATCCGGCGGATTTTGAGGGCGCAAAGACGGGTTCCTTGGAAAAAAGCTTGCGGAGTAGTAAATTCTCCAGAAAAAGACTCTGGAGATTCTTGCCACAACCACTTATTTACTGCTACACTATTTCCTGGTTGAGATAAAGTAGTGCGGGTGGTCCTGAACAGGCTCGAAAATGTTCGTCTCAACGCAGGTTTGACGAGTAATCGGATTCAGGGGGAATGGCCCTGCTGCAATTTTCCGGAGTCCGTAGAGTTTTTTTAGTTAAGGTAGAAAATTTTGTGTAATTAGGGTTGACATCAGGCCCATGCTCTGTAAAAGCATTGGAACTGAGGCTTATCTACGCAGCCTGCAGTCCCGCAGTCTGCAAAAAAACTCATATTGCCACGGAGAATGCGATGACCAAAGCTGAACTTGTACAAAAGATCCATGCCAAATCCGGCCTTGCCACCAAAACACAGGCCGAAGCCGCTCTGGACGCCCTTGTGGCTACTCTGACCGAAGCTATGAAGGCTGGCGATTCCATCACCTTCACCGGTTTCGGCAGCTTTAAGGTGACCCAGCGCGCTGCGCGCAAGGGGCGCAACCCCCGCACCGGCAAGGAAATCAACATTCCCGCCGGTAAAGCTGTTAAGTTTACCCCGGGCAAGGCCCTTAAAGAAGCTGTGAAATAAGCAGATTCTGATTCTGTGATATGCAAAGCAAAGGGCGCCGTAATATGGCGCCTTTTGTTTTGCTTCCAAGGTAACCCACTCTAAGAAGGTAACCCCGGTTCTTTCCGGGTGAATCCGTCCGCCTGCGCTAACGCTATCCGCCTGAGAAGCTCTTCGACAAGAGCTTTGGATGAAAGGCGCCGTAGCGCTTTTTCCTCGTTCCAACGCTCTTGGGCAATATCCCCGTTTTCGTACACCCCCGGCATAGGAATACGGATAAAACATGGTCCAAGTCCTGTGAGAATCCATTCCGGGTGAATGTCCTTGGTTCGCATGATGGTTACCAGCCAGTCCGCCGGAATTTTTCCACGCCGCTTTGCATCGGATACGGACGATTGGCGTATCCCCAGAAAATCAGCAAGGTCGGCTTGCGTTTTCTTTCCCGTCACCTCCTGAATCCGCCGCATTTGCTCATCAAAGACTCTGTGGGTATTTTCCTTGCTGTCCATGATTCACTCTGTCATTTAGCGAGTTAATATTTCAGATAATTCTTTTGCAACACAGGGGGTATTTTATGTTTATGATACTTATAGTCTGTAGACGTATAGTCGACATTTCTGATGCTGGCAAGATACACGAGGTGAAAATCTATGCCGGAATACAGCAAAAGCGACGTAAAAGCTTTGAAGGCCTTTGGAATTGTTGTTCGTGATAAGCGAAATGCGCTCGACAATATGTCGCAGGAGGAGCTTGCGGACAGGGCCGGTCTGCACAGAACATACATTGGCGGCGTTGAACAAGGGCGCAGAAATCTTAGCTTGCTCAACATACTGAAAATAGCCAGAGCGCTTGAAGCCGAGCCGGAAGACTTATTCGCGGCCATGCCCAAGCCCAAGAAAAGAGCAAAGGCCGGAAGCTAGGCCCGGCCAAGCAAAATTTTCGAAAAAATTCCCAAAACGGAACGAGTTTTCTTGCACTTCAAAGTGAGGCTTTCGGCATAACGCCTCCCGGAGGTCCGCAAACGTGGACCTCCGGGAGGCGTTTTCAGAATCAGTTATCGAGGGGCACAGGGCTCGGGGTTCTGCCCTTGACCATAAAGAGAACAAAGCAGGCTACGGCAGCGCCGATGCCGATATAGTTCGACACCGCATAGGAAAGGCCGAGGCCGATTTTGTCGAAGGCCAGATAGGTCATGCACACGGCCGTCATAAAGGCGGCCGGAATGGAGCAGACCCAGTGGAACTTGCCGCGTCTGGCCAGGTACACGGCCCCGGTCCAGAGCATGAACATGGCGAGCGTCTGGTTGGCCCAGCCGAAATAGCGCCAGATGATCCCGAAGTTGACCTGAGAGAGAAGCACGCCGACGGCGAAAAGGGGCACGGCGATCATCAGGCGGGAGAGGATGGGCTGCTGGGGCATCTTGAAGATGTCGGCGATGGTCAGGCGGGCGCTGCGGAAGGCGGTATCGCCGGAGGTGATGGGCAAAACCACCACGCCGAGAATGGCCAGGGTACCGCCGAACCCGGCGCCGAGCAGGGTATTGCACACTTCGGAAACCACCAGGGCGGCGTTGCCTGTGGGGCCCATAGCCTGGCGCAGTCCTTCCGCGCTTTCGTAGAAGGAGAGGCCCAGGGTCACCCAGACCAGAGCGATGATGCCCTCGGCGATCATGGAGCCGTAGAATATCTTGCGGCCCATCTTTTCGTTGCCCATGCAGCGGGCCATCATGGGCGACTGCGTGGCGTGGAAACCGCTGATGGCGCCGCAGGCGATGGTGATGAACACCATGGGCCAGATGGGCAGGCTGGTGTGGGTGTTGGTCGCGAAATCAAGGTTGGGCAGCACCGCATAGCCCTTGGCGAAGAGCATGATGGGCAGGCTGACCGCCATGAACAGCAGAATAGCCCCGAAGATGGGGTAGATGCGGCCGATGATGACATTAATGGGCAGGCAGGTGGCCAGGAAATAGTAAGCGAAGATGACGATTACCCAGATCATGGCGTCCATGCCGCTGATCTTGCTCAGAAGACCGGCCGGACCGTTGACGAAGACCACGCCGACCAGCACGAGTACCACAACGGAGAAATAGATCATGAACTGGCGGGCGAGCTTGCCCAGGTTCGCTCCGACTATCTCCGGCACCGAAGCGCCTTTGTAGCGAAGGGACATCATGCCCGAAAAATAGTCATGCACGGCGCCGGCGAAGATGCAGCCGAACACAACCCACAGAAGGGCCGAAGGGCCGTAAAGAGCGCCCAGAATGGGGCCGAATACGGGGCCGAGCCCGGCGATGTTCAGAAGCTGGATCAGAAAGATCTTCCAGGAAGGCATTTCCACAAAGTCCACGCCGTCGGCCATGGTCTGCGCCGGGGTGGGACGGTTGGGGTCAGGCTGGAAGACTTTGTCCACGAAGGCGCCATAGATGAAATACCCGCCTAACAATAATCCCAGGCACACGAAGAAAAACAGGCCACCACTCATACAATATCCCTCCGGATTATAATTTATGTACCCAATGCCGCTTGACGCGACCCTAACGCAAATTTTTCTATAAAGCGTCGGCAATGGCTGCGAGGGCTTTTTCCATAAGCACGGGGTCGGCCTGAATGCCCATATGTCCGAGGCGGAAGACCTTACCGGCCATGGGGCCGAAACTTCCGGCAACAATGAGGCCGCGCCCGCGCAGACGCTGTCGCCACTCTTTCCAGGTGTATTTCTGCGGTATCAGGGCCGCGGTCACGGTGGGCGAATTGACGGCATCCGAAGCCGGGAAAGCCCTGATGCCGAGTTCGGCGAGCCCCTGGCGGCATTGCCGGGCCACGGCTTCATGCCTGGCGAAAACCGCATCAAGTCCTTCGTCCAGGATCATATCCAGAGCGGTTTTCATTGCGGCAACGCCATGCCAGTAGGGGGTATAGGGGCAGCGGCCGTCCTCTTGAACAGTGCGGAAAGGGAGGATGGAATCATAGCCTTGATAGCGCGCGCGCATCATATACTCCCAGGCGGCTTCGCTCACGCCGAGCATGCTCATGGAGGGTGGCGCGGAGAGGCATTTTTGTGAACCGGCCAGCAGCAGATCAATATTCCAGGCATCCGTTCGCACCGGCGTTCCCCCCAGGCTGGCGACCGCGTCCACATAAAAGAGGGGGATATCCAGGCGTTGTTTCATTGCGCCAAGTTCGGCCAGAGGGTTGAGAGTGCCCGAAGGCGTTTCGCAATGCACGGCGGTAAGCATGATCGGGCGTATGCGCCTCGCGGCGCTTTCAATCTGTTGCAGGGCGGAAGAATCGATGGTGCTGTTGTAAGGAAAAGACAGTTTTTCCACCCGGCAGCCGATGGAGGCGGCCATGTCCGCAATCCCGTCGCCAAATACGCCGGTGCCGATGCTAAGCACTTGATCTCCCTGCTTGAGACAGCTTTTCAGCGCGCCCCACAAAGCCAGCATGCCTTCTCCGGTCATGATCACGACGTCATTCTTCGTTTCCATCAGCCGGGCCAGCGCTTTACCGGTATCCGCGTACAGGTCCAGAAATTCCTGTTCCACCTGTCCTGAACCGTAGTCGCGGTTCATAGCGGCGAGAACATTCGGGTGCACGGTGGTCGGTCCGGGGATCATGGGAATAGGCGCATAGGTCATGGAAAAATCCTCAGCGTAATACTTCTTCCGGAAGAATTCCGGGGTTAGCCGCCCGCCAGCGCGACAAGGCGTCACGAATGGGGTTGTCCGGCACAATAAGCGTAAAACCGATATCCGGATATTCCGGGTTTTCAGTTACAGACCAGGGGTCAATAACCGTGTGCATAACTTCGAGTACCCATTGCAGAACCTGGGTAACCGGAGCTTCCGCCAAGGTGGCCAACAAGGCTCGCGCTCCTTCGGCTTCAGGTGGGAAGGGCGTTTCCCAGATGCGCCGGGCCATATCCACCAGGTCCAGGGCCGGGGAGGCCAGTTCATCGACCAGCTCTTCAAGCTCGCCGGGTTCGCAGGACTCGAGATCCTGCATGGCCTGTTTCATCACGGGCACGGTTTCTTTGAGCAGCTTGTCCAGATCATAGCAGATCAGACTGGCCGCTTCTTTGCCGCCATACAGCGGATCTTCCTCGCGATCCTCGCTGATGGCGCGCGCGGGAACCGGCCGGATCAACAAACCGGCGGCAAGACTGTGTGACAACGGACTGACGGCTTCGGCCAAAGCATGATAAAATTCGGGAACCTGGGTCATGGCAGGCATCCTTGCAGTAAAGGAAGGAGATCGCAAAAGTGCGATAGTTCTTCCTAATTATATATGGGAAAAAGGATTTTGTCAGCTCAGCTTGAGGGTAGTGGCCCGATTTATGAATAATAGCGCCAGACAAGCGTGGCAAAGAGCAGAGCAAGGGAGAAGAGCAGCATTTTGCGGATAAGGGCCGGTCCCTGGCGCAGAGCGAGGCGGCTGCCGAAAATATTGCCTGCCATGTTTGCCGCTGCCATGGGCAGAGCGGCAAACCAGAGAACTTTGCCGTTGATTAGAAAAATAACCAGACTGCTGACGTTGGAGGCCAGATTGAAGACCTTTGCCGTGCCGGAAGCGGCTATCAGATTGAGGCCCAGGACAAAATGCAGGGAAAGCAGCATGAAACTGCCTGTGCCGGGGCCAAAGAAGCCGTCATAAAAACCGATGGCGGTACAGATGAGGGGAGTAAACACATACAAAGCAAGGGGAGTAAGCGGTTTTTCCTGCGCGCCTTTGCGTACTGGCATAAAGGTAAGCAGGGCGGCCACGGGAAGCAGCACAAGGATCACTTTGCCCAGGACGGCATTATCGATCCGCAGAGCGGTTTGAGTTCCGGCCACGGAACCGGCAAAGGAGAAAAACACGCCTATGGCGGCAATGGGCCACACCACGGCTTTGTTTCTGGCATAGGTGATGAAAGAGGCTGTGGTACCCACGGCGGCCATGAACTTGCCGGTGCCGAGGGCCAGATGCGGCGGCAGGCCCACGAGTAGCGTTGCGGGGAGGCTCAAGAGGCCACCGCCGCCGGCCACGCTGTCGATAAGTCCCGCGAAAAAAGCCGCGGCCATGAGAAAACACAAGGCAAGAATACCCAACTCGGTCGGAGCGATATCCATACAGGCCTGCCGCCTTATTTTTTGAATATGTAAGAGTGCTTGGCGGCAAGCCCCGCAGTACGCGAGGCCAGACGTGCGGCCAGGCCGTCCAGATCTTCGGGGGTCACAATGCCGGACTCATGGGCCAGAAGGTTGCCGAGCACGTTGGAACGCTCCGAATAAATCCAGATGACGCTGTAGACGGAACCCACGGCGGGGCGGGACGGAAACTCCGGCGCGGTGCTGACGATCATCTGCAATTTGGGGACATCATTGTTGTTAAGCGCAAGCAAGGTGCCGGTATTAAAAATTTCCTTGAGCTGCATGACCAGCTTGGCCCCTAAGGTGTCGACTCCTTCGTGCTCCACGGCAACGGGGGTTGCGTCCGCTTTCATGGCCGCTCTTGCCTCGGCGAGCTTGGCGCTGTCGGCATCCGCCGCGGGGCTGCCCTCGGACGCGGCAGGGGCGCGAACCGCTGCAGGAGGCGTTTGCGCGGCATACGCGGCAACAGAGCAAAAGACGGCTATTGTCAGCAGGCACAAAACAGAGCCGGTAGAGCGAAACAAAGCAGAGCGTAGCATGCGGGTTCTCCAATTACGCTAACCAATCGAACAAGAACACGAGCAGGCTGCGCAGTCGCCCGGAGCCGCGTCATCCGCAAGATTTCTGTACGGTGATATTTCACGCAGCCGGGTGATAATTTTGGGCAGATGCCCGGCCACGAAGTCAACTTCCTTCTGGGTATTATAGCGGGACAGGGAAAGCCTGAGCGAACCGTGCGCATAGGTGAAGGGCACGTTCATGGCCCGCAGCACATGCGAGGGCTCAAGGCTGCCGGAAGTACAAGCCGAACCCGAACTGGCGCAGATACCGAACTGGTCCAGCATCAGCAGGATGGCTTCACCCTCCACGTACTTGAAGGAGATGTTCACGGTGTTGGGCAGGCGGTCATCCTGGTCGCCGTTGATAATGGCCTCGGGGATGGCGGCCAGCAGACGTTTCTGCAAATCGTCGCGCAAGGCCCTGACCCTGGTGTTTTCCTCGTGGATGTGTCTGCCCGCAAGCTCGCAGGCGGCGCCGAGGGCCACGATGTTGGGCACGGCTTCAGTTCCGGCGCGGCGGCCGCGCTCCTGGTGCCCGCCGCGCATGAAGGGCCGGAAAGGCGCGCCCCTGCGCACGTAAAGCGCGCCAACGCCTTTGGGCGCGTGCAGCTTGTGCCCGGAAAGAGCAAGATAGTCCACAGGCAGTTCCGCCAGATTGATGGGGATTTTGCCGACAGCCTGCACGGCGTCGACGTGGAAGGGAATGCGCCGCTCGCGGCAAATGGCCCCAATCTGTTCGACGGGAAAGATGTTGCCGGTTTCGTTGTTGGCATACATCATGGAAACAAGAGCGGTATCCTTGGTCAGGGCGTTCTGGAACTCGTCCAGGCTGATGCGTCCTTTATTGTCAACGCCGAGAAAGGTGACGGCATAGCCCTGTTTTTCCAGGTGCTGGCCCAGGGAGAGCACGGCGGAGTGCTCCACTTTGGTGGTGATGAAATGCTTTTTCTCCGGTTGGGCTCGCAGGGCGGCGTATATGGCCGTGGAATCGCTTTCCGTGCCGCAGGAAGTAAAGATGATTTCCTCCGGCTGCGCGCCGAGCAGAGCGGCAACTTTGGCGCGGGCATCGGCCAGAGCGTCCTGTGCGGCTCCGGCAAAGCGGTACATGCTTGAGGGGTTGCCGAAGCGGTCCTTCAGAAAAGGCAGCATGGCTTCCAGGACTTCAGGCGCGACCCCGGTCGTGGCGTTATTGTCGAAATAGATGATTTTTTCATTCATGAGGCCACCTCCTTCACACTGATGCCGGGTTCAACCTGTTCTTGAAGTGTTTGCTGCACAAAGCCTTCAATGGTCAGGCGGCTGGAGGGGCAACTGCTGCACATGCCCTTTAAGGCGACGGAAACAACCTTGCCGTTGATATCCACCAGTTCAATGTCGCCGCCGTCCTGTTGCAGGCGCGGGCGGATAATTTCATCAAGCACGCTCATAACGCGTTGCATGCGTTGAATGTTGGACATGGGCGCGGCAGGCTGTTCTTTGGGTTTGCGCAAGTCCGTGATGCCAGCGGGCAGAGGCTTGTCCGCGCCTGGGGTCTGGCCCGCAAGTGTGGCCTCCAGGATCTGGCGGATATCTTCAACACAATCGCCGCAGCCCCCTCCGGCCTTGGTGAAGTTGGTGACCTCTTCAACCGTGGTCAGCTTGTTTTCTTTGATAACCTTGACAATCTGATCTTCGGTAACGCCGAAACATGTGCACACGACCCGTCCTTCATGAGAATGCGGGACAGGGGGTTCTCCCCGGTAAGAACGGATAGCCGCCTCAAGCGCTTCCTGCCCCATAACGGAACAGTGCATTTTTTCCTTGGGCAGTCCGCCGAGAAACTCGGCAATGTCTTTGTTGGTAATGGCCAGGGCCTCTTCCAGGGTTTTGCCTTTGATCATTTCGGTCAAAGCGGAACTTGAGGCAATGGCGCTGGCGCAGCCGAAGGTTTGGAAAGAAGCGTCAACAATGCGGTTATCTTTAATCTTCAGAAAAAGCTTCAGGGCGTCGCCGCAGGCGAGACTGCCCACTTCACCCACGGCATCGGCGTTTTTCATCTCACCGACATTGCGCGGATTCAGGAAATGCTCACGAACGTTATCAGTATATTCCCACATGAAAGGCCTCCGTATGCTGAACCGGGAAATCCCGGCAGGAAAACAAAACGTACACGAACAAGCTGCCACAGGGTTGGGGCAATGTCCATAGTTGAGGCTACTACCGGCAGCGCTCAAACAGGGGCACTACCAAGATTTCCATTTATTACAATATTGTCAAGTAAATTCATATAATTAGTTTTAAGAGGGTGATAAAATTTTGTTGGAAATATAAATTTAAAAATATATATTGAATAATAGATAATATGTTTTATAGTAAGAATCAGGATCCTTCCCACATTCACATATGAGAAAGCAATCAAGGAGTTCATATGAACAAGAAACATCATGATCAACTGATCAAAAAGGTTAAAGAGGCTCTGCGCGAGCATGCCGATAAAATTAAAGGCGCGGAAATTTACGTCAGCGCGGATGACAAAGGCGTGACTCTCAAAGGCGTGGTTGACACGAAACGGGAACGCGACAAAGCCGTGGAAATTGCTCGCGGCGTTGAAGGCGTGAAAGCCGTAAAACAGGAGTTCACGATTCTGTCGGAACAAAAGAAACCCGATGCCAGGAATACTCCGCACCCCGGCCACACCTTGACCACCGATGACCAGGGATGTTCGCCTTCCACACGTGTCGGATAGAGGCTGTCTTCAAATAGCTGTTTTACCCGGTCCTCCGCAAAAAGGGCCGGGTTTTTTATTCCCTGGCCTGGAGACCTGCTCAAAAGTATTTCACGATTGCGCGTCAAAGAATCTTCAGCTATTATTTTCCCCGCATTTTATTGTAAGCGGGTAGGGGCTGTTTCCAAATAAGGAGTTTTGCTCCAAGAACAAGGACCCCGGCCCTTTTTGCGAAGGGAGTGTACTCTTATGGTACTCGACCGGAGAAAAATGGGCCGGGTGACGCAGCTATTGGACAAAAGAATTATTTAGAAACAGCCCCTAGGCCCGCGTGTGGACAGACAGATAAAGGAGTTCTCATGTCTACGATTTCCGTTGTGGTGCACGGTCTCGGCAATATCGGCAAGTATGCGCTGGAAGCCCTGGAAGCCGCGCCGGATATGCAATGCCTCGGCGTGATTCGCCGGGCGTCTTCTTTGGGTACGCAGTTGCCGGACCTGCGCGGTGTGCGGGATTTTGCCGATCTTGACGCTTTGATCAAGGCCAAGGGCAAGCCGGATGTGGCCATCATCTGCGGGCCTTCCCGCAATGTGCCCGAGGATGCTTCCCGTTACCTGGCTGCCGGGATGCACAGCATCGACAGCTTTGATATCCATACGGAAGTGCCCGCATTGGTGGCTAAACTGGATGAAGCGGCCAAAAAGTCCGGCCGCGTGGCCGTGACTGCCGCCGGATGGGATCCGGGTACGGATTCCGTGCTGCGGGCCTTGTTTGAAGCCATGACCCCCGTGGGCACGACCTTTACCAACTTCGGCCGCGGGCGCTCCATGGGGCATTCCGTGGCGGCCCGTTCCATTGTGGGCGTCGCCGATGCGACCTCCATCACCATTCCCGTGGGTGGCGGCCGCCATTCCCGGCTGGTGTATATTCTGCCGGAAAAAGGCGCTTCCCCGGAGCAGATCAAAGCGAACCTGGCCAAAGATGACTACTTCAGCCATGATCCGCTGGATATTCGTTTTGTGTCCGATCAGGCGGAACTCGACGCCGTGGCCGACAATTCCCACGGCGTGCTCATGGAGCGCATAGGCGCTTCGGGATTGACCGGCAACCAGCGGCTTTCCTTTGACATGCGCATCAATAACCCGGCCCTGACCGCTCAGGTGCTGGTTTCCTGCGCTCGCGCCTCGACCCGGCTCACGCCGGGCAGTTATACGTTGATCGACATCCCGCCGGTGGCGCTGCTGCCGGGAGACCGCATGCATCATGTGGCCCGGCTGGTTTAGGGCCTGTTAACGCTATGGCCCTTTTGCCCCCTGCCTTCGTCAGAAAAGCTTTTTATTCCGGTCGAGTACCGTAAGAGTACACTCCCTCCATAAAAAGCTTTTCTTCCTTGGCAGGAGCCAAAATTGCCTGTAGCGTTAACAGGCCCTAAGAACTAAGAAAGAGGGTAGACGCATGCAAGGACAGAGCGGCGGCAATACGGAAACAGCGGCGCTGCGCAGGCGGGTCCGCGTCATTGTCGGCGATATTGCCGGAATGCGGGTGGATGCCATCGTGAACGCCGCCAATTCCTCCCTGCTCGGCGGCGGCGGCGTGGACGGCGCGATTCACCGGGCAGCCGGTCCCGAACTGTTGGAAGAGTGCCGCACGCTCGGAGGGTGCCCTACGGGCCAGGCCAAAACAACAAAGGGCTACAAGCTCCCGAGCGCTTGGGTCATCCACACCGTGGGACCGGTCTGGCAGGGCGGCGGGCATGGCGAAGCCGGACTTCTGGCGGACGCCTACCGGAATTCTCTTGTTGAAGCTGAGCGCGTCAAGGCCAAAACCGTTGCCTTTCCCGCCATATCCACAGGCGCCTATGGATACCCCCAGGACAAGGCGGCCCGCGTGGCAGTGGCAACGGTCAGGGATTTTCTGGCCGGGCATGATCTGCCGCATGAGGTCGTTTTCGTGTGCTTTTCAGAAGCCGCGGCTCGGGAATATCAGGAGGCGCTACCACTTTTACCGAGGTAGGCCGGGAGCGTGAAGCATGAAGACGATTTCCTGGAATGATTTTGAAGCAGTGGAACTGCGTGTCGGGACAGTGCTGCGCGTGGAGGCTTTTCCGGAGGCCCGCAAACCGGCTTACAAAGTCTGGGCGGATTTCGGTCCTGAAATCGGCGAAAAGAAGACCAGTGTGCAGATTACCAAGCTGTACACGCCTGAGGATCTTGTGGGCAGACAGATTGTGGGTGTGGTCAACTTTCCGCCCAAATAAGTTGGACCTTTCAAGTCCGAATTTCTGCTCACGGGCTTTGCGGATGCGCAAGGCGCGATTGTGGTGGCGATTCCTGAACGAACAGTACCCAACGGCGCCAAGCTTATGTAGGTGCCGGAAAATTGTTCAGGCAAACCCGGAATCGCTGCTGCCTGCTCTCTCCATAAACGTGGCGATGTTCTAACGCGAAACAGTCTTGGAAAATGCTGTTTTCCCGGACTGTTTCGCGTTAGTGAGAGCAGCGTACCTTTTCAATGATAAAACGTTCTTAAGCTTTTTACTTTGCGGCAGAGGGCTGCCCTTTTCCTCTCCGCTCCCAGAGACGCATGTTCTGCATTTTTTTGCGGCGTTCGCGCTGCAGCGACTTACACACAAGCGGGGATCCTTTCTTGTAACCGCAACGTTCACGATATTCATCTGCGGTGAGCCCGTGTGAAGCAAGATGTTTTTTGGTAAGCAACTTGAAGGTCTTGCCGCAAATTACACAAATAATGGATTTTTCTTTAATCGCTTTTTTTGGATCAAGTATTTCACCGTCTTCTACTATGGTTCCATTGTTTTCACTGATTGCGCGGATACCGTCAGAAAGTTTTCTTACCATGGCGGTAATTTCTTCTTCGGTCATGGTGCGAACACTTGCTTGCGCTTTGACGATTTCAAGCGCCTCCTTGAGGTATGTTTCCATAAACAGGCTCCTTTTATTCATGGAATTAGAATTTTCTAAATTCTATTGCATAAAGAGATACATTTTTAATACGCAATAGCTCTTTCCTTTGAAAGAGTGAAGATTCCCTTTTAAGTCAAGCTTTGCTGTTTGTCTATAGCAGAGTTACAGAAAAAATAATGATGAAAGCAATTTTCACATAATTTTTTTCTCCCTTTCGTTAAGTAATGAATATTTATAACGGAGTTTAGCTTTTTCCTCTATCGCTATGTCGGAGAGAAACTTTTTTTCTAGTACAAGTATAGCTCATTTTTTGTGGAAAAACCAACGTTTTTCTGTATTTGTTGTGTCGTTTCGACAACATCTTTTGCATTCAGAACGCTGATATCTTCTCTGGAGAGTTGATCAAGAGGAAAAAAGTTGGCACATTATTCCAGGGCACTTTACGCTTGAGACTGTCGCGTAACTGTTCAGGGTGTTGAGGTAATTAACAATGGCCATCGTGGAGCCGGAAGGAGCGGGCAATATGGGATTGTATGCAAGCAGCGGAGTATGCGGGGTATGAAGTATATTATATGTGAAGATTTTTCCGGGCAGCCGATCCCTTTTCTTTTTCCCGACAAAGTTGCGCATGCGGATATGCGTGAGCAACTGCCGTATACCAAAGTGGTTTCCGCAGGGTATATCATTCTCGCTGAAGGGCAGTTTGTATGTTCCGGCGGAGACGCCGAATTGGGGATTTCTTCGCAACCCGAAGATGCGGAGCATATTTCCGGCTTTTTTGCCCGGCGGTCCGGCAGTGTCGGGTGAGGCGCCCGGCAAAACCCCGGAGCGTCATGTCCTTGATCCGGCCTGCACGCCGGACTCCATAGAAGCGCGCTCTTTTGCCATTATCGACGCTGAGGCGGGGACGGAAAAACCCTTTTCCGGCAACGCCTGGAAGGTTGCGCGGCGCTTGGTGCATACGGCCGGAGATCTGTCCTTGCTCGATGCCCTGGTACTGCCCGACGCTGCCGTTGCCGCCGGGATTTCCGCCCTGAAGAGCGGCGCGCCGGTGTTCACGGACACGGAAATGGTCCGCGCCGGGATTCCCACACGCCGCACAGATCCTCTCGGGGTCACGGTTTCCTGTATGCTGTCCCTGCCCGGCCTTGACGCGGAAGCGGAACGTTTGGGCATAACCCGCGCCCGCGCGGGCGTTACGGCTTTAGGAGAGCGCCTCGGCAAGGCCATAGTGGCCATAGGCAATGCCCCGACCGCTTTGCTGGCTTTACTGGATTATCTTGACCGGGGGGGAGAGGCGCCGGCGCTGGTGATCGCCATGCCTGTCGGCTTTGTCAACGCGGCGGAAGCGAAAGAATTGCTGTTGCAGTACCCGCACATACATGCGCTGACGCTCAGAGGCCGACGGGGCGGGTCACCCCTGGCTGCTGCTGCTGTGAACGCCTTAGCTGCGATAGCCCTGGGAGGGTGTTAACGCTATGGCCCTTTTGCCTCCTGCCTGCGTCAGAAAAGCTTTTTATTCCGGTCGAGTACCATAAGAGTACACTCCCTTCATAAAAAGCTTTTCTTCCTTGGCAGAAGCCAAAATTGCCTATAGCGTTAACACCCTCCTGGAACGGTGCTGACCGCTCCAGGAGGCCCTATTCCAGCAGGCGCAAGAATTCCTGTTCGTCTAGAACGCGTATGCCTAAGGCGTGAGCCTTGTCCAGTTTGGAGCCGGGTTCCTCGCCCACCACAAGATAGTCCAGTTTGCGCGATACGCCGGAGACCACATCCGCGCCCGCTTCTTCGGCAAGGCGTTTTGCTTCGCCCCTGGACATGGACAGGCTGCCGGTAAAAAGCACGGTCTTTCCTTGCAAAGGCGCGGCAGGGGATGCCGGGGTGGAGGATTCCCCCGGCCCTCCGAGCAGGGACAACAGGCTGTTCTGGCTTGTGGGCGAGATTGTTCCTGGAGTTTTGGCCGCTGCCGTCGTCTTTTTCTCCATGACCGGCCAGATGCCGAGTTCCCTGAGTTCCTCAAGGAGCCGTCTGTTGCCGGGTTCGGCAAAAAAGTCATCAATGGCGGCGGCAACTTCAGGCCCCACATCAGGCACGCGGCAAAGCTGTTCTTCCGTGGCCTCGCTGATGGCGTCAATGGAACCGAAAGCGCGGGCCAGCCCTTTGGCGGTTTGTTCGCCCACGTGACGGATGCCCAGGGCGGAAATAAAGCGGGGCAGAGTGGCGGTACGTTTGGCCTCGTCAAGCGCCTGGACGAAGTTGGCCGCGGACTTTTCTCCCATGCGGTCGAGATCGCGCAGCGTCTCTTCCCGGAGGCGGAACAGATCCGCCGGAGTTTTTACCAGACCGAGATCTATAAGCTGTTCCACCCAGCGCCCGCCAATGCCCTGGATATCCAGGCCCGCCTTGGAAACAAAGTGCTTGATCGACTCGCGAATCACGGCCGGGCAGGCACGGTTCACGCAGCGCCAGGCCGCCTCGCCGGGTTCGCGGTGTACCCGGCTGCCGCATTCGGGGCAAAGGGTGGGGAAAACAAACTCCTTTTCCGAACCGTCGCGTTTTTCCGGCAGCGGGCCGATAACTTCCGGGATGACATCTCCGGCCCGTTGCACCAGCACGGTATCGCCGATACGCACATCCTTGGCCTTGATTTCATCCTCATTATGCAGGGTGGCGCGCGCTACCACGACCCCGCCCACACTCACGGGCGAGAGGATGGCCACGGGCGTCAGCACGCCGGTGCGGCCCACCTGGATCTGAATATCCTCCAGCCGGGTGACGGCCTGCATGGCCGCGAACTTGATGGCCACGGCAAAGCGGGGGGCGCGCGCCGTAAAGCCGAGCTTTTCCTGCAACGCCAAGCTGTTCAGCTTGGCCACGGCCCCGTCCAGTTCAAAAGGGAAGGATTCACGCATTGCCGCCAGGGTATGATACCAGTTTTCCACGGCAGTGACCGAATCGCATAAAGCCGCGTGCGGCGCTATGGAAAAGCCGAGATCCCGCACGCCGAGCATGCTTTCCTGCTGCGTTTGCCAGGGGATGTGTTCCGTGGGCCATACTGTCCGGCCCACGCCGTAGGCGAGAAAACGCAGCGGCCGTTCCGCCGTGATGGAAGAATCCAGTTGCCGCACCGAACCGGCGGCCGCATTGCGCGGATTGGCAAAGGGCTTTGCGCCTTTGGCCGCCTGCCTGGCATTCAGCGCGGCAAAATCCTTTTTGGTCATGACCACTTCGCCGCGCACCTCAAGCAGAGAGGGGATCCGGTCCGTCCCCTCCCGCAGGCGCAAGGGAATATTTCTCACCGTGCGCATGCCGGCCGTGACTTCTTCGCCCACCTCACCGTCGCCGCGCGTCAGGGCATAGGCGAGAACGCCGTCTTCATAAATCAGCTCCATGGCCAGACCGTCCATTTTGGGCTCCACCCAGAAGGAGAGGTTGTCCGCGTAGCTGTCCGGCAGCAGGCGCAGCAATTTTTGCACGAAATCGTGCCACTCTTCCATAGTGAAAACGTTGTCCAGGCTGTACATGCGCAGGGAATGCGCGCGCGTGGGCAAAGCATCGAGCACCGCGCCGCCGACGCGCATGGTGGGAGAATCCGGGGTCTTGAGACTCGGGTATGTGCTTTCAAGCAGCAGCAATTCCCGGAACAGGGCATCGTACTCGGGGTCGGAGATTTCCGGGTCGTCCTGCACGTAATACCGCCAACCGTGGTATTCCAGCAACTTGCGCAGTTCGGCGGCGCGCTTTACGGCCTGTTCAGGCACGGAATCAGAGGGTATATCGGCGCTCATAACCTGTTCACGGGGCGTTGTTGTTCTTCAGGAAATCGCGCAGCACGACAGCCTGATTATGGGTTTCATCCTTGGCCCCATAGAGCAGGGTAACCTGGGAATGCGCTTTCAGAAGCGCGCGGAATCCGCGTACCTCGTCCGGCATGGCGTTGAGTTCCTCAATATAGCGGCGCTGAAATTCCGGCCATTTTTCCGCTTCGTGATTGAACCACTTGCGCAATTCGTTGCTCGGCGCAATATTTTTTTCCCACAGGTCTATATGGGCATTTTCCTTGGATAGGCCACGGGGCCAGAGTCTGTCCACCAGGACGCGGAAGCCGTCGCTGTCCGAGCGGGGATCGTAGATGCGTTTGATTGTTACAGTCATGGGATATCTCCTTCAGATTCGCTGACTACCAGGCGGCCGCGCAGGGCCCGGATACGGTCGCGCAGTCCCGCGGCCCGCTCGAATTCGAGCTCACGCGCCGCGTCGCGCATTTCCCGTTCAAGACCCTGGATGGCTCTGGCCAATTCGCGGGGCGAAGTGTAGCCTTGACCGGCTTCCGGCTCCGCGACCGCCGCCATCCGCGACGTGCCCCGGCCTTTCTTGAGGCCAGGAGACGGCGCTGAGAACAGGGAATCAAAGGGCGTATCCACATCCTTCAGAATAGTGGCCGGGGTGATGCCGTGCTGCGCGTTAAAGGCGGTCTGCCGTTCCCGGCGACGGGCCGTTTCGTCCATGGCCGCCTTCATGGATGCGGTTTCCGTAGCGGCATACAGGATGACTTTTCCGCCCGCGTTGCGCGCGGCCCGGCCAAAAGTCTGGATCAGGGAACCGGTGGAACGCAGAAATCCTTCCTTATCGGCATCCAGGATAGCCACCAGGGAAACCTCGGGGATATCCAGGCCCTCGCGCAGCAGGTTGATGCCGACCAGCACATCGAACTCGCCCTTGCGCAGGGCATGAATGATGCTCATGCGTTCAAGCGTGTCAATGTCCGAGTGCAGATACTTGGTATTGATGCCCATGGAGAGAAAATATTCGGTCAGATCTTCGGCCATGCGCTTGGTTAAGGTGGTGATCAGCACGCGCGTGCCTTGCTCGGCCCGTTTGCGGCATTCGGCCAGTAGGTCGTCCATCTGGCCTTTGGCCGGGCGGACTTCAACTTCGGGGTCCACCAGGCCGGTAGGCCGGATAATCTGTTCGACCACCAGGCCTTGGGAGCGATCCTTTTCCCAGGGACCGGGGGTTGCCGAAACATAAATGGCCTGGCCGATGCGCTCCAGAAACTCGTTGAAGCTCAAGGGACGGTTATCCAGGGCCGAAGGCAGGCGGAAGCCGTATTCCACCAGGGTGTTTTTGCGTGAGCGGTCGCCCTTGAACATGGCCCCGACCTGGGGAATGGAAATGTGCGATTCATCCACAAAGAGCAGAAAATCCTTGGGGAAATAATCAAGCAGGGTGGCGGGCGCGGAGTCCGCCGCCCTGCCGTCCAGGTGGCGTGAATAGTTCTCGATACCACTGCAATAGCCCATCTGTTCCATCATTTCCAGATCGAGCATGGTGCGCTGCTCAAGGCGCTGGGCTTCCACAAGGCGGTTGTGCCCGAGCAGATCGGCCAGGGTTTCCTGGAGCTCCACGCGGATGTCGCTGACGGCCCGGTTCAGGTTTTCCTTGTCCGAAACATAATGGCTGGCCGGATAGATGACGCTCTTGCCGATGCGGGCGAGCACTTCGCCGGTCAAGGGGTCCACTTCGCTCAGGCTTTCCAGTTCATCGCCGTAAAACTCCAGGCGCAGAGCGCGTTCATGCTCATAGGAGGGAATGATTTCCAGCACGTCCCCGCGTACCCGGAAGGTGGCCCGGTGAAAGTCATAATCATTGCGCGTGTATTGAATATCCACCAAGCGCTCGATAACGTTTTCCAGGGACAGGCGTTGGCCCGTTTCGAGCGGGATGATCAGTTTGGCGTAAAATTCCGGAGAACCCAGGCCGTATATGCAGGAAACCGAGGCCACGATGATCACGTCGCGGCGGCTGAGCAAGGCATGGGTGGCGGCGTGGCGCAGCTTGTCGATGTTGTCGTTGATGGACGAGTCTTTCTCTATATAGGTGTCCGAAGACGGGACATAGGCCTCGGGTTGATAGTAATCGTAGTAGCTGACGAAATATTCCACCGCGTTATGCGGGAAAAGCCCCCGGAATTCATTATAAAGCTGTGCGGCAAGGGTTTTGTTCGGGGCGAGAATGAGCGCCGGACGGCCGGACCGGGCAATGGTCTGGGCCATGGTAAAGGTTTTGCCCGAACCGGTCACGCCGAGCAGGATCTGGTCCCGTACCCCCTGTTGCAGGTTTTCGACCAGCATAGTGATGGCTTCGGGCTGGTCTCCCTGCGGGGTATAGGCCGTTTCCAGGCTAAAGGCGGCGGGAGGAAGGTCGGGCTTTTGGATAGTGGGATGGACGGTGTGTTTCATGTGTATGACAGGTTTGCCGCAGGAAGGCCGCGCGCCCAACTGCCCCGGCGCAGGGGATCTCCAAGGGCACGGTCCAGGCGATCCATGAACTCGATCCGGGACACGGGTTTGGCGCCAAAGCGCAGAAGATTGTGCGTCACCTGCTGGCAGTCGATAAGGGTGAAGCCTTCGGACCGCAAGGTAGTGACCAGGTGGGCAAAAGCCGCTTTGGAGGCGTCGGCGCTGCGGAAGAACATGGATTCGCCGAAAAAGACCGAGCCCAGGGACACTCCGTACAGCCCACCCACAAGTGTACCATTGTGCCACGCCTCAACCGAATGGGCAAGGCCAAGCTGGTGCAAGTTGATGTACGCCTCGATCATTTCCGGCAACAGCCAGGTGCCGTCGTTGTTGTCACGCGGTTCGGCACAGGCATTGATGACATCGGAAAAGGCCTGATCAAAGGAAAAGGTGAAAACGCCCCGCTTCAAGGTCCGGGCCAGGGAACGCGGCAAATGGAATTCCTCCGGCAACAGAATGCAGCGGGGATCCGGCGACCACCATAGAGGGGGCGTATCCTCCTGATACCAGGGAAATACGCCGATACAGTAAGCCGAGATAAGACGCTGCGGAGACAGATCCCCGCCGACAGCCAGCAGGCCGTCGGCTTCCGCGTCACAAGGATCGGGAAAGAGTATTCTGGTGTCGGGAAGGCGGTACACAGGCATGGCGGATATGGTAATGCCTGCGGGGTGGAAAGGCAATGCCGGGGGGTGCTTTGGTTTGGGGTGGTGCTTCGGCAGGTTTGCTTTGTGTTGACTCGGCAAATCCTGCGCCTCACCCTTCGGGAGTTGCCAATTCCGCTACCCTGCGGAAGTGACACTCCCGTCGCAAAAAACGTGCCTTCCTTGCGGCAAGAAAGGGTTACGCTGCCTTATCCAGTAATCTGCCAAAATAATTAATTCACCACAATCAATGCATATTTGAATGAACAATTTTTGGCAGGGCCGATGCAATCTTGAGGCTTAACCTCACTGTACTTTTCCCATTTAACGGAATAATCTTTATTAAATATTATTTCTTTACGTTGGCTTAGGCCAGTGTTACTAGAAAGCCACTTATGAGTTCCTTTTATTTTAGCACCTTCATGTAGGCTAAATCCATCTTCTTTTTTATCCCAATAATGTGGTGCATTTGTCAGAAATATCGCATAACCTTCTTTGAAGTTGCGGTATCTAGCAGCTTTTTCTATGCGTGAAATATCTTTATAAAAACCATCTCTTGCATTATTTTTTTCTCCATCTTTTTTGAGATAGAATTCTTCACCTTCAACGGTAGTGCTAAGTTCTTCTGTTCTATACTTCAGTTCAATTATATATAGATGATTCTCAAGCCAGAAAAAAATATCGATGGATTGTCCTTGCTTTTCAAGAAGAAGCTGACCATTAAGATCAAGAGGTTGACCCTCAAGCCCAACTTTAGCTAATGGGTATAGCGAGTGTATCTCATGGGCAAGTGCAAGTTGGAACTCAGGCTCCAAGCGGAATATCGGGCGCTTTTCACTAAGTTTTTGCATGACGGTGTGCATATCCATTTTATTTTCGTCCTCCTAGCCGTCTTTATTGGCGGCTTTGGTACTACAGTGAGCTTTTAAATTTATTCCCACTGCTCATCGTGCTATCTGCTATGGCGGATGAGTCCGCTTCCACCGCTCTCGGCAATGGTGCGGGCGATAGGCGGAACGGACATTTCCTACCGCACTTTTTCCTCAATTCCGCCAGCTTGTCTGTTGGTTTAATCCAGATTTTCCAGATGTCTGTCCACATCCATCCGCCCATGCAGGATACGGATCACATCCAGGTAGCCGTTCGGACAGCGAAAGTAGATGACGTGCCTTCCAACCTTGTATTTCCAATATCCTTCTCGAATATCAGCCCGTTGCCAGATTTTGTTTCCCGAAGCCAAGCCCTCAATGGCCGTCATAATGACACGATGATAGTCGTCAGCTTGTTCCAGCGACCATTGCTTGAAGGTATAAAGCCAGATTTCCTCCAGGTCGGCTTCGGACAGCGGCGACAGTCTGTAAATGCGGTGTTTATTGGCCATGCTTGGTCCGCATCCGCGCCAGAAAGGCTTCACTGTCAAAGCGCTGAGGTTCGCCCGATTCCTCCCCGGCTATGAGCGCTTCTTGTAATGCCTTCAATTTGAGGTCATGTTCTTCCAGCAGGCGCAGCCCCGACCGGATAACATCACTGGCGGATCCATAACGACCGGTCTGTACCTGGGCATCAATGAAATTGGTGAAGTATTCACCGAGGGAAACAGAGGTATTTTTCATATCGACTTCCTTTTTCCTGCTTTACCAATAAATAATATTTATTGGTAAAACGACGATGAGTCAAGCCTCATTATTTTGATCGTTTTCTTTTGCTTGTTGCCGCGCCTTTTCCTCTCACGGATGTGCCGCTTGCCCTTTTACAGTAAAACAAGCTATACGGGAGCTTGGAAAGGCGGTGCAATTATATGGATGGCACTCGTATTCTCATAGTGGATGATGAGGCTGAAGCCGGAGAAATTCTCAGTCTCCGCCTTGTCCGGCGCGGGCTGGTTCCCGCCTCTGTGCTCAGCGGAGAGGCCGCGCTGGAATATCTGAAGGCAAACCCAGCGGATATCGTGCTCCTGGACGTCAAGATGCCGGGCATGGACGGATTGGAAACCCTGAGGCGCATCCGCGAGGACCATCCCCAACTCCCGGTGATCATGCTTTCCGGCCACGCGGATCTGGCCGCGGCGGCCAGGGGCATGGAACTGGGGGCCTTTTTCTACCTTATGAAGCCTGCCGATCTTGAGGACATCTGCCGCAAGATTGAGGATGCCCGCCGCCAGGCGGTTCTTGACGGCGGCAAAATGCTTCAGACCGGATAGCGCGGCAGGTAATGCTCTCCTTTTTCAGCCGGTTATTCCGTCGCAAGGACGAAAAATGCGCCCTCCAAAAGCCCGATGCGGCGGGAGAGAGCGCTTTTGCGGCGCGTTTTCATCGTTTTCGTCTTTTTCTCACTGCCTACCTCGGCGCTTACGCTGAAATGATGAGCTTTGAAGAGCGGCTTGCCGATGAACGCCCCTTTGGCATGCCCTTTTTGCGCTTGTGCATGACCCGGCTGACCGTTGCTTCCATGCAGTGCGTGCTGCAACTGAATACCTTGGCTGGCGGGCGTTTTGAGCGGCTGAACGGTCCCTTTTCCAAGCTGCGTTCGGATGTGCAGGCCATTCTGGACAAAGGGGTCACGCCGCTGAGCGGTCCGCTGCTGATTCCTTACAATGCCGTGGATGAAACGCACGAATCCATTGTGTCCCCGAACGTATACAAGCTCAGGGCCATCCGTGAAGCGCACCCGGAGTTCATGCCCAAGGGTTTTGTGGTCAGCGGCGCGGCCTGGTGGCTCTATTTCAACAATCCGGACATGCACGACGAAATTGACCGGATCATGCTCATCTCCCAGGAGGATCCCGCCAGCTATGCGGAAGCCGCCGCCACTATCCGCGAGCGTATTGCCGCTTCCTTTCCCCTGCCGGGCGCGCTGGTGGAAGCGGTGCGGAAAACCCTGGCCGGGTATCCGGAACTGGACATACCCGGTCATACACTGTTGTTGCGCTGCTTGCCCGTGCGCATGGAACACGGGGCGCTGGTCATCCCGGAACAGGTGTTGCACACGCCGGTTGATGCCAAAAGCGTTCTGGAGGCCATCCGGGCCTCCCTGAGCATGGCTTACCGGCCTAGAGCGATCCTGTACCGGATGAAGAGAGGCATTCGGGACCGGGCCATGCCCATGTGCATCGCGGTTACGCTTATCCCCGAGGCGCATGCCCGGGGCAGCGCGCACCGCAAACTGGAAACCCTGAATCCTGAAGAACTGTTTGTGCATGTGCGGCGTGGCTTTAGCACGCCGCACACCTGGCCGTCCCAGGCTTCTGACGAGGGAGCGTCTCTGCCGGATGCTGTGCTGGCCAGGGTGGAAAAACAGACGAGCACGGCCCTGGACTGCTTGTCCGATGCCCCGGTACGCGGCAACCGGCACGAAATTTTTTGGGCCGCCTCCGTATCCGGCCGCCTCTATGTTCTGGGCGTCAATGCCTTGCCCGATCCCGCACTCCCGGAGGTGTCCGCGCCACCGGAAGGCGCAAGCCCCGCCTGCCTTTTGGGCGGCCTTAGCACCTATCCGGGCCGGGCAGCGGGGAAAGCGTTTCCCGTGCGCAATTTCCGGGATGCGCTCGGCTTTCCTCTGGGGGGGATTCTTGTGCTGCAACAGGCGTCCCCGCGTTGGTCCTTCCTGCTTGATTTCGCTGCAGGCGCCGTCGCGGGAGACGGCACGGGCAACGGCATGTTCGCTCGCACGGCCAGGCGTTACGGCAGGCCTACCATTCTGCGCCAGCCTCAGGCCTTTGAGCGGCTTGCCCAAGGTGAGCCGGTGCGCATCACAGCCAGTGCGGACCATGTTCCCTCTATTTGTCCGGAATCCGAACCCGTGGATACGTCTGGAGCCACGGCGCGCGTTCCCGGCGCGGCCTTTCCTCTCGAGGATTCCGTGTGGCGGGGACACTCCGCTCCACAGTGGCTGCCTTCGAGCGATCTGGCGGAAATGGCGCGTGAACTGGCTCCCAAAGTAGTTTCCCTGACCCTGCCGGATTCGGATCATGTCGACTTCAGAGCGGAAAACTGCCGTACCTTTTACGATATCCTGACCTATTGCCATGTGAACGCGGTGCAGGAGATGTTCCGCGCGGGCACGGCGGGCAAGAGCGCGAGCGCGCCCGCCAAACAGTTGGTCTGCGATGTGCCGAAACAGTTCTGGATTATTAATCTGGATGACGGTTTTTACGGCAAGATTAACGGACCTGTTGTGCGCCTGGAGCAAATCGCTTCCCTGCCCATGCGCGCCCTGTGGGAAGGGTTTACGGACAAGCCGTGGGAAGGGCCGCCCCAGCTTGATGCCAAAGGCTTCCTGTCTGTGCTGTTCGAGGCTTCGGCCAATCCCGGCCTTGATCCCGCCTCACAGTCCACGCCGTATACGGAAAAAAATGTTTTTCTCATTGCCGGCCGCTTTTGCAGCATGCGTTGCCGCTTCGGCTTCCACTTCCTGTCCCTGGACTGTCTGCTGGGCGAACGCGAGCGCGAACGCTTTATTATTTTCCAGTTCAAGGGCGGGGCCGCGAATCTGGCTCGCCGCATACGCCGGGTGCATTTTGTGGCTGAGCTTTTATCCCAGTTCGATTTCGCCACCGAGATAGTGGGAGACTCCCTGACCGCCCGCCTTGAATCCGGGGCGGAAAAGGATTTTGTGAGCGCCCTCAGGGTACTTGGCTATATCACCATGCACACGCGGCAGTTGGATATGATCATGGGCGACGAACAGGCGCTCGCATCGCGCCGTATCCAAATGTTGGAGGATTTGTTGGCTCTGGCGGCGCGAGGGACTGTTTCCAAATAGTTCTTTTGTCCAACTAGCTTCGTCATCCGGCCCTTTTTGCTCCGGTCGAGTACTATAAGAAAGGGCCGGATTCCTCGCTCTTGGAGCAAAACTACTTATTTGGAAACAGTCCCTACCGCCTCTGGTTTTATCTGTAAATACTCCTTGACTTTTTGTCATTAAATTGACACCTCTGATGAAGAGGATTCCCGAAAAAGTGTTTTCCATGCGCCCGGCGGCGTATGTGAATGTTTATCCTTCAGGAGCCTGCTGTTCCGCTTGGAACCACGCAGGGGGAGAACCCAGATGGACGCTGCTGACAACAGCATTATCGGACAGAGCACGTCACTTGCCGAGGTCTTTCGTACCTTGAGCAAGGTCGCGCCCACGGACAGCACGGTGCTTGTGACAGGAGAGTCGGGTACGGGCAAGGAATTGCTGGTGCGCGCGCTGCACAGGCAAAGTATGCGTAGAGACAAGCCTTTTGTGCCGATCAATTGTGGGGCGATTCCCAAGGAACTCCTGGAATCGGAATTGTTCGGCCATGAAAAAGGCGCGTTTACCCACGCCATACGTTCCCGGCCCGGCCGCTTTGAAATGGCGGAAGGAGGCACTGTTTTTCTTGATGAAATAGGGGAAATGGACCTGCTGTTGCAGGTGAAAATTTTACGCGTGCTGCAAGAGCGGGAGATAGAGCGCGTCGGCGGGCAGGGGGTAAAAAAGGTCGATGTGCGCATTATCGCCGCCACCAACCGGGAACTTGAGGAAGAAGTGGCGGCCGGGCGTTTTCGTGAGGATCTCTACTACCGCCTGAACGTTATTCCTTTGCACCTGCCGTCCCTGCGCGACAGGGGAGAGGATGTCCTCCTCCTGGCCGGTCATTTTCTCAAGCATTTCTGTTCGTTGAAAAAACGCCCCACCTTGACGCTGAGTTCCGACGTGCAACGAGTTCTGGAAGCCTATCCGTGGCCCGGCAATGTGCGTGAACTGGAAAATCTTGCCGAACGGTTGTCCATTCTTTGCGATGGCGATGAGGTGACGCTTGAAGATATTCCCATGAAAATTTTGTCCCAGGTGGGCGATGTGGCCGACCTGCCGCCGCCGACTCCCAAGGCCTCGGCCCCGTTGCGGACGGGCTTTGCCTGGCCCACAATAGCGGATCTGCGGGGCCAGAGTCTTGGCCTGAAGGAATTTCTGGATACTGCCGAAGAGAAACTGTTGGTTGAAGCCCTCTCTCTTGCCGCGGGCATCAAGAATCAGGCCGCGGAAATACTGGGTATTAAACGGACCACGCTGATCGAGAAGTTGAAAAAACGGAATATGGAGTAGGGGAGCAAGGCAGAGAAGGCGACCCCGGATAGACGTTATGCAGCCGGTCTTTCGCAGCCGCATGGATCTTGCATGAAAATTTTGGTGATGCATCCTAACCTTGCCGGAACGCTTCGGCTTCTCTGCGCGGCCTTTGTCTGGCTGTTCTTTTGCGTGCCCGCCGGGGCCGGGGAAATACATTGGGAAAAACTGCCGGATCGTGAACGCCTCAGCATGCGTTTCGGGGAAACCGAGGGCATGGCGGGAACCGTGGGCCGTATTGATTTGACCGGCGTGGTGGTGCCCTTTACCCGGATTCCCGCCGGTGTGCTGCTGGATAAGACCCCTGTTGGCGCGGCCTTGGTCAAAAGCACGCGCATCATGGGGCAGGCCCTGGTGATTGAAACGCAGACCCCGGAGTTCGGTTTCGTGGTTTCCCGCCAGACCCCCACGGAATTGGCCATAGATTTCTTCCCCAATCCCCTTGGCGCGCGCTGGCGACCTACAGCCACAGCTCCGACAACGGAACTCGCGCCCGAACTGGTTGTCCGGCCGCCTGAACAGCAGGATGCCGCAACCCAGGCACTGGCTGTTGACCCACAGGGAACACAGCCGGAAACAGCGGCTTTGCTGAACGCTCCGGATGCGCCTCCCGTTCCCCCGGCTCCGGCCGTACCTCCCGCTCCTTCGATTGCGCCGCAGGCCACGATTACTCCGGACAATACCGCCACAACATTGCCGCCGCCCCAAGCGCAACCGGAGCCGACACCGCCCACACCGGCCGGTAATGACTCTTCAGGGCAACGGCCTGTGGTGGTAAGCCTTTCCGGCACGCCCGAGTATGCGACCTCGGCCACGCAAATGGCCCAGGCTCCGCCTGTTGAGGTTCCGGCCCGTCCCCTGCAGCCGCGCTCCGGCAATGCCACAACAGATGGCGCATCGTTACCGGGCGCTCTTGAAGCGCGGGACGAGGCAACAACAGCGTTGCCCACGCCACCGCCGCCGCTGCCGGTCTCGGATTCCATACGGAGCGCGGGCGGGGCCGTGCTTCCAGACGTCAGTGCGGGATCCGCCGACTCCCCCCCGCTCCCGCCCGCGGGCCCGTCCGCGGCGCCGCCTGCTTCACCCGCTGTTGCGCCGGTGCCTCCTTTTTCCGGCGCCGCGCCGCAGCAGGAGGTGTCTTCCGATGTGCCGCAAGCGCCGGGAGTTTCCGCTCCGGCCTCAGGCGCGGGCATCGGCGCACGTGTATCTCCTGGTGTTTATACAGGTATTATTAATACCGGAGGACTTGAGGATATCGGTGCGGGCGGAGAGGCCGCCCCAAGCGTGACTGTGCCGCAAACATCCGGAACGCCGCCGCCGGTTTCGACCTCCCCGGCAGGGCATGGGGGAACAGCGGTTCCGGAAACAAAAACCGCACAACCCCAGGCCAATGCGACCATTGTATACACGGACGCCTCGGGCAAGGAGATACCGCCGCCGCCCGATCCTGCGCTGCTTATGCCGCAGATACGAGAACATGTGCTTCAGGGAGAATTTGCTCAGGCCCTGGAAAAGGCCAACCTGCTTCTTACCAGCGGGATCCTTGAACGGGATATGCGTGAGGAATTGTTGCATATCCGGGCCGAGATGCTGTTCGTGATCAATAAGGATAACTTGTCCGAGCATTATCTGGAAATCGTGGACGCCACGAACCAGGCCATGAATTTCAACCAGAATTCGCCCCGCAACGCGGCGGCCTTGTTGCGTCAGGGCTATGTCAATCTGAAGGTGAACAACATTGCCGAGGCCGAAGCGCTTTTCAATATGTTGCGCCGCAAGTTTCCTGACGATGAAAATGTTCCGTTAACCTACTATTATTGGGGCGAGTATCATTTCAGCCGGAACGAGATGCAGAGGGCCGCGGATGAATTCCAGTACATCCTTCAGGAATTCCCCAACAGCCGCTATGCCCGTGATGCCGCCCTCGGGCTGGCTCGTTCCTATTACCGTCTCGGGTACTATGAACAGGCGTTCACTGTGGTGGACTACATAGAACGGCGTTGGGAGCGTTTTTATCTCGGTTATCCGCCTTTCCTGAACATGATCGGCGACATCGCTTTCCGGCTGAACAGGCTGGACGACGCTTTGCGGAACTACTGGCTGTATATGAACCTGCAACCTTTCGGCGAAGAGGCGGATATCATTCTCACCCGCTTGGGCGATATTTATGCCATGAAGCGGGAAAGATCCGCGGCCAGGGAACTGTATGCTCTCAGCGTGGAACGCTTTCCCGGCAGGGACGGCGCGCTGGTGGCCATGATGCGTCTGGCCGAGGACGGGGTGCATGACGTTCCTTCCATCGCGGGCATGTTTTCCGTGTTTGAAGGGCCGTACAGCAGGCAGCCGGTGGAAGTATACCGCACCATCATCGACAAGCACCCTGACAGCGCCCTGGTGCCTCTGGCGAAAATCAAACTCGCTCTGTGGTATTTGTGGGACAAGCAGTATGAGCAGAGCCTGGATATTCTCGCCTCCTTTTTGGACAACTATCCGCAGCATGAACTGGCGGCCAGAGCCAAGGAAATCATGCTACAGGCCTTTTCCCTGGTCGCGGCTGAGGGCATGAAGGAACAGCGCTTCGGAAAAATGCGCGAGATTTGGGAAAAATATGCGGGCGTGCGCGGGCAGGCTGAAGCTCTTGCCCCCGAAAGCCGGGTGGCCCTTGCCATAAGTTACCGGCACAACGCCAGGCCCAATGAGGCCCTGGAAACTTTGGAGCCCTTATTTTACGGCGACAAGGTTCCGCAGTATTCTGAAATGGCGCTCAGCCTGGTACTGAGTATTTACCTGGAGTATGAACAATGGCAGTCCATTCTGGACGTGGCCAGGCGCATTGATCTCTGGGAGTTGGCCCCGGAAACCCAAATGCAGTTGGATTACGCCGTGGCTCTGGCCGGAGAGAATTTGGGCAACAGCGCCCTGGCCGCGCCGCTGTGGCAACGCTTGTACGACTCCGGTAAGCTGCCGCCCGCGCAGATGGCCTATGCCACATTTTTTCTGGCCAGGGATGCGGAAAAGAACCGTGAACTGGAAAAGGCCTTCTTTTTGGGGCAAGAGGCGCTGAGTCGTTTGCTTGAGCTGGTGGAACGCACGCCCAATGCCGCTGATGTGGGTAAAATCCAGACCCAGCTCGCCTCACTGATGGATGTGGCGGAGACGGCAGGGCGTCTGTGCGAGGCTCTGGGCTTTGCCGAGCAGTATATGCAGTACCTGGGGGCGAACGATCCGGAGCGCATGGCCGTGCGCTACCGCATGGCCCGCATTTATAAAAAGCAGGGCGATAATGATAACTGGAAAAAGGCGCTAAACGATATAGTGGCCCAGGATCCGGGTTCCGTCTATGGCCAGCTTGCCGCTTCGGAACTCAAGGCGGCTTCGCTTGCCAAAGATGCGTCGCAGTTCTCGACCACAGGCAAAATATAGGTAGTGCCTCAGTTTGCCGTGATACATCGTCAGGCCTCGTTTTTTGCAACCGTCGACAATTCCGCAGGATAGCGGAATTGGGAACCGCCCGCAGGGCGGTAGCCGAAGGCCGAGGGCCAGGAAGGCCCGAGTCAGTACCATAAGAGTACACTCCCGTCACAAAAAACTCGCCTTCCTCGTCAAACAGTCAACGACACTTATTGCTGTCTCCGTAGTCCAGCCCCTCCTGTCCTTTGTGGGGTGACAAAGCGTAGCGCAGACAAACTGAGACACTACCGGAATATAAGGGAACGCATTTTCATGAAAAAGCCTGGGTTGCAACGCCTTCCTGTGCTCATGCATCATCTGATTAGCGATGATACCAGCCACATTTCCGTCCGCCCGGCCATTTTTGAAGAGCAGTGCCGGATGCTTGCGGAAAACGGCTGGTTCGGCATCGGCCTGGATGAGGCGGAGGAGTTTTTGATCAACGGCGCGCCCCTGCCGGAAAAGTCCTTTTTGCTGACCTTTGACGACGGGTATCTGGACAATTATGTCCACGCCTGGCCCATTATGCGCAAATACGGGCACAAAGGCGTCATCTTTGCCGTGGCGGACAGAATCAGTGAGACTCAACGGGAGTGCGCGACCAACGGCGTCACTGTCCGGCCCACGCTTGCGGATGTCTGGAGCGGTACATGCGCGCGCGAGGATTTGCCAAAGCTGGACGGGCTGCTGCATGTCGACGCTGCCGGGCACACCGTCAGACGGGATCTGTTTTTCACCTGGGATGAAGCCAGGCTGATGGAACAAAGCGGGACCGTGGCCATTGCCGGGCATTCGCTCAGGCACGAGAGTGTGTTCACCGGCCCGGAATTTTCCGGATTTACCCGGCCGGGGGACAACTTGCGCACCTTTTCCCAGACGACCCCGCCCTCTTTCTGGGGTCTGCCCCGGTTTGCCGGGGGGGCTGAGCTTGCCAGCCGCGCCTTCATGCTGTCGCCTGCCTTGATCGAGGCGATAAAACGTCTTGTGCCGCAGGAGAGTGATGCCGCATCCGCCTTCTTTCAGTCGCCGGAAAAGGCAGAGGCGCTTGCGGCCCTGGTGGAAGAACACAAGGACGCGCTGGGAACCCTTGAAAGCCCGGAGGAAACCAGGCTACGCCTGCGCGCCCTGATGGAAAAAAATCAGGAAGTGCTGCGCCGCGAACTGGGGCACGCGGTCAGAAGCTTCTGCTGGCCTTGGGGGAATTTCTGCGAAGAGGCCAGAAAAGCGGGTCTGGCCGCGGGCTTCAGCGTGTTTTACACCACCAGCCTGGGCATGAACCCGCCCGGATCTCCGCTGGCCGTGCACCGTTTCAAGGTCAAGAACAGAAAGGATGCCTGGTTGTTGCGCAGAATACGCCTCTACAGCCAACCGTTGCTGGGCGCGTTGTATCTGAAGCTGCGCCTGTAATTATCTGGCGGGCTTTGACGCCATTATCCCGGCATAGACCTCGTTGGTTCGCTTGATCATCTGTTCAAGGGAAAAATCGTCTTCCGCCCTTTTCCGGGCCGCGGCTTTCATGGCGTTGATCTGTTCCGGCGACAGGGCCAGAATCGTTCGCAGGGCTTCGCGCACGGAAGAGGCATCGCCGATTTTGGTCACCCAGCCGCAGTCTTCATCAACAGCACTGGCCAAGGTCACAAAGTCGCTGCTGATAAGGGGCAGGCTCATAGCCATCATTTCCCGGCAGGCAAAGCTGCTGGCCTCCTTGTAGGACAACAGGAATCCGATGTCCGCCTTTTCAAGCTCAGGGCGCACGTCGGCCAGAAAGCCGGGGCGGGTGAAGTCGCAGATAGTCGGGGCTTCGGCCAGTTCTTTTTCCATCTCCACTTCATGCCGGGCCAGCATGACCACGGAAAGCCGGGCCTTTTCCGCTTCGCTCAGTCCGGCAATGGCTTCCATCAAATGATGCCAGCCCTTGTGTTTGCTGGCCCCGGCATTGCTGATCAGCGTGAGGCGGGCGCCGGTATGGATGGGATCTTTTTTCTTCCAATGTTCCAGGTCAATACCGTTGGGAATGACATGATAGCGGGGGTTGCCGGGGTCCAGGCCCAGCAATTCCGCAAAACCCGCGACAAAAATGACCGCATCGTTGAGTCTGTTCAGCCTGAAGCGCGAAACAGCATTTTTGATGCGGATCATATTATGCTTGGTGAACACCACCTTGAATTTTTTCCGGGTGACCAGCGCGGCATACATGGCCATTCTGTTGTCGGGCGAACCGTTGGTGTGCACGATGTCAATGTCGTTCTCCTCAATGGCCCGCTTCAGGATAAAGGTATTTTTTACAATTTTGCGCAAATGCTTGGGTTTTCCTGGAAACTCCATGGGAATGAGCTTGTCGTACCCCTGACTGCACAGGGCTTCATAAAGCGCGCTGCCGGGGGGACAGGCCACGAATTTGTTGTGGCTGGAATTTTTGAGCAGGGAAAGTATGTACGTGGCATGCCCGCCGCCGTCTTCATAGTGAAAGTTCGTGTACAGAATGTTCATCGGAGAATTCCCTTTCAAAGTATGGTATGAGGCATGTATGTTTATTGATAAAGAACCGGCGGGTTCTGCCGATAAGACAGGACAGAGAGGATGTTTGTCCGGGAGTTAGGGATTTCCGCGCGGACATCATATACTTCATTCCAGCGAGGCACCTCCATGAAAGGGCGCTCTACCATACCGTATTTCTGCCTGTCGTTTATTCTGGCTTTAAGCGTCTCCCTGAGCGGGTGCGCGAGGCGATTTGACGAGTCCATGATAACAGCGGGCAACCAGGACCCCTTGTGGCGGGCATACGCAATACGCGGGCAGGCTTTTGAGAATTGCGGCAAGGCTGCCCCGGCCTCCGTGGGTGTTCCTGTGCAAACCGCCTCTTCCAGCTATGCCAAGCCAAAGCAGGCAAGGAAAAGCAGATCGACTGCCAGGACAGCGCCCAAAGCGGCTGCAAAAAAAGCTGCCGCAACGCCCGCAGCGGAACTTTTTCCTCCGGATCTCGAGTGTCCTCCGGGTTGTGTGCCTGCCTCCCGTATAAATCCCGCAGTGGTCGTTCCGCTGACTCAGCCCGCACCGGCGGCAACGTCTACAACCGCGCCGACAGTAACACCCGCACTCCCGGAAACCCCGCCGCCTGCGGTGCCGCCCGCGCCCACAGTACCCGCAAATTCCATGACAACGCCTGTGCCTTCGGCTTCTTCCTCCACGCCTGAGCCCGCCTCGGCTTTTTTCCCTGAGACTTCTGTGCCCGGACAGGCCACACAACCTCCTGTGCAAAGTGAACTCAAGGAGGAGGCGCCTTCAGCACCGGCGCCCGTGCCCGTGCCTGTAGCTGCCGGAACTCTCGGCGCTACGGTTCCCATGCCGGCAGGCACACCGCCTTAGAGGGTATCGTGACGAGGGTCTTTTTGCCCCCTGCCTGCGTCAGAAAAGCTTTTTATTCCGGTCGAGTACCATAAGAGTACACTCCCTCCATAAAAAGTTTTTCTTCCTTGGCAGAGACCAAAAATCCTCCTCGTGACGACACCCTCTAGAAAGGCATCAGCGGCGGCGTTCCACTTTATGCAGCCAGCCTTCGGGGGCGGGCATTTTTCCGGTCTGAAAGGCGGAATACATTTCGTACAGAGCACGGGAGTGTTCTCCTATCGTGCCCTTCCCGACCTTGATGATTGTCCCGTCGTCCAGTAAATACTCGTTCACCGGACTGATCACGGCGGCCGTGCCGAACCCGCCGGCTTCAATGATTTCTCCGGAAGCTACATCGGCCAGGAAACTATCGAGCGCAATAGTTTCCGTTCTGGACTTGATTTTGCCCATTTGGCCCAGTTCCAGCACGGAGAGTGAGGTGACCGAACGCAGGATGGTGTCGGTAAAGGCCGGGATAACAAAGGTGCCGTCCTTGCGCACATGGAAGTGGTTCATGGCTCCGGCTTCCTCAATCTGAGAATTGTCGGCGCTCAGATAGAGCACTTGCGAAGCTCCCTGGGAATAGGCGTATTCCGCGGGACGCAAGGAAGCCGCGTAATTACCTCCGGCTTTGGCCGCGCCGGTGCCGCCGGACACGGCTCTATGGAATTTTTTGCTTACCAGCAAACGGATGGCATTGGAAAATCCGCCTTTGTAATACGGTCCGCTGGGCGAAAGCATGATGCAGAAGATATATTCCTTGCTCGGCCTGACGCCGAGGGCATCCTGGCTGGCAAACATGAAGGGGCGGATGTACAGGGATGATTCCGGAATGGAAGGACACCAGTCCCGCTCAATATCGATGAGCCGATCCAGCGCTTCCAGATAGAGTTCAACGGGAATAGTGGGCATGCAAAGCGTTTGCGCCGAGACATTGGAGCGCTCGGCGTTTTTGTCCGGACGGAAAATGTAGATTTCACCATCATCGTGCCGGAAGGCCTTGATGCCTTCAAACAAGGTTTGTCCGTAGTGCAGGCACATGGCTCCCGGCATGAGAGAGATGGGACCGTAGGGGACAATACGGGGGCTACGCCATTCTCCGTCGGAATAATTCATCAGGAACATGTGGTTGGTGCGCAGCATACCAAACCCCAAGTTGTCTTCTGAGGCAGGCGGTGTTTTGCGTTCGGACTCGGGAAGAAGCTGGTATTCGATCTGCATGGGAAAACTCCGGGTATGCGCGGGCAAAGGCCGTCGGCAGAACGCCCGCAATTGCGCTGAACGAAAAGACTTGCTCTTTTTACAGCGGCTTGTCAATGCTGGCGGACAGGGGCTTTGACGGTTCTGTATTGCGCTTTTCTTTTACCATGGAGTACCGTATGATGTAGCCTGTAGCCTTAACAGGCCCCAGTCCGGCCGGGTGTGGCGGATTTTATCGTGTTTGCGATATTTCTTTATTATGTTCTGGAGGAAGCATGATTTCTCAGGAAGAAGTATTGGAGCGGGTGCTCTCACGCGTGTCCGACAAAGTCGCCGAAGCGGTTAAGGAAACAGTGGCCGAAGCGGTGCAGCGCGAGTTGTCGTCCAGCATGACCAAAGCCATGGTGGAAAGTGAGTTTCTGCGCCAGATGAACGAAGAAATGCGCACGGGACTGCGCGGCATCTACCAGGAAATCTCCAGCGCTTCCGTAGAGGACGCTTTGCCGGACGAAGAGGCGGGGAAAGCCCAGAAGCTTTTCAGCGACGCTACCAGACAGCTTGAAGAAATCATGCAGACCACCCTGGAAGCCACGGAGAAAATCATGGCCACGGTGGAAGATCTCCTGTCTCAGCAGGAGGAGGCGGGCAGCATTATCGCTTCATTGGAACTGGATGAAAAACAGCAGGGCGCGCTTGCCCGGCTGGATGTGCTGAACCATTCTCTGGAGGCTTCCCTGACCAATATCATCACCGACTTGAGTTTCCAGGATTTGACCGGACAGAGGCTGAAGAAGGTGGTCAGCGCCATTACCTCCATCCGTGAGACCGTGTTTGATCTGTATGTGTCCACCGGCCTGATGATGAAAACGCGGGAAGAAACGCCGGAAAAGGATCTGACTGAAATTGCCGAGGAAAGCCGTCGCAAGGTGCAGGAAATCCGCAACTCGGAGCTTAAAGGGCCGCAGTCTGAAACATCCCAGAAGGACGTGGATGATTTGTTGGCCAGCCTGGGGCTGTAACTCTTTCCATGAAGCTGTCATCCGTTGCTGTTATCGGTGGGGGGCTGGCCGGTTGTGAGTGCGCGCTGGCCTTGGCGGACGCGGGAGTTCAGGTCACGCTGTTTGAAATGAAGCCCGGACGCTTCAGCGCCGCGCATGGGAGTGAGCATCTCGCGGAACTGGTCTGTTCCAATTCTTTTCGCTCGGACGCGCCGGATTCGGCCGTGGGGCAGTTGAAAACGGAAATGCGCGCCCTGGGCAGCGTTTGCATGGCCGTGGCCGAACAGGTTCGAGTTCCGGCAGGCAAGGCTTTGGCGGTTGATCGGGAACTGTTCGCCGCCGAGATCAGCCGCCGGGTTGCCGGACATCCTGCCATTCGCCTGGAGCGGCGGGAAATCACAACTCTGGGCAGTACGGATTCCTTGTCCCCTGAACTGGCGGCATTTGATGTCGTGGTCGTGGCTGCCGGACCTCTGGCCTCGGATGCGCTGGCGGAATCGTTGCTTGCCCTTACCGGAGACGAGCACCTCTATTTTTATGACGCCATAGCGCCGGTGGTGGACAGCGCCTCCATCAATATGGATGTGGCCTTTTGGGGCGCTCGCTACCAGCCCGAGGACACGGACTATCTCAACTGTCCGATGAACCGCGAGGAATATGAGGCCTTTTACCAGGCGCTTCTGCAAGGCAAGCGCTTTCCGGCCCGCGAGTTCGAGCGGGAGACCCATTTTGAAGGCTGTATGCCCATTGAAGCCCTGGCCGAACGCGGCTTCAAAACACTGGTGTTCGGCTCGCTCAAGCCGGTAGGCTTTACTGATCCCCGCACGGACACACGCCCTTTTGCCCTGCTGCAACTTCGGGCCGAGAACGCCAACAAGAGCATGTTTAACCTGGTGGGCTGCCAGACCAAGCTGACCTACCCGGAGCAAGAGCGCATTTTCCGTATGGTTCCGGGTCTTGAAAGGGCGGAATTCGTGCGCTTGGGCAGCATGCATCGCAATACTTTTGTCAATGCGCCCAAGGTGTTGGCGGACAACCTTTCCCTGCGCTCCTGCCCGCGTATTTTTCTGGCCGGGCAGATTTCCGGTGTGGAAGGCTATGTCGAGTCCGCGGCCTGTGGATTGTGGTTGGGCAAGTATCTTGCGGCAAAGGCGCATGGCCGGGAATTGAACGTTCCTCCGCTGGAAAGCGCCACCGGAGCCCTGCTCGGACATTTGCGCACGCCGGTCAAGCGCTTTCAGCCCAGTAACGTGCAGTTCGGGTTGATGCCGGAACTCGGTGTGCGGGCAGGCAAAGCCAACCGTAAGCTTTTATACGCGCAGCGGGCTCAGGAGGCTTTTGCCGCCTGGCTGGCGCGGGAAGGCCTATGAGTCCTATCTTCTCGGTCATCATTCCAGTATTCAATAAATGGGATCTGACCGAGGCCTGTCTGCGCAGCCTGCGCGAGCATACGCCGGAATACGACTATGAAGTCATTGTTGTGGATAACGCCTCCAGCGACGCCACGGCAACGGAGCTGCACCTTCTGGGACAAACCCTGTTCGGCGCGCGCTTCCAGAGAATCCGCTTTGCGCAAAATCGCAATTTCGGTCCGGCCTGCAATGCCGGGGCAGCCGCGGCTTCCGCGCCTCTGTTGTTTTTTCTGAATAACGATACTTTGCTGACTCCCGGCTGGGCGCCGCCGCTTCTTGCCGCTTTGGCCGAAGACCCGAAGCTGGGAGGAGTCGGCCCCCTTCTGCTGTATGCAGACAACACGGTGCAGCACCTGGGTATTGTTTTTGAAGTGCGCGGGGTAGAGCATATCTATCGCGCGTTTCCCTCCGGCCATCCTGTGGTGGGCAAGCGCAGGCACTTGCAGGCGGTCACAGCGGCGGCGCTGCTCATGCCCACGGACCTTTTTCGCAAACACGGCGGGTTTTATGAGGAATACCGCAACGGTTTTGAGGATGTGGACCTCTGCCTGCGCATCCGGGCAACAGGAAAACACTTTTCCTGTGTTCCCGAGTCCGTGGTCTATCACCTGGAGAGCCAGACGGCCGGGAGAAGCGACGCTGACGCTGACAACGGCGAATTGCTGTTCAGGCGGTGCGGCCACCTGTTCCGCCCGGATAAGCATGTCATCGGCCGGGATGACGGTTTTTTGCCCTTCATCAATGACGGGTTCGGCATCAGTCTGCGCATGACGGCCGAGGCTGAGGCCGCATTGTGCCGGGAAGCCGAGGGCTTTTCAATCCAGCATTGGTATTCGTTGACCAGGGCGCATCCCTTATGGGTCGCGGGCCGGGAGTTTCTCGCGCGGACTCTGGAACAGCAAGGGCGGATCGATGATGCCTTGCTTTTTTTGTCCGAGATAGCGCATATTGAAATGCGCAAAATAGCGTATGAGCGGCTGATACAGGCTGCGACGCAAGCGGACAACGCCAAAGTGCTGGCTCCGGCAAAGAAGGCCTACGCCGCTCTTGTCGCCAAAAACCGCGACCGGAGCCGGGCCAGAAGTTTTCTGCACCTGGCGGGCAGCCGGTGCGACAGCGTTCTGGAATCGCTGTATGCACAGGCGCTGAAGGAAAATCCGGCATGAACATAGTGCTTATTGATGTTATGCCCGCACTTGAGCGTTGCTTCAAAGAGCTTGGGCACACGCTGAAGATCCTCCGGCTTGAGGGCGGCATCTTTTATTTGCCCGAGTTGCTGGCCAGGGAAGGCTTTTCCCCGGATTTTGTGCTGCAACAGGAAGTGCTTGGCAAGCGGAACTATTTCGGCGGGTTGGACCGGATTTCCTGCCCGACCGCCTTCTGGGCTCTGGACACGCATTTGAATATGTTCTGGCATATGTGGTATGCCCGGCTTTTCGATTGTGTGCTCACTCCGCATATCTCGCTGTTCAACGCCTTGCCGGAGGCTCTTCGTCCCAGGCAGATCCGGCGTTTCGCCTGGCCCGGCGAAATACGCGCTTTTGTTCCCCACGCAAAGCGCGCCAACAAGCTTGGCCTGTGCGCCCGCATGACGCAACACCGGCCCATACGCACCTGGCTGGCCGAATTGCTGCGGCCTGGAGGCCTCGTTCTTACAGAAGGGCTGTCGCATGAGCAGATGATGGTCTTTTACGATGCCACCCGGACCATACCCAATGAGTGCCTGGCCAATGAGGTGAATTTCCGGCTCATGGAGGGGGCGTCATCCGGCTCCCTGGTTCTGAGTCCCGATGTGGGTGAAGATCAGGACGCCCTGCTTGAACCGGGCAGAGAGTATCTGATCTACAGAGACGGGTTGGAGCTGCTGGATTGCATTTCCTGGGCAAACTTGCGCCCGGCCGCGGCGGAAACGATCGGCCGCGCGGCTTTGCAGCGCATACAGGCGGAACATTTGCCCATGCATCGGGTAGAGCAGTTGCTGCGCGATCTTCCCGCTTTGGGCGAAAATCGCCTGCAAGGCCCGGCTGCCTTGCAGGCCTTCTGGCTGGTCCTGGCCCGGCAGATACGCAACGGGATCCTCGACCTGGATGCCGAAGCCCATGCCAAGGAAGGACTGAAGCTGGTGCGGGCTGCGCTGGATGCCGCGCCTGAAGATCGGTTTTTGGCAGAACAGATCATGGCTCAGATTTTCCATCTTTTTGCCGCGGACACGGCATCCAGCGGTAAGGCGTCATCCTTGTATGGAGAGGTCCTTTCCTCGCTGGAGCGCCGCTCGCGCGGGGAAAGTGCGGGAGACATGGGAACGTTGCTGCTCGGCAAGGATATGCTGGCTGCTGCTTCCGCTTTTGCCCTGCAGGAAGGGCAGTTTGAGACAGCCAAAATGTTCTGGCGGGAAAGCGAATCAGAGCCCAAAAAGCGCAAGCCCGGCAACGTGGCCGAACTTTGCGCCTTGTGGTCGGGAGCGCGGAAAAAAGAGGGCAGGGCCTTTGATGCCGGTTTCCGTTTTGTTCCCGAACGCGGCATGTTGCCCGAAGACGCGCTGAGTTGGCTGATTTACGCCAGACACCTGGAGCCGAAGTCCCGGCTCGCTCTGGCCCCTCATTTTGACGCGCTGCTGGAGAACAAACCGCAATTTTTGGCTTTGCGCGTGGGCTATCTGGCTGAACACAGCCTGTTCGAACCTGAGAACTGGCGTGTCCAACTGGACTTTGCTCTGGACTACATCAAGGCCTGCCGGGTTGACGAGGGCCTGTGCGAGTTGCGTGAGGCCAAGGCCAAGGCGGCGGCGCAAGGTCGGGAAAAGCTCTTTTTCGGCAGGCTCAATACTTGGCGGCCTGGTGGGCGGGTATGGGAAAGCCTGTTACGGTAGTGCCTGGGTTTGGCGTGATACTTTGTCAGGCTTGCTTTGTCCTCCGGGGCAGGGCCGAAGAGCCCAGCCCCATCGGCCAAAGCTGCGCCTTCCTCGTCAAACAGTCAACGGCGCTTACTGCTGTCCCCGCTGTTTCGCCTTTCCTGGCCTTGCGGGGCATTAAATCGTAGCGCAACCAAACCCAGGCACTACCTGTACAGCACCTACATCCCTTTCTTTTCTCTTCTCTTGCCGGGTGTCGGATTCTCAGAGGAATCCCGATGCTTTCCCGGCGCAAAGGATGGCTGCGGCCTGCCGGAAGGCCGTTCCACATGCGTCGGCGGCGTCGGGCGCGAGGCCTGGTTGCCGGGGCGGTTCAGGTTTGTCTGGTGATTCCCTGGATGCTTGTTGGGCTTGCCTACATGTTCGGGCTTGGGAGCGGGAGCCGGTTTGACGGCATGGCTTGGAGGCGGCGCAGGGTGGTGTACGATCGGGCCGGGCCGGACCACGGTTGTCGTGTGGGTATGGTGCGTGGAATAATACGTCTTGGGCGTATAATACACGCCGGGGGATGAAGATCCGTAGTGGAACCCCGCGCCGTGTCCCCATCCTCTGTGATAGCATCCGGCGGTTATGAGGGTTGTTGCCGCCAGGAAGGCCAGAATCAGCGGAGAATATGATGCATTTTTGCGCATACCGTGCCTCGCTTTGCACTTTTGTGCGGTATTGAGTTCACCATGCGCCGCAATTGTGGGGGAAAAACGGCATAATTGTGGAGAAAAAATGAAGATGTCCTGTGCATGTGGCAGGGGAGGCATAGAGAGTGTCGCCACGAGGGTCTTTTTGCCCTCTGTCTGCGTCAGAAACGCTTTTTATGCCGGTCGAGTACCATAAGAGTACACTCCCTCCATAAAAAGCTTTTCTTCCTTGGCAGAGACCAAAAATCCTCCTCGTGACGACACTCTCTAGCAAAAACCCCCGCTTCGGCAAAAGCCGAAGCGGGGGTTTTTATCGTTCTGGCTGTTTTGGCGTGGAACGCGGGAGGCTTAGTACATGCCGCCCATGCCACCCATACCGCCCATGCCGCCGGGCATGGCAGGCATGTCCTTCTTGGCCTCAGGCTTTTCAGCAATGGCGCACTCGGTGGTGAGCATCAGGGAAGCCACGGAAGCGGCGTTCTGCAGGGCAATGCGGGCGACCTTTTTGGGGTCGATAACGCCGGCCTTGATCAGGTCGCCGTATTCGCCGGTGGCAGCGTCAAAGCCGAAGCCGTCCTTGCCTTCGCGGACTTTTTCCACCACGATGGAGCCTTCAAAACCGGCGTTGGACGCGATTTGGCGGAGAGGCTCTTCAATGGCGCGGCGCACCAGGAGCACGCCGGCGGCTTCGTCGTCGTCAGCGGGCTTCACGTCTTCAAGGGACTTGCCGACGCGGATGTAGGCGGTGCCGCCGCCGGGGACGATGCCTTCTTCAACAGCCGCGCGCGTGGCGTTCAGGGCGTCTTCCACGCGGTCCTTCTTTTCCTTCATTTCGGTTTCAGTGGCCGCGCCGACATGGATAACGGCAACGCCGCCCACGATCTTGGCCAGGCGTTCCTGGAGCTTTTCGCGGTCGTAGTCGGAAGTGGTGTCTTCGATCTGGGCGCGGATCTGCTTCACGCGGGCCTTGATGTCGTCGCTCTTGCCCGCGCCGTCAACCAAGGTGGTGTTGTCCTTGTCAATAACAACGCGCTTGGCGGTGCCGAGGTCGGCCACGGAAAGGTTTTCCAGCTTGATGCCCATTTCTTCGGACACAACAGTGCCGCCGGTCAGAATGGCGATGTCCTGAAGCATGGCCTTGCGGCGGTCGCCAAAGCCGGGGGCTTTCACGGCGACTACTTGCAGAGAACCGCGCAGCTTGTTCAGCACCAGGGTGGCCAGAGCTTCACCGTCCACATCTTCAGCGATGATCACCAGGGGACGGTTCATCTTGACGATCTGCTCAAGCACCGGGAGCATTTCTTTCATGCTGGAGATTTTTTTCTCGTTGATCAGGAGCAGGGGCTCGTCCATTTCGCAGACCATCTTATCCGGATTGGTCACGAAATAGGGAGAGAGGTAGCCGCGGTCGAACTGCATGCCTTCCACGACTTCCAGGGTGGTTTCCAGGCCTTTGGCTTCTTCAACCGTGATCACGCCTTCTTTGCCGACTTTGCCCATGGCTTCGGCAATGATGTTGCCGATGGTGCTGTCGGAGTTGGCTGAAATGGTGCCGACCTGGGCGATTTCCTTCTGATCCCGGGTGGGCTTGGCAAGGGAATCCAGCTCAGTAACAAGCTTGGCCACGGCCTTGTCGATGCCGCGCTTGATGGACATGGGGTTGCGGCCGGCGGCGACGAGCTTCACGCCTTCCTTGTACACGGCCTGGGCCAGAATAGTGGCGGTGGTGGTGCCGTCACCGGCGATATCGCTGGTCTTGGAGGCGACTTCCTTCACCATCTGAGCGCCCATGTTTTCAAATTTGTCTTCCAGCTCGATTTCCTTGGCAACGGTCACGCCGTCTTTGGTGATGACCGGGGAACCGTAAGATTTTTCAATGACCACGTTACGACCTTTGGGGCCGAGGGTCACCTTGACGGCATTGGCAAGAGTGTCCACCCCGCGGGAAAGACGCTCGCGGGCTTTGCTGTCAAAAATAATTTCCTTGGCGGACATGAGTTTTCCTCCGTAAAAAAATAATAGGTGCAGTCGATAAAGAACGCTTAACCGATGATGGCGAGGATGTCGTCCTCACGCATTACGAGATGCTCAACGCCGTCGAGCTTGATTTCGGTTCCGGCGTACTTATTGAAGAGCACCTGGTCGCCGGCCTTGACCGTCATGGCAATAACTTTGCCGTCGTCAGCGGTTTTGCCGGGGCCGACAGCGACCACTTCCCCCTTGGAGGGTTTTTCTTTGGCGGTATCGGGAATAAACAGACCGCCGGCGGTCTTTTCTTCGCCTTCCAGACGTTTTACCAGAACTCGGTCGTTCAGGGGCTTCAGCTTCATGATGCGCTAACCTCCACAAGATGCGTTTTTTTTGAGATGTGTAAAACAAGGCGGGTAAAGACCCGCAGACGAAATATGCCGAACAGCGCCCGGTAGTCAAGACGTTATGTCAGGTTGTGCTGACAAAACTGGTTATTTGCTGACACAGTCTGAACACGGGGCCGGATTTACGGCATGGGACGCTCCTAGTATAAGTCTCTTTTTTATGTTGAAAAGAGGAAAAAAAGAAAAAAATGCAAAAAAATTTAAAAATCTAATTATATCAACCAGGTTATTGTATAGCATAATATATTTTTCAGAAAATGCTTCCAGGGGGTGAAGATCCGGTGAATTGCGATGCCGGGCGATTATGGTTACACTATTACATTGCCGTTAGAGCGTGTCGCCACGAGGGTCTTTTTGCCCCCTGCCTGCGTCAGAAAAGCTTTTTATTTCGGTCGAGTACCATAAGAGTACACTCCCTCCATAAAAAGCTTTTCTTCCTTGGCAGAGGTCAAAAATTCTCCTCGTGACGACACGCTCTGATAGAGCATAAAAAGGAGTTCTTTCCTTGCTGCATTATCTATTGGCCGTCGGCTGCATTGTGCTGATGGTGCTGGCTCTGTTCTTAATTTTTCTCGGCTTGCCGGGAACCTGGAGTATTTTGGGGATTACGGCGTTATGGGCCTTTTTGACCAATGCCCCGAATTTCAGCGGGACTTTTTTCCTGCTTCTGATCTGTTTGGCTGCGGTTGGTGAGGCGGTGGAATTCATTGCGACCTATTTTGGCGCCAAAAAATACGGAGGTTCAGGCAAGGGCAGTATTGGCGGAATGATTGGAGCCCTTATCGGCGGCATCTTGTGCGCGCCGCTTTTTTTCGGCTTCGGCGCTCTCCTGGGAGCACTGGGAGGCGGGTTCGCCGGTTGCTGGCTGGTGGAAAAATGCTCGGGCGCGAACAATGCCAACGCCGCAAATGCCGCTTTCGGCGCAACTCTGGGCAGATTCGGCGGCTTTGTGGTCAAGCTCGGCATCGGTATCGGCATGATCTGGCTCATTGTTCCCCGCCTGTGGTCCGGCATCGCGGTCATGACCTGGTAGCGCCTCGGTTTGCCGTGATACTTCGTCAGGCATCGTTTTTTGCTCCGGTCGAGTACCATAAGAGTACACAGATTCGCCACATCCTGTGGCTCACCCCTTCGGGGCGGGGTCGCATTCGCTCCCCCGTCCAATTCTGCTATCCTGCGGAATTGTCCCGTCGCAAAAAACTCGCCTTCCTCGTCTAACGCCAAACCGAGGCGCTACTCAAAAGGCTCTGCCATGACGCTCCATACGATTTTGCTTGTTATGCTGGTCCTGCTGGATCTGGTCTGTATCATAGCGGTCATTTTTGTGGAGCGTAAAAATCCGGCCTCCACCATCGCCTGGGTTCTGGTGCTTATTTTCATTCCCATCGGCGGGTTCGTTGCCTATGCCATGTTTGGCAGCGGTTTTCATGTGAACAAGAAGAAGCGCTACGCCCTCAAGCAGATATCCGACAATCTCTACCATCAGATTTTGTCCGAATATATTACCGAGTGCGAACGATGCGGCCCGGACAGTGATCGGCCGCACGCGCGGCTCATCCGCTATCTGGTCAATGACGGGGAGCACTACCATACCGACAATAACGCGATTACCGTCTATACGCACGGCGAGGCGATGTTCGCGGCCATGAAGGAGGATATGCGGAAGGCCGAGAAGCATATCCATCTTTTGTACTATATCTTCAGGAATGACGCCCTGGGCCGGGAGATCGTCGGCATACTCACGGAAAAGGCCAGGAACGGCATCAAAGTGCGCGTCATCTACGACAGTCTGGGTTCCCTGCTTTCCAGCGATCGCATGTTCAAGGAACTGCGCGCGGCGGGCGGCAGGGTGGAAGCCTTTTCGCCGCTCTTGCTGACCATGAGCTCTCATCTGCGCCTCAACTACCGCAACCACCGGAAGATTACGGTGGTTGACGGCACGGTCGGCTATGTGGGGGGAATGAACATCGGTGATGAATACCTGGGCAAAAGCAAGCGTCTGACACCTTGGCGGGACACGCATCTGCGTCTGACCGGTTCATCCGTGAGCTTTTTGCAGGAACGTTTTCTGATGGACTGGATGTCCGTGAACGACAGAGAAATGCCGCCGGATGTGCTGCGCTCCTTTTTCCCGCCGCCCTTGCAGCAGGGGAATATCGGGATGCAGATCGTCAGCAGCGGGCCGGACACCGCCAGCATGTCCATTAAAAGCGGTCTGCTGGAAATTCTATACACCGCGCGGAAGAATATTTATATTCAAACCCCGTACTTCATTCCCGACGAAAGCATTATGGACGCCTTGCGCATAGCGGCGCGTTCCGGCGTGGATGTCCGGATCATGCTGCCGAAACCGGCGGATCACTTCCTGGTGCACTCGGCCACACTGAGCTATGCCCGGCAAATACTGGGCAGCGGCGTGAAGGTGTACATGTATCAGGGATTTCTGCACGCCAAAACCATTGTCTTTGACGGCGCGGCAGCCAGCATCGGCACCGCCAACCTTGATAATCGAAGTTTTGCCCTCAACTTTGAGATAAACGCGTTTATTTACAATCAGGACTTTGCCGCGCAATACGAGGGTATTTTTCTACAGGATCTGGAAAACTGCATGGAACTGCGCGAAGATTGGTACTTGGAACGCAACCCCGTGGTTCGCGGTTTTTACAGCGCCTGCCGCTTGCTGGCCCCGTTAATGTGAATTCCCATGCTGCATAATCTGTCCGTTATTCTTGTCCGCACCCGCTTTCCGGAAAATATCGGCATGGCGGCCAGAGCCATGGCCAATATGGGCGCTTCCAGTCTGATTCTGGTGCAGCCCGAACGCTGGGACAGGGAAAAGGCGGCGCCATTGGCCACTCCCCAGGGACTTGCCCTTTTGGATTCGGCTGTGCTGGAACCAAACCTTGAGACGGCTCTGGCTTCGTTTTCCGTGGCTTTTGGAACCACGGCGCGTACCGGAGGCTGGCGCAAGGATGTCATAGCGCCTGAAAAAGCCGCCGGAGAGGCCAGGGCCGTGGCGCGGGAAGAGGGAAAGGCGGCCCTGGTGTTCGGTTCCGAAGACAGGGGGCTGACTAATGATGAGGTAGAGCTGTGTACCCGCCTGGTCAATATCCCCACGATTACGGAACACTCGTCCTTGAATCTGGCTCAGGCCGTGCTGGTCATGCTCTATGAATGCATGAAGGCGGACATGGCCCTGGCTTTTGACGCGGGCAATGCGCTCGGGAGGCGTGGATGGAGCCGTCCGGCCCGCAACAACGACTCCCGCCGGGCTACCCTCGGGGAGGAGCGGCTTCTGTTGGCTACCTTACAGGAGACCTTGACGGCAGTGGAACATCTGCCGGAAGACAATCCGGGCTGGTTCATGCAGCCCATGCGCCGCTTTTTGCGTAAAAGCCGTCTGCGCAGGCATGAGTTTGATATGCTCATGGGTATTTGCAGGCAGATCCGGTATAAGCTAAACGTATAAGCAAAGGCCTGGTTGCAATGCTTTCACCATTGCAACCAGGCCTTTGCTGTCTATTGACGATACTACCTGGCTTTCTTGATAAAACCCGCTAAAACATCGTTCATGTCCGGGTGGCCGATTTCCTGCAAGCTGTAGTCTACCCGTGTGTTTGGCTTGTTGATCCGTATTACTCGCGACAGATCGATTGGCGTAGCTATGACCACGGAATCGCAATCGGCACGCTCAATAGTGGCGGCCAGGTCATTCATTTGCTGTTCACCATAGCCCATGGCCGGCAGCAGTTTGCCGATATTGGGGTAAATGCGGTAGGTTTCGGCCAGTTTACCCACGGCATAGGGTCGCGGATCAATGATTTCAGCCGCGCCGAAACGGCGGGCCGCAACAATGCCGGCGCCGATTTTCATCTCGCCGTGCGTGAGGGTCGGGCCGTCTTCCACAACCAGAACCCGTTTGCCGCGTATCACTTCGGGCTTATCCACGCTTATGGTGGAGGCGGCGTCCACGACGATGGCGTGCGGGTTCACTTGCTCAATATTGTTCCTGACCGCTTGTATACCCTCAAAATCCGCGCTATCAATCTTGTTGATTACCACAACATCCGCCAGGCGCAATGTTACTTCGCCCGGATAATAGGAAAGTTCATGCCCCGGCCGGTGCGGGTCCACCACCGTAACCATCAGGTCAGGACGGTAGAAGGGGAAGTCATTGTTTCCGCCATCCCACAGGATTACATCGCAGCCATTGGGATCGTTTTCCGCCGCCCGCAGGATGGCCTCGTAATCCACGCCGGCATAGATGACGTTTCCGCGTGCGATATGGGGCTCGTACTCTTCCATTTCTTCAATGGTACAGTGGTGTTTGGCGAGATCATCAATGGTGGCGAAGCGCTGCACCTTCTGCGCTTCCAGATCGCCGTAGGGCATGGGGTGACGGATGGCGATCACCCGCAAGCCGTTGGCGATCAGGATTTCCGCGATGCGGCGCGAGGTCTGGCTTTTGCCGCTGCCTGTGCGCACCGCGCCCACGGCGATAACGGGCTTTGTGCTTTTGAGCATGGTATTTTTATGCCCCAACAGCGTAAAATCCGCACCGGCGGCGTTCACTTTGGCCCCCACGCCCATGACCAGCGAGTACGGAACGTCACTGTACGAAAAGACGCATTCATCAGCATCAAGGTCTTTGATCAGCGCCTCCAGGTCATCCTGCGGATAAATGGGAATGCCTTCGGGGTACAGGCTGCCGGCAAGCGAGGCCGGGTATTTGCGGTTCGCTATGTCCGGAATTTGCGCCGCGGTAAAGGCCACTACCTTGTAGGCGGGGTTATCCCTGTAAACAGTGTTGAAATTGTGAAAATCCCTGCCGGCGGCGCCGATGATGATAACTTTTTGTTGCGTCATGTGCATCTTCCTTTCTGTAATTACAAAAGGTAATGGCGCATCCTCACAGGTTGCGCCTCTGCTGTTCGTATAGCTGATAATTCCGGGAAAAGCGAGAGGCGCGGTATGAGGGAAAATCAGGTGAATTACCTATTGTAAAGATTATGAGACGAGGTATAATATAATCAATTAAATAGCGGAGCTTGAGAAAGAGACTCCGGACCGGGAAAAGACTCCCCGAAAATTCGCTTAATCATATGGGAAACATCACAAGGAGTGAGGGGCCATGACAACGAAATACAAAATCATCTTCGGATTTATCAGCATGATAGTCATTCTGGTCGCCGGATCCGTTTTGGGGTACCAGTCCCTGGATCAATCCCTGGCCGGGTTCAACGATTACCGCAGGGTCGCGCTGATGAATGTAAAGACGAGCGACGCGGAGACCAGCCTCAACGCGGCAGCGGCCGGCGCCTACCAGTTCCTGATCGCCTACAATAAAGACGCGCTGAAAACGGCCCAGGACGCCATAAGCGCATTGGACGCCTCTATTGCGGCCGCCGCGCAGACCATGCTGCGCGAGGACATGGAAACGCTCGCGGCGGAAATTCGCAAAAACGGGAACGCGTACAGGGAAGGCTTGAACAAAGTGGCGGAAGCGGTCGGCCGGATGCAGGAACAGTATGGGAAGGTACGCACTGCCAGCGGACATATGACGGAAACGTCGGACTTTCTCAGGGAAACCGCGAAAGAAGCGAACAATGCGAATGTGCTGGCCAACCTTCAGGCAATATGGGGCGAGTACGCGTACCTGATCAATGCCTTGGGGCGCTTTTATTATACACGCGGCGACGAAGAGATGGGGATTGTGCAGCAGCGCATGACGAAAATTAATGCCCTGATGGCGGAAATGCCCAACTACTTTGTACGGCAGGAAGCCCGGGATGCTTTCGGCAAGATGGATGCCGCGGTCAAGGAAGTGTTTGCGGCCGTCAATCAAATGGATAAGGAGGCGAAAGCCGCCAATGCCGTTATCGGCGAGATTCGTGGACTCCGTGTGGTCGTGGCCGAAGCTCTTGAGAAGGTGAGCGGGACCTTTGACGAGATGATGGAGGCCCGCGGCATATCCGTTAACGCGGAAATTGCGAGTGACCAGAAAACGCTGATGGGCGGCAGCGCCATCGGCATACTGGTGGGCCTGGCTCTTGCCGGTTTCATCATCTATGGCCTGGTCCGAGTCCTGAGCAACCTGAGCCACTTCGCCATCTCCATCGCTGACGGCGACTTTGAGGCCCAAGTCGCCAGCCGCGAAAAAGGCGAAATCGGCGCCATGATCACCGCCATGCGCCGCATCCCCGAAGTCTTGCAGTCTATCCTGGGCGACTACCAGACCCTGGAAAAACGCATCGAAG
>Ga0082212_10000045_pt1 | contig 170010 bp, 143 predicted proteins | sample TergutNt197P3_FD_71548 | JGI IMG/M metagenome (GOLD analysis project Ga0082212, IMG submission 71548) | Neocapritermes taracua P3 segment gut microbial communities from Petit-Saut dam, French Guiana - Nt197 P3 | ecosystem: Host-associated > Arthropoda: Insects > Digestive system > Gut ... | reverse complement strand
AATAACACCGTTTTGGGATGAGGTTGAAGACAATTATCATCCTGAAAAAGAGCGGCTTCAGGTACAGAATTACTATGACGATTTACGGATCAGGAAATTGAAACGATGTCTGTGAACCCCACAGGTAAATTTAGTTTTCTAAAAATCAGATAATTCTTCTTCTATTGACCAACCTTCATCGATTTTTTTTAATAATACATATCGGCTTCCACTATCTATATTAGGAGGACTTAATGGATCTAATTGATAATAGTATAATAAAGCCGTATCTCTATTCTCATTAAATGCGATTCTTGATATTGTAATAATTTTCCTTTTTATATAATACTTAAGAAAGTTTTCCTTCTTCAATTTCCATTCTTCATAAGAAAATCTTATATCTGTTGTCCTAAATTCAAACAATAATTGTTTTTCTTTTATTATTTGTTCATTATTACTAGCATCAAAATCATCAGAAAATTCAAATTTTTGCATATTTGACTTATCAATTATCATTTGATTGTTACTCAAATGTAATCCAATAAACTTTTTTATTAAATTTATTTCTATTTTTTTAAATTTTAAAAGACATGGTTCTGTAAATAGAATAGATGGTTTGCCCATTTTTGGGTTTTCTCCTAAAATTGAAAAAAAACTATATTTAATATTTGGATTAATTAAAATTTTACAGTCATTTTCTTCTAAGGAGAATAAATAATTTAATATCTCAAATTCATCATACGAAAATCGTATTACATCTATTTCTTGTTCTTGCGAAAAAATATTAAAAGAAATGGTTAATGGTAATAGAATTATCAAACTGAATATTTTCATATCTAATTTAATCATCTAAAAAATAATTTGTCAAGACCGTAATATCAACTAATTGAAAGCACCACAAAAACCAAACATGTTCCGCCAGAAAAATAATTTTCCTTTATTGCTATTTTTGCAGGATCATGTTCAGGGCGGAAAAACGGCCGGTCAGAATAAGAAGACCCATGATGATGATGAAGCTGCCGCTGATCTTTTGTATCAGCGGCAGCCGGGATCGGAACCATTGGGCGGTAACAAGGAAACGATCAAAAAATGCCGCGGCCAGCAAAAAAGGGACTCCCAGCCCCAGAGAATAAACCCCCAGGTACAGGGCGGCCATGCCCGTTTTGCCGCTCTGTCCCGCCAGAAACAGTACCCCCGCCAGGATGGGCCCTATGCAGGGGGTCCAGCCGGCTCCAAATGCCGCCCCTGCCAGAAATGCCGTCAGGGTGGCTTGTAAGGCGGCCTTGTCAGTTTGCAGGACGGCCTTTCCATCTTCTCCCTGTTCCGGTTTTTTTTCTGTCATGGAAAGGCGTTTTTCATAATTCAGAAAAGGAATAAAATTAAAAAGGACATTTAATCCCAGGACAATGACAATGATCCCGGCGGCAGCCCTAATATAAACGGATGCGGCACCCATCAACAAAAACGTAGTAGACATGATGATGCTCATAATAATAAAAACTGCGGTAAATCCCAGAACAAAACCAAGGGTGGTAATGACCAGGACTGGTTGGCGCTGCGTTGACACTTCCGCTCTTTGTAATTGGATGCCTCCCAGGATACTCAGGTAAGACGGAATCAAAGGGAGTACACAGGGGGAGAAAAACGAAAGGAGTCCTGCAGCAAATACCAGCAGGATTGAAGGGGATTCACTCATTGGGCAAGTATAACTGTTAAAAGGCCTGTTTTAAAAGATCATAGGCATCCTCGGCGGAGACCGTCCAGGGAGAGTAGGCCACAAATTCCAGGTTTCGGGCGGCTTCCGCTGTGGGTACCAGGCGGTCCAAGGAAAGATTGTAGTCCTTTAGCCGGGCGGGGACCTTGAGAAATCCCATGCGGCGGCGGATGGAATCCACCGTCATATTGGCCGATTCTCCCACCGGCGCCCCCATGGTTGGTTCCCCCATCAAGGCAGCGATTTTTGCCAGTTTTTCCGGTCTGGAAGCGGCCAATTTTTCCAGAATGTACGGGAGCAAAATAGTGGAGCACCAGGATTTTGCCACGGGAAAGCGGCCGTTCAGGGCAAAGGCCAGGGCGGTTCCAATGCCGGGAGAAGAAACTGCGCAGCCCAGGGCGGTCAAGAGCCCCGCATTGGTGGCTCCCCCGGTGTCATCAAAGGTATTGCTGTCTGCATAGGCGTCCATCATCTGGGCATAGAGGGCAATGGCCTGTTCCAGCAAGGCGTCGGATAAAAACGAAGCTTTAGTAGAACAATAGGCTTCCACCGCCACACAAAACCCGTCAAAGGCAGTGGTGGAGGCAAATTTTCCCGAAAGTGATTCGGAAAGGCCGCCGTCTACAATGGCCGCTGCACAAAGTCCCTGGGGTGATTTTACCAGCTTAACCGAACGGTCCCGGGGATCCACGGCAACAAAATACCGGGAAAAAAGGAAAGGATCGCGGCCGGTGGTAGGAATGGCGATATAGGGAATGAATTCATTTCCCGGTTTGGCGCCGTCCAGCAGTTCAAATATATCCATCCTGGTTTTTACAATCATAGCCGTTATCCGGGCGATGGACTGGGTTTTAAGCCCCCCAAACCCGATAATCGCCGAACACCGGGCGCCCTGGGCCAGGATCCCCGCCGCTTCCGCCACATCCGCCGTGGCCTGGGCAGGAATCTCGTCAAAGACAATGGCCTCAAGCCCCGCATCTTCCAGGATAGAAATTAACCGTTCTATGCTCCGGTTTTCATATAAGACCTGTTCGGTTACGATCAGAATCCGGCTGCCGTAAGCGCCGCAGATCGTCCCTGCGCGGTTTACCGTATCCAGCCCAATAATAATTTCCGGGTCCAGTTGTAATGAAATATCCACACATACTCCTTGCTGTTTTCACAGCCGAAAGGGTAAAAAAAAAGCGGAACCGGGCATTCCCTTGTTCCGCCTCCCTTATACCTGGTTATCCTTACAGGCCGAATGAGTCCAGGATCCTGTCCGCCGTGGCCCTGATGATCGTATCGTTGATATAAGAAGGATCATTAATTTTGGCTTTAAGTTCCGCAACCCTTGCTGCCCGGACATCTTCGGCGGCAGAAACCAGTTCAATGGCCCGGTACAATTCGGCCTTTTCTACTGCTTCGGAGGAGAGGGAAATAGAATCGCTTTCTTTGCCCCTTTCTGGCTGCCCGCTCCGTCCGGATTTTTTTCCAGGCTGTAAAGGCTCCAGGGGATTAATCCTGTCGATTGTCATACTCATGTCCTTCCTACCTTACTTATCGGCATTTTTACAGTATAAGTTTAAACCTTATTTACGATTATGACCAGATACATAAAGGCTGAATTCACCCATTTGGCGCTCTTTTTTTGCAAAAAAAGCAAAAATTTCCGCCGCCGGACCCCTTTTGTACTCTTCATGAATCTTGGTCATTTCCCTGCCCACACAAACATACCGTTCACTGTCAAGATCGGCCAGATCTTCCAAAAGTTTAAGAATTCTAAAAGGTGATTCGTAAAGAACAAAGGCCCAGCCCGTATCGAGCAGTTTCTTGAGCCGGGACCTGCGCCGGCCCGTCCGGGGGGACAAGAAACCCTCGAAAATGATTGTTTTGTCCCTTCCGCCGGCAGCGGAAACCAGGGCGGCAAAGGCCGAAGGACCCGGAATAGGGATAACTTCATGGTCTGCTTCCGCCGCCCGGGCTGCCAGAACCTGGCCGGGATCGCTTAGGCCCGGCGTACCGGCGTCGCTGGCATAGGCCACGGTTTTACCCTGATTAAGGGCGGCGATGACCCTGGCGGCGGCAGCTTCTTCGTTTTGAGCCCGGCAGGAGAGGAGGGGAACTTTGATCCTCAAATGATTGAGAAGTTTTAAGGTCTGCCGGGTATCTTCACAGGCCACTAAATCCGCCGATTTAAGGATCTCTGCGGCCCTGATGGTCAGATCTCCCAAGTTCCCAATAGGTGTGCCGATAATGTAGAGAACAGCCACGAGTATAGTATAATACAGCATACAAATGGAGGAGAAGGCGCATGGGAACGGTTTTGCAGGCACTGATCCTTACTCTGATCGGTGTAATCCTGCTTTATTTCGGCTTTACCCTGTTTTTTGCCACCCCAGGGGGCATTCCCATGCCTGCTTTTCGGCGGAGAAGGGGTCCCAGGCCCAAGAACCAGGGAATTCCCGGTATGCCCCGAACCTGTCCGGTTTGCAGTGCAAAGCTGGAACGGGGAGAGCGGGTTAAATCTGCGGCCTTTCCTTCCATGGGCGGAGCAGACCGGTTAATGCATATTTCAGGCTGTGTCTATTGTCTGCAGGGAGATCGCCGCCGGGTTTGCCCGGTTTGCGGAGCGGTACTTCGGGAAGGAGAATTTCTTGTCGCCCGGCTGTTCGAAAAACCCGGCCGTTCCCATGTCCACGTTTTAGGCTGCACCGTCTGCAAAATACGCCGCTCATGACACCGGTTTGCCGGCCGCCTTTTTTGCTTGATTATTATTACAACCTTTGGTACAATAAACACCGTTAACTACCCAAACAACAGGATGTAAGCATGGAAAAGAAAATTGTTTTGGCCATTGACGACAATGTTCAGCAGCTTATGGAGTATAAGGTTTTTTTGGTCCCCCAATACGATCTTCGAGTTGTTAAAGCCGCGTCCGAGGCTCTGAACTTTCTAAACTCGAACAGGGTGGATGTTATCCTTCTGGATATCGAAATGCCGAACATTTCTGGTTTTACATTCCTGGAAGACATAAGAAAAATTCCCAGCTATATGTATGTACCGATAATTATTGTCAGCGGTAATACCGGGGCAGATTTTTTACACCAGGCAAAAAATTCCACTGCCAACGATGTTCTGTCCAAGCCGGTTAATCAGGAAATGCTGGTCACGGCAATAGAAAAAACTCTTGCCAAGGGTAATTGGGCATAATTTGCCCTAGTTCTCAGCATCACGCTATATTATGGAAGGGAGGAGAAATGGATAATGTAGGCAGCCTTGCTCCGGTTATTAAGATTGACGAAGAAAAATGCATCAACTGTTATGCCTGTATCACTACCTGTCCGGTAAAATACTGCATGGATGGTTCGGGAAAAACACTGACAATTAATCCGGATCTGTGCGTTGGCTGCGGGAACTGCATTGTTACCTGCCGTCATGAGGCCCGCAAACCCATAGACGACTCGGAGCGTTTTTTGACGGACCTTAAGCGGGGAGAAAAGATGATCGCCATTGTTGCCCCGGCGGCGGCTTCTGTTTTTGCCGGCAACTACCTTAGGTTAAACGGTTACCTTAAATCTCTTGGGGTTCCGGCGGTGTTTGATGTGAGCTTTGGAGCGGAGCTTACCGTTGTTTCCTATGTTAATTATATCAAAGAAAAAAAACCCAAGCTGGTAATTGCCCAGCCTTGTCCTGCGATTGTCAGTTTTATCGAACTGTATCACCCGAATCTCCTGCCCTATCTTGCACCGGCGGACAGCCCCATGCTTCACACCATTAAAATGATTCGGGAATATTATCCCCAATACCAAAATTGCAAAATCGCGGTGGTTTCCCCCTGTATTGCCAAACAAAGGGAATTTGATGAAACCAAATTGGGGGATTACAACGTTACCATGCTGGCTTTGAAAAAACTGCTTGAAGCGCAGGGTGTTAATCTTTCGCATTATCAGGAAATGGAATATATCGGTGCGCCGGCGGAGCGGGCAGTATTATTTTCCGTCCCCGGAGGTCTCTTGGATACAGCCGAACGTTTTGTGCCGGGTATCAGGAGGGACACCCGTAAGATCGAAGGAGTAAATACGATTTATCCTTATTTACGGGGGGTTTCCCATAAGCTGGATGATCCGGACATCGAGTTTCCCCTGCTCGTGGACTGCCTGAACTGTGAGAAAGGCTGCAATGGCGGTCCCGGTACGGGGAATGCCAGAAGAAATATGGACGAACTTGAAAGTCCGGTTATTAAACGCAGCGCAATGCTGGAAAAGCAATTGAATCCCAAACGGCTGGAAAAACTGTATAAGAAATATCACAGGGTTTTGAACCGTTACTGGAAGCCCGGCCTGTACAAGCGGGAATACCGGAATCTTTCCGGTAATTACACCCTAAAGCGCCCCAGCGAAACTGAGTTAACCGAGATATACAAGAGCATGAAGAAATACAGCGAGGCGGATTTATACGACTGTACCAGCTGCGGTTACGGAAGCTGCAGGTCCATGGCGACGGCAATTTTTAATAAACTCAACAAGCCCGGTAATTGCGCCAAGTACACCATGGCGCTCCTGGAAGAAGAGAAAAAAACCACCGTATATATCAACCAGCAGCTCAAGGAACATATCAGCCGGGCCCTTGGCATGATCGAAGAAATCAATAATCTTGTGGAAAAACTTAACACCAGCATCAATACCCAGTCGGAATCGGTGAATGAATCTGCGACGGTGACGGGAAAAATTGTAAACTCCCTTAAGAGTACTTCTGATCTATCGCGGCAAAAGCGGGAATCCGTAAAGGAATTAATCGAAAACGCCGGCAAGGGGCAGGACGCCATGAAGGAAACCATTCAGGCGGTTCAGAGCATATCCGAATCGGTGGAAGGTATTGCTGCGGCAATTAAAATTATTAGTGTTATTGCTGCCAACACTAACCTCCTCTCCATGAACGCTGCCATAGAAGCTGCCCACGCCGGCGAAGCGGGCAAGGGCTTTGCGGTGGTGGCCGATGAAATTCGCCGCCTTTCGGAAACGACCAGGGAAAATTCCCGGAGTATCTCCCAAACGCTGTCAAGCATCATAGCGGGGATTAATACTACTTCCAAACGTTCCGATGATGCCGGCAGTGTTATTAACGGCATATCCGATGAGATCAATGGCTTGGCAGCAACCATGACCGAACTGATCGATACCCTAAGTGAACTGTCCTCTGAAAGTTCCGGTATTACCAGTTCTTTGAATTCCTTGCAGGAGAACAGTTCTGCGGTTAAAACGGATTATGCCCAGATGCTGTCTCTGACAGATAAACTCCGGTACGATATTAATTTCCTTGCCTCCATGTCGGCGGACATTGTCCGTGCCATCGAGGAAAATGATCATGAGATTATTTCCAAGTTAATCACCATGAACGAAAAAAAGGAAATTGCGGAACATTCAGCATAAAAGCGGCGCCTGGATATGCCAGGCACCGTAGTTTTTGCTTTCATAGTAAGAATTAATTTTTCCAGGGGATTGTTTTTGCAGATAATCTTGACCCTTTATGATTCCATGGGTATATTATACCTTTCAGAGGTAATCAATGGCCAATACACAACCAAAACCCCGGGTTCTGTTTCCCATCGGCGCAAAGCTGGTTATTATCATTACTATTTTGCTCCTGGTATCGCTGGGGGCGGTAACGTTCCTGGTATCCTACCTTAGTACTCAAGATGTTCAGCTTACTGCGGAGGACAATAATTTTACCGTAAACCAACGGGCCGGTTCTCAGGCAGAAGGATCTTTTAAATCAATTCAGACAGGTATTCTGCTTTACCTGGAGATGATAGATCGCATTTCCGCCGTAAACCGTGATTCCGGAATGGAACACCGTTTTTTCAGCCACAACAAAAACATTGCGGCCATAGGAACAGAATATTTTGCCGCCGGCGGTGAAACTACAGCGGCCAGGAACCTGTCGAGAATAACCACGTTTATTCCTAATGAACCCTTTTTGCTTGCCAACAATATCAATATTGATGAGGTAAGAAACTACTTTGATTCGACCCTTTCTTCCAATGCGATTAGGGTTAGCCCGGACCGGATGCGTCTTTTTAACTCCGCCGGTGTTTGTCAGCTTTCCTTAATTACCCTTGTCTTTGTCCGCGAGGCCAGAATGGGGGAAGAAATAGTAAAGGTGCTTTTTTTCCCCGACGATCTTTCCGATTCTTTTGGTACAGGGACCAATACCAGTTTCCTTATTAACGGCTCCAACGATGTACTGATCCACCCGGACAACGATTTGGTTCTGGGGGGAGCGAATTTTTCTTCCCTGCCAATTGTGAAAGCCATGCAGCAGGAAGGAGACAATAACCGGCGGCAGATTCCCTTTGACGGTGATGAGGGGGTTAGATATTTCGGAGCTTATTACCGGCTTGCCGGAACGGACACAGCGGTAATTACTACCATACCCCACAATGTAGTCTTCGAAGCGATTCAAAGAATTACCCGGCAGAACATATTCCTTATGGGAGTGGTACTGTTCATGGCAATCCTCTTTATTTGGTTCTTCTCCAAAACGATTTCGACCCCCGTGCGGACCCTGGCCGATGCGGCCCTGCGGATTGAAGGGGGCGATTTTGAGATGGAATTGAAGTCCAAGACCCGGGACGAACTGGGGCTGTTAACGGAAAGTTTCAGCAAAATGACCAGCGCCCTGAAAATCTTCGGACGATTTACCAACAAAGATATCGCCGTCCGGGCCATGCGAGGGGAGATCAAACCCGGCGGTCTTCCCAGGCACGCTACAATTTTCTTTTCCGACATCCGGAACTTTACGGAAAAATCGGAAAGCTTTACCAAGACCTTTGGAGATGATGCTTCCAACCGCATTGTTTTGTGGCTGAATGAGTACTTTACCCAAATGATAGACTGTGTGGAAAATACCGGCGGCGTGGTGGATAAATTTATCGGCGACGCTGTCATGGCCCACTGGGGCACGGCCTTTACCGCCGGGAGTCCAGCGGAGGATGCGTTTAACTGCGTCAAGGCAGCCCTGATGATGCGGCAGGCTTTGCTGGATCTCAATGCCAAGCGGAAAAAAGACGATCCGGGGGATCCTGTAATTCACATAGGCTGCGGTATTAATACCGGTGTGGTTACAGTCGGGCAAATTGGATCCGACAAGCGCATGGAATATACCGCTATCGGCGATCCGGTAAACCTGGCCAGCCGGACCGAAGGTCTGAACAAACCCATGGGAACGGATATTCTGATTACCGAAGAAACCTGGGAATTGACGGGGGATAAATTCATTACCGAGGAAATGTCCACGGTCAGCGTAAAAGGCAAGGAAAAGCCGGTCCGGATATTTGCAGTGGTAAACCTAAAAGATGCCGGCGGTCCCCAAACATTGAAGGAAGTAAGATCCCTCCTGGGCATTTCTCCTCAGGATCGCCGCGGGACAGATGCAAATCGCCGCAAGGTAGATATAAATGCAAAAGAAAAGAAATACAAAATTCTCGGCAATTGATTTTGCAATCATCTTTCTTTGCCTTGCCGGTTCCATCGCTTCCGGACTGGCGTTTTTGGGGGAATATTACCGCATACAAACCAAGCTAAACGAAGACGCCATCGGAACCATTGTTTTTAAAAAACGATCTGCCCAGCGCAGATTTATTGATCGGCTTGCATGGGACCGGCTAAGGCGGACATCGCTGGTGTACAACGGAGATATGATCCGGACCATTGAATTGTCCGAAGCGGTTATTACTTTCCGGGACGAAGTAACCCAACTGACACTGGAAGAAAATACCATTATCCAGATTTTTTGGGATGAAATTGACGGCGCCAGGATCGATTTTTCCGGCGGCAATCTGGGAATACAGTCCGGGCGGAATGTAACCATAACCAGCGGAGATTCCAGAATTCTGGTTAATGGCCTGGCAAGCATCTTTAAAGGCCAGGAAGGATACATCCTTGCGGTTCAGGAAGGGGAAGCCAGCTATAACGGCTCAATCATCGAGCAGGGCAGCATCCTTTCCATGGATTCCAACGGAGAGCGCAGTACCAAACCCGCCATAGTTATGACCTCTTTTGGCGTTTCCGCCCGGGTCTTAAGCGTACCGGGTACGGCGGCTCCCGTTGTTTTTTCCTGGAACACTGCCAATTTTGCCAATGATACCCGTGTGATTATTGAAGTAGCCGCAGACAGGGGATTTAACAACATGGTACGAACCATGGACATTAGTGATGCCTCCTCGGCCATTATTTCTCTGGAAAACGGAAGCTACTGGTGGCGGGCATATCCTGTCAATGGCGGAAGCCGGGAACCGGCAAACGCAATGTATCCCTCCGGAACCCTGGATGTGATTCCCGCCGGTGAAGCCGTTCTTATTTCTCCCGCCAGATCCGCGGAGTATACCTTTGTAGATCACTCGCTGGTTCCCTTTTCCTGGACCGCCGTAGAAGGAGCTTCGGAATACCTCCTGGAAGTTTCCTCCAATGAAGATATGAGTACCCCCGTTGTATCCCGCCGGGTACAAGAAACATCGGTAACACAGACTGGGCTGGGAGCCGGCCGCTGGTACTGGCGCATTACTCCGGTTTTTCCAAGCTGGATAAAAGGTTCGGCGCCTTCTTCGATAGTAAACGATTTTACCCTGGTCCATGGCAGACCTGTTCTGGCTGAACCGGTTCTGACTTATCCTCCTCAAAACGGAAATATCTATGTTGATGCCGGTCACAGGCTGATGTGGGCCCACGATCCCAATGTAGTTTCCTGGCAGGTGGTCATGGCGGATAATTCCGCCATGACCAATCCTATAGTAAGACAGGATGTGGCTTCAAATTATTATTCCCTGCCCCGGGAATTGATTCAGGCGGGAAAAACCTGGTACTGGCGGGTCAGCGCCCTGGGCGGAGACAGTCCGGCTGTTTCTGTGATCAGAAATTTTGCGGTCACCGCAGGGAGTCCGCCTTCTGCGGGTCCTGTATTTGCCTCTGCTGTGATGCCGGAAGGAGCGATCAGAGAATCCGGGCCGGCCGGAGAACCGGAACCGGTCAGGGCGCCGATTCCGGCGCCGTCAACGGCGGCGCCTTCCCCGCCCGTGGTTTTGACATCGCCGGTTCTTACTTTTCCTTCGCAGGGTGGAATACTGTATGTTGATTCTTCCGACCGCCGTCTGCAATGGAACTATGATTCCAGGACAGCTTCCTGGCTGGTAGAAGTGGCGGATAATCCCGCTATGACCAATCCTGCGGTCCGGCAGAATGTAAGTACTAATTCCTACAATTTGCCCCAGAATCTAATGCAGGCCGGGAGAACCTGGTACTGGCGGGTCAGTGCCCTGGGCGGAGACAGTCCGGCTGTTTCTATGGTTAGGAATTTTGTGGTAAGGGCCGCTGACAGGCCGCCGGATCCTCCGGTCGTGGTCCAGCCGCCGCCAGTTGTCATAGAACCGCCTCCGGTAAAACCTGGTGATCCCCTTGCCCGCCTTACCCAGATTTCAGGTACCGGTACGGTTTCCGGAACATTCCCGGCAAATGGTTCTGTTATTACAACGGGACAGCTGCAAAATGCAGAGCGGATGAATTTTGGCTGGAACGGAAAAGCCTCCGAATACCGATTTGCCCTGTACCGCGCCGATGGGCAGGAAATTGTTCCCGTTTCTGCCGTTAACGGGTCCGCCTATACCCTGGACACCCTTGCTTTAGAGGAAGGGGAATATGTGTGGCAGGTATATGAGAAAGATAGAAGAGGGAATTGGGGACTCCCCAGTACGGCAAATCGCTTTACTGTAACCCAGGGGGAAATTAGAACCATGCCGGGACGGGATCCAGGAGAGTTGTATGGAAACCGTTAAATTTAGGTGCCCCCGCAAGCGCCGGTTCTGTGAATTATTCCTGCTTCTGGTCCTTGCTATTGTTCCCTCTTTGTATGCCCAGGATTCGGGAAAAAGCGTTACCCGTGTGGTTAGAACCGTCGATGGGTTAAAGCTGTTCCAGGTCATCACGTTTTCTGCTGTTCCCAATGCCCAGCGGTATGAATTGGAAATTGAGCAGCTCATCGAAGGGAATGCGGTGCCGGCGGAAAAGATAGAAACCACGATCAACAAAGTAGAAGTATCCCTAAATGCAGGCAATTATCGTTACCGTGTCAGGGGCTATAACAAAATGAATTTGCTGGAGGGCCAGTCGGAATGGCAGGATTTCGAGATCCTTCCCGGTATTATGCCTGTGGCGGAAACCTTTCAGCTCCTTGACGGGCTGCTCAGCGAAAAGGCAAAAACTTCCGGCAGTATTACCGTTACCGGAAGGGATTTTTTCCCCGATTCCGAATTTGCCCTGGTACGCCATAAAAAAAATTATGACTGGTCCGGGGCGGTTCTGAAAAAGCGCAAGGATGCGATTATCCCTGATCAGGTTGTTGTTAACGATGGAGAGGCAGTCCTTACCTTTAAAAGCGAAACCTTGAAGAAGGGGGAATACGATATTTTTATCCGCAACCCCGGGGGGCTCTGGACCCTTCTGGAACAGGTAAGGGTTGGGTCCAAAAATAATAATGAATTTATCGTTTCTTTTGGCTGGATCCCCCTTGTTCCTCTTAGCGGGAAAGATGTGCTTTATACCCACGATAATGTTACCGGTAATAAAGGGACACTCCAGATGCTAGAATCCTTTAATCCCAAGGGGGCCGGTTTTTGCTTTGCCTGGCTTCCCTTCCACTGGGGCAGCAATACTCTGGGTTTTGAATTGGAGTATAACATACTTGACTATATGGGCAGGGCCAAAAACACGGAACCGAACACAGGAGCTTTTGAACTGCTTCAGAGCGAAATGCTTATCGGTGTCCGTTATCAGCGAAAACTGAATGACAGGTTTTACCTAAACGCCAGGCTGGGAGCGGGTTCCGCCAGCAGTTATTACCTTGAGGAAAGCAGCGGCGGCGATGTTAGCAGGCCCTCCCATGAATTCAATTTTGGCATTAAAACCGGCGCTTCGGTTCAGTTCTTTTTGTGGCGGAATCTCTATGCAGAAGCGGGGCTTGGCATAACCTCTGTGGTTTCCGGAAAAGGCAGCCCCCATATCTTTCTGCGGCCCAGCGCTGCAGTAGGATGGCAGTTTAACCGGAACTAACGTTAACGGGAAAAGGAACGGACAGCCCGGATGGCATAGGTAAGCCGTTTAAAGTTGGTTACCTGGTAGCCGTCATCGAACCGCTGGCTCCATGCGCTGATCCTGTTGTATTCCAGCGAAGCCCAATGATATCCATTGGAAAACTCCCCTAATTGGTTCTCTTTTAGGTTTTGATACAGTAAATCCAGTTCTTTCCTGGTAGGCAGCCGCCAGTCGGTAAAACCGCCGCCGGTGTAGTTCTGCGCCGCTGGCACGGCATCGTTCCAGCGGTACCTGCCAAGTTCCCCGCTGCATTCCATGTACTGGCCCTCTTCGGCAAAAAAGATAATACCCCCCCCGGGGCCCCGGTCTCCTATTTTGTATGAATCCTGGTATACTACCGGGCTTGGGGGACTCTGGGGGGGGGGGCCTATTTCGCATATTGTTGGCTTTTCGGCGGTGAGGGCGCTGATAAGCCTTGTAATACCGGCGTGTAATTCCTGTAAATTGTTTCCCATGACAGCATTTTCGCTGCGGAAAAACCGCCCCGCTTCTACGTCCAGGATCCTTATGGTTATCACATATTCGCTGCCATCGGAGCCGGTGTTAATAGAACCTATAACAAGGTAACTGATATTCCGGGCCCGCAGTTTTTCTACATTTTCTGCACTGGTCATATCGTTTACCCGGATCTCTTCGCTGGCCAGAAGTTCGTCTATTTCATCCCGGGCGATAACATCGTACCGTTGGGTTTTTACCAGTTCGCTTTCCGCCACTTCCCGCACGGTTATGGCATCCCTGGCGGCTGCTTCGGTAGTATCATTGACATTGAATTCCGCCACCGCCAGCCGGGGCAGGGCGGTATCCTGGGCAAAAAACGGACCGCAGATTCCGGTACAAAAAATAAGTATCAAGAGCGTTCTTTTCATATTTAAAATATACTTTTTTTTGGGGTACAAAAATAGACTTGCCGGAAACTATTAGTCCCCGGACAAGTCTATATATGGCAAAAATCTAGAGCTTGTAGCCCACGGCAAATTTGATCACAGGGCCCATACCCAAGGTAGCTTTGTAATCGCCGGCTGGAAGACCGGGTTCAGGCGGCATTCCTGGATTTAGCGGAATAATAGTTGTACCCGTATCCGCCCTGTCCTTTGTATTTGTGCTGGGAAGGCGGAGTTGGAACAGGACCTCGCCCCGGAAATAGAAGGGCCCCGACATGGGGATGTCGACCCCCGCTCCGGCCAGGAATCCAATCTGATTATTTTTCATGGGGTCATCGTCTTTGACCCGCAGTTTTTGGTAAAGAACCATGTTGTAATTTGCTCCCAGAAGGGGGAAAAGGGTAACCGGACCCAGTTTAAAGGGGTACTTGCCCAGGAGGGTAAAACCAAGGCTCATGGCGTAGCCGCCGCCGGGGTTAGTGACAGGCGAAGGGGACTCTTTTAATACATTAACGCCCCCAAAGGAAAAGCTTACATCAGCTTCGGCATAGGTGGCGTCGAAGAATAAAAAGACGCCGACGTTGTAGTGATTGCTGTAATCACAATTGCCGCCGTCTTTTATGCCGTTCCTGAAACTCATATCCACAATGTCGCCGCCGCCCATACTAAACGAAATTCCCTGGGCAAAGGTGCCTGCCGCCAGAAACGCCAGAAGAATTAAAGCAGTAATACCTTTTTTCATTTTTTTCTCCTCTTTGATTTTTTTGGGGACCCAGGATTCAGTTAATCAAGATTACAAATCCGGATTAGGAATCCTGTACAATTTCCTTTTTTCATAGTATACTCACATTTCATGAAAAAAGTCATCGTCCGTCTTGCGGAGTTTGAGCAAAAACCTTTTCACCGTAGTAAAAAACAGACTTTCTGTGCCGCCCGCCGAAAGGCGGTGATGGAATTTCACATCCGAAGGGAGGTTCGGGAGGAGCACGGGCTGGAGGCCCCGCTGTTTTCCCTGACGGGGAATGTGATCCTCTCTGATTTGCGGCAGGCCCGGACTTTAACGGCTAAACTGAACAGTAAACTGCCCCCGGAAAAACGGTTAAAAGCGGGTCAGTTAAACGCCATGGGGCTTATCGACGAGATACTTCACTACATGGCGGCCCTTTACCGGGAACAGGTACAGGGTGATGCCTTTGAACAAGCCGTTTCCCGGCTGGAAGAACGGCTGGGAGGGGGCCGGACGGGATCCATGTTCCGGCATTTTGGGGATCAGTTTCCCCCCCAGGCGGTGTACGCGGGGCGGACATCTGTGGAGTCTTACCTGGAATCCAGCGAGGGGGGCGAAAGCTGCAAATCCCTTTCCCTGGAAGAAATGCTGCTCCTGGCCCTGGCAAACCTTAATCCTGCCTTTAGGCCCTTCCTTTTTATGTTTGATGATAAGGACCTGGCCCGGGAAACGGTGTATCCCGCGGCGATTCAGGAATTACAGATTTTTTTTGCGGAACTGCCCCCTTTCGGCCCCGACGGCCAGAGTCTTTGGGATCTGCTCCGCGCTCCGGCCCTGGCATCCCCCGATTCCCTGGCGGGTCAGCTTGATTATATGCGCCGCCGCTGGGGCCTCCTGCTGGGCAAATTCATGGCCCGGCTTCTTATGGGACTGGATGTTATTTCGGAAGAAGAAAAACCTTCGTTCTTTGGGCCGGGCCCCAGCGAGGCCTACAGCTACGGCTGTCTGGAAAACGAATACGAGCGGTTTAGTCCCGATCAGGAATGGATGCCTCGGACCGTGCTGATGGCCAAGTGTACCCTGGTATGGCTCTTTCAGTTATCTCAAAAGTACGGCAGGGAGATAACCCGGCTGGATCAAATTCCAGACGAAGAACTGGATAATCTGGCCCGCCGGGGGTTTACCGGACTGTGGCTTATCGGTCTCTGGGAACGGAGCAATGCTTCCAAAACGATCAAACAATGGACCGGTAATCCCGAAGCGGCGGCCAGTGCCTACAGCCTCTACGACTACGATATAGCAGGAGAATTGGGCGGCTGGGATGCCCTGGCAAACCTGCGGGAACGGGCCTTTCGCCGGGGAATACGGATCGGTTCCGACATGGTCCCCAACCACACCGGCATCGACAGCCGTTGGATGATCGAACATCCGGACCGGTTTCTTCAGCTTCCCTATCCGCCCTTTCCGGGATACAACTATAACTGCGGAAACCTTTCGGGCCGGGATGATATCACCGTTCAAATCGAGGAACATTACTTTTCCCGCAGCGATGCGGCGGTGGTGTTCCGGCGCATCGACAACCGGACCGGAGAAACCCGGTACATCTACCATGGAAACGACGGAACCTCCATGCCATGGAACGATACCGCCCAGATCGATTTTCTTAACAGCGAAGCCCGGGAAGCGGTGATTAGGACCATTGTGGGAGTATGCCAGCAGTTTCCCATTGTCCGCTTTGATGCCGCCATGACCCTGGCCAAGCGTCACATCCAGCGGCTCTGGTACCCCGAGCCGGGACACGGCGGCGACATCGCCAGCCGATCCGAACATGCCATTTCCACCAATGAATTCAACCGCCGGATTCCCAACGAATTCTGGCGGGAGGTGGTGGATCGCTGCGCTGAAGAAGCTCCCCATACCCTGTTGTTAGCGGAAGCGTTCTGGATGATGGAAGGCTATTTTGTCCGCACCCTGGGGATGCACCGGGTGTACAACTCGGCCTTTATGAATATGCTCAAAAACGAAGACAACGCCAAATACCGAACCACGATCAAAAACACCCTGGAATTTGATCCGGAAATACTTAAGCGTTTTGTCAACTTTATGAACAATCCCGACGAAGAAACCGCCGTGGCCCAGTTCGGCAAGGGTGACAAGTACTTTGGGATTTGCACTCTCCTGGTGACTATGCCGGGGCTGCCCATGTTCGGTCACGGACAGATAGAAGGTTTTGAGGAAAAGTACGGCATGGAATACCGCCGTTCCTATAGGGACGAAGAACCCGACGGCTGTCTGGTGGATCGCCATGAACGGGAAATTTTTCCTTTGCTAAGAAAGCGCTACCTTTTTTCGGGGAGCGCCGATTTTTGTCTCTACGACTTTTTTGCCGATGGCGCAGTAAACGAAAATGTCTTTGCCTATTCAAACCGGGCGGGCAGCGAATACGCCCTTATCATTTACAACAACAGTTTCTATCAGACTTCGGGATGGATCAAAGAAAGTGCTGTGGCGATTCTCCAAAAAGACGGCAGTTTCCGGCGGGATAGTCTTTGCACCGCCCTGGGATTGCACGGCGAGGGCGATTGCTTTGCCCTTTTCAGGGAACAACGGAGCGGCCTCTGGTTTATCCGTTCCTCCAAGGATATCGCCGAACGGGGCCTCTTTGCCGCTTTGAACGGCTACGAAACCCAGGCTTTTATCGATATCAGCGAAGTAAGGGATGATGAGCAGGGTACCTGGGCCCGGCTCCACCACGACCTTGGGGGCCGGGGCGTTCCTGACCTTAATGCCGCCAAGATGGACATTGTTCTGGGGGAACTGTACTACCGGTACAGCGAAATGTTTATATCCATAGAACGGTCCGGTGCGGACATAGAAGTATTAAAACCCCCGGTACTGGCTTTTGCCTCGACGGCGCAAAAATTTCTGGACGGCGCCGGTGTATATGCGCCATGGACAAGACCCGGCATGGTGAACAAGCCAAACCATGGAGCGGTCTTTAACGATTCAGCCTCCGGGAAAGCCGGAAAAAAAACCGCCGTAAAAGACAAAAAACTAAAGTTGCCGGGACCGGAAAAAGTTTGGGATGATTTTGTTCCCTGCCTCCAGCGGATGATCGCCGTTCCCCTGGAGTTTTCCGTGGAACCCAGATTTGCCTTGGCCTATGCCACCCTGGCCCTGCTTAAATTGATTATCGGCGGGAACGGTGCCGATGCGGTTTCGCTGATAAGCCACTGGCAGCTTGACCGGAAACTTCGGGAAATCATAAACTGCCTGGGAACCGGTGAAGGTACAGCCTGGTATGCCGTGGAAATAGCAAAGGCTGTTCTTGTCCGGACCGGAACAGCCGGCAGTTCGCCGGCAGGCCGCGGTGAAAAGGAAAAAACAACAAAAGAAAAAACAACAAAGCCGGCGGAAACCAAGGCGAAGCCGCAAAAGACAAAAAAAGCCATAAAAGAAACGGCCCAAAACTTACTCCTGGACAATTACGGCGCCGATGATTTCCGCCGTGTTTTGGGGATCAATGTTTTTGACGATATCACCTGGTACAACAAAGAAGCCTTTGACCGGACCCTGTCTTTTGCATCGGTCTTTGCGGCCATGGAAACCGGCGACTTTGCTCTGATAAAAGATATCTCCGGGATTTTCTGCAAGGCCGAAGCAAAGGCCGGATACAAACTGGGTAAATTAATAGAGTTTTTTAATCCGGGGTGATTCAGGCTGTTCAGAAATTGAAGTTCCCGAACAGCGCTACTATTTTACGGTCACTAACTCGTACTTTCCGCTGCCTAATCCTATTTTTTCTGCATGGGAAATTTGTTCACGCCAGTCGGCTGCGGGATGAACGTCGATCATATGATCCGCATTCCCCGCCTCGTCCTGATGAGTGCGCTGCCTTTCGCCAAGTATGCTGGAAAGCAGCGGGGGTGCAGCGTTTACCGCATCGATGCATGCCTTGTCCAGAGCCACGGGATCAAAGCCGGCAAAGATTCCAATATCTGGGATTATTGCTGCGTCATTTTCGTCGTGGCAGTCACAGTAGGGTGAAACCTGATTCACTACATTGATGTGGAAATTGGGCCGCCCGTCCAATACTGCTTTTGTGTATTCAACAATTTTACAGCATAGTGCCCTGCCGCTGGAACTCCAACTGTGTGAAATTGCATCCTTACTGCATGCGCCGATGCAGCGTCCGCAGCCAGCGCATTTATCCTGATCGATGGATGCTTTTCCATTGGTTATTTTGATTGCATCATGAGCGCAGAAACGCAGGCATATTTTGCAGCCTATGCAGTCGTCTTTGTTCAGCAGGGGTTTTCCATCGTTGTGCATGATCATTTTACCCGCCCGGCTCCCCGAACCCATGCCGATATTTTTAAGGGCGCCGCCGAAACCGGCAGCTTCGTGGCCTTTAAAATGATTCAAGGAAAGTACAATATCCGCATCCATGATTGCCCTGCCGATGTGAGCGGTTTTGCAGTATTGTCCGCCGGCGACAGGGACTTCCACGTCGTCAGTACCCCGAATGCCGTCGGCGATAATATTCTGGCACCCCGTGGACAAGGGAAAATAACCGTTTTCGTTGGCAGCGTCCAAATGATTTAAACCCTGATTCCGCCTGCCCACATAGAGGGTATTGCAGTCCGTTAAAAATGGCATACCACCCAGGGCTTTTACTGTGTCTGAGAGGGTTTTGGCAAAGTTAGGCCGCAGAAATGCCAGGTTTCCCGGTTCGCCAAAATGTACCTTTATGGCGGTATATTTCCGATTAAAATCAATTTTTCCTATTCCCGCTTTGTTGATAAGCCGTTCCATTTTAGTCAGGAGACTTTCTCCTACATTGGTTCTCATGCTGGTAAAATATACTTTTGACATTTATTTGCCTCCCTTTTCTTTTACTTTTGCCCAGGTATCCCGCAGGCCCACAGTTTTGTTGAACACCGGGATCGAATTTTTTACCCCGTCGCCGGAACTCTCCGGTATGGCCGGACAATCTTTTACAAAATACCCAAGCCGCTCAAACTGGAACCGTTCTCCCGGCCCTGCCTCAGCCAGACAAGGTTCTCCCCATGCACCGGAAATGATCTCCAGCGAGGATGGACTCAGGTTACCAATGAAGGTACTCCCTGGGTCCGCATCCGGGACACCGAATGCATTAGCGGAGGTTTGCATGGGTTTATCCGCCGCAAACAAATAATCGTAAAGCCTGACTTCCAGGGGAATCGCATCTGCCGCATTTAGCCAGTGGATCGTGCCTTTTACTTTGATGCTGCCGGAGACGCCGCTGGCGGCGGTATTGCCGCCTCTGGTTTCCGGATCGTAACTGCAGCGGACGGCGGTTACGTTTCCGGCGGCATCCTTGTCGCAGCCCGTACAGGTAACAATGTAGCCATAGCGGAGCCGCACGGTGCTGCCGGGGAAGAGGCGGAAATATTTGGGCGGAGGGTTTTCTTCAAAATCATCCCGTTCTATCCACAATTCTTTTCCGAATCGGATGATACGGGTTCCGGCGTTTTGATCTTCGGGGTTGTTTACCGCTTCCAGTTCTTCGGCGGTTTCTCCCGGCCAGTTTTCTATGATAAGTTTAAGGGGCCGCAGCACCGTCATGACCCGGCGGCTGGTTTTGTTTAGATCCTCCCGCAGACAGTATTCCAAAAAGGCAATATCTACGGTGCTGTCGGTTTTGGCGATGCCGATTTGGGAAACAAAACTTCGCAGGGCGGCGGGGGTATAACCCCGCCGCCGAAGTCCCGCCAGGGTCGGCATACGGGGATCGTCCCAGCCGGAAACATGCTTTTCTTCTACCAGCCGAAGCAGATACCGTTTGGACAGCACTGTTCGGGAAAGATTTAGCCGGGCAAATTCGATCTGCCGGGACGGAAACACCTCAGCCTCCCGGATAAACCACTCATAAAGGGGCCGGTGAATTTCGTATTCCAGGGAACAGAGGGAGTGGGTAATCCCTTCCTTGGCATCCGACAGGGGATGTTGAAAATCGTACATAGGATAGATGCACCACTTGTTTCCTGTGCGGTAATGGGCAGCACGACGTATGCGGTACATTACCGGATCCCGCATAAGGAGATTTGGGTCGGCCATATTGATTTTTGCCCGCAGAGTTTTTTCTCCGTCCGCATATTTTCCCGCCCGCATGGCGGCAAAGAGTTCCAGGTTTTCTTCTACGCTGCGATTCCGCCAGGGGCTGTTCCGGCCCGGCGGTGTCTGGGTAATGCGGCCATCGGCGGCCCTGTTTTCTTCAGTAACCGCCGTACCCCGGTATTCACTTATTTCTTCGTCAGACAGATCATCCACATAAGCTTGGCCCTTTTTAATGATCTTTACCGCCAAATCGTACAGGTACTCGTAGTAATCCGAGGCATAGTATTCCCGGTTTTCCCAGTCAAAGCCCAGCCACCGGACATCCCGCTTGATCGCTTCTACATAGGAAATATCTTCTTTTTCCGGGTTGGTGTCGTCGAAACGGAGATTGCACTTGCCGCCGTAGCGTTCCGCCATGACAAAGTCCACCATCAGGGCCTTGCAGTGGCCGATATGAAGCCAGCCATTGGGTTCCGGCGGAAAACGAGTATGAACATAGGCATAACGGCCCGATGCAAGGTCTTCTTTGATGAATTCACTGATAAAGTCCGAACCGCCCTCCGGTCCGGTCATTTTGTTATTTTTTGTTTCTTTCATAATTTAAATTCAGTCTTAAAACTCAGTCAAATAGCAGAGCCCCAGAAACAGCACCGCCCTTTGGATATCTTCGTTTTGTTCTATAGCGAGAAAATGTTCAAGCTGCCCGCCATACCACCAGAAAAGCCCCAACTGGTGATCGATGCGGAAAACATAGTCAAAAAAATCTTCCTTGTGGCTTTGGGAACCAAAAAGAAGCCAGGCCAGTTCTTCCAGGATGGAACCGAATTCTCCCAGGGCCTTGGCATAGTTCCTTTCTTTTATAAGACCGATAAAGCCGGGAACGCGGTCGAGGAGCTTTTCCTTGCGATCCTCATCGGCCTTTTCTACCCAGGTTTTTTGAATCAGAAGGTCCAGGTTGTTCCTAAAGGAATGAAGAAATTTTTCCAGTTCCCCGGGGTTTTTCCAGCTTCCATCGATTTTACGGTAATCTGTGCCAACTCCCAGCTTGTCTGCAAAATCCAGGTAGTTTTCTGGAATCGGTCCGGAACTTTGCCCAGCAAGAAAAAGGGCTTCCGCAGTTTTCCGGTATTCCTTGGGGAGGACCTTTCCGGTACTGGATAGACAACACAGCATACTTAACCATGCTTAAAAAGTGTCAACACTGTCAAGGTACACCCGGAGAGCTTTTTTTACCGACTCAAAAGCTATTTCCTCAAGGCACAGTTTTTCGGGTTTGATAAACCGCAGGGAGGAAATTTCAGACCTTTCAATAAAAATATTTTGTTCTGTCAGATCCGGGGCATCCAGGAAAAAGAAAAGATCGCAGGTATTATAGAGGATATTTTTGTAGGGATATGTGTTAGGGAACGAAGCAAAAAATTTGAATTTTTCAGGGCTAATATCCAGTCCCAGTTCTTCGTTAAATTCCCGGTGCAGTCCGCCCAGAGCTCCCTCGCCGGGATCGACAAAGCCGCCCGGGAGGTCCAGCTTTCCCCTGCCGGGTTCCCTCTGCCGGACAAGAAAAAGGAGACCTTTGCCGGTGCGGACAATACAGGCGGCGGCGGCGGCGGTGTTGTGGTAATAGGTAAAACCGCAGCCGGAGCAGCGAAAAATTCTGTTCTCTTCAAAACGGATTTTTTCCGAAGCGCAGGCAGGGCAAAAGCGGAACATAACTTGATTATAGTTGTTTGAAGAGCTATAGTGAAGCGGTGGTAACCGAATGTACTTTGACTGTTCGGACCTATGAGTGCGACAGTTATAATCATGTAAACAATGCAAACTACCTCAACTATCTTGAGTATGGCCGTTATGAGTATTTAAAAACCATTGGCTTTGATTATCCTGCGGCCTTTAACGCTGGGTACGGCCTTTTTATTGCCCGGATTGAAATTGATTACAAGAAGCCCGCTTTGGCCGATGAAACATTGACAATAAAATGCTGGCCGGTAAAAAAGGGTGCCGTCAGCGGCGTTATTGCCCAGGAAATCCGGCGCGGGGAGGATATCATCGTCCAGGCAAAAGTTACCTGGGCCTTTGTGGACAGCAATGGCCAGCCGTCAAAAATTCCTCCGGAATGGAATGTGCCGGGCCTCTATCCGGACACCAAATAACGGCTTCCCGCCTTATTTTTCATCATAGTTAAACACCCCGTCCCAATCGTCTGCCGGGGGGCAATTAAGGTATTGCTTGCAGCGATCCCTATAAAGAAGGGAAGGGCTGTCATCGGGGTATAGTTCCAAAACCTTGTTAAATGACGTTAGGGCATTCTGCCAACTGCGGGCCTCAAAGGGTTCAAGGGCCTTGTCAAAAAGGCTTATTTTGTTCTGTAGTGCCGATGTCGCATTTTCTTTTGTTTCCAGGATCTCGTAAATCTGTACCGGTTCATTAATGCCCAATACCCTGATCCGGTCAAGCCGCCGGGTAAGAAGCCGGCCCTGTGTTTCCTTAATGGTATCTTCCGATGCCAAAATCCAGGTTCCGTATTGTTTATTTACTCCTTCGAACCGCGACGCCAGATTTACCGCATTGCTGACAATGGTGTAGTTCATTTTCTTTTGGGTTCCCATATTTCCAACGACCATATCGCCGGAGTTGATTCCTATCCGGGTGTAAAGGGGCGAGGGACTCAGTTTATTTTCTGCGACATAATCGTTAATTGCTGGTTCTACGCGTTTCATCATGATTGCAGTTATGCAGGCCCGCAGGGCATGGTCGGCAAGTTTTAGCGGCGCGCCGAAAAAGGAAACAATGGCGTCCCCTTCGTATTTGTCGATGGTCCCGCTTTGTTCGAGAATAATATCGCTTAGGGTGGAAAGATAATAGTTAAGGAGTTCCACCAGATGTTCAGGGCTCAGTTTTTCTGCAATGGTGGTAAAGTTCTGGATATCGGTAAAGATGGCGGTCATATACCGCTTTTCCCCGCCAAGCTGGAGATGGGTGGGATCGGAAACAATTTCTTCCACCACATCCTCCGATAAATAGGTGGAAAAGGCCCGGCGAAGGTTATTGTTAAAGTATTGGAGCTTTGTATGGGCTTCTTCGATTTGCCTGGCTTTGCTGCGGTAGAGCAGCATATTCAGAATGCCGAAAATCACAGCGATCGGAAGGGCGATAAGCTGGAGAATTGTCATGTTCTGTGAATCCTGCTGCTGTTTAATAATGAATTCGTCACTGATATCTACACCGGCAATGCATGAGACAGCACCTTCCCGGTCATATACCGGAGTATAGGCGGAGAGTAAGCCCTTCCATGGCGGGGTATAGGAACCCAGATCCGTTACGCCGGTATTTCCGGCCAGGGCGTCAAGGTCAACATCTTCATTTTGATAAAAGCTCCACGGTCCTTCCTGGTTTTCCGGGTCCAGGTCGTTATCAACGATGTATTGATGTGTACCATCCCCGTAATCCCGCCAATAATAAGCGTACAGGACATTGTAATCCCCGGCAAATTTGATGAGCCGGCTTCTTATTTCTTCATACTCAAGGCTTTGTGTATCCCCGGCTGTATGGAAGCGGTCCAATTCTTCGGCGCTGATCAATTCCGCCAAAGCCTGTACCGCTGCTTTTAAGTAGTTTTGGGTTGTTTCGATGACCGTAGTTTCGTAGTTATTCATGTGAAAATTTACAGCTTCGGAAATAATCAATGTTACAAGCGCTGAAACAAAAAACAATCCGGGTATCAATTTGATCCCAATTGCTTTTGCAAGACCTTTTAAGCCGCCGGAACTTTTCATTCTTCAGCCTCCATATTCTTAAGGATCAATTTTACCATAAAACAGAGATTATGAAAACTAACGATAGCAATCTATTATGAAACATGATAGAATGAATTAGTTTCTGTTTTGCGATAACAATTATTTGCGGGAGAAGAAATAGAGAATATGGAAAACAAGATGATTTCCGCTAAAATCGCGGCTGCCATTGGTATCGGAGCCGCGCTTATGTTTGTGTTGAACCGTTTTGCGGCGATCCCTGCCGGGGTTGAGGGGACCTATATTAACCTGGGTATAGCTGTCCTGGCAGCTTTTGCGGCGATTTTTGGGCCCCTAGCAGGGTTTTTTACCGGTTTGATTGGCCATTTTCTGGTAGATCTGACTGCACCCTGGGATATATGGTGGAGCTGGGTAATTTCTTCCGCCATTTTTGGCCTGGGAGTCGGCGCCTTTTGGAAGTCTTTTAAAATCGAAGAAGGCGGATTCGGCGTTAAGGAGGCGGTGCTTTTTAACGGCGCTCAGATCATCGCCAATATCCTGGTGTGGGTTTTTATTGCCCGGACGCTGGATCTTCTTATTTATAAGGAACCCTTCGGTAAGGTAACCCTCCAGGGTTTTGTCGCCGCCGGTGTTAATGTAGCGGTGGTGCTGGTCGTTGGGACCTTGTTGATAATCGGCTACTCTAAAATAAGGACAAAAACCTGAAGGTGAAGGCGGTTAAAAAGCTAAAAACATAGGAATTTGTTTACTTGCGGTAACCGAGCCGGGACGCTTCGGCAAAATCGGCATTGGCCGCTTTGGTATTTCCTGTCATGCGATAGGCGGTTCCTCGGTTATGCCAGGCCAGGGCATAATCGGGCTTAAGCCGGATAGCTTCGGAAAAATCCCTAATAGCCCGTTCATCATTTTCCTTGTAATACCAGGCGGTGCCTCGCTGGTTATAGGCCGAAGCATTGTTTGGTTCCAGTTGTATTAGCCGGGTAAAATCTTCAATGGCCCGGTCAAATTGTCCCTGTATGCGGTAGGAATAACCCCGGTTGTAGAGGGCGTCTCCATAATCCTTTTTTATGGTCAAGGCCTGGTTGTAGTCGTTTAGGGCTCTTGCATGATCTCCCCGCTGGGAAAAAATATACCCGCGGTAATTGTAGGCCGCGGCGCTGCTTTTGTTCAGGTTGATTGTTTTGTTATAGTCCTCCATGGCCCGGTTTAGATCGCCCTTGATCTGGTAAGTTCTGCCCCGGGAAAAGAGAGCTTCCGCATAGTCTGGCTTAAGGTTAATGGCCCTGTTGTATTCCGCCAGGGCCCGGTCATAGTTTTGGGCGTTAAGGTACCGTTCCCCCATGATGAATGAAACCTGGTACTGTTCCATTCCCATTTGAAGCAGTACCGCCGGATCGACGGTTTTATAGTTTACCGGATTCAATTCACCGAGATAAACTCCGCGGCCGCTTCTTATCGAACTTAATGATCCAGATGAAAGCGATTCGCTGGAACTCCTGACCATACCGGCAGAGGTTCCGGCATTGCTGCTGGCAGATTGCCCCGCATTTTGATTTGCAGCTCCCTGGACTGCCGTATCCTGGGCCTGAATAATGCCGGTTTCGCTCGTACTGCCATCCGCCGAGTCCGAAGAACCAGCCGCATCGCTTTGTTCTGTCTCTGCTGTTTTAGCGTTTTTCTTACAGCAGGAAAAAGCAGCCGGGAAAGCTAAGATCAGGCAAACCACACAGAAGGCAAAATGTTTTGCTTTGTTTTTCATTGCTGATCCGGTAAAGGGTAGCATTATTCGGCTCCCGTGGGCAACAGTTGATCCGAAAGCCGGTAATCTCTGGGAACCAGGAGCTCCCAGGGGGATGATTCCAGACTGTCCCGGTCTATACGCATAAAAATCTGCTGATCATAGGACGGAGATGGATGAAGAATGTTTTGGGTATTAAGGTAGGCCAGGTTAATACCGGGACCGTAAAGTTCCCTAAATGGACGCATTCGGGCCATACTTTGCGGATCGCGGGTAAGTATATCCCAGGCCCGGATCGATTCGGAAAACAGGTACAGCGCCCTTGAACGGTAGCTGGTATCGCCGGTTATCCGGGTAAGGGCTTCCAGGGTTACCCCTAAATTATTGTCCGACACCATTATCCTTTCTACCAGGTCCTGATCATCGGTTTGGAGCCCAGGGACCAGATTAGGGTTGCGGATCCGTTCCATATCCAAAAGATCCATAAGCCGGTTGTAGTAACCCTGGGCGGCAAAATAATTCCCCCGCAGATACGAAGTATTTCCCAGGGCATAGAGAAGGCGTTTATTGTTGGGCATGATCGAAGTAAGGGCAAAAAAACGCCGGAGAGCTTCTTCCCACTGCTCGTTTTGATAATGAGCAGCACCCATGCGGTACTGAATTTCCGGCGGTGCCCAGCCGTTCCGTTCCGCTTCTTCATAAAAACGGAGGGCCGCATCCATGTTGCCGCTCTTAACATAGAATTCCAGATCACCTAAATTGGCATAGAGTCGTCCGAATTCAGGGCTGGAGGTTTTAATTACCTGCCGGGCCCGGGCATCTTCGTAAAGCCGGACGCCGCGGATCAGTTCTTCTTCGGCGGGGAAAAATTCCCTGGCCTTGATTAGTACCTCTGCATAGCGGCGGTGGGTGTCTATCCGGTAAGCTGCCCTCCGGGGAGTTTCTTCCGGGGCGGCGGCAAATACCCGGATGGCGTCCCGCAATGTCTGCCGTTCCTCAGATACAGATTCATAATGATTATAGTACCGGGCCAGATGATAGTACGATTCAGGATAGGTCCTGTCGGTTTCGATGGCCCGGATCAATACATCCCTGATGCCTTCTATTTTGTCTGCATACTCATTGGGAACACCATCGGGTTCCTCAAGTTGTTTATCCAGAAGATACCCCCCCAGTTCGGCCAGGGTGGGGACGGTGATCTTTCGTTTTTTGGGATTGCTCATAAAATAGGATCGCAGGGGAAGCACTTCACCCAAATTGTCGGTACGGATAAAGTATTTAAGCATTCCCTCCAGGTATGGATCCTGACGGCCGTATTTTTCCATCAGCCGGGCATAGGCGGCCCTGGCCTCGTCGTAACGGCTGTATTCAAATTCGCCCCAGGCCAGATTGTTTTCCGCCAGGGCCAGGAGTCCTTCCCTGTCGTTGATCGAATAATCCAGAATGTGTTCCCGGATAATGCGATCTGCTTTTTGGTAATTTTTGATATAGTATGTTTCCATGGCAGCATAGTCCAGGGCGCCCTTCTTGTCCCGCGGATAAAACCGGAGGAGGTCGTCGTACTTTCGCTCCGCATAGATATACTGCCGTTCGTCCCGGAACGCTTCTGCATAACGGTAGAACCAGTTCTTGACCCGGTGTATTTCGAAGCCCTGCCGGAACCGTTCGTTGGCCAGAACATATTCTGCGGATTGGATCAGTGCATATCCTTCTTTGTAGCGGCGTTCGGCCTGCATGGGGAGGACCGCAAAGCGCCAGATAAGATACCCCAGGGACACCGCTACCACGGCAATGGCTCCGGCGATCCGCAGGACAGGCAAAAACCGTTTTACAAAGATATAGCCTAAGCTGGCCTGTTCTTCCTCCAGTTCTTCTCCGGTTTGTTTGGCATAACCCTTTGGGATCGGGATGGCCCGGCCCAGAATTTTTCCTGCCAGGGCAGCGGTTTCCTTTGCTGGAGCGCCCCTGGTGAGCAGTTTGATCAGTGCCGACATTTGGGCCGGATCAACGGCCTGTTCGGCAATTAATTCTTCGCAGGCAATGCGGAGGTTCAGCGGATAGGCTGAAAGTGTATCCTGAAGCCGCCGGTAATCATCTTCGCTAAGGCGGATCTCTTCCACTTCTTCGGTAACGCCGAATTCCAAGGACGGTTCTGCCCCCGGTTTTCCGGCATCATCGAATCCGGGCAGTGAAAAGTCGCCAAAATCTTCCGCCGCCGGCGGAGGAGCAGAAAAATCCGGCGTTTCCAGGGGTGTGTCGGGAACTTTCCAGTCATCTCCTGCAGTAAAGGCATCAAAAGCATCAGGAGTCCCCGTTTCTTCTCCGGTTTCCGGCAGTTCGCCGAAATCATCTCCCTCTAAACCGGGGGTAGTGTCCTGTATTTCCTCTGCCGGTTCCGCCGCAAAACCGCCGTCCATACCGGGTGTGGACATATCCAAGCCAAAATCGCCGGTATCAAAATCGGCCCCCAAGTCTTCGGATCCGAAACTTTCTGCGGTTTCTTCTGCCGGTAATGCGGATTCCTGTTCCATGCCGCCGGCATCAAGGTCTCCGCCAAAATCGGGAATGCTAAGATCGGATCCAAAGTCACCGGCATCAAAATCCCCGGTCAGATCGTTCGCTGGTGCATTTGCCGTTTCATCTTCCGGCCCCGCATCTGTCTCAAGATCAATGGTTTCAAAACCGGATTTAAAACTGCTATTCGATCCAAAATCGCCGATATTTTCCAGATTGAAATCATCGTTATCCTGGCCTGTTTTTGGTAACGGCTCTTCCCTGCTTTCGCCTCCCATGTCAACAGCCTGAGACAGGTCAATATCGGGGAATTCAATATCGGAAAAATCCGGAGGGGTTTCATTTTCGACACCGGGCGCTGCGGAGTCTGCCGGAACTTCGGGGGAGGTCTCGCCCATGTCCATAGGAAAATCCCCGCCGAGGTCACCCAGGTCTAACCCTGCGGAGGCTGAAAAATCTTCGGGTTCTGGTATTTTTTCAATGGTTTCCGACATTTCTTCGTCTATGGGAAGGCCCCCGGTTTCCAGGTCATCTGAAAAACCGCTTAAGAGGTCTTCCGGCAGTTCTGTTTCCGGGGAGGGTGCCGGCGGCGGCTCTGTAGGCTCTTCGTAAAGGGAAGATTCGGAATCACCCTGATCCAGGCCCAGCCCCAGACTGTCCAGGCCGTTCCCTAAAATATCGCTAAAATCAAACCCTGGATCTGGGGCGTCAGAAAGGCTGCCGGGAGGAAGGGCCGGTTCTATATCATCATCAATATCTGATCCGGGTTCAAGCAAAGCCTCGGCTGGAGTAAATGGTATCTCGTCAAGCCCCTCTGGAAAGGGTGAGGGGGGGTCATTTTCTGGAAGTTCAACTTCCTCCATGGGAAACATGCTGTCTTTCATGATCAGCGCTTCGCTGCCCACATCTTTAAATGAGGTTTTAAATTCTTCCAGTTGCGCTCGTGACGGCATAATTAAGATATTGGGGCATTAACCGATATTAGTAAAGAACAATGAAAAAGCTCATAGTGCTAATGCTCCTTATGGCTATTATCGGCAGTATTGGGGCGGCAGATACAGAATCTTTCATATTTATAGATCATCTTTTAAGGCTCTCTGGGCCGGAGAGCCCCCGGATTTTGGAGGATGCGGTGATCTTTACGGCATCCTCGTCTCACCGCCGAGTGGGGATTGCTTTTGCCCATGAAGGTTTTGGCAAGGTTCATTGGTTTCGCCGCTTTATGGTTCCCAACGAAGATGCCGGCCCCTGGATCAAGGATAGGCCCCCGGCGGATCTGCACAGGGATTCGGGGATACTTTTTTATATTTATACCATCCCCGAGGAACTTACCGGCGTTCTGGAATACCGGCTTATTATTGACGGTCTTTGGGTAAAGGATCCCCTTAACCCCTATTCTCGGAGGGATCCCTCGTCGGGCATTACCAGGTCGGTGATTGCCATCCCCCGTATTCAGAGGTCCGATTCACCAAATCGGGGGTCCGATGGAACCCTTACCTTTACCTACTATGCTCAGCCGGGAGAAACCGTTACTGTGGCGGGGTCCTTTAATCTCTGGGACCCCTATATGTACCAGCTAAAAGAAATCAGCCCGGGCCGCTACAGCCTTTCCCTTCCCCTGCCTCCGGGGATCTACCAATACGCTTTCTTTTACCGGGGCGAACGGCATCTGGACCCGAATAATCCCCGCCGGGTTTATACCCGGGAGGGCAAAGCGGCCAACGAAGCAGCAGTAGAATAACCGGCTGAAAATTTTCCAAAACAACAAAGTTTTGGAGAATTCTTAGTCTTCTAATATTGCCAGGAGCCGTTCTTTGTCTATGCTCCGTAGAAAGTTCGCCAGCCGCGGTCCCTGATCTTTTCCGATAAGAGTCTGGTATGCGGCCCGGAACAGATCCTTCCCTTCCAGACCAGCCTCTTCGGCGCACCGGTAAACAGCTTCTGCACAGGATTTGTCGTCATTGTATTTTTCTATGGTTGAAATTACCGTGTCCCGGAGGAGTCTTATTCCGGCGAGTTCCTTTTCGTTCAGGCAAATAGGATGGCGGGCCTTTTCTTCTGCGGACCGGAGCCGGAAACGGAATTCGCCGGGGGCACATTCTTCGATCCAGTACTTGGCGCAGCGGCACCGTTCCCGCAGGGCCGGCAGCTGCGAACCGCTGGGAGTGTTCTTTAGCCCGGCGATATTGCCCCGCTGGATTCCTGCGATGGTTTTATCAATGTCGCAGTCGGCGATCTGAATAAGGTTGCAAAGATGACGGAAAGGAATTTGATAGGGTTTAACGGCGGGCATGGTGGTTTTGCCGCTGCTGTCTAGGCACACCTGGGAAAGTTCATAGATTCGTTTTTCCCGGCGGAACGCAGCTTCGTCCTTGGCTGTTTCGTCCCCCCAGGCTATGCGCTCGGTTTTGTCGTAGTCCTCGTATATTTTGATCACATCCAGATCAAAGGATATGGTGAATTCAGTATTGGGTCTGGTACCGGCAAAGAGGTAGCGGGTGATTTCCGGGGTATATACCCGAAGCACATCCTCCAGAGCTATTATCGTTCCCTTGGAACTGGACATTTTGCCCGGTGTTCCCTTGATGCCGATAAAATCGTAACGGAACGTAACCGGAGCGTCCCGGTTATACACTTCCCTGCATACAAGCCGGGCGGTATCGAAGGATCCCCCCTGGCTGTGATGATCTTTTCCGGCGGGTTCAAAATCAACCTGTTCATAGGCCCAGCGCATGGGCCAGTCCACCCGCCACACAAGTTTAATTCCCTTTGCCTTCCGGATATCCGCCGCCGCCCGGTGTCCGCAGGAATTGCAGTGGTAATCAAGGGACCACTGGCTGTCCCATGCTATTATGTCCGTTTCGTCCCTGCTGCAGGCTTCGCAGAAGGCGCTGACCGGCCACCATTCACCCTGAATCTTGTGGTTTTCGTCCCGGAATTTATCCAGAATTTTTTTTAACGTTTCTTTATGTTCCAGAGCGATCCGTATGTATTCGGCATATTTGGAAGTGCTGTAGTTTTCGGACTGGTAGAGATATTCGGGAAAAATCCCCACCAGGGGGAGGAGGGTTTCTACATCAACCTCGTTATGCCGGGCATAGCTTTTGTCCCGTTCCCAGGGATCGGGTACCATGGTGATGGGGAAACGGAGGTATTTTTGCAGTTCTTCCTGTTTCGGCATATTGGCAGGGACCTTGCGGAACACATCGTAATCATCCCATGAATAGATGAATCGTACTTTTTTTCCCCGGTCCCGAAGGGCCCGGACCACCAATTCCACCGAGATGATCTCCCGAAAGTTGCCGATGTGGACGGTTCCCGATGGAGTGATCCCCGATGCACAGGTATACTGATCTTTTGTTGGGCCCTTTTCCCGAATGATCTTTTCTGCGGTTTCATCCGCCCAGTGGCAGGTCCGGACTTGAGGGCTGTTTGGATCTTTTGTTTCATTCATCGTAAAAAAGTATAGCTTGAAAAAAACAGCGCTGGCTAGTAAGTTTGATCATGGATATGTTTAATATCCCCGGACTGGAAGAATGCCTGGCTGCCGCCCGCTGGACAAGGGCTCTTGTTATAGGAAAGGGGGTATACCGGGAAGTGTCCGCCCTGCTTGATGCCGAATACGGATCGAAACGGGTGTTTCTGATCGCCGATGAAAATACCATGGACGCTGCGGGCAGCGGTCTGGAACAAACGCTTAATTCCAGCGGCATTGAAATTACCGGCAGGCATATCTTCCCCGCAGAACCCCGCCTCCATGCGGAATACAAACATATTGAAACACTAAAGGAAAAATTCGCAGCGCTAATGGATACTTCTTCCCAGCCCCTGGTTCCGGCGGCAGTTGGATCCGGTACCATCAATGACCTGGTCAAGCGGGCCGCAGGGGAACTTTCCCTTCCCTACCTTTGCATTCCTACCGCCGCCTCGGTGGACGGTTTTACTGCCGCGGGAGCGGCGATTCTGAAGGATGATTTTAAGCAGACTCTTTCCTGCTCTGCGCCGCTCTGCATTGCCGCTGATACCGGCGTCCTCTCCTGCGCGCCGGCGTGGCTTTCGTCGTCGGGCTTTGGGGACTTGGCGGGAAAGATCTGCGCCGGAGCGGACTGGATCATCGCTGATGCCGCCGCCCCGGCGGGGGCAAAATGGGCGGATCCAATTGAAGACAAAGCCTGGGCCATGGTGCAGAATGGACTCCATGGTTACCTTGATCGTTCAGTTACAGCGGCAGAGGGAGATGAGGATGCCCTAAAGGCGCTGTTCGAGGCTCTTTCCATTACCGGCTTTACCATGCAGTATGCAAACGATTCCCGCCCGGTTTCCGGGGCGGAGCATCTCTTTGCTCATATATGGGAAATGGAAGATCTTTCGGTTAGCGGCATTCCCGTTACCCACGGCCATAAGGTCGCCATCGGTTCCCTGGCCGATACGGCCTTCCTGGAAACATTATTTGCCGATCCAAAAAACCCGCCGCCGCCGCCGGGTGGTTACCGACATCCCGCTTTTGATGAACGAATCGCCGAAGTTAAATCGGCCTTTGCACATAGTCCTGCCTTAGAGAGCGTTATCAAAACTGTTACGGAAAAATATCCTGATGAAAAAACTGCCGCCAATGTTAGTATGGGAATCAGGGATCAATGGAAAGAACTGCGGGCAAAGGTTTTGGAACAGTTAATTCCTTATGGTGAACTTAAAGCGGTCCTTATCAAAGCCCGCTGCCCTGTTCTGCCGAAAGAAATCAATCTGGACCGTTCCGCAATTTTTGCCTGCGCCCGCCGCGCCCAGATGATCCGTAAACGGTACAACGGACTGGATCTTGCATGGGATCTGGGCTGCTTCCAAACCGTGCTGGCACGGATGGAAACTTCGGGGGGGTATTTCTAGCGCCAATATCCCGGAATATTGACTAGCGCCAATATTCCTTGGAGAAAAACACAAAGGCGGTCCATAATTCCAGCCGCCCTGCGATCATGATGAACGAAAGTGTCCACTTTGCATAATCGGGGAGGCCGCCAACAATAGCAGTTTGGTTTAACAGGGCAGGGTCTAAGCCGATATTTCCCAGGCTGAGAAGGGCTATAGACAGGGAATTTGTGTGACTCAGGCCCGAACTGGCGATTACGAGGGCGCAGGCTGCCAGAAGGGCAAAGTACAGAAAAATAAAACCCGCCACTCCGTAGACTACATCCTTCCGCCCCACCTTGTTGTTAAGCCGTATGGAAAAAACCCCCCGCGGATAGAGTATCTTTTTTAGTTCATTCCTGCACTGTTTAAAAAGTACTACATGGCGAATCACTTTGATCCCCCCGGCAGTGGACCCTGAACAGCCTCCTACGAACATCAGAAAAAACAATACCCCCCTGGCGATGGGCGTCAAAATTGCCTGACCTCCGGCGGAAAAGCCTGTTGTTGTAAGTACACTGGTGGTGTAGAATAAAGCGGTACGAATGCTTCCGCCTATGCTGGTTAGGGGTTTTTCATAGGCAATTCCCGCTTCTATTTCAGCCAGCTTTGCGTTAGCCATGGTTTCGCCGGAAAGATGGAGGGACATGGCAGCAATGGCGGTTGAAATCAAGATAATGCCAATATAGGCCCGCCCTTCACTTGAGTACCATACATCTTTCCATTTGCGCTGAAGTAAACGAAAGAGCAGAGTAAAATTAAAACCGGCAATAATCATAAAGATCGTAACAATCCAAATAATTGCAGGCGAATTCCAATAGGCAAGTCCTTCGTTGCGGGAGCTGAAACCTCCGGTGGCCATAGTGGAAAAAGCATGAATAATTGCGTCAAATAGATCCATGCCTGCGATACAAAGAAGTGCCGTTTCAATTGCGGTAAGGCCGATGTAGATAAGCCACAATATCTTGGCAGTTTCTGTGATCTTGGCGGTGATCCGTTCCTTGTCGGGACCTGGAGCTTCTGCTTTAAGGAGTTGAAAACCTCCAACACCAAGGAAAGGAAGTAATGCCACCGTAAGGACCACCATCCCCATGCCTCCAAGCCAGTGGGTCTCTGCCCGCCAGAAAATTAGGGAACGGGGCATGTTGCTCAGGTCGTTGATAATCGAAGATCCTGTGGTAGAAAAACCGGAAACACTTTCAAAAACAGCGTCGGTAAAATGAGGAATACAACGAGAAATGTAATAGGGTAAAGCCCCCACCAAACAGGCCATTACCCAGGCAAGGAACACAAGCATAAAACCTTCTCTTGCTGAAAAACTGATTTTAGCTTTTCGTGTTGTAAGCAGTGCCATAAAAGAAACCGCCGCTGTAATGGCTATGGTGATACAGAAAGAACGGATCATTTCAGTTTCTGAATTATAAAAGGCTAGACCTAAGGGAAAGATCATTGTTAGGGCATAAAACAGGACGAGTAAAAAAAGAAGCCGGCTAATCGTTTTCCATTTCATCGCTTTTCCCTATTTTTCCAAAGATATTTTCAATTTCATTTTCCGTTCCATTTCTGGCTATCAGAATAAGGCAGTGACCGGCGGTATACACATAATCTCCCCGGGGAATAAAATCGGCTTCGGTCTTTCGATTAACCAGCATTATCAGGACTCCTTCGGGCAGGGAAAATTCCTTTAGGGTATGGCCCTCCGCCCGGCAGCCGGAACTGACCTCTACTTCCAGGATGCCCACAGTGCCGTCCCCGAGGCTGTACACTCCCTTTATGCCGATTAGTCTGGAAAGGATTGAATCCACCACCACGGATTTTATGGGGATCACCACATCTACTCCAAGTTTTCGGGCAATGGCGGCATGGCCCGTGCTGGTTACCATAGCCACAGCCCGGGAAACTCCTCTGGATTTTAGGTACACTGCGGTGATGATATTCAGTTCCTGATGTTCTGTGGCAGTAACAATAAGGTCCAGATCATCGATAAGCTCTTCGGCCATAAAGCTTTCGTCGGAAATGTCTTCGTTGAGGATCAACGCATCGGGAAAATGGTTTGCCAGTTCTTTACAGATACTGGAATCTTCTTCAATAATTACCACTCTTTTCAGGCTCTTTGGTATCAGGGTTTTAAGGAAAGAAAAAATCTTTGTGTTCTTTTTTTTGCCTGATTCCAGTTCCTCTCCGCTTTCATCAAAGTCCCTGGTGCCGCCGGCTTTGCGTTTTTCACCGTTTAAAAGCCCGGAAGCAATAAGAGAACCGAGCCGCCCTCCGCCCACGATGCCGATTTTTCGAATTAGTTTTTCACAATGGCCGGCGAGCTTAAACCCGGCGTTTAATTCTTCTTCCCTTGACAGAAGATAAACCCGGTCTCCCGCCTCGATTCGGGTAGCGCCTGTGGGGAGAATGCTGTTTCCTTTCCGTTCAACCAAAGTTACAAGACTGTCTCCTTCTATAAAGGTCCGGAAATCCTTTAGGATCAGTCCGTCAAAAGAAGAACCTGGAGATATGTCGATGGTTCCCAGTTCAAAAGGAGTTCCTGCAAAAGAAAGGACATTTCCTACGGCTCCGTGTTCTATTGCATCCAGGGCGGACCGGGCGGCCTCCACATCGGGATGAATAAAGTAATCAATGCCTAGAGGGGTATTTTCTCCCCCCACCTGATTTTGAAAATTCCTTTGCACATATTCATCGTTCCGTACCTGAGCAATCTTAAGGAGTTTTGGATACCGGGCGGCGAGGCCGCAGATGATCATGTTTACTTCGTCCGAATCGGTGACACAAACCAGGGCGTCGGCCCTGGCAATTCCCGCTTCTTCCAGTGCACTTATGGAATTCCCCTCGTCATGAAGGACTATGCAGTCAAGGCGGTTGGAAATATGCCGGGCCCGTTCTTCATTTGATTCGATGATGGCAATGTCGTGTTTTTCTTCAATAAGGTACCGGGCCAGATGGGTTCCTGTCAGCCCCGCACCGACAATGATTATGCGCATTGGTGCAGTATAGCACCAGGAAAGGAATTCTGCCATTGCCGGGGAAGGGGATTTTTTATCATTAGTCAGCATTGACTGTGTTCATATTGATAGAGTATTGTTAAATAAATGAACATACGGGTTGTGAATGGTTAACATCAGTTTTTTCTGTGATTTACTGGCCGCGCAGGGTACGGAGTTTTATACCGGCGTGCCGGATTCGCTGTTAAAAAGCTTCTGCCTCCGGTTGAGCGAATCAGTATCGGAGAAAAACCATATCATCGCGGTAAATGAAGGAGCCGCCGTTGCCCTTGCTTCGGGCTACCATCTCGCCACGGGGAAGATACCGCTGGTGTATATGCAGAATTCCGGCATCGGAAACGCGGTAAATCCCCTGCTCTCGCTGGCCGATGGCGATGTGTACCGCATCCCCATGATTGTGCTTGCCGGCTGGAGGGGTGAACCGGGAGTGCCGGACGAGCCGCAGCATTTGAAACAGGGCAAAATAACCTGCGCCCTTTTTGAGGCAATGGGTATCCCATACCGGATTTTGTCTGCGGACGAAAACGAAGTCTCCGGCCAGCTTGAAGAATGTTATACGCATATAAAAAACAATAATACTCCTTTTGCCCTGATTGTACGAAAAGATACGTTCGCGCCGTATACGCCTGGTGCTGATGGCGGCAGCGCCGTTTTGACTGAACAGGAGATGAGCCGCGAAGAAGTCATTGAAGAAATTATCCGCCTGTCTTTGCCTGAGGAAATTTTCATTTCCACTACCGGCATGGCATCGCGGGAACTGTACGAACTGCGGGAAAAGTACAATATGGGTCACCGGCAGGATTTTCTGACGGTCGGTTCAATGGGGCATGCCGCTTCACTGGCGTTGGCGCTGGCTGTGCAAAAGCCGGAACTTCCGGTGACCTGTATCGACGGCGACGGCGCGGCGCTGATGCATTTGGGGAGCATCGCCGCCATTGGAGCACAGAAACCGGGAAATTTGCGGCACATTGTTTTGAATAACGGCGCGCATGATTCTGTCGGCGGGCAGCCAACGATCGCCCGGAAAATTGACCTTTCCGGCATTGCCCGCTCTGCCGGCTACACCCATGTCTTCTCTGCAAAAAACGCAGATGAACTGCGCCGAGCGTTAGGTGAAAATTCATCGCCGGGCAAATGGGAAGGGCCGGTGTTCATTGAGGCGCTGGTTCGCAAAGGCAGCCGCAGCGATCTGGGCCGTCCCCGATCCAGCCCGCAGGAAAACAAGGAAGCGTTTATGCGTTTCATTGCGGGGTTAAAATGATTAATCGGACGTTACCTGCGGTACGGCGTGAAGTGCTCCTGAATCCGGGACCTGCAACCACTACTGACAGCGTAAAATACGCCCAGGTTTGCCCGGATATATGCCCCCGTGAAAAAGAATTCGGCGATGTGATGCAATGGATATGCGATGAACTTTCCCTTATGGCCGGCAAACCCGGCAGGATAGAAACGGTTCTGTTCGGCGGTTCCGGTACCGCCGCCGACGAAGTGATGATCTCTTCCTGCGTTCCGGCTGACGGGAAACTGCTCGTCATTGACAACGGCGCATACGGGGCGCGTTTTGCAAAAATCGCCGAAGTTTACAAACTTGACTTTGCGGTATATAAAAGTTCCGGTTTTGCGCCGCTTGACTGCGATGCGGTAAAGGCACGGCTCATCGAAGGCCGTTTTACCCATTTAGCCATTGTGTACCATGAAACCACCACCGGCCTGTTGAATCCCGCGCCGGAACTCTGCCGCTTCTGCCATGAGCGGGGAATTACCACCATCGTTGACGCGGTAAGCGCATTCGCGGCGATCCCTATCGACATGGATCGGGACGGCTTTGATTTCATGGCCTCTACCTCAAACAAAAACATTCAGGGTATGGCCGGCGCGGGCTTTGTATTTTGCCGAAAGGAAGCGCTGGAAAAAACCCAGGACTATCCCATGCGCAGCTATTATTTGAATCTGTGGGATCAGTATACACACTTCAAAAAAACCGGACAAACCCGTTTTACCCCGCCGGTACAGGTTCTGTACGCCCTGCGGCAGGCTATCATCGAAACAAAAACCGAAGGAATCGAAAACCGCTATGCACGTTATGCGTCATGCTGGAACGAGCTGGTAAAGACGGTAAAGAAACTCGGCCTTCGTATGCTGGTTCCCGAAGAGGTTCAGTCAAAACTTATTACGGCGATTATCGAACCTGCCGTTCCGCACTATTCGTTTGACTCTCTGCACGATCTTGCAAAGGCCAAAAGTTTTACCATTTATCCGGGAAAACTCTCCGATGCCAACACATTCAGAATTGCCAATATTGGCGACATACAGCCCAAAGAAATGGCCGCATTTGCGAATCTGCTTGAGGATTATATGCGTTCAATCGGGGTGGGGAAAAAGTAATGAAGACGATTTATCTGGGACTGCGGGGCGACATCATTCACCCGGGCATTATCAACATAATCAAAGAGGCGGCGAAACATGGCGATGTACTGATAGGCCTGTTGACCGATTCCGCAATCGCTTCGCATAAACGGCTGCCGTATCTTACATGGGGGCAGCGGCTTGAAGTGGTAGAAAACATCAAGGGGGTTTCCAGAGTAGTCCCGCAGGAAGAGTGGAGCTATATTCCCAATCTGAAAAAGTACCGGCCCGATGCGATTATCCACGGCGACGACTGGAACACCGGCCCGTTGAGCAAGGAGCGCGAAGATGTAATCGCTCTGATGCATGAGATGGGCGGAGAGGTGATCGAGGTTCCCTATACCAAGGGAATCAACTCGTCGGCGTTACACGAGGCGATGCGTTCTTTGGGTACAACGCCTGACATACGGCTAAAAAGTCTGCGCCGCCTTATCGAAATAAAAAAACCGGTGCGGATCATGGAGGCCCATTCGGGGCTTTCGGGTTTGATAATCGAAAATCTTGAAGTAGAAAAAAAAGACGGTTTGCACGGTTTTGACGGGATATGGTCTTCAAGCCTTACCGATTCTACCAGCAAGGGAAAGCCGGACATTGAAGCGGTTGATCTGACCACCCGGCTGCAGGACCTTACCAATATTCTGGAATGTACCACCAAGCCGATTATTTTTGACGGCGACACCGGCGGCAAACCGGAACATTTTGTCTTTACCGTCCGCACGCTTGAGCGGAACGGAATATCGGCGGTGATCATTGAAGACAAGGTTGGCCTGAAAAAAAATTCTCTCTTCGGATCCGAAGTAACCCAGGAACTTGCGCCCATTCCGGATTTTTGCGAAAAACTCAGCGCGGGCAAGCGCGCACAGGTTACCAGGGAATTCATGATCATCGCTCGGCTGGAAAGCCTGATCGCCGACATGCCGGTTTCCGATGCGCTGGAACGCGCCCGCGCCTATGTGGCAGCCGGGGCAGACGGCATTATGATTCACAGCAAGGAAAAGTCCGGCAGCGACATCCAGGACTTCTGTGCAAAATTCCGCGCCGAATACCGGGGTGTTCCGCTGGTTTTGGTTCCTACCACCTACAACCACTTCACCGAAAAGGAGCTTGCCGGCTGGGGCGCGACAATCGTCATTTATGCAAACCACATGCTGCGGGCATCGTACCCGGCGATGCTGAACGCTGCCAAAATAATACTTGAAAGGGAACGTTCCCTTGAAGCGGACAATCTGTGTATGCCCATAAAAGAAATCCTGGAATTAATTCCGGGGGGGAAATAGACTTGTTAGAGAACTCGGTCAGTTCTCGAATAAGTCAAATAAATTTAAGGAGTGAGAAGATGAAAAAGATTTTTTGGTTCACAGCGGCGCTGTTCCTGGCGGGAATGGCAATCTCATGCAAGAAGGCGGATAACACAAGCGTTATCATTTACACCAGCACCGAAGATTTCCGCACCGAACACATGCAGGAACTGCTTAGGGAACAGTTTCCCAACTACGACATTACCCTGCAGGTGCTTTCCACCGGAAACCACGCGGCAAAACTCAAGGCGGAGGGAACACAAACCGAGGCAGACATCATTCTGAATCTGGAAACCGGTTATCTGGAAGGCTTGCAGGACATTATGGCGGATCTTTCCGGCTACAATCTGTCAGAATTTCTCCCGGAGATGATTCCCGCATCCAAACGATTCCTGCCCTGGGACAAATCTTCCGGGGCCATTGTGATCAATCGTTCCAAACTGGAAAACTCAGGCCTTCCTGTTCCCAATTCCTATCAGGAACTGCTAAGTCCCGTATACAAGGGGCTTATCTCCATGCCGAATCCAAAAACTTCCGGTACGGGCTATATGTTTCTGGTCAGCCTGATCAATGCATGGGGCGAAGATGCAGCCTTCGAATATTTTGATCGCCTTGCGGAAAATATTCTGCAGTTCACCACTTCCGGATCCGGTCCGGTTAACGCGCTGATTCAGGGCGAAGTGGCTATCGGCCTGGGCATGACTCTGACCGCCGTTAACGCCATCAACACCCGCGGCGTCCCGCTGGAACTGCTGTACTTTGCCGAGGGAGCGCCCAGCATTACCACCAGTTTTGGAATCATCAAAGGAAAGGAAACCAGGCCCATTGTAAGAGAAGTTTTTGAATTTGCCATGACAAAGCTGGTTAAGGACGACAAGGAACTGTACTGTCCGGAACCGGTCATGGTAAACCAGATCAATACCATCCCCAACTACCCCAGGAATATCTCCTATGCAAACATGGACGGCGTGTACGATCTGTCCCTGAAAGAAAGGCTTCTGGAAAAGTGGAAGTATTGACAATTCGAGAACCCGGTTGGTTCTCGAATTGTCATGCAAAATACTATGTATTTTGCCGTTTATGTGGAAGTTTTCCGGAAACTGAAGCTTCCGGAAAACTCTGCAACCGCAGGAGGGTGTTTGTGACAACCAAGCTGGAAATTCAGAATCTCACCCATGTTTTTAACCGGCAGGAGGTGCTTCACGGATTGAACTTTGCCGTGAACGATGGGGAATTTCTTTCGATTCTGGGGCCTTCCGGCTGCGGCAAAACCACAATTCTGCGGATACTGATCGGTCTGTTGCCGCCGACATCGGGGAAGATTATCAAAGACGGCAGCGATATCACCGCCCTTCCCGCGTCAAAGCGCAACATGGGAATCGTTTTTCAGAACTACGCACTGTTTCAGAACATGAGTGTGCTTGGCAACGTTGAGTATGCGCTGAAATTCAACAGGGAACTGAAAAGCCGTTCGCGGGACATCGCCGAAAATATTATTGAACAGGTGGGTTTAAGCGAACACATCCACAAAAAGCCCTGGAAACTTTCCGGCGGCCAGCAGCAGCGGGTTGCCATCGCCCGGACACTGGCCTTAAATCCAGAGATCATTCTCTTTGACGAGCCTATGTCCGCGCTGGACGCAGCAACCCGGCTCTTGCTGCGCGATGAGATCAAGCGCATACAGAAGCAGTTTCGCAGCACCATGATCTACATCACCCACGACCAGGAGGAGGCTTTTGCCCTTTCCGATCGCATTATGGTGATGGATCATGGAATGATTCAACAACTGGATACGCCGGAGTCAATAATCGCACATCCCGCAAACACGTATGTTAGGGAATTTGTGATTGACAACCTCCGCCTTAAAATCGATTCGCTGGCTAAATACATACAGCCAGAGGTGCCGCCGCCGGAGATGGCGCTATGAGCGCGGCGGTCCGCGTTATTTCCCGGATACCTCTTCGCCGCCCTAATCTGGTTAAGCTGCTCCTGGGTATTTTTCTTTTTGTTACCGTGATCTGTCCGCTGGGGACAATGCTGGCGAATATGGCTGGTTCGGACATCTCCGGCGTTTTGCGTCTGCCCCGGTTCAAAGAGGCCCTGTTTAATTCAATATACACCGCCGCCGCTGCCACAGTCATTTCCATCGTCCTCGCGTGGAGCTTTGCCCTTTCTGTGATCCGCACCAATCTGCGTTTCAGGGAGATGCTTACAGTTTTTGTTACCTTGCCCATGCTTATCCCGTCCATTTCCCACGGCATGGGACTGGTGCTGCTCCTGGGTGCGAATGGAATAATAACCCGGACATTTGGCCTTTCAGGTACAATTTACGGATTCCACGGTATTGTGCTGGGATCGGTTTTTTATGCTTTTCCTGTGGCGTTTCTTATGCTGGCGGACATCTTTAAATACGAGGACGGATCCCCTTATGAGGCCGCCGAAGTGCTGGGGATTCCCCGGAAGAATCAGTTTTTTTCAATCACCTTTCCCTACCTGCGAAAGCCCTTGATTTCGGTGGTTTTTGCAGTGTTCACCCTGATCTTTACCGATTACGGCGTTCCTTTGATGGTCGGCGGCAGATTCATAACCCTGCCTGTATTGATGTACCAGGAAGTAATCGGCCTCTTGAATTTCAGCCGGGGCAGTGTGATCGGTTCGTTCCTCCTTATTCCGGCAGTTGCCGCATTTTTATTTGATTTACTCAACCGTGACCGGGGAAATCAGAATTTTGTTATTCAGGAAAGGGCCAAAAAGGAAAATAGACTGAGAGATATCGTTACCGCCTGTTATGTGCTGCTGGTCTGCATTATCATTGTCCTGCCGGTGACGGTTTTTGTTCCTCTCACTTTTATTAATAGTTATCCTGTGGACATGGCGCTGTCGTTTCGCAATATCGCCAGAACCATGAATATGGGAGCGGGGCGGTACCTTGCCAATTCGTTCTCTATCGCTGCCTTTGTTTCTGTTATGGGAACAACCCTGGCGTGGATCACCGCTTATTTTACCGCCCGTACCCCAGGCAAGCCTTCGCGGATACTGCACCTTATTTCTATTACATCACTGGCAATTCCTGGACTGGTACTGGGGCTTTCCTATGTACTGTTTTTTAAGGGTTCGTTTATTTACGGGAGCCTTGCCATGCTGATCCTCGTCAATACGATTCACTTTATGGCATCTCCCTACCTTATGGCGTATAACTCTTTGGGAAAAATCAACAGCAACCTTGAGGACGTTGGCCGCACGCTGGGCGTCGGCCGCTTCCGCATCATCCGGGACGTATTGATCCCCCAGACCAGGCTGACCATTCTGGAAATGCTCTCTTACTTTTTTGTCAACTCAATGATGACTATTTCCGCAGTATCCTTTTTAAGCACGGTGCGGAACCGGCCCATTTCCCTGATGATCACCCAGTTCGAAGCGCAGCTTTTTCTGGAAGGATCGGCATTTGTTTCTCTTCTTATTCTGGGCTGCAATTTAGCGGTGAAATACGCGGTGTATATTATCACAAAAACAGCTAAACGAAAAGGTGAACAATAATGAAATTAACACGGCCTCAGTTTGATATTCTTGTTTTTTTGGAACGGGAAAGGGAAGAAAAAAATCTGACACAGCGGAGCATCGCCCGTTTAACCGGACTTTCGGTGGGGACAGTAAATAAAACAATTGCCAATTTGATCGAAAACGGCATGGTAAAAAACAATGCTTTGAGCGCCTCAGGGCTTAAGGCCCTGGAACCGTACCGTGTCAGACGGGCGGTTTTTATCGCCGCTGGTTTTGGATCCCGGCTGGTTCCCATTACTCTAAACACGCCTAAGTCGCTGGTCCGTGTTAAGGGAGTTCGCATTATCGATACGCTGCTTGATGCAGTATGCGCCGCCGGCATTGATGAGATTATTATTGTCCGCGGCTATCTGGGCGAACAGTTTGATCAGTTGAAATACAAATACCCGAAGATTCAGTTTTTGGAAAACCCCTTGTTCAACGAATCAAATAATATTTCTTCGATGATGTGCGCCCGTTTTTTGCTGCAGAACGCATACGTACTGGAATCGGACCTGCTGCTCAACAAAAGCTGCCTGATAAGCAAATACCAGTACGCAAGCAACTATCTGGGTGTTCCGGTTGAACGCACCGACGACTGGTGTTTTGAAACCAGGAGCGGCATCATCACGCGGGTAAGAGTCGGCGGGCGGAACTGCCATCATATGTTCGGCATTTCCTACTGGAACCAGGCCGATGGAGCAAAGCTGGCAGATCATATCAAGCAGGTGTACGAAATGCCCGGCGGTAAGGAACGCTACTGGGATCAGGTTCCGCTGGAATACTTTATCAGGGATTATTCTGTTGAGGTACGGGAATGCTCCTATGAAGATATCATTGAGGTTGACACATTCAATGAATTGAAAACATTGGATGATACTTACCGGACATAAAACTTTACTGCAGAGGACGGCAGATCAAAGGTTTGGGATTATTCATCCTCGCTGCCAATCAGTTTAAAAAACTCAGGATAGGTAATATCCGCCGCTTCCGATCCGCTGATCACAGTCTTTGTGCCGAAGGGCAGTCCCAGGACGGCGCAGGCCAGAGCCATTACGATACGATGATCTCCATGTCCATCCAAGGTATCTCCGTATCCGATACCGGTATCGCCGAAACTGGCGGTGCAGTCACCGGCGCCGTGCAATACCAGCCCGTCAGGGGTTTCTTTGCAGCGGAAATTCATGAAACCGGAAAACAGTTTTTGTAGTTCTTCGGCCATCACGGCAATTCGGTCTGTTTCTTTTATCCGGGCATGGGCGGCGTTGGTCAGAACCGTTTCTCCTTCGGCAAAAGCACCAAGGACAGCCATAATGGGAAGCAAATCCGGAGAGGCGTTTAAGTCGAAGATACCGCCTCGCAGCGGGCCGGGCCGGGATACCGTAACCTGCCAATCTTTGCCTTCTGGTTCCCATTGCACATCGCAGCCCATTTGTGAAAGGTATTCAAAAAAAATCTTGTCCCCCTGGGTATCGCCCGGATCAAGTCCCCGCAGGGTAGCTTTTCCCCCGGAAATTACTGCGGCCGCGGCGGGAAAGGCGGCGGATGAAAAATCTCCCGGTACGGGGCCGCTCAAAGGAGTGTAGATAAAGCCGCCCCGGATACAAAACCGGGAAAAATCCCGGGCGGAATCTGTTAAAGCATCATTGTAGAATCTCTGGGTTTTTAGGTACGACAAGGTCATTTCCACATAGGGTTTTTCGTTAAGCAGGGGAACTTCTATTTCGGTAATTGTTCCCTGGGGAGCCAGGGGAGCGGCAATGAGCAGCGCCGACAGGTATTGGCTGGTTGGACAGGAAATACACACCCTGCCTCCCTTCCATGGGCCGCAAATCGTGATGGGGATGCAGCCGTTTTTGGAAGTAACCGTGACTCCCAAGTTTTGCAGGGCCTCTAACAGAGGGCCGGCACTGCGTTCGGCGATTTGGCTGTCTCCCGTAAAATGAACAGGGATCGAACCCAAGGCGGCGGCGGCGATGGCAAGAAACAGGGTTGTACCGGAGTTGCCCGCATCAATGAACCGTTCCGGTGCGGCGTTCTTATCTGCGCCGGGTTTATACCCCCGGACAGCCAGGCTTGTAAGGCGCCCCATTTCCTCTTTTTCAGTAATTTCCGCTCCCAGCACGCGGCAGGCCGCCATGCAGGACCGGGTATCCAGGGAATCCAGGGGCTGCTCAATATGCGAAATCCCTTTGGTCAGGGCGGCCAGCAAAAGCCGCCTGATTGTATGAGATTTAGAGGGGGGGATCTTTACCGTGCCGTTAAAGACATGGGCCTTGATTACGGCGTTGTTTCGGCGATTCTGTTCCATTCCTGCTGTATGGTTTGTGCACATTGTTCAGGAGTTTTGTTTCCCCGGAACATCAATTCTATTTCCCTGTGGACAATACTGTAAAAACTGTTTATATCAGGGGAGTACAGTTCCCAGACCATGTCACCGGCTTCGTACATATCAAAAGCCTTTGCATAATAGGGATCTTTTCTGGAAAGTTCCCGGCTGCGGACGCCGTCTCCGGGAACCGCATATATAACGGCGGCGATGTCCCCCGCCTTTTCTTTTAGGAAATCCAGGAAGATCTTCGCTTCTTCCTGTTGAATGCTCTGGCTGTTAATTCCCGCATACCATACGGTCAGGGGAAAGACCGGTTCTTTGATGTATGATTCTGGGTCGGGAATAGTGGTAATGCCAAAGTTCACCTTTACCTGTTTTAGTTTTTGAATGTCCGCGGTGGATCCTATGATCATTCCCACCTTTCCTTGGCCAAACGCGTTAAGCAGTTCCGTTTCGCTTAACTCGAAAGGATTAGGGTACAAATTTTGCTTAAGCTGATTCAGAAAGCTTAGTGTCTCGATTACTTCTTTGCTGGAAAAGCTGAAAGGTTTTTCGGATTCCGGGTTTCCCGCGGCGGCCCAGATCCACGAAAGAATCTGATTGTCCATATTATGAGGTTTTTCAAGGGCAAGTCCTGCGCCATAGTGGCCGGTTTCCTTAAGCCGCTGTACATAGGAAAGAAATTCGGTCCGGTTTTTTGGGGGCCGGTCGAAACCCGCATCCTGGAGCAGATCAATATTGTAAAAAAGCGGATTGATGAACGCAATAACCGGCATCGCATTGCCGGAATTTTTTTCATTGTTTTCCAGTTTGGCAAGGTATGAACGGCGTTCCAGTTCACGGACCGCATGGGGATCGATGCTGAATATGTCCAGGGTACGCTGTCTTTTTGCGTTTCTGCCGTTTTCCCCGGCATGTTCTTCCAGGTTTTTTTGAATCGCTTCCCAGTTCATTTTTTCCAGCTTGACCGTAATGCCGGGATTTTTGGCCACAAATTCAGCGGCCAGATTTGACAGGGTCTGTTCTTCCAGTGTATCTTCCCACCAGGTGGCAAAAATCAGGTTGGCCCTTATATCTCTATTGAGTATCCTAAATAGGAACACTCCGGCGATTATGGCCAGAGCCCAGATCAGCAGCGCCTTGTCAAAAGAAATTTTGCGGGCCGCTTTCCATAAAGCGGTGCCCAGATTTCTTAAACTGCCGGGGAGATCTTTAAAAAAATAGAGCACGTCTTTTTTCACTTCAACCTCGACTTGCACCGTCCTTTTAGGATATAGTAGTGCTATGTTCGGTTTTTTAAAAAGGCTCTTCGGCCCCAAGCCATCCGTGGATCGGGAAACCGATCCAGATGCAATTGTAACAGAACAATGGCAGGCTGATTTTTTCCGGGAAGATGAACCGGACAAACCACCCCATGTTCGTTTTTCTATTACAGCAGAAAATTTGTATCGTGCCTATCTGGACAAGGGTGCCCTGTGCCTGGGGTTAAAAAAAATAGGCTGCATTGCCTGGACCGAGAATATGTTCTACCGTTATCAGGATCTAGACGTAAGGGGGCATTTTGTCCTTAATCCCATGGGGGGCTATGCGGCGGCGGGTTTTATCTTTCGCATGGTGGACGATCTTACCTATTATATGGCCCTGGTTTCCAGCCGGGGATATTTCCGGGTGGATCTGGTGCGGAACAGCGTACCCCTGACACTGGCGGGCTGGACCGAAGCGCCGGGTATGGGGATGGGTTCCGGCGCTCCCATGGAATTTGATCTGGAACTGGTCACCCGGGGATCCAAATTTTTGATCCTGATCAATGGGCTTTGGGCAGGATCCTGGGACGATTCGTCCATTCCCGAAGGAAGAATCGCCTTTGTCGCGGCCAGCTATGAAGATAACCCTCCCGCCATGGCGGATCCTGCCGGAGAGTTTTTTGCATTGGCAAAATTGGTTGAATTCAATCTGGATTCCCGGATTGAAGAAACAGGAAAACGTTACAATAACCTGGAAAAAACCGCTTCCCCGGCAAGCCGGGTCCGGCTGGCGGAAACCCTTACCGCCCTGGGGCAGGCAAATCCTGCGCTGATCCAGCTCCGTAAAGCCTGGGAAACCCGGAAATCCATGGAGGAGGAACTGGCCGGAGCGGAAGACAAGGTAGTTTTGGCGGCGATACAAACTGAAGACCCGGGTAAAACCGTAAGTGAACTGCTTTTGGGGGCCAGGTTGGCCATGGCCCTGGAATTGTGGGACGAAGCGGAACAATATATTGAAGAAGCCTTCAGCATCGAAGAATCCGGGCAGGAACCTTATAATATGAAGGCCGCTCTGCTTTATTCCCGTTCCCATTATGCCGGTTTGATTCGATGGGCCGAGACTGGTTCCATGGCGGAAGCAGTAAAGTCCGGTGCCAAAAAATCCTCCAAAAAACGTTCCTCTGGTAAAAGCAACTCAGAGGAAGCGGACCTCGACTATGAAAAACTGGACAACTTCTTCGCCGATCCTTCGGCTTTTTACAATCTCCTGGGCCATGCATATTTTAATACCGGCAATTATCAAAAAGCCGCCGAAGTGTATGATCGTTCCTTCATCCTGGATGAAAAAAACGCCATCGCCGCAAAAAACGCCGCCGCCGCCTATGAACTCTTGAGGCAGAAGGACACCGCAAAAACGCAGCGCGGAACTTCTCCGGATCAAGGGGATCAAAAAGATCTGGCCCTGGACCGTTACCTAAAAGCGGGCCGTGCCTTTTTGGCGGATAATCACTATGAAGAACTGGGCCTCCTCGTGCCTAAATACCGCCTTTTGGGAGAGGCCAACTGGGAGGCCAGAGCGCTGATTGGCAAGTGGGCTTTCGGCATTGAAGACTGGAAAACCGCCCGGGAAGAACTGGATACGGCGGAGCAGTACCGTAAATTCGGTTTTACTAAGAGATCTGGTTTTACTAAGAAACCGGATACTCCTAAAAATACCAAAAAAGATCCTCCCGATCCTGCCTTGTACTTTTTGCAGGCTCTGCTCCTGGTCCGGGAAGGCCGGCGGCAGGAAGCGCTGCCCCTCTTTGAAAGGGCCGTCAAAATTGCTCCGGATTATCTTCTGTTTCGTTTCCGGCTGGCGGAAAACCGTTTTCTGCTTGACAACAAAAGCGATGATCCGCAGTTTACCGCCGATCTGGAAGCGGCCCTGGGAATTAAAAAAGACGAAGAATATGAAACCTACGGCTGGGTACATAACTTTGCCGCCCATGTGGCCCTGAGCAAGGGCGATGTGGATGCGGCCCGTTCGTATCTGGACAATGCTGCGGCAGTACTGGGCGAAGTTCCCGCCGTCCGGGTAAACCGGGCGGTTTCCCTCTACCTTCAGGGCCAGGAAACGGAGGCCCTTGCCATACTTGAATCAAAACCGGAAGAAGACCCGGAAGGACTTATGGCAAACTGCGCGGGGAATCTCCTGGTCCGTTCCCGCCGTTTTGAAGAAGCCGATACATGGTACCGTCGGGCTTTGGCGATTGCTCCCGCGAACGCGCTGTACCGGTATAACAGCGGCGCCTGCTTAATCGAAATGGAACGTTACGGCGAAGCCGACGATGTACTCACTTCCGATACCGGAAATTTTTCGTCCGAAACAAATCCGGATATGCTGGAGCTTATTGCTTTTTTGGCTGCAAAAAAGGGTGAATATAAACGGGCCGAAGCCGCTTCCATGGCGGCGCTGAAAATTAATCCCCATCATGTGCCTTCTTTGCTCCAACTGGGCTGGATTCGGACCTTTGGAGGCCGCTGGGACGAAGTAGCGGAGATTATAGATCATTTGAATGAATTGGAATTAAACAAAGAAACCGCCAGGGGCAGAGACGATTTAAAAACCCGGATGCGGGATGCCCATTATAAGACTGTTTCCTGCGCCGGCTGCAGGAGGGAATGGCAGATGGAACGGAATCCCAAACCAGCGGCAAGCCTTAGGCTCTATGCCATGCCCCCGGATGATCTGCCTGCCGGAACCTGCCCCGGCTGCGCTAATACCTACTGCGTGGGCTGCCGTAAAGATGCCCTGGATGAATCGGGCCGTTTTGTCTGCCCCGATTGCGGCAAGCCCCTCAAGTTTACCGACGAAGGCCTTAGAACGCTCCTTAACGACTGGGCCGAGAAAAATGTAAAGGAAAAACGGGGAAAGAAGGAAAAAGTTAAGCCGGTAGAAGCTGCCGGGGAATAAATAACAAATACCGGAACTTAATGAAACGGCATTTGGATCATTTAACTGATTTTACCGCCTTTGCTGCCTTTATCATCTGGACAAACCCCCGCTTCGGCGCGGACGGCAAAGGGTCTTCCATCGTTCGGCGGAGGATAATCGTAATCAAAGTAGTTTATCAATACTTCTATACGTACTGATGATTTGGGAGGCAGATCACCCCGGTTAATAAAGGTTCGTACTATTGAATAGCCGGCAGTATCAACGTCAATCGAAAATGTGGACAGCGGGTTTTCCCGGGGCCGAAGGAACGGGTTATCCTCTAAATAATCAAATTCATTGGTATTAAAATCTCCAGGTATTTCATCTTTATCAAAAAGAGGATCTATCAGCCTTGCTGCATACCCTGCTTCATAATACATACCGGCATAACCGCTGGGTTTCCTGCTGTGTAGCTGCAGGATATTATAATAAATGCTGCCGACAACAGTAAAAGCGGTTTTACAAAAAGGTTATTTTTCATATCATCCCCCAGTTTTATAGTATACCATAATCATGGTATACTATAAAACCATGAACAACCTCCAACCTGTTTTTGAAAGCCTAAAAAAAGCGCAGGTTCTCCTGGCTTTACAGGACCGCTCCCGGAAAGATGCTGCCCTGACGGCGGCGGCGGCGGCCATAGACCGGGACCGCCAAACAATTCTGGCCGCCAATGCTGCGGATGTGGAACGGGCCCGGATTGCGGGAATGAAGGAACCCCTGATTGACAGACTGCTTCTTAACGATAAACGTATGGACGATATAATCTCCGGTATCGAAACGGTGGTACGCCAGGAAGATCCGGCGGGACGCATCAAAGCGGGGTGGAAAATCCCTAATGGTCTTTTAATAGAGCAAGTCACCGTACCACTGGGTGTGGCGGCGATCATCTATGAATCCCGGCCCAATGTTACCGCCGATGTATTCAGCCTGGCCTACAAGGCGGGCTGTTCAGTACTGCTTCGAGGGTCTTCTGCGGCACTGGAATCGAACCGGGCACTGGTTAAAGCAATTACAACAGGACTTAAGACAGGGGGAGGAATCGACGGGGCGGTGGCTCTGGCCGATTCGGGGCACCGTGATGAAGTGGACGAAATCCTTAATGCCCGGGGTTATATTGATGTGGTTCTTCCCCGAGGCGGTCATGATCTGATCCGCCGGGTGGTGAAAAACGCCCGTATTCCGGTGATTGAAACCGGAGAAGGAAACTGCCACATCTATGTGGAAGAAAGCGCCGATATGAACAGTGCTGTGGATATCATAGAAAACGCCAAACTGCAAAAGCCCGGTGCCTGTAATGCGGTGGAAACGGTACTGGTTCACCGCAATGCTTTGGCAGTGCTTATGCCGGCCTTGGCCGCCCGGCTTGCGGGTAAGGCGGAACTTCGCTGCGATGCTTCGGTGATGATTGCCATTACCGGCGCCGCCAAACGTCTTAGGATCGGAGAAGTTATTCCCTCTTACCCCAATCTTGTTGTCAGGGAAGCGATAGAAGAAGACTGGTCTGCGGAATTTCTTGATTATATACTGGCCATAAAAACAGTGGATTCCCTTGACGAGGCAGTTGAGCATATCAACCGTTACGGTACCCGCCATTCGGAGGCCATCCTGACCGGCAGCCTCGCCGCGGCGGAGGAGTTCTGCCGCAGGGTGGACGCTGCCTGTGTGTATGTTAATGCTTCAACCCGCTTTACCGACGGGGCTCAATTCGGTTTTGGAGCAGAACTTGGGATCAGTACACAAAAATTCCACGTCCGGGGACCTATGGGTCTGGAAGCGTTGACTACCATTAAGTACCGTGTCAGCGGTCATGGACAAATCAGAGAATAGAACACTCAAAAGCTTTATAAAGAACTAATTAACAGCATCCCTGCCAGGCAATGCCATTGTCTTTGCTGGTGAAGTAATTTATAATGAAAAAATCAACCTAATCATTGCCGAAGATGCCGAAAAAAGGAGCTAAATAATGAAATTAAAATTCAGGCTGAGTCTTATAGTAATCGCCATCATGGCGGTAGTGATTACGGGGATTTCCGTCATGTTGCTGCGGCAGGCTTCGAAAACTGCCATATCCCTAAGTACAAGGGGCCTTAAAGATTTGGCCGGACAGCGAGCCGAGTACTGGAAGGGTCGGGAAGACGGACGAATGCAGGTACTCAGTACTCTGTCGGGCATAATGCAGGATTATGAGAGCATCCCTGCAGCGGAACGGCGGGACCGCTTTGACTCAATGCTCCGGGCTACCCTGATTGACCAGCCCCTTATTATTACTATTTATACGGTGTGGCTGCCAAACGCCATTGACGGCATGGATGCCCAGTTTATCGGCAGAACCGGATCAAGCCCGGTCGGGCAGTATGCCATGGCCTACACCAGGGAAAACGGCCGGATAGAAAGCCGGTTTACCACGGATTTAGAGGGTTCCATGGCTTATTTAATGGGCCCCAACGCGACAAATGACCGGGTAGAAGATCCCATCCCCAGGACGATAGGAGGAAAGGACACATTCGTGTTCAGATTGATGACTCCCATTATAAATCCCCGTACCAGCCAGGTAGTGGGGGGCGTTGGGTGCTTTTTAGATATTATACAGATGCAGGAAAAGGTAAAGCAAACCATTGATAATAATGAAGAAATTTCTGCCATGTCGATTTATTCCAATAACGGTTTTATTCTGGGAAGTTACGTTCCTGAACGGGTCGGAAAAATGCTGCGTGATGTTGATAACATATACGGTGACTACTGGGATGCCGCTAATAATGCGGTGCTTACAGGACAGCCATTTAGCTGTACTTCCTATTCTTCGGTACTGGAATCAAATGTGGAAATTGAAATGGTTCCTTTTAAGATAGCCGATTCGGACAATAGCTGGACGGTAATGCTTGGAACCAAGGAATCCTATATTTTGGCTGAGGTAAAAAGAATGGAAGAGTTTACCGTTATGCTGGCGCTGGCAGCCATTGCGGTGATGACGGTAATCATTTTCTTTGTCGTAAGCGGAATTACCAGGCCAATCGTTAATGTCGCACTTACTCTTAAAGATATTTCCGAGGGAGAAGGGGATCTGACCCGGTCCATTACGGTTGCTTCCAGGGACGAAGTCGGCGATCTTGCCCTTTACTTTAACAAGACTCTGGAAAAAATAAAGAATTTGGTCTTAACCATCAAAAAACAGGCTGCGGCTCTCTTCGACATCGGCAACGATCTAGCCAGCAATATGACCGAAACCGCCGCTGCGATAAACGAGATCACCGCCAATATTCAGAGCATAAAGGGCCGGGTTATAAATCAAAGCGCTTCGGTAACCGAAACAAACGCAACCATGGAGCAGATCTCAGGTAATATCAACAAACTTAATGGGCAGGTAGAAAGCCAGGCTGCCAGCGTTGCGGAATCCTCCTCGGCCATAGAGGAAATGCTGGCCAATATCCAGTCGGTAACCCAGACCCTCGTAAAAAACTCCGCCAACGTAAAGGAATTGATGGAGTCTTCCGAGGTAGGACGCACAGGCCTGCAGGATGTGGCGGAGGACATTCAGGAAATCGCCCGGGAATCCGAGGGGCTTCTGGAAATCAACTCCGTCATGGAAAATATTGCCAGCCAGACCAACCTGCTTTCGATGAACGCCGCCATTGAAGCGGCCCACGCCGGAGAAGCGGGTAAGGGTTTTGCTGTTGTAGCAGACGAAATCCGCAAGCTGGCGGAAAACTCCTCGGAGCAGTCAAAGACGATCAGTACGGTCCTTAAAAAGATAAAGGAATCCATCGACACGATCATGACGGCCACGGACAATGTACTCAAAAAATTTGAGGCCATTGACAGCGGAGTTAAAACCGTGGCGGATCAGGAGGAGAATATCCGCAACGCCATGGAAGAACAGAGTGAGGGCAGCAAACAGATACTGGAAGCCATAGGCCAGGTTAATGACAGCACCCATCAGGTAAAAAACGGATCCGAAGAAATGATGCAGGGTTCCAAGGAAATTATTACTGAGGGCGGAAATCTGGAAAGGTTAACCCAGGAGATAACCGGCGGCATGAATGAGATGGCCGTCGGATCGGAGCAGATTAATGTGGCGGTGCACCAGGTAAATGAGTTAAGCGTTAAAAACCGTGAGAATATCGATCTTCTGGTAAAAGAAGTCTCGCGTTTTAAGGTTGAATAACGGAAACCGCAATTTGCCGCAGTGTCTTTTACATAAATATCCCGTGAGCCTTTTCCAAAACCAATGGAGTTTTGGAAAAGGCTTAATTAAAAGAATTTTGCTCGAACAAACGGCAGAATTTATTTTTCGATTAGTGCCGCCAGTTTTGCTTCTTCTCCCGGGGACAGTTCCCCCGGCAGTATGGCCGGCTCTGCCGTTGACGGCGGCAGAAAAAAACCGCCTTCAAGAAAATGCTGAAACAGTTCATTGTAATTTTCGGCTGTACCAGCATAGTACAGATAAATCCCCTGCCGTTTCCAGACCGGGCTTTTTTTAACCGCCCTGTCGATTTTTAGAAAGTGCGGATTTCCCCGATCTGGACCGGCAATTAGATCGTAGATGCATCTTGCCGCCGCCGCCAGTGCAGCCGGGGAAAGGACCTGAGAAGAGGGAAGGCCCGGCAGGCGGCCCGCCGGATCAAGGGCCAGCACTGCCGGAGCACCGGGAAAGGAGCAGGGCAGGACCGGAACTAAAACCGGCGCAGACTGCAAAGTAAGCTGTGTTTCCTTGTCTAAAAAGGGCCGCCACTGTAACGGCTCTAACTGCGCCTGGCTTACCGTCTTGTTAAGATAATCTTCGTTTTCATAAACACGGAAAGTACGGTTGGGCAGTAAAACAGCAAGTGCTTTGAAAAACCGTTCTTCGGCAAAGTGAGGAAAAGGGGCAAGGAGACCCCGTTCCCCGCTGTTTTTGAAAGCCCGGAGCAGTCCCGGGGGATTGTGACCCAGGATTGCCCGGCCTCCGTATTGCCAAAGATCAATCAGGCGAAAGCTGCGTTCCTTTGCCTTTTCTGTATAAAGCCGCCATCCCCTGGCCCGGAATACCTGGGGAACAAGGCGAAAAAGATCCTGGTTAATCATCATCCTTCATTTTGGTAAAGTTTCCGCTTTGGTACAAGCTTAAAAAACGGGTTGTCTGTCCGTTATCATAGCGGACTTTTACCGCTGGACCGTCTTCGGTTTCGGTAATATCCATGACCGCGCCGTAGCCTTGGTCATCGTGGAACAAACGATCTCCCTGTTTCCAGCGGCCGTCGGAAGAAATTTTGGCGGCATTTACGGAGGGTCTCCTGCCGGGCCGCCCATCGGACTTGCTGATCTTGCCGAAACCGGCAGGAGCGCTTCCAATGATCCGCAGGGACGATTTATCCGCTTCATAAAGAAAGCGGGAGGGAAGCATGGGGCTTGTTCTTCCGTACATGCGGCGGAATGCACAGGAACAGAGATACAATTCATTCATTGCCCTGGTGGCTCCCACATAAAAGAGCCGCCGCTCTTCTTCCATATCATCCCCTTCTTTGTCTTCCCTTGGAAAAACTCCCTGCTCCAGGCCGGAAAGAATCACTTTCCTGAATTCCAGGCCCTTGGTGTTATGCAGGGTAATAAGGGTTACTGAATCGGCATCCATTTCTTTGTTTTCTTCGATGGAGCGATCCAATTCAATGTGTTCCAGGAATTCCGCCAGCCCTTCCATGGAGGATCGATAGAGGCTTGCGGCATTGACCAGTTCCTGAAGATTCCCCAGCCGCTGGTATCCGTTAATTTCATCATGAGAAGAATGATATTCCGCCAGTCCCGAATCAAGGATCAGGGAAGCGGCGCAGACCGAAAGACCTGCACCTGCGCGGATAAGACTTTTCTTTGACTTTACCGATGCGCCGTATTGTGCGGCGGCTTTTGCAGGTTTTGTTGATTTTGCTGAATTCTCCACAGAAAGGATTGAGCCGGCCTTGTCCATAAAAGAAGCAAAGGTTTCTATTCCCGCCGCGGCTTTTGCAGAAAGCGAACAAGTCCGGGCCGCCGCCAAAAGACCTCCTTCCGGCGGAGAAGCGGCAAAGGCAGTTTCGAGGATCGTGTCCAGAGATTTTCCTCCAATACCCCGGGCAGGCTTGTTGATAATGCGGCGAAAGGCTACCTCGTCCAGAGGATTGATCAGCAGGGCCAACAGGGCCAGGGCATCCTTGATCTCCTCCCGCTGGTAAAATTTCAAGGACCCCACTACTTTATAGGGAATGTTCCGCCGAAGCAGTTCTGTTTCAAACCCCAGGGATTGGGCATTGGTCCGGTACAGTATGGCCCAGTCCGCATAGCGGGCAGAACCGGAATCTCTGGCTTGTACCGAACGCTGGATTAATTCGGCGCAGAATGCCGCTTCCTCATCCTGATCGGGAAGGAACGCCAGGGTGGGAAGTTTCCCTTCCCCCCGCTCGGCCCGGAGGGTTTTTCCCAGCCGGCCCCGGTTGTGATCCACCACCGAAGAGGCCAGCGTCAGAATCGGAGCAAAAGAACGGTAATTCCGTTCAAGCCGGATCAGATCCGTACCGGGAAAACGTTCGGGAAACTCCAGGATGTTCCGTACCTCCGCACCCCGGAAACGATAGATGGATTGATCATCATCTCCCACCACGCAAAGGCAGGTACCGGACCCTGTCAGTTCGGCAAGAAGTTTGAACTGGGCAATATTGGAATCCTGGTATTCGTCCACCAAGATCATCCTAAACCGTTCCTGAAGACGGCGGGCTAAATCAGGATTGGAGCGAAGTATCTCCACCGGTTTTTTTATTAAATCGCCGAAATCCGCATTGCCGATTTTTTTCAGCCGCTCTTCGTACCGGGTATAGATCTTTCTGAACTCCGGACGGTAGTCAATCAGATCCAGTTCCGGATCCTCAGGAGAAAGAAAATAGTCCTTGGCCCTGGAAATCCGCGCCGCCGTTTCCCTTAGCGCCGGGCGGGAACTGTCTTCGTCAATGGTCCCCAAAAGGGAAATCGTATCATCGTCATCGTAGATAACAAAGTTTGAGTTGATCCCCGCCAGGGCGGCGTAACGGCGGAGAAACCATGCCCCAAAAGAATGAAAGGTCCGCATCATGGCGTCCCCCGCCCGGCCTTCGATTTGCTGCGCCCGGACCGCCATTTCCCGGGCCGCCTTGTTGGTAAAGGTTACCGCCAGAATAGAACGGGGATCAAAACCCCTCTCCCGGATCAGATAGGCAATTTTTGTGGTAATTACCCTGGTCTTCCCCGATCCCGCTCCGGCCAGGATTAGCAGGCTTTTTCCATTGTGGAGGACCGCTTTCCGCTGTTCGGGATTGAGAATTTCCAGGTAGGCAGGAATATCTGTCATTGCTGCACCAGTACTTCCAGATCAAAACCACGCCGGGCCTGTACTGTTCCCCGGATCAGGGCTCCAGGTTTTAGCGCTGGAATTCCGGCGGCAGGAACAGTCCGTATTACCGCCGCACCGTCCACCTCCGGGGCCTGTAAAAAGAACCGCCCCAGCCAAAGCGAGGAAGCAGAAGATTCATGGGCAGAATTGCCGGGATCCGGTGTGTCCGCAAGTTCTTCTTCAACCAACACATCCAGGTTTCGGCCCACAAACCGGTTCATCTTTTCTTCGGTGATGGACACCTGCTGTTCTTCAATAAGGGCCTTGCGCCGGGCGGCGGTTTTTTTGCTCACCCTTCCCTTAAAAGAATATGCGGCGGTCCCTTCTTCCCTGGACCAGGCAAAAACCCCCAGCCAGTCAAAACGGGCTTGCTGCTGAAATGCAAGGAGTGTTTCAAAATCTTCTTCGGTCTCGCCGGGAAAGCCAACCAGAAAAGTAGAGCGGATCACCGCATCGGGGATCCTGGAGCGGATCCTATCCAGCAAACGAAGGTAGGTTTCTCCGCTGCCGCTCCGTTCCATGAACGAAAGGATCCGGAAAGAAGCATGCTGGAAGGGAATGTCAAAGTAGGGGAGAAAGCGGCGGTCTCTGGCAGTAATATCCAGAATATCCAGGGGAAAATGATCCGGATGGAGGTAGAGGAGCCGGATCCAAAAATCTCCGGTCAGTCCGGCGATGGCTTCTAAAAGAGAGGCCAAAGCGGAAATGCCCTTTGCAGTTCCGCCGGCGGTCAGCGCATAGGAAGCCAGATCTTGGCCGATAAGACATATTTCCTTTACCCCCCGATCCAAAAGCTGCTTGCATTCCTCTACAATATCGGGAATAACACGGCACCGGAGGGGCCCCCGAATCAGGGGGATGGCGCAAAAGGAACAACGGTTGCTGCAGCCTTCGGAAATTTTAACATACGCCGAACCGGGAAAACCAAGGAGAGGCCGTAACCCGCGGTCCGAACTCAGCACAGCGCCGGACTCTGCCGGGGGGCCGAAGGCAGGTGCCGCAGAGGATTGGGTTCCGGATTTCGCCGGTTTTATCAGGTCCTCTTGAAAAATTTCCGCAGCTCTTTCCGGCACCCGATCCAGATCATCACAGCCCGCAAAGCCGTCCGCTTCGGTAAGGTTTTCTTCCAGTTCAGAACGGTAGCGTTGGGTAAGGCACCCGGCCAGGAGGATTTTTTTTTCCGGGTATTGTTTTTTCCAGGCAAGGACGGCGTTGATCGATTCCCTTTTGGCCGCTTCGATAAAGCCGCAGGAATTAACGATGATCAGATCCGCCCCGTCAGGATCATCAGTCCCTGCCCAGCCTGCTTTGTTAAGCCGGGCCGCCATAATTTCGGCGTCCACCTGGTTTTTAGCACAGCCAAAGGGATCAAGAAAGTAAAACATTTGATAAAGCCGTCTAAGAGGCTATTCAAGCCTGTACTGGGTGAGCCGGAACCTGCCGTCGTTGTCCCGGATCCAGCGCAGATCGATTACCACCACTTCGCCGGCGGTCCCCAGGTTCAGCGTTACGTTCCGGCCCGCTCCATTCAGTTCCGTCGTTACCGCCGTGGCGTTGGAGGACCAGAGCCGGATCGTGTTCTGCACCGGTATGGTCAGTTTGTCTCCCCTGGAAAAATACCGCTCCGTTCTTTCCCGCCGGTCTACCTCCCACCGGAACATACAGTAACTCTGAAACTGGATATCCATGGTAAAGGGATAGGTATTGGTGGAAGTAAAGATCACCGTACCAGCCTGGGCCGCCGCCTGATCCGGAGAAAGATCAGGATTCAATGTAATCTCCGGGACGTAATTAACGTTTAAATCAAACCGAATCAGCGCCCCGGCATTGGGCGTTCTTGGATCGTAGTCCGAAAGGGTTACCAGCATATCCGCGATGCCGTCTCCGTTCAGGTCCACTCCGGTATCTCCGGACAGGTTCAGCTTGACGCTGCCCCCGGGGATGATGAGGGTCAAGGGATCTTCTAAACTGCGAAGTTCAATCCTGCATTGTTCATTTCCAAGGTTTACCAGGATCGTATCTCCCTTGTAGAAACGCCGTTCCAAAAAGGATCCTTCCAGCGTGTACTCCATGGGAAGCTGAATCAAATTTCTCTGGGGCGGTTCTGCCGGAATTCTGGCAAAGATTAGATAACTCACGCCGGCAAGGACGAGCAGCGCCGCCGCGGCAATCAGAGCAATCACCGGCCTGGAAAGAGAATGGGGAGATTTTAAAAGCTGTTCCACCGGAACGGGCTGTTCCTGAATTTTTATGGCCCGGTACATGGAAAACAGTTCATCCACATTCAATCCCAAATATTCGCCGTAGTTTCGCAAAAAACCAAGCAGATAGGGTTCACCGGGAAATTTGGAAAAGTGTTCGTTTTCCAGGGCCTCCAGATAGCGGCGGGCTATATTCGTTTCTCTGCCCACAAAATCATAGGTATAACCCTTGGCCTCACGAGTTGTTTTTAGCTTGTCGCCAAGAGATTCCACCTGCTTCTCCTGAACCGCTCTTAGTCGGTGCCCCGTAACAGAAAGTTATTATACATATTGGAGGAAGGAGGAGACTCAAACACAAAAAGCCGTTCAGGGATACCGGTATTAATGCTGACGCCGGAAAAATCAAATCGTACCGTAACATCGGTAATAGTTTTGCCGGTAATGCGCCGGATAAACTTGGTATCCGGGGAGATGTCCAGGATGATTTCGGTAAACCCTTCTCCGGAGTTACGGCGCGCCAGCTTAAGCTTAACCACCATTTCGCTGGAACCGGGCTCGATGGGCACCGGAGCGGGACCCACCACAAATGCCGGTACATAGTTACGCAGCAGCAGGGTAAGCCCCCGGGCGGTGGCTATGTTCGCTCCCCCCTGTGCAGCGACTTGATTCAAAATGGCCCTCTCGCCGGGCAGAAAGATCATCAGGTTTTCCCCATTGTAGAGAACCACCTGTTCTGCGGGGTAAGAAAAATCAATGCGAAGGAAGTTGGGCATCATGGCATAAACCGTGCCGGCCATATTGGTTCCCCCGCTTTGTATATTTATCCGGGCAACATAGGTCCTGATTGAACCATATTGTTCGGAAACCTGTTCCAGATAACGTTTGGCAGTAAGAATTTCTTGCGGTGAAAGAAAAAGGCCGCCAAAAAGGGTCAGTATTGCCAAAAAAAGAGCTTTTTTCATGACTATATCATACTTAAATAGCTTTTTTTATTCAATCCCTCGCTGCGCCGTTCATGCCCTTCTTAGAATATATTCAGCTTTACTGCCGCTCCAAAAACTGCCGCGTTATAACCCGCTCCAGCCATGTTTTTTGCCGTCAATGTGGGCTTTCCTGTCTCTTTAAGAACTCCGTCTCCCTCATAAAACCCGTTTCCCCTGGCGCCGTCTATAATCCGGCCTGTGCAGAACAACGACAATGTCAGAAAATCTGCGGGCTTAAAAGAAAATTGTAAACCAAATTCCAGGAAGAGCCCGCCAAACATGGTATCGGTAATAACTTTTTCAGCCGCTAAATGTTCATCCAAGGATGAACACCAAATTAAGGGGCTTACCTTAATAAATGGTTCAATATCGAATTTGGGATTAAACCGGTAGTAAAGGGATGTTCCCGCCGATAATATATGCCAGGTTTGTTTATAGGTCCCCACAGTAATGCTATTTGGATAATAAAAATTATCACCGTCATCATCAGGATATAAAAATGAACCGCCCTTTGCCTTCCAGTAAAAATGCATAAACCCATAGGAAATGAATGCTTTTACCGAAAAGTTTTCGGATATGGCAAATGCGGTTCCTATGTCGGTATCCAGCAATATGGCGTTTTCTGTTTTTATCGTACTTACAGAATAATGGGTCAAGAAATCAGTAATGCTGGGATGCATCCAGTCTCTGTCTTCTACCGCACCTTGCCCGCTGGGCAGCCCAAATTTAAAGGACGTGCCGGCAAATAAGCTTATTCTGCCTGACGGAAGCGGCAGTTTCCAGTTATAGTTTAGATCAATACCGGCATAAACCACCGGTTCAAACTTCCACAGCAGCTGGCTCAGTTTGTGGCTGGAAATTTCGTTTCTGTAAACAATTTCTTCACCTTCGCCTGCCAAAAAACCCAGGGAGGTACCAATGGACAGGTCATGGCTGCCTATTTTCATTAATTGGGCTGCGGCTTGAAAATTAAAAAAAATACAAAAAAAAACAAACAATAACGGTTTTTTCGAAACTTTAGATCTGGAAAAAATTTGAGTTGTTCTCATGAAAACAATTTTACTTTAAAAGGGTGTCTTTTCCCAGATGGGTCAGGGGGCTCGAAGCAACCATGCCGGAGAGGCTGGAAAGTCCCGCCAGCACCAGGTCATTGTTTTTTTCGCGGATCCCCTGATCGATAACCCTAAAAAATTCCTGCGCCACGGCCCTTCGTTCGGCAAAAACGGCGGCGAAGAGTTTTTCATAAAAATCATATTTTTTTGTGATCTCCGCCAGGGCAATTTGCTTGACCGCCGCCGCCTTTGCCCTGTCCCGTTTGGTTAATTCGGTTTCCTGTTTAAATTCCGCCAGAAGTTCCAGCGCATGTTCCGCATCGGCTAAGGGAATTGAGTCGGGCAGGCGGGAATACAGGTCCGCAGTTTTTTCTATCACCGCCGGTCTCCCGCTACGGGAGCTTCCGCCATGGCAAGGACAAAAACGGCGGTCATTCCCAGATTCCCCAGGCATCCCATATCCCGCCAGGAAAAATAGGATCCGTTGAACAGCCGTCTGGCGCTTCGCCATAATCTGGAGATAAACCCCAGGGGAAAAAGTTCCCGGCACGCTGTTTTATATTGACGACTAAAGACCGCCGCCGATTTGACGATGGCGCCGATTAATTCCTCCGCCCTGGCCTGGATGATCCCGAATTGAAGAATATTTTTTCGCATTATCTTTATCCGCTGTATTTCGGAAGAACGGGTTTTTTCCGCGGGAACCAGGGCAATGCGGGAAAACTCCCCTGAATAATTTTTTGAGTATTCTATTAAAGAAAGGGATTCAGTAATGGCGTTGATTTTTTCCAGGGAGCCCCTTCCCTGGCTGTTAATCTGTTCCTGCTGTTTCCAATTCAAGTATTTAAACAGAATTTGGATTTTCTGAAGCTGGACAAGGGCGCTGCGTCTGGCATCGCATAAGGCTTCCAGGGCTTTTTGTGTCTCGGAGCGCTTTGATTTATGCAGTTCTTCCATATCTAAGGAATCGATCCCCGGTGTTCCGCTCATGGGATTAGTATTGCCGAAACCGGCAAAAAAAGCAATGCGTCTTGTTCGGGGTTGAATATCCGAACCCCCGTTATTAGGATTAATCATGTCATCCCAAGGGAGACGATACTATAACCGGCGGAGCATATCATCCAGCAATGAATAAACCTGGCCTTTACGCTTTGGTCTGGTACAAGGGCCGTCCCGCCCTGGTTACCGGCCCCGCAGATCGGGGCGAAAAAATAACCATCCTGGCGGGGACAGACAGGGAACCGGAGACCATAAAAGTCCGGGAGAAAGATATTGAAGTCCTCCACCCCGGGCCATTTAATGACTTGACTGGCCTGGCTGCCCAAAATGGGCAGGAACAAAACTATGCAAATCTGCGGGAAGCATGGGAACTGATAGAAAACGGCGGCGAGCCGGTAGACATCCAGGAGCTGGCAGAATTAGCCTATGGCGAATTCACCCCTAAAAGTGCCTGGTCCGCCCGGCTCCTTCTGGCGGACGGCCTTTTCTTTACCGGAACCGCATCCGCCATAAGCGCCAGAAGCGCGGCGGAGCTGAGCGCCCTGGAAGAGAAACGGCAGGACAGGGCAAAAGAAAACAGCGAAAGAGAAGCATTTCTGGAGAGGCTGCGGAACGGCGCTTGTAATCCCGCAGAGGATGGCCGTTTTTTACAGGACGTGGAAGCGCTGGCTTACGGAAAAACCGACAAGAGCAGAACAATGAAGGAACTGGGCCGCCATGAAACTCCCCAGGAAGCCCACCGTCTTTTTCTTGAATGCGGTTTCTGGAACAATCGGGTAAATCCCTATCCCCGGCGCTGCGGTCTTTCCCCCGGAGAAAACTTTTTTTTAGAAAAAACACCGGCGCCGCAAATGACGCTGGAACGGCGGGACCTGACTCATTTTCCCGCCTTTGCCATCGACAGTCCCTGGAGCAGCGATCCGGATGACGCCCTTTCTCTGGAAAATGATCGTGGCCGGCATATCCTCTATGTGCATATCGCCGATCCTGCTTCTGTTATAGAAAGCGGTTCTCCCGGCGATCACCATGCCCGCGCCATGGGAGCTACTCTGTACCTTCCCGAAGGAACCTGGCCCATGCTGGGCGAAGAAACCCTGCGCCGTTTTGCCCTGGGGCTCGGCAAAACGCCGAACGAAGCCCTTACCTTTAAGATGATCCTGAACAGCGGCGGAGCCATTGAGGATACGGAGATTTTTCCTTCGATAATAAAGGTAACCCGGCTCAGTTATGAAGAAGCGGACAAATTGATTGAAGAGGCAGGTGAGGCACCCTTGACAGCGGAGGAGATAAAAAACGCCGCCGTGCTTAGGGAATTGCATAGAGCGGCGGCGGTAAACCTGGAACGCCGTCTAAATGCGGGGGCCGTAACCATTACCCTGCCGGAGGTACATATTTCCGCCGACGGCGGCGCTGTCCAGATTCTGCCCATCGTTCCCCATCGTTCCGCTGATATGGTCAGGGAATGTATGCTGCTGGCCGGCGAAGGCGCCGCCGCCTGGGCAGCAAAACGGCGGCTTCCCTTTCCGTACATTGCCCAGGAAACGGGAGATCTTCCAGCGAAGCCTCTTCCCGGTTTGGCAGGCAGTGTCCAGCTTCGCCGTTGTATGCGGCCCCGGTCGGTTTCCGCCAAAACCGGGTATCATTGGGGACTTGGGCTGGACGGTTACAGTCAGGTAACCAGCCCCCTCCGGCGCTATACGGATCTTCTGGCCCATCAGCAGATCCGCGCCTTTCTCTGCAAGGAAAAGGGCATATCCGCACCCCTGAACGAAGAAGAAGTGCTGTTTTGCCTTGCCGAAGGAGACGCCGCCGCCCAGGCCGTTACCCAGGCAGAAAGGGCATCGAGGTCTCACTGGACTGCGGTTTATTTGGATGAACTCATTGCCGGCGGCGGCGAATTGTTATGGGACGCGGTGGTCACAGAAAAACGGACCAACGCCCTGGGGATCATCATTCCCGGTTTGGGACTGGAAACTCAAATCGGCGGATCCGGTTCTCCAAACGATATGATCAAGGTGCGCCTTAAATCGGTGCGAATACCGGAACTGGAAACGAACTTTGTGCAGGAAAAATAGAAGGTTTGCCGGCAAAACCGGACTGGAGGCTGATTGACGCTGGACATTTACACCGACGGAGGCTGTTCGGGAAATCCCGGGCCCGGCGGCTGGGCCTATGTGGTGGTTCAGAAAACTTTTCAAGGTGATTCAATTGTGGCGGAAGAATGGGGCGGTGAACGGGACACCACCAACAACCGTATGGAGCTATTGGCGGTGATTTCCGCCCTTAAGGCAATGAAAGCAAGGACGGATCTTGGCCGGGAAGATGATCCCCGGCAGTTTACCGTTCACACCGATTCCCAGTATGTTCAAAAGGGCATTACCGAATGGATCCGCACCTGGAAACGGAATTCCTGGAAAACCAGTGAAAAAAAGCCCGTAAAAAATCAGGACCTTTGGGTGGAACTGGATGCGCTGTCGGAAGAACTGGCGGCAGCCTGGGAATGGATCAAGGGCCATGCGGGGAATCCCTACAATGAACGCTGCGACAGCATGACCCAAAGGGCAATGGCGGAATTGTAAAACTGCCTTGCCTCTCTCCGCCTTTTCCGGCTATCCTTAAAAATATGAACCCTGTTGCCGACTATCTTGCAAGTGTACAGCCCGGCAAGGCAAATACCGCCTTTCTGGCCTATCTCTGTAATCTTTCCGAGACCGCCAAGGCTGCTCCGGAAATTGCCGCTTCTATTGTAAAGGAACTGGAAAACCAGCGAAACCGGGTTAAGTTAATCGCCAGCGAGAACTACTGTTCAATGGCGGTACAGCTTACCATGGGAAATCTCTTTACCGATAAATATGCCGAAGGTATGCCTTCCCGCCGCTTTTATGCGGGAAACGAAAATGTGGATGACGTAGAATCCGCTGCCGCTGCGGAGGCCTGCAAGCTTTTTGGCGCCGAGTATGCCAATGTCCAGCCCCATTGCGGGGCGGACGCCAACATACTGGCCTACTGGGCAATCCTTTCCACCAGGGTGGAAAACCCCGCCCTGACAGCGTGGGGCGAAACCAACCTTTACAAACTTACCGATGCCCAATGGAAGGAACTCAAACAAAAACTGGGGAGCCAAAAACTTCTGGGACTGGATTACTATTCCGGGGGTCACCTGACCCACGGCTACCGGTACAATCTTTCCAGCCGCATGTTTGATGTATACGGATATTCGGTTTCCCCCGAAACGGGGATGCTGGATTATGACACCATAGAAAAACTGGCCCTGGAAATCCGGCCCTTAATCCTATTAACGGGCTATTCTGCCTATCCCCGGAAGATCGACTGTAGAAGATTACGGGAAATTGCTGACAAAGCCGGGGCGGTGTTTATGGTAGATATGGCCCACTTTGCGGGTCTGGTGGCGGGGAAGGTTTTTACCGGCGACTATGATCCGGTTCTCCACGCCCATGTGGTGACCAGCACCACCCATAAAACCCTCCGGGGTCCCCGGGCAGGGCTGGTTCTGGCCAAAAAAGAATTTGCCGAAGCTCTGGACAAGGGCTGCCCCCTTACCATGGGCGGTCCCCTTCCCCATATAATCGCCGCCAAGGTTGTGGCTTTTAAGGAAGCGATCATGCCGGAATTCCGGTCCTATGCTTCTAAAATTGTAGAAAACTGCCAGGCCCTGGGAGCGGCGTGCATTAAAAATGGTCTGACCGTTCTTACCGGGGGCACCGATAATCACCTGATCCTGGTAAATGTAAACGAACTACAGAAAGAAGGAGGCCGCTTGACCGGACGACAGGCGGAGACCGCCCTCCATGAATGCCACATTACGATGAACAGAAACAGCCTGCCCGGCGATCCCAACGGCCCCTGGTATACGTCGGGTCTGCGGATAGGAACCGCCGCTGTAACTACCCTGGGTATGGGAAAGGCGGAAATGGAAGAGCTGGGATCGATCATTGCGCTGGTACTCAAAAATACCGATCCCTCTCCGGACCCAAAAGATCCGGCCAAGAAGAGCAAGGCAAAATACATAATTGCCCAGGCAGCCAAAACAGAAGCCCTGGACCGGACAAAAAAACTGCTGGACCGGTTTCCCGTGTACCCGGAACTGGATTTGGAATTCCTAAAAAAAGCGTTCTGCTGAAAGCAGCCGGGTAAATCACCAGCCTCGTCCAAAAGGGATGGGATGTATTAATTGACAACGGCAGTTTTCTTCTTTAAAGTACAAAAAGCGGAAATGTCTACAAATGGAGAATAGGTATGGCCCAGATCCATCATTATAAACGGTTTGAAAATAACCTGGTGCGGAAAATTAAAGGCGGCGCCGCCTGGATTGCGTCAAAAATTGGGGGGTTCTTTAACGCCATTTTTAGGTTTTTTTCCCGGCGTTATACCATTGTGGTGGTGCCCCATTCGGAAAAAAAGACCCGTAATTTTCATGTGTCGGTTATCACCATGGCCGCATGTTTTCTGGTGTTTTTCGGCCTGGCTGGATCGTTATTCTGGTACAGCGCCCGTTCCGGCACCATGCGGAGAGGCATGGGCGAACGGGATTCCCAGCTTCGGGATACCCAGGTAAATCTGGAGCAGCTGCGAAACGAGGTAAATCAGCTTTCCCGGGCCGCCAGAGGTTTTGAGGCCGTACTTTCCAATGCCCTTCTTAACCTGGGATCAAATCCCAGCGCCGCAGGTTTTGCTCCCCTGCCGGCGGATAGAACATCGTTTTTTAATTTTATGGAGAATGATGACATTCAAAAAGAAGTAGACGATATCCGCCATCTGGCAGTGTACCTTTCCTCCGCTGTGGAACCGGTAAAGGAAATCGGAACAATTCTGGATTCTCAAAGCGAAATTCTTGCAGAGATTCCCAGCATTTGGCCGATCAGGGGCAGGATTGGACATTATACTACCAGGTTCGGCATGGGCGCCGATCCTTTTAACGGCGCTCCCCGGATGCACACCGGCATCGATATTTCCACGAACCGGTCGGGAGATCCGGTGGTGGCCACCGCCGATGGTCAGGTGGCCTACATGGGTTACGAGCCCACCGGATTTGGGAACTACATTATCATCCGGCATCCTCATGGCTTTTATACCCGCTATGCTCACCTGCTTTCCTTCAGGGTAGAAACCGGCCAGCAGGTAAAGCAGGGGGACACCATTGGATACATAGGGAGTACGGGCCGGTCTACCGGACCTCATCTTCATTATGAGGTACACATCGGTTCGGACGTGGTAAATCCGGAGAAGTACGTCAACATTCGTCCTCCGGTACATTAAGAGGCGGCTGGCACTTGGCTTATGTAACCAAACCCAATTCACGGATAAAAAAGCCGCCGGAGTATGCGGTAAACACCATTATCGGCCCGGACAGTTTTGTCCAGGGCGATATTGAAGCATCCGGCTTTACCCGGGTAGACGGCAGTGTAAAGGGAAACCTCCATGCCCAGAGTATGGTGGTGGTCGGCGCCGGCGCCCGGATGAGGAGCAGCATTACCGGCACCAGCGTAATTATAGGGGGTGTGGTAGACGGCCATATTCTGGCAAGTGAGCGGCTTGTGGTACTCCCCACGGCCCTAATCATGGGCGACATTATCACCCGTTGTATCGAAGTCGGCGAGGGCTGCCTTATCCACGGCAGGATCCGGGTTTGCCAAACCGAAGAAAGCTGGGAACGGGCAAAATCGGAATACCGGGACAAACGGCAGACCCAGAGGTATTAAGATGGCTAATATTGCCTTTCCCGACGGTTCTTCTCCTCTTTTTAACCCCGCAGCCTATGGCGAAGCATCTGCAGAAGCCCGCAAAGCAAAGGGATCCGGGGCGGGAAAAAGCGGAAGAAGCAAAAAAAGCGAAGAAACAAAAAATAATTTTGTATCTTTTTTTGAACAAGCCGTTCTGGGAAAGGTAAAGGAACTGCCCCGGTCGGAAGATTCCCTTCATGAATTGCTGGACGAAGTTCATGATGCCGGAGATGCCCTTTCCAAACGGCCCTTTCCCCCGGAGATCACGGCCTACAGGGCGGCGGTGCGCAATTTTATTCACTACGTGGTGGAAAACAGTTTTGATACGGATGAACAAACCAGCGGGGCCAATGTTCTTAAACGGAAAAAGTATACCCTAATCCGCGTGATCGATTCCAAACTGGAAGAAATGGCCGCCGCCATCCTGCGGAGCCAGATAAATCAACTTGAAATTCTTGAAAGGCTGGATGAAATAAAAGGTCTTCTTGTGGATCTGATGGAATGATCCGCAGGAGTGGAGCAGATAATGGCCGATAATTACGAAGATTCTTTAAACGAAGAAGAAATTGCCGCTCTGGAAGACAGGCCGGGCGAAGAAAAACTCGATACCGATGTTGTTGTCAATGACAGAGAAACCATTCTGGAGCCGGGTACTCCGGTATACTGTTTAAGGCTTTCCTATTCCAACGAAACCTTCCTGGCCGCGTATAGGGGAGAAGGTCTCAAGACCGGGGATAAGGTGCTGGTTCCCACCCGGTACGGCAAAGATCTGGCCCAGATCATTGGACCCGCCCATTGCCTTTCTCCGGAAATTGCCCGCATCGAACGGCCCGCTTCTGCAGAAGACCTTGCCAAGGCGGAACATAACAAAAATGAAGAAAGGGAAGCATTCCGGATTTGCAAACAAAAAATAGAAGCCCACGGACTGGAGATGAAACTTGTTTCGGTCCACTATTTGCTGGACGAACCGAAGATACTTTTTTTCTTTACCGCCGACAACCGGGTTGATTTTAGGGATTTAGTAAAAGATCTTGTTTCGGTATTCAGAACCCGGATTGAACTGCGGCAAATCGGCGTCAGGGACGAATCCCGGGTTGTGGGAGGCCTGGGAGTCTGCGGACGGGGTTATTGCTGCAATATGGTATCAGACAAATTAAAACCTGTTTCCATTAAGATGGCAAAGGATCAGAACCTTTCCCTTAACTCCATGAAAATTTCGGGCCCCTGCGGAAGGCTCCTCTGCTGCCTGGCCTATGAACATGCTTTTTATAATGAGCAAAGAAAACTTGTTCCCCAGGAAGGATCCCGGCTTAGTTATGATGGAACCACCTGGAGAGTAACGGAGCTTAACGTGGCGGCGGCAAAATGCACCCTAAGCTCGGAGGAAGGGCGGATACTCCAGCTTCCTTTCTCCCGCTTTGCCAAAACCGACGGCCGCTGGTGTATTATCGGTGAAAACTGATCCGGTGGAACCGGAACAAAATCTCCTTGCCGACAGACGACGTTCGGAGCTGATAAGAAAGTCTCTGCATTTTCTCATTGGCCTGGCGCCGCTTCTCGCTGCCTTAAACCGGTTCTTTACCTTGATTCTTCTGGCCGCGGGAACCACAGCCTATGCAGCAATGGAAGGACTCCGGCAGAAAGGCATCCGCATTCCCTTGATTTCTAAATTGACCGTCGCCGCCTCCCGCCGCCGGGATGCGGGACGTTTTGTTTTAGGGCCCGTTACCCTGGGAATAGGCGCATTTCTGCCGCTCCTGATTTTTCCTCCCCCCATTGCCGCTATTGCGGTTTACGCCCTGGCCTTTGGGGACGGCACCGCCAGTCTTGCTGGAAAATTTTTTGGCCGGATACGGCCTCCCTTTTTATTCGGAAAAAGCCTGGAAGGATCGGCGGTCTGTTTTCTGGGGGTCCTTGCAAGCGCCTATCTTGTTACGGTTCGGGAAGGAAACGGAAACTGGCCTCTGGCCCTTATAACCGCCGCCGCCGCCACGACAATGGAACTTCTTCCCATCAGAGACTGGGACAACATTATTATTCCCATGACAGCCGGCCTGGTGGTAACCTTTCTCTGGGTTTAAATCCTGCTACACTGAAGACATAGAGGAGTTCTACATGGAAAAAAAAATACTTGCCTTTTTAGCCGGCGGTTTTGAAGAAGTCGAGGCGGTAACGCCCATAGACTATCTGCGCAGGGCCGGAATAGAAGTTACCGCCGCCGCCATCGGAACGGAAAAAACGGTGAAAGGTTCCCGGGGAATAATCATAACGGCGGATACGACCATTGATGAGCTGGAAAAACTGGGAACATTTAACTCCGCATCCTGGGACGGGGTTTTTGTCCCCGGCGGCATGCCCGGTTCTTCCAACCTGGCCGCCTGCACTCGGGCGGGAAGCTTTTTTAAGGAAATGGCCGCCGCTGGAAAGATTACCGCCGCCATTTGTGCGGCTCCGGCGGTGTTCCTTGCTCCCCTGGGCCTGCTGGAGGGGAAAAAATTTACCTGCTATCCGGGAATGGAAAAACAGGTCAGCGGCGGCACCTGGCGGGAAGACAGAGTGGTGGCTGACGGGAACCTTATTACCAGCCGCGCTGCGGGGACTGCAGCGGAATTCGCCCTGGCCCTAATCGAAGTCCTGGCTGATAAAGAAGCGGCAAAGACCCTGGAAAAAGCGGTCCTGTTGTAGCCATTCAAAAACAATGCAGGCCGCCCTCCGTTTTACTCCCGAAGCAATTTCGCAGCTGCAAAAAGAAATTGCCGATGCCCAGGGTAACGAAGTCTTTGCCCTGGGAAGCTGCAATGAAAAAGGACTGGTAGAAACCCTTCGCATTACCGCCCGGGGAAACGAAGGGATGGTCCCTGCCCTACAGTTGGATTTTGTTCATTTGGAAGACAGCGGCGATGGTTCCGGCGGGCTTTCTTTTGACGTTTTTATTCACAATCATCCGGCGGGGTTTCTTACTCCCAGCGATAACGATTTGATGATTGCCGCCCGGGCGGCGGAATCCGGCATTGGGGCCTACATCGTGGACAACAATGTTTCCCGGGTTTATGTGGTGGCCGAACCGGTCCGGCGGAAGAAACGGCGGAATTTGGATGCGGACAAGCTCTGCGCCTCCTTGGAAGAAAACGGGGCCGTAGCCCGGCGCCTTCCCGGCTATGAACGCCGGGACGCTCAGTTGGATTTGGTAAGGCTTATTACCCGGGCCTTTAACGAGGACGCGGTGGCGGCGGTAGAGGCGGGAACCGGCGTAGGGAAGTCTTTTGCGTACCTCCTTCCGGCGCTGGAATTCGCCCTAGCCAACAATGAACGGATCGTCATATCCACCGCCACCATTACATTGCAGCAGCAGCTTTACGAAAAGGACATCCCCCTGGTTCTTTCGGCCCTAAGGAAAAAGGTCAAATGCTGCCTGGTAAAGGGCCGGGGAAACTATCTTTGCAGAAGACGGCTTGCCGAGGCCCAGATGGAACCGCCCCTGGACAATGCCGAATACGAAGAACTCCGTTCCCTCAGCTCCTGGGCGGAGCATACCAAAACCGGAAGCCGATCGGACCTTTCCTTCCTCCCATCCGCCCAGCTATGGTCCCGGCTTTGCTGCGAAAGCGACACCTGCCTGGGGATGCGCTGTGCCGAACGGGAACGGTGTTTTTTTATGTCCCTTAGGCGGGAATCGGCGGATGCCCGGATCCTCGTGGTTAACCACCATCTTCTTTTTGCAGATCTGGCGGCCCGGCACGAAGGAGCGGGATACGAGTCAGCGGTGGTACTGCCTCCCTATACCAGGGTGATCATTGATGAAGCCCACACCATTGAAAACGCCGCCACATCTTTTTTTTCCAGAGGATGGAGCCGTCAGGGAATAAACAGAGCTCTTAACCGGCTTTACCGGAAACGCCGGACCTTGGAAACAGGACTACTCCTGCGGCTGCCGGCATCGGGCGGCATGTCCGGTACCGGCAAGGGTGCCACAGGACGCCATGGACGGCGGCCCAGAATAAATGACCAAAGCGTGCAAACGTTTTGGATCGACAAGGATGTCGCTGCGGTTCGGAAGGCAGCGGAAGAGGCCGACGAAGCAGCCCGGGCCCTTTGCGGCAATGAAGGACTCTTGCGCCTGGTTTTGGGAAATGCTGATCCCCTGGGGAAACTGCGGGAACCCCTGGAAATACTGCGAAGGACCATTGATATCTTTACCGGCAAGGTAAGGGGATTGATGGAACCGGAAGAACTGACCGCACAGGAAGAAACTGTGGTTTGGGAAACCAAAGCTATCCTGCGGCGGCTTGAGTCGGCGGCGGCGCTCTGCAGTGCTTTTCTGGAATTCGGCCTTAACCCGGAAGACGACAGCGAAGTTTTCTGGCTGGAACGCCAGGGTGGTTTTACAGAACCCGGCTCAAAAGAACCCTGGGCGGTCTTTTCCGTTGCCCCGGTAAACATTGCTCCCTCCTTAAAGGATGCCCTTTTTACGGCCAATAAAACCGTGATCTGCGTGTCCGCCACCTTAAGTACCGGGGCCAAAACCGGCGTATTTGCCGAAGACGAAAAAAACGGCGGGGAAACCATAGCCGGAGCTTTCCGTTTTTGGGCGGACCGGACCGGAGCCGCCCTGGCGAACCGGGATTTTTTTTGCGGAGCGTTTCCCTCACCCTTTCCTTATGCGGAACGAACCCTTCTTGCAATTCCTGCGGACGCTCCCCTGCCGGACTCGCCGGATTTTATGGCCTTTACGGGCAGGGCGGTAACGGAACTGGTCAGAATGGCCGGGGGATCGGCGCTGATCCTCTTTACCTCCTATCATGCTTTGCAAAGCGCATGGAACGAGGCCGCCCCGGCGCTGGAAAAAGAGGGGATCCTCTGCCTGAAACAGGGGGACGATGACCGGACCCGGCTGCTACAGCAGTTTTTGGAGGACCGGAGCAGCGTCCTCTTTGGTACCGATTCTTTCTGGGAGGGGGTGGATGCGCCGGGAGAAACCCTGCGCCTGGTGATCCTGTGCCGCCTTCCCTTTAGAACCCTAAAAGATCCGGTCTTCGAAGCCCGCCGGGAATACCTGGAAAAACGGGGCCGAAACGCTTTTACAGAACTTTCCCTGCCCGATGCGGTGATGAAGTTTAAGCAAGGTTTTGGACGGCTTATGAGGAGCTCTGCCGACTATGGGGCGGTGGCGGTGCTGGACGGAAGAATACTTCGCAAGTATTATGGCGCCGCCTTCCTGGGTTCTCTGCCGGAAACCAAAACCAGTTTTAAAAAATTTGACTCAATTCTATTGGACCTGGAACGGTTCCTGTATTAATTCTATTTGGCGGGTTTTTTGGTCAGGATCATGTTTAAGGTCGTATTACTGAGATAGTCATGGAGAATCCGGGTCACATCTTCCCAAACAGTGTGGCAGGAACATTTGGTTCCGGTAACGCCGCAGATTTTAGCATTTTTGTCACATTCCGTTACATCCAGTTCTTCCCCGGCAGCTTCCAAGATTTCCTTGACAGTAATTTTTTCCAGCGATCTGGCAAACTGAAACCCCCCTGCAGCACCCCGGACGGAATTGACAATTCCCGCTTTTCGGAGCTTAAAAAAGATCTGTTCCAGAAAAATCGGCGAAATTTGTTCTTCCGTGGAAAGCTTATTTATCGAGATGGGAGCATTCAAATGGTGCAGCCGGGCCAAAGCCAGAGAAGCCCGAAGTGAATAACGGCCCCGGGTGGTTATCCTCATGTACAAACCCCCTTCCTTTGCGGCGATAAGTATATTCTTTACGTTCCAATCCAGAAAAGCACAAATGCTTTCTTAGAAAAGATAATGCCTTTTTTCTGAATAACCATATATTTGATGAAAAAAATAAACTATTTTCGCCTCTGAGCCGCCAAGGCGACATGGATGCCGCCTTGACATTAAGGGCCGCCCCATACTATGATGGCGTTAATTATTTTTGCAAGGAGAAAACCATGGCTCAGGCCAGTAAAAACTCGCGTACATCCAGCGCAACCCAGAAATTTATGTGTTCCTGCGGGGGAGAAGTTAAAATGAAGATGCTGTTTGAAAATGGCAAGGTAAAAAATCAGGCAGAATGCGAAAAATGCAAGCGGGTCGAAAGGCGGCCCTCGGATTTTAAATAATCCTGTTTTTCATCCTATAAAACAAGGCGCTTTTTCAAAAATCACTGTTTAGAAAAAGCCTTAGATTGGAGGTTCTTTTGGCAAGTAACGGCAAATCTGCGGAAAAACGGCACCGCCAGAGCGAGGAGCGCAGAAAACGGAACAAGGCGGTAAAAAGCTCGGTTAGGACCAGTGCAAAGAAATTTGTTCTTTTAGCCCGAAAAAAAGAGGCCGGCGAAGCGGAAACGGCTCTTAAAGACATGGTTCAAAAAATTGATTCCGCCGCCCGCAAGGGGATCATCAAAAAGAATGCCGCTGCCCGTAAAAAATCGAGAATGCAGCGTTTGTTTAATACACTAAAAACTGCTCAATAAACATAGTACGGTTTAAGCAATTTAAAATTGCCGCCGGGGGGCGGCTATGGTTGATCGGGAAAAAAATCACTAAAGCAGAAATTATCGACGGGGTCTATGAAAAAACAGGAGTAAACCGCAGGGACATAAAAACGACGGTAGATCTTGCCCTGGAGGAGATCAAGGATGCCCTTAGCAAGGGATCCTTAATAGAACTAAGGGGTTTCGGCACCTTCGAGATAAGGATTCGCAAGGGAAGGAAAAAGGCGCGGAACCCCAAAACCGGAGAAAACGTAGCGGTTTTATCCCACGGTATTGCAGCCTTTAGGGCAGGGAAGGAACTGCGCCAGGCGGTGTGGAATCTTCCTGCCAGAAACGAAGCGCTGGATGAAATCTCTTCTGATTAATACGGCGGCCATACTGGCCGGGGCCCTGTTGTTTGCCGCTTCCTTTCCCAATCCCGTCTTTAGTTCCGGTCTTCCCCTGCTGGCCTGGGCTGCCTATGCGCCGGTTTTCTTTGTGATCCGCCGTTCCGGTCCAGGGGCTTGCGCCCTCTGGGGAGCTCTTTATGGTTATACGGCATACCGGCTCCTTACCCCCTGGCTGGGGGCCTTTCATCCCATGGCGGGAGCCGCCGTTTCTATGCTTCAACTTGTCTATATGGCCCTGCTTTTTCCCCTCCTCAAACTGGCCCTGATCCTCTATCCCCAAAAGGGCTATCTCCTTCAATGGCTGCTCTGGCTTGCCTATGAATACCTGCGAACCCTGGGTTTTTTGGGTTTTCCCTACGGGATTACCGGCTATACCCAGTGGCAGTACCCGCCGGTAATCGGAATCGCTTCGGTGTTCGGAGTATGGGGGGTGTCCGCCCTGGTCCTGTTCCCATCGGCATATCTGGGAGTCCTGGCGGAGGATCGCAAAAACTATTTGGCTTTTTTTCGCCGGGAACGGATCGCCGCCGCGGCCTGGCTGGGGGCCCTGGGAGCGGCCCTGGTTTTCGGTACACTCCAGGCCGGAACCGCCGATAGTACCCGCGGAGCCACGGCAAAAATCGCCCTGATCCAGCAAAATGCCGATCCCTGGAAAACCGGCGCCGCCGGAACCCGGTATACGCTAAAAACACTCTGTTCCCTTTCCCAAAAAGCTCTGGAAGAAGCGCCCGGTACGGAACTGGTGGTTTGGCCCGAAACCGCCTTTGTCCCCCGGATTTACTGGCACCTTACCTACCGGGATAATGCCGAATCATACGGTCTGGTAAAAGAATTGATGGATTTTCTTGCCGCCCAAAGGGTCCCTTTTTTAATCGGAAATGATGATGCCCGCCGGGAGGTAACCAGCGCCGGGCGCTGGGATCGGGTGGATTATAACGCCGCCCTCCTCTTTGAGGGGGGGGAACTAAAAACGGTATACCGGAAAATGCACCTGGTTCCCCTGGCCGAACATTTTCCCTATGAAAAAACCTTTCCCCGGCTTTACAGGGCCCTGATTAAGGCCGACACCCACTTTTGGAAACCCGGTACAGAACCGGTGGTGTTTTACTCCGGCGGCTTGAAATTTTCCGCCCCCATCTGCTTCGAAGACAGTTTCGGCCCGATTTCCAGAAATTTTACCCGTCAGGGGGCGGAATTCATCGTCAATCTTACCAACGATTCCTGGGCGGAGAGCCTTTCCTGCCAGGTCCAGCACCTGGCCATGGCGGTATTCCGGGCGGTAGAAAACCGCCGTTCCCTGGTTCGGGCCGCTTCATCGGGTCAGACCTGCGCCATTGCTCCTTCGGGGAAGATCCTGGCCATGGCCCCTCCCTTTACCGAAACAGCCCTGAATGTGGAAATTCCCCTCTCCAAGAGCCGTACCCCCTATACTTTTTGGGGTGACTTTTGGGGAATGCTTTTTGCCCTTTCCGCCGCAATACTCTTGATATGCGGAGCATTAAGGTTTATACTGGAGACAATCAAAACAGGAAGGAAATCATGAATACCCGCAAGAAGATACTCGTTATTGACGATGAAACAATAAACCTTGAGTTCTTCGAAGTAATGCTTTCTAAGCTCGGCTTTGCGGTAGAAAAGGCGGAAAACGGCGAAGAAGGCCTGGCCATGGTCAAAAAATTTTTTCCCGATCTTATCATCATGGACAACATCATGCCCAAGATGTCGGGGTGGGAACTGACCAAACTTCTTAAAGGGGACCCAAAATACCGGGAAATACCGATCATCATGCTTTCCGCACTGGACGACGTAAAAGACAAGGTCGAAGGCTTTGAACTGGGGGTCGATGACTACATTACCAAGCCCTTTAATTTTTCCGAAGTCCTGGCCCGGATTCGGGCGGTTCTCCGGAACTATGAACTTTTTAGCCAGTTAGTAGCCCGGGAATCCCGCCTTTCTCTGGCGGAAGAACTCAGCGCGGATATGAAGAACAATATCTTAAGTTTTATCCGCAGCATTGACGAACTGGACGAAACCGTAGCCAAGGTAACAAGCCTGGGTCTTTCCCAGACTGACCGCCCGGAGATGAAAGGCCTCGAGGAACTTTTGGAAGAACTAAAGGAAAAATCCCAGATGGTGCGGAAAAACCTGGCAGGCATTGACGCCCGGATTGAACGGACCACCACCGAGTGGGAGAACTTGAAGAAAAATGAAATAGGCCTTACCATATTGGAAAAACAGATACGCCGATCCTTGCAGGAACAGGAATGAAGCCGGGGAAAAGATCAAGGATAATTATTCTGGGCGATACCGTAACCATGGACGGTTTTTTGCGGTTTAAGGAAACTCTCTGCATTCAAGGAAAATTCAGGGGAACCATAGAAGCTACCGGAGCGTTGATTGTGGACAAGGGAGCATCGGTGGATGCCAACCATGTTTCAGTTACCTCCCTCTCGGTACACGGCTCGGTAAGCGGACAGGTTCGGGCGGTGGATAAGATCGATATGTTCACCGGTTCCCAGGTACGCGGAGATGTAACCGCCTCGCGGCTGCGCATCGCCGAAGGAGTTCTTTTCGAAGGCCAGTGCAGCATGACCGGGACGGACCGGGAAGTGGAAATTTTTTCCCGGCCCATAGAAGAAATAAGGATGGATCTGCAAAGATCCCATGGCTAAGGCCGCAGAACGCCTGGTCCGGCTTTTGACCGAAAGGTCTCTGTACCTTGCGGCGGCGGAATCCTGCACGGCAGGCCTGGTAGCGGATGCTCTGGTTCAGATACCGGGAGCATCGGGGTGTTTTTGGGGTTCCTTTGTCTGTTATACACCCCAGGCAAAGATACAAATGCTGGGTCTCGGGAAGGAAACACTTAATAGATACGGATTGGTAAGTGAGGAAACCGCCCGGGCCATGGCAGTGGGCGCCCTGGAAAGAAGCGGCGCCGATGCGGCGGTTTCTGTTACAGGACTTGCCGGCGGCGGCAGCGCCGGTGCGGAGAGGGTTCCCCCGGGAACCGTGTGGATAGCGGCGGCCCTTCGCAGAGACGGCCCGGAATTATGCACCGCGGCGGTATTTCATTTTAAAGGCCGCCGGAACAAGGTAAGACAGCAGGCAGCGCGGAAAGCACTGGAAATGATAATAGATTTTTTAGGATAACAAGACAGGAGAGTAGGCTATGCCCTATGTGAGGAAAACCCGTACCATTAGATTTGAAGGCCAGACAGAAAATGGTTCTCTTCAAAACGAAGAAGAAAACCAAGGCGCCGAAGAAGGAGGCCCCCGGGTTGTAGTCAAGGCCCGGCCCCGGCGGAAGGAAGACGAAACTGAGCCGGGCGGCAGGATGGAAGAAAACACCGCTTCCGCAGAAACACCGCTTTGTGAACCGGCGGATCATGACAGTAAAAACTCTTTTATGCCCAAACTGCCTTCCATGCCGGACATCTATGGTAAACCGAAACCCAGGAACGACGAAAGCGGCAAACCCCGGCTTTCCATCAACGAACTTATTCGGCTGAACATGGTGGACCTTAGGGAACTGGCCGCCAATTATAATATTACCCACGAAGACATGGTTACCCTGAAGAAACAGGAAATCATCTTTTCTATACTTAAAGCCCATACCGAACGGGGGGGGATTATCTATGCCTACGGTTCCCTGGAAATTCTCCCCGACGGGTACGGTTTTCTTCGCAGTCCGCAGAATTCCTACCTTCCCGGTCCGGACGATATTTATATCAGCCCCAGTCAAATCCGGCTCTTTGCCCTTAAAACCGGGGACACCGTCTACGGCCAAATCCGCAGCCCCAAGGAGGGGGAACGATTCTTTGCCATGCTCCGGGTAGAAACAGTAAACTACGACGATCCCGCGGTGGCCCAGAACCGCATCCCCTTTGACAACCTGACCCCCCTCTATCCCAATGGAAAACTGGATCTGGAAACGGTAACCGAGGGAGTGTCGGAGCGGATCATAAACCTCTTCTGCCCCATCGGAAAGGGACAGCGGGCCATTATTGTGGCCCCCCCCCGGACGGGAAAAACGATCATGATGCAGAAGATCGCCAACGCCATTACCAAAAACCACCCGGAGGTGTACCTTATCGTTCTTCTTATCGACGAACGGCCCGAAGAAGTAACCGACATGGAACGGACCGTCCGGGCGGAGGTAATTTCCAGCACCTTTGACGAGCAGTCCGCCAGGCATGTACAGGTAACGGAAATGGCGCTGGAAAAAGCCAAGCGTCTGGTGGAACACAAAAAGGACGTGGTCATACTCCTTGATTCCATTACCCGCCTGGCCCGGGCCTATAACCAAACTGTCCCCGCTTCGGGAAAGATCCTTTCCGGCGGCGTGGACTCCAACGCGCTCCACAAACCCAAACGCTTTTTCGGCGCCGCCCGGAACATCGAAGAAGGGGGAAGCCTGACAATTATCTCCACCGCCCTGGTGGAAACCGGAAGCCGCATGGACGAAGTAATTTTTGAGGAATTCAAGGGTACCGGCAATATGGAGATCAACCTGGACCGGCGGATCAGCGACCGGCGGCTCTTTCCGGCGATCAATATCAAAAAATCCGGCACCAGGAAAGAAGAACTGCTCCTTTCCGAAGAAGAACTCCAGAAGATCTGGATCCTGCGAAAAGTTATCAACCCCATGGACGATGTCGAGATTATCGAGCTCTTGCTTGACAGAATGAAGAAAAGCAAGAATAATGAAGCGTTCCTGCGTTCCATGAATACCGGCAGTGCGGGATCAGAATAGCTTTTTTATGCATCCTAAGGAGATATAGAAACAGATGAAAGCAAAGATACATCCCAAGTATGAGACCACCACCATTACCTGCGTCTGCGGCAATGTCATAGAAACCCGATCCACCGTAAAGGATATCAAAACAGAAATTTGTTCCGCCTGTCATCCCTTCTTTACCGGCAAGCAAAAACTCGTGGACACCGCCGGCCGCATTGAACGGTTCCGGAAGAAATACAACATTAAAGAGTAAACCCTAATTTACCGCTGTACTGCCTTTATTTTAAAACTCTTCCTTTGAATGGGTGACGGCCCGCAGCGGGCAATGGCTTCTAGGTGCGCCTTGGTTGGATAGCCTTTGTGTTTATCATAGCCGTACTCAGGGTAAAACCAGGAAAATTTTTTCATGATTTTGTCCCTGGCGGTTTTTGCAAGAATAGAAGCGGCCATTACTTCCGGTATTTGAGCATCGGCTTTGACAAGGGCCTTGCATGGTATGGGAAGGGCAGGGCAGTAAAGACCGTCGGCGACAGCGCAGAGTTCATAATTCTGCACAACGCCGGGAAAGGCAGCAGCCAGCGCCTGCCAGGCTCTGGTCATTGCCAGAAGACTGGCCTGTAATATATTGATTTTGTCTATTTCAGCGGCTTCAGCGCTGGCTATGCCGTACGCAGCCTGATCCAGAATAAGGGAAGCCGCCATATCCCGGTTTTTTTCCGGTAATTTTTTTGAATCATTTAAAAACTTAATGGGAAAACCACGGGGAAGTATGACCGCTGCAGCATAGACCGGGCCTGCCAGGGGGCCCCTTCCTGCTTCATCAAAGCCAATGATGCAACCTGTGTTTTTTGAATTGCATGGTATTGCCGGATTGCTTTCCGGAACTGATTTTACGGCCATTCAAATCCGGAAAAAATATCCCTCAGCTCACTGTCCTGTTTATAGTAGTATTCTTCTAATTCCATGGCGTTAAGTCCTATAAGCTCATGGCTCATGTAATGGATCCAGGAATCTTCGTCCTGTATTGATTGTTCCTTCCTGCGGCACCAGTAATCCGGCTGAATGGGAAGCTGTACCGGTTTGTCATAAAAATATTTGTAATCGTGGACAGCTATTTTAAGATCCTCCCGGGGGATGCCTGTTTTAAGGATTATGTCTGCCAAATGGTTAATGGTTTTTCCTGTGTCAAAGATGTCGTCTACAAGAAGGACCTTGTCTCCGGTACGCAGGTGTTCAGGCCCGTAGGTCCAGCCTTCTACTTTTATTTCTTCCTGCGCTTTACGCACATTGGAATACGAGCGGGCTACCACGGCGGCATAGTACACCGGATGGCCCCTGCGGTTAACAATCTTAAAATATTCGCTGATTACATTGCCAAGATAGGCGCCGCCCCTTAGGGATACATAAATAACGTCGGGCAAAAAACCTTCGCTGTAAATCCTTGCCGCCAGTTTAAGGGCGTTGTTCCGGACTGCTTCGTAGGGAAGAAATTCTTTTTTCATAATTAACACTATACTGCGGACAGGCGAAATAGTTTAGTCAGATAAAAAAAGGCGGTACCGTTTCAGGCGCCGCCTTTTTTATGTTATTCCGTGGTCTAGTGTCCGCCGTAAACGGCTATCATGACCCCCGCGGCGATGGCGGTGCCGATAACGCCGGCCACGTTGGGGCCCATGGCGTGCATAAGCAGGAAGTTCCCCGGATCTTCTTCCAGCCCCACCTTGTTGGAAACCCGGGCCGCCATGGGAACCGCGGAAACGCCGGCGGAACCGATAAGGGGATTAATTTTTTCTTTTAGGAAAAGATTCATAAATTTGGCCACCATGATCCCGGTGCCGGTGGCGATGCAAAACGCTACCAGCCCCATGACAACAATAATTAGGGACGAAGAGTTCAGGAACTTTTCGGGGGTCATCTGGCTGCCTACACCGAGGGAAAGGAACATGGAGACGATGTTCATTAACGCGTTCTGGGAGGTGTCCGAGAGCCGGTCAACAACTTTACATTCCCGGAGAAAGTTGCCGAACATCAGGCAGCCGATAAGGGGCGCCGCCGAAGGGATAAGAAACAATGCCAGGCCAAAGACCACCATGGGAAAGAATATCTTTTCCGTCTGCGACACCGGCCTGAGCTGCCTCATCTTTATCTGCCGCTCCTGCTTGGTGGTCAGGAATTTCATTATCGGCGGCTGGATAATCGGTACCAGGGCCATGTAGGAATAGGCGGCCACCGCCACCGTGGCCATAAGGCGCGGGGCAAGTTTGGCGGCTATGTAAATCGTCGTGGGGCCGTCCGCTCCTCCTATAATTGAAATTGCGCCGGCGTCTTTCATATTAAAGGCGATATTGGGGAGCAGGTTGGAGGCGCTGACAAAGAACATGGTTCCGAAAACGCCGAATTGCGCCGCCGCTCCAAGGATAGCCGTCTTGGGATTGGCAATAAGGGGGCCAAAGTCTGTCATGGCCCCGATGCCGACAAAGATCAGCAGGGGAAAAAACTCATTGCCGACCCCCGCCTTGTAGATAATATCCAGAAACCCCTGGTGTTCCCATAGTTTTAGCGTTTCGTTCCAGACCCCCGGACTACCCATGCCGGCAAAGGGAATATTTACAAAGATTGTTCCAAAACCAATGGGGATCAGGAGCAGAGGCTCAAAGCCCTTGGCTGCCCCCAGGTAGACGATAAGAAAACCCACCGCCACCATGAGCAGTTCCTGCCAGCCGGCCACCGGGGTGGTTTTAAATTTGCCCGTCGCTTCGTCAAGGATAGTCGTTTCTTTGTCGATTTTATCGTTAAAAAAGGCGTAAATCCCTGTGGTTTCGGCGATATTGCTTAGAAAGGTTCCCAGCGATACCCGGGGCAGGTCTTTGCTGTTGGGAATAATGGCGTCCATATTCCTAAAAGACGGCCCTTCGTCGGTTGAAGCTGCTGTCTGCGCTTTCGCCGGATAGCTAAAAGCGGTGCTGACAAAGGAAAACCCAACGGCGATGGCCATTATTAAAAGGCACGCCTTGATGACATAAACCGGATCTTTTTTGCTGCTTAACATTTTAACCTCTTGGTGAATCTGGAGTTTTTGATTCCAATAGTGCCTGCGGCATTATTGGATCTCTGCCATGGGCTGCTGGGACGCAACCTGGGTTCCCGGGGCTGCCAAAAAATGGACCTTTCCTGCGGCGGTGGATTTTATTTCCAGTTCCATTTTCATGGATTCCATAATAACAATGGTCTCCCCAGGTTTAACCTGCGCTCCTTCGTTTACCGCATACCGGAGCAGGGTACCGGCCACCGGGGCGGGGATAACGGCGCCGCCTCCGGATGGAGCCGCGGGAGCCGCCGCGGGTTCTGCCATGGCCGGGGCTGCCGGAGCAGCCGGAGCGGTTCCGGCGATTTCGGCCAACGGCTGCTGCTGGGCAACCTGGGTTCCCGCCGCCACAAGGAAATGTATCGGCCCTGTACCGGTGGCTTTTATCTCCAGTTCCATCTTCATGGATTCCATGATCAAAACCGTTTCCCCTGACTTAACCTGCGATCCTTCGGCGGCCACATAACGGAGAACGGTTCCTGCCACCGGGGCGGGGATGGCCGTACCCCCCGAAGGAGCCGCCGCTGCGGGAACTGCCCCGGCGGCAGCCGGCGCTGCCGATCCGCCGGGGACCACCGCCGCCATACCGGCGGGGGAAACCACCACCGCATAGTTGGCACCGTTAACGTTAACATTGTATTTGGCCCCTTGGCCGGCGGCGGGGCCGCCGGAAGCCGCCGGGGCGGCGGGTTTTTCCGCAAACGAAGCGGAGTTCACCGGCCCTTCGGAGCGTTTCTGGAAGAAACCCGGCGCTACCTTGGGGAACATCGCATAGGTCAGGACATCCTCCACGGTTTTTGCGCCGGCTTTTTTTGCTTCTTCTTCGATTTTGGCAAATTCGTTGGGAATTTTGTCTGCGGGCCGGTCGGTAAGGACCGCATCATATTTGTTCTTTTCCAGGCCCAGCTTAACCAGTTCGGGGTTTGCCGGGGCGGCCAGGGCGCCGTAACGGCCCGTAACCAGGTCCGCCGTTTCCTGGGTAAGGTTTTTGTAGCGGCCAAAGAGGACGTTGAACACCGCCTGGGTCCCCACAATCTGGCTGGTTGGAGTTACCAGGGGGATGTAACCGCAGTCCTTCTGGACAACCTGGATTTCCTTTAGAACCTCGTCTATTTTGTCCGCGGCATTCTGTTCCTTTAGTTGGCTTTCCAGGTTAGAAAGCATACCTCCGGGAACCTGGGAAGCAAGAATCCGGGTATCCGCCCCCAGAAAACTGGACTCGAACTTGGCGTATTTTTTCCGGACCTCCCGGAAATAGGCGGCAATGTCCAAAAGGGGGATTATATCAAGGCCGGTGTCAAATTCGGTGCCCTTAAAGGATTCCACCATGGTTTCGGTGGGGCTGTGGCTTGTGCCCATTGCTATGGAAGAAATTACCGTATCAAGGATTTCCGCCCCCGCTTCTGCGCCTTTAACAAGGGCAGCCACCGAAAGGCCTGTTGTAGCGTGGGTGTGAATTTCTATGGGAAGGTCCACCTTGGCCTTGATGGCCTTGACCAGATCGTAGGTTTCGTAGGGTTTAAGGAGCCCCGCCATATCCTTGATACAGATTGAGTCGGCCCCGAATTCGGCATAACGCTTTGATAAATCCGCATAAATTTCTTTGGTATGATAGGGGGTAGTGGCGTAGGAAATAGCCATCTGAACATGCCTGCCGGTCCGCTTGGCGGCAACGGCGGCCTGCTTTAGATTGCGAGGATCGTTGCAGGCATCGAAGATCCGGAATATGCTGACCCCGTTTTCCGCGGCCCTTTCTACGAATTTGTCCACCACATCGTCCGCATAGTGGCGGTAACCCAGCAGGTTCTGACCCCGAAGGAGCATCATAATAGGGGTATGGGGAAGACCCTTTTTTAGGGTCCGCAGCCGTTCCCAGGGATCTTCGTTCAAAAAACGGATACAGCTGTCAAAGGTGGCTCCGCCCCAGCCTTCCAGGGCGAAATAGCCGATTTTGTCGAGCCTTTCCAGGGCGGGAACCATATCCGCGGTGGTCATCCTGGTTGCAAACAGGGACTGGTGAGCGTCCCTAAGCACCAAATCGGTAAGTTTAACTTTAGCCATGTTTTCCCCCTTCGGTTTTTTGGTATTCGGTTACTGCCGCGGTAATCGCCGCGGTTACCGCCGCCGGGGATGGGCCCGCAGCCGGGCCGCCGGCAGCCTTGGGGGGCTGGGTAACGTCTTTATCCGCCCCCAGGGCATGGACAATCTTTCCCATTAGCGTTACGGCGATAACCATGGTGATCAAAAACCCAAATACGATGCCCATGCCCAGCACCGATAATACGCCGCTCTGGCCCAGCATATCCATTATTGTCATAGACCCTCCAAAGTGATTACTTGTACATAGAGCTGTTTTAAAAACCCTGGCAGTTTTATACACAGCCTCGATTGATTAAAAAGCAGAGAAAGTATACCAAGGGGGTTTTACTTATACAAGGTCGTATAGAACAACCCCACAACGGTCGATATGGGCTTTTAGTTCAGGACTGGAAAGTTCGTCATATATGGAAACATCCACAAGGTAGGGCATATTCGAATCGTCAAAATCCCCGGAAATTCGCAGAAGATCGGTAAAACTAAAATTTCCGTCAGTTTTAAGGGTAATATCGATGTCAGAACCGCCGCGGTAGTTCCCCTTTGCCCGGCTGCCGTAGAGAATAACCTGTTTAATGCCGGGGTATTTTCGGAAAATTGAATCCAGGGTGGTAAAGGTCCCGCCGGATAATCCGTATTTCATGCCCGGTTATTCTATGCCGCACATTTTTTTCTCAAAGGCTTTTAACTGCCGGTAAAAGGCATGAAAAATGTTATCGAGAAGTTTTTCTGCTATTGCTTCGTCGTAGGAATGGGACGAAATATTGCGGCTTTCTATCATGTCCATCCAGACCTGTCCGTCTTCAATAAGCCCCTTGCTAAAGGCCTGGCGAACCGCCCCCTTGCTGCCAATTATGCCGGTTAAGCCCTGTTCCTCAAGATAGTCTTTCATTACATTCCAGGCCATTTCCAGGGTGAACTCAAAACTCTGTATGGTCCCCTGTTTTTCCAGGTCAGTCAATTCCCGGGTTTTCTCCAGGGCAGCGGCCTTTTCCAGGGTGCCAAGGGCTTTTTTGTAATTTTGAAGCCGCTGTTTCCAGCGGATATCCTCTTTTTTTTCCATAAAGACCCTTTATACTTCTATGAGTAGATGTGGTTTGCCCCGCGGCCCTAGGGAACAATCAGAGCCGGTACCCCACGGCAACCTTGATCACCGGCCCCAGGCCCAAGGTGGTTTTGGGATTTACACGAATACTATAATCATTCCATATTTCAGCCTTTACAAAGTCGGCCATATCTTTCATGGTTTTGCTGGCAAACCGGAGCTGGAACAGGATTTCGCCCCGCAGGTAGAGGGAATCGGTCAGGTTGTAGTCCGCGCCGGCGCCGGCCAGGATACTGAACTGGCTTAAGTCTCCGGCATCGTCATATTTTGTGCCGTCGGTGTCTTTAAACGAAAGCACCCGGTTGTAGCCCAGCCCCGCCAGGGGAAAGAAGGTAACCGGTCCCAGTTCGATGGGGTACTTGCCCAAGAGGCTAAACCCAAGCTGCAGGGCGCTGCCCATTTTTTCGGTGTTGGTCTCGCTGTAACTGCCAATGGAAAATTTGTCCACCGCGGTAATACTCCCATAGGCAAAACTGACATTAACTTCCGCATAGGCCGCATCGAAGAAGACAAAACCGCCAAAGCTTATGTTTCGTATGCCCCCATATGATTCTATCGGGCTCTCCTTGAACTTTACGCCGTTGTTAAAGCTGCCGTCAAAAAACAGGCCGCCGCCGGCGCTCATGGAAATCCCCTGGGCAAAGGCGCCCGCCGCCAGAACCGCCAAAAAAGCCAGCGCAGCCATGGTTTTTTTCATTGGATTACTCCTTATGTGGGTTATTATCTATATCAGTATAACCGCTTTTTATCCCTAATCAACTATAATGTTACGGTATCTTTAGAATTCTGCCTCCGGCATGGTTTTAGACCTAGTAATCTACGCTTTTGTGCATTTTTATTTATCCGATGAAGCCCTTGAAATAGCGGTAAAATCAGGTAAATTTAGGGTTAATTAACAAAGACAGGGCATAAGCCGCGCTTATGCCCTGTCTTTGTTAAAAAAATTACAGTTTAGAAAAGGCCGTTACCTAGAACCGGTACCCCACGGCAATTTTGATCACCGGCCCCATGCCCAGGGTGGTTTTAAAATCACCACCAAAAAAATCCGCCATATCTTTCATGGTTTTGCTGGCAAACCGGAGCTGGAAGAGGACTTCGCCCCGCAGGTAGAGGGAATCGGTCAGGTCGTAGTCCACGCCGCCGCCGGCCAGGAGGCCGAACTGGCTAAAGTCCATGGGATCGTCTATTTTGTCGCCGTCATCGTCCTTGGCGGAAAGGACCATGTTATAGCTGGCCCCCAGGAGGGGAAAGACCGTAACGGGCCCCAGTTCTATGGGGTACTTGCCCAAGAGGCTAAACCCAAGCTGTAAAACACTGCCGAATTTGTCGGGACCAAAAGATGAACCACCCGCTTTCCCGTAGTCGCTAACAAGGCCATAGGCAAAGCTGACATTAACCTCCGCATAGGTCGCGTCAAAAAAGACAAAGCCCCCAAAGCTCATGTTCCGCATCAGCCATTTATTATCGGAATCCTCTTTTACGCCGTTGTTAAAGCTCATGTCGACGATGGCGCCGCCGCCGGCGCTCATGGAAATTCCCTGGGCAAAGGCTCCTACCGCCAGGATCGCCAGGAGAACCAAAACAGAAATACTTTTTTTCATTGTATTTCTCCTTATAGTTTATTACGGGTCGCCAGGCGTCCCGCTTCCGGTACCGTTTTATTGCCAGTTCCCGGTTATTACCTAGAACAACTGTCCTGGCAAGAATTTACAACAAAATTTAAAAAAAGTCAATGTTTCAGGAGTCCCCCGGCGGCTCCCAGGGGGAACATTGTATAGTAAAAACCGGGTTCACAAAAAAAAACCGTAATTTTTTTGGGGGGCAAAATTTTTTTTAAAATTTATAGAAAAAACAACAATTTTTTTGATTCCCCCCCGGCATAATTCCGGGGCCGGTCCAAAATATACGCTGTATATAGCGTATATAATATTATTATCTGTAAAATACACTATATACAGCGTATATTCCGGGTTACAACTTTTTTTGAATTTTTTGTGAAAATTTTCACTTTTTTGTGAAAAAAATTAAAAATTCCCGAAAAAAAACCGTAAGGACTTGACACAAAATGAATTTGTGATAAACTTATACTTGATAAAGAGGTCAAAAGGGTGATCGTTGATTGCTTCCTCTTGTCAATCCTAGGAGGATTTTTTGTTATGAAGAAAACTTTAATTGTTCTTCTAATCCTTGCGATCGCGGGGGGAGCAGCTTTTGGACAGGTATCGTTCACACTTGGCTTTAACCTCGATAACGCAAACAATGCTAACCAGGGACCTACCGGGAATTCGACGGATGCACAGGTTGATCTGATCTGGAACGGCGCCGGTTCCCAGGCCGTGGGCCCCGGAAACCTGCACTTTGCTCTGCAGCTCGGCTTCCGGCTCCACTTCCTTGAGTACATCAACGCTACAACTCCAGTCGGTGCCTATTCCATGGATCCGGTGGATATGTTCGGTAACCTGGGCTATGGCTTTGGCCTTGGGCCCGGCACCCTGGATTTCACCTTGGGTGTGTTTTACATGGCCGCCCAGAACCAAATCGCTGCCATAGCTCTACAGCCCCATGTATCCTATTCAAAGATTAACCTGGGCATCGTAACCCTGGGCGCCGGTGTGTATTACAACTACTACACCGATGGTTTTGGCCCCAATGGTCAGGTTTCAGTTTTTGGAAGGTGGGATGGCACCGGCACAGACAAAATCATGGACAAACTGGCGATCTGGTTCTCCACCAATTTTGCCTTTGGCCTGGGTTTCCGGTATGAGTTCTCCTTTACCCCCATCGAGAAGGACATCTTCGAAATTGCCAATGTGGACCTGAACTTTACCGCCGGTTCCCTAAAGATTGGCTGTACCCTCGACGAAACCGGCCGTGTTACCAGCCGGGAAACCGCCAAATGGGTTATAAGCGAAATGTTCCAGGGATTCCAGGTAAAGCCCTATATCAATGTTACCCTGAACGACAACATGGCCCTGGGCGCCTTTGTAAGGTTCCGGAACATCAACAACACCAGCGATATGTGGGTTACCCCCGGTCTTACCTTCAAGTACACCCTGTAGTTGCAGATTTTAACGGATTGTAGAAAATACTCCCCCCTGGGGAGTATTTTTTTGTCCCTCCCCTAATCGCCCCCCTGGGGGGTTCCAAAAACTTTAGTTTTTGGAACCCCCTTCGTTGACAAACCCCCAAATATGTGTTACCTTAGTAAGGATAAGAGGTAAAGGTAATCGTCGATTGCTTCTCTTGTCACCAATTTTGGGAGGATTTTTGTTATGAAAAAAACATTAGTCATTCTTTTAATCCTTGCGATAGCAGGGGGAAGCGCCTTTGGGCAGATATCAACGACGGTCAAATTCGGCGTTACCAACGTAGCGGGAGCCAACGATGAAAAAGCAGACCCCTGGCTCGGCCTAGTCTTTGCCGCCGCGGGGGAACAGGAACTGGGCCCCGGTAAGATCCACTTTGGGCTCCAGACACCGATTAAAATCAGGTTCCAGGATGAGTCTGGCAGTTCCTACGCTGATGGCCTCGCCGTTTTTGACGTTACCGCCTTTGATGCGGACGATTTCTTTGTCGGCCTTGGTTACGGCATGGAACTGGGACCGGGAACCCTGGACGTTACCCTCCAGGTATGGCCCCTGTCGGGAATATATGACGCTGGTATCGTGGGTTATAAGCCCATAGTCGGCTATTCCGGCCTGGAAGTGGGCCCCGTAACCCTGGGGTTCGATGTCTGGTACGGTCTTAATGTCAGCGGCATTAACAGCGACGGAAAAAGATCCATGTTTGGAAAAGAGCTGTTGGGCGATGACGGCACCGACACCTTTGGCTTTGATGTTTCCGCGGAGTTTGATTTTGGCCTAACCGTGGATTATGGCTTTGCCTACGGCATCGGCGCAAAAGAGGTTATGCAGATCGCCTATGTAAATGTGGGCTACGAAATTCTAAAGGAACAGCTCTATGCCAATGTGGAACTGGACAATACTGCAGACGGCGAGGGGAATTTCTTCGAAGGCTTTACCATTAAGCCCAGCGCCAAATATGTCATTAACGACAACATGAGCGCCGGACTCTGGGTCGGCCTTAACAACATCAACGGCGAAGGGGACATAACCATCGAACCGGGCATCTGGTTCAAGTATACCCTGTAACAGCAGCGTGGATGTAAAAAAAATACCGCCCCCGGCGGTATTTTTTTTACGCCCTACCGGAACAGGCCCGGCAGAAAGGTGGACAGGGCCGGTACATAGGTTACCAGCAGCACCACCGCAAACTGGATTAAGAGGAAGGGCAGGACATAGCGGCAGATCCGGGCAAAGGGTTTGCCAAAACGGTAACTGGCCAGAAAAAGGTTTAAGCCCACCGGCGGGGTCAGGAATCCGACTTCCAGGTTGGTTATAAAGATAATTCCCAGGTGTATAGGGTCCAGGCCATAGGCCACCCCCAGGGGGGTTATTAGGGGGAGTACGATCAGGATGGCGGAAAAAATATCCATTAGGCAGCCCACGACCAAGAGGAGCAGGTTTAACAGGAGCAGAAATATTACCGGGGACTGGATAGTGTTTTTCATCCATTCGACCAGGTTTTGCGGCGCCTGGGTGTCGATTATATAAAACGACAGGGCCATGGAAAGGCCGATGATCGAAAGCACCCCGCCGATGATCGGCGCCGCCTTGCGGAAAACTGCGGGTATATCCTTTAGGGCCAGGTCCCGGTGGATGATCACCTCTACAATGAACACATAAACCACCGAAACGGCCCCCAGTTCGACTATGGAAAGAAAGCCGGTAAAGAAAAAAACCACCAAAAATATGGGGAGGATCAATTCAAAAATAGATTCCCTTACCCCCCCCAGGGCTGTTCTTAGGTTAAAGGGTTCGATCCCGAAGGTTCCCCCCGATCCCTCTGCCGGAGCTGTTTTCCCCGGCATCTTTAGGGACACGACGATGCCAAAAATGATCATCGCCGTAACAAGGATTACCCCCGGAATAACTCCCCCATAAAAAAGATGGAGGATATTTATCGGAACGCCGGTCATGGTAAAGGTAACTCCCACCAGAATAATGGGAAGACTTGGCGGAAAGAGAAGGCCGATGCTTCCGGTGGAGGTAAGGAGGCCGATGGAAAAATTTTCCGGGTACCGGGAGTGCTGGGATAAAATGGCAAAGAGAAGCCCCCCCAGGGCAAGGATCGTAACCCCGGAAGCGCCGGTAAACGAAGTAAAGAAGGCGCAGATCACCACCGTGGCGGCGATCATCCCCCCGGGGAACCAGCCAAAAAGCCCCCGAAAGGCCTTAACCAGCCGTTCGCCGGCCCTGCTTTCGGAAAGGATAAATCCCGCCAGGGTAAAGAGGGGGATGGGGATAATGCCGTCCTGGGTCAGGGCCTGGTAGACCTGGCCGGGAACGACGTGAATCTCTACCCCGGAGGCTTGTATTAAGAGCAGGGCCATGCCGCCCATGACCACAAAAAGGGGAGTCCCCGCTAAAGCCGCGGCCAAAAGAAAGATAACCCCGGGAACCTTGATGTACCAGGCAATGTCGTAATACAACTCGGTTATTTCTCGGAGAAACTCCGGCCTGTCATAGGGCCAGATTGCCGCCCCAATGATGGGCAGGGCAGAGATCGTTCCCAAAAGGAGGGCCAGATAGGGAATTATTTTTTTCTTTCCCTCCAGGGGGGTAAGCCGGGCAAAGCGAAAGGCCATGACCGTGTACCCTATGGGGATTACCAGGGCAAAAATCCGGTCCGGGATGATCCCGCAGATTTTCCAGCCCATAAGCCCCACCCTGATAAAGGAAAGGGACCCCCAGGCGATGATCATGGTTACATAGGCCGAAACAATATGGCCTATCACCGATACGGTTTTTTTGACCCCCGGGGAAGAAAAATTCTGCACAATGCCGATGGATAAATGTTCTTCGTTTTTGGTGGTCAGCATCCCCGACAAAAGGCCCAAAGCTAAAAGGAGGTGTTTAAAAAGGCTGGCCGCATCGGGGAACCCCGTTTTTATGGTTAACCGCAGTACAATATCCGCCAGGGGAAGAAGGGCCAAAAGCGCCAGGGCGAGGTAACAGATCCCTTCCTCTATCGCGGAAACGATGCGGACGGTCTTTTTTATTTCCCCCGGGTTCAACTAACGGCTCCGGAAGTTCCTAAGGATACCGTCGATTTTGTTGTACATGGCCCGGTCAAAGGTGCTTCCCAACAGGCTGGGAAGCGCCCGGGCCGTATCGTTGTACCATTCTTCCAGCTGCTGGGGGCTAATCTGGTTTTCCCTTAGGCCGTTATTTTTCATCTGCCGGACTGTTTCGACCTCCAGTTTTAGGAGAGACGATTCCAGTTCCAGGGCGATGCGCCGGGTAACCCGGATAAGTTCGCTCCGGTGCTGAACGGGGATGGATTCCCAGGCCTGTTTATTTAATATAATACCGCCCATAAAGGGGGCGATATTGATGGAAGCCATGTTCTTTGCCACCCCAAAGTATTGGGCCCCGGCGGTAAAAATCGGGCTTTGGTAGACCGCATCAATGGCGCCGCCGTTCAGGGCGATAAGGAGCCGGTTCTGTTCCACCGCTACCACCTGATACCCCATGGCCCTAAAGGCCTGGGCCAGTTCCGGTTCCGAGGGAATACTCCCCACTTTTTGGCGTTTTAAATCCGCGGGGACAAAAATAGGGTTCCGGGAAAATAATTTTACCCAGCCGCCCTTGACCAGGGCCAGGGAATAGTAATTTTTGGCGTTGATCTTTGCCTCAAATTCATCTTTGACGTTTCTAAGGACTTCGTCGAGTTCCGCATCGTTGCGGATAAGAAAGGGGCAGCTAAGGGTCAGGATCTCCGGGGCGATTTTATTTAAGCCAAAGGAAGTAAAGATCGCCGCCTGGATGGTATTCATATTGAGCTTTCGCAGGACCTCGTCTTCTGTGCCCTGGGTGCCGTTGGCATAAACCTGGAGCCTTACTTCGCCGTTGGTTACCCTGGACCATTCGGCGGCGAGCTTGTTTATGGCCAGGCCCCAGTCGGTATTTTCCGGCACCATGGATGCAAGCTTGATCACCACCTGCCGGGGGGCTCTTTGGCTGTAAGCCGGCATAATTGCAAGCAGAAAAACGGCAGCAGCGGCAATAACAATTTTTTTCATGACACGGTTCCTCCGCAGTAACAGTTACTCTAGCCTTTTCCAAAACTTCAGTTTTTATGGAAAAGGGTTATTCGTCATTATAATCCCAAACTTCCAGGTCCGAAAAGAGTTCCGGCGCCTTTTCCAGGAGGTACCGGGCCTTGTTCTGGCTTATCGTGTTGATCAAGGTGTTGGACGGATTTGCGGCAGGGTCTATGGCCAGGGCTGTTTCCAGATTGTTCTTAAAACTTTCGTAATCCTGGTTTTTTACCGCCATGGTCTGGGCGTAGGCCACATAGGGGGCCGCCGAGAGGCCCTTTGATTTTTCCAGGGCCCGCCTGTAATGGATAAGGGCTCTGTCGGGGTCTCCCCCCAAACCTTCGGGCAGGGCGCCGTAAAGGATCAGAAAAAATTCATCCAGGGCGCCGCTATTGTAATTTTCGTCCAGTTCATAGGCCCGGTTCATCATGGCGGTAAGCCGGGGAACTTTTAATCCCAGGGAAAGGTCAAAGACGTTAAGGGCATAGGCGGAAAGGGTCCCCGCGGCGTACCAGTAAAAGAGGGAGATGTCTTCTTTCTTCATTTTGGCCAGGGCCTTTGAAAAAGGATCATTTTCCGCCGCAAGCATACCCGGATATTTGTTGTTTATCCCCCTTTCCAGAATTGCCGCCCCCCTAAGGTAGAGTTTTCTTGCCCGGTCCATCTGGAAGCGTTTTTCTTCCCACTGTTCCAGGGGGAGCATTTCCGCCGGCCCCTGTACAAAGGCATTGGCATACATAATAAAGAGGGACCCGGTGGTAACGATAAGGCCGGGGTGATCGGGGTTTTGATCCAGCAGGGATTCGTACATTTTTATGGCAAAGGGCAGGGAGTCCCCCACCAGGATTGGATCGTTGTCTCCCGTAAAAACAGTGCCTGCCCCGCTGCCGGTAAGGGCGTCGGAAACTTTGTTTATTACAAGCTTGTTCAGAGAGCAGGACCCCAGGAAGAACAAAACAAAAAGAAGCAGAAAAGGTTCAAAGAAAAACAAAAACGGCTTTTTCATTCTCCAATAACGCTCCGTATATCTTTGCTAATCGCTTCCAGCTTCCGCGCCGCCTCTGCCCTGGCCTTTTCCAGGCCCTCCTCTGCACCGGCGCAGCAGGTGGCGTAAAATTTTATCTTCGGTTCGGTGCCGCTGGGGCGGGCGCTGACGATGGTTCCATCTTCCAGAAAAAACTGCAGCACGTCGCTGGGGGGGAGTCCGTCCGCGCCGTCCTTAATGTCCCTGACCCTTGTTATGCTGATTCCCCCCAGCCTGGCGGGAGGGTTTTTCCGGTATTCTTCCATAATGCCTTTCATGATCCCCGGCCCTTCGGGTCCCTGGAAATATTTGGAAACCCCCAGTTCCTGCCAGTAGCCGTGTTCAGTGTAGAGTTCATTGAGCCGGTCCAGCAGGCTTTTTCCCCTGCTCCGCCAGAAAAGTGTCATTTCCGCAGTCAAGGCCGCGGCGGAAATGCCGTCCTTGTCCCGGACTTCGTTTTCCACCAGGTAGCCGTAGCTTTCTTCTGTGCCAAAGAGGAAGGTTCCGTCAATTTCTTTTTGCTCGCATTTGCCCATGATGTCGGCTATCCATTTAAAGCCCGTCAGGACCTCCACGCATTCCACGCCATAAGAGGCGGCCATCCGCTTTTGCATCCCCGTGGTAACAATGGTGTTTACCATCAAGGGCTTGGGGGGCATCTTTCCCTGTTCTTTTAAAGAAAGAAAAATATAGTCCCCCAGCAATACTCCCATTTGGTTTCCCGTAACCAGCGTAAAACCGCTCCGCTCTGAATTGGGAACCGCTATGCCGAAGCGATCCGCATCGGGATCGTTGGCCATGACCACGTCGGCCCCTTCTTTGGCTCCCAGTTTTATTGCCATGTCCAGGGCCGCCGCTTCTTCCGGATTGGGAAAAGCCACGGTGGGAAAGCCGCCGTCCCCTTCCCGCTGTTCGCTGACGGTGATTACCTTTAGGCCCAGGTCTCCCAAAACGCCTTCCACATGGAAGGCTCCGGTACCGTGGAGGGGAGTGTAGACGATCTTTACCTCCCCGGCTTTTTCCTTGATCAATGCGGGCCGGAACAATCTGCTCTTGACCATGGCCCGGTAGGGCTCGTCCACTTCTTTGTCGATTATGGAAAGGAGGCCCGCCTTTAGGGCTTCTTCCCGGGGCATTTCTTTGATTTCCGTTACAGCGTTTACTTCGGCGATGATCCCTTTGTCGTGGGGGGCAATAACCTGGGCTCCGTCGTTCCAGTAAGCTTTGTAGCCGTTGTACTGGGGCGGATTGTGGCTTGCCGTAACCACGATCCCCGTGCTGCAGCCTAAATGCCGGATGGCAAAGGACAGTTCCGGGGTGGGCCGCAGGGCCGAAAAAAGGTACGCCTTTATTCCGTTGGCGGCAAAGATCAGCGCCGCCGCTTCGGCAAATTCCGCCGAATAATGCCGGCTGTCAAAGGCAATGGCGGCGGAAAGTCCCCCCTGTATGGCGGCCTTTTCGGGAAAGGCCCGGCGGATGTAGTTGGCAAGCCCCTGGGTGGCGCTTTTGACCACCAGGGTATTCATCCGGTTATAGCCGCCGCCAATAACCCCCCGGAGCCCCCCGGTGCCAAATTCCAGATTCTGGTAAAACCGGTCTTCCAGTTCCTTCCAATCTTCCGCGGCCAGGAGTTTTTCGGCCTCGGATCGGAAAAATGGATCCTTTTCCCCTGCAATATAGTCCCTGGCACTTTTTATAATTGCATCTTTTTCCATAATACAGCTCCTTTGCCCGGCACCGGTGAATACAGATACCCATTATGGTACTAAATATTAGACACCAATACAAGCAAGGGCGTAAAACCCTAATTTGGCCCTTTCCCTATAGTTCTTCAAAAATTGTATTATTGGCCCTGCGATAAACTGCGGCTTTATTACTCGACCTTAAAGCGGGAAACTTCCTCTACCAAAAGGGCGATGTCCTGCCGGTTCTTGACGCTTATCTCGTTGACATGATTTACCGCTACATTTATCTGTTCTGCGCCCGAGGCCATCTCGTTCATGCCTGCGGTGATCTCCTGGGTTGCCTTTTCCAGGTTATCGCTTTCCATTATTACTTCTTTGCTGCCTTCCAGCATTTCCTGGGAACCGCTCTTTACCTGCTGAGTTATTGCATTTACTTCGATGACACCCTCGACAATTTGCCGGCTTCCTGTTCCCTGTTCCTCCATAGCATTGCGGATGTGTTCTTCCTGATCCGAAACGATCTTTACGCTCGAGTCGATGGCTTCGAATTTAGTCAGTACATTTTCCGTAGCGCGCATAATCTTGTCGATTGACTCTTTTATTTTTGTCAGAACAGTGCCGATGGTTTTGGACTGCTCGCTGGAGCTTTCCGCCAGCTTGCGGATCTCGTCTGCTACTACGGCAAATCCCTTGCCCGCTTCCCCGGCATGGGCCGCTTCTATCGCCGCATTCATCGAAAGCAGGTTAGTCTGGCTGGCAATGTTTTCCATTACCGAGTTTATCTCCAAAAGCCCCTCGGACTCCCGGGCGATTTCCTGTATATCCGCCGCCACATCCTGTAATCCCTCGCGTCCGACTTCAGAGGCTTCTCTTAAGGTCTGCACATTGGCCGCATTGTTGGCAAGGGTCCCGGTAACGGACTGAATATTGGCTGCCATTTCTTCGATGGCGGCTGAGGCTTTGGAAATATTGGTACTCTGCTTTTCCACAAGGCTATCCAGCTTATTAATGTTCACCACAACCTGTTCCATGGTTGCATGGGTTTCGGTTACGCTGGCGCTCTGATTTAGGACACGGCTTTTGATGCTTTTTATATTGGCGGTGATTTCGTTAATCGCCGCGGCGGTCTCGGTCATGTTGCCCGCTAATTCGCTGCCGGTATCGGAGAGCGTTGCCGCCTGTTTTTTTATGATGATGATCAGATTTTTAATTTTCTCCAGGGTCTGGTTAAAGTAATGGGCAAGGCGGCCGATTTCGTCTTTTGATTTGGCTGTAATTGTCCTGGTCAAGTCCCCTTCCCCCTCGGAAATGTCTTTTAGGGTATCCGCTACTTTAACAATGGGTTTGGTGATAGAACGGGAAATAAATATTGACGCCGTAATAACCACAATAAGAACAATGGTGCTGATGATGATGCTTTTGGTCATCATATCGTTCACCGGAGCCATAACAGTATCTGTTAATACCCCTACCGCAAAGCACCAGGGGGTTGTAGATTCACCAACATCAACGGGGATGGCTATAACTTCCATGTCCGCATTGAATCTCTCGATAAAATGAGTAAAGGAAAATTCTTTGCCTGTGTTAATAGCTTTATAAAAATCGTCCATATAAGGGCCGGCCATGGCCTGCTCGCTCTCCCGCACATCTCTTCCGAGATGGGTCAAGTCGGAGTGGCTAAGGACAGTCCCGTTGTTGCTGAATACCGCACATACGGCGTTGGCGTAAGGCTTGCTGGCTTGGCCCAGATGCTGAATATCATCAACGCTGATATCGATACCTGTAACTCCTATAACTTTTCCGTCCCGGGAGTGGATAGGAACGGAAATTGAGGTCATCAGCGTTGTCTTTCCGCCGACCTCATAAGAATAGGGATCCAAAATTTCCGCCCGGCCTGAGTTTCTGGCCAAAAGATAGTAATCCCCATCCCCGGGGACATCAAAATCAATCAGAAGATCCATCTCTACATTTTCGCCGTCCCGGTACCAATAGGGGGCAAAGCGCCCATTAGGATAACTACCCGGCGTCCCGCTGTAAAGACTATCGTTGCCTTCCAAGGCATCCGGTTCCCAGACGCACCAGGCGCCGATAATTTCGGGGTTTTCTTCCACCATGCCTCTTAGGATGACGTTAATTACAGACCGCCGGTTGCCCGCAACAAAAGAGTCGTACTGATGTAAAACTTGAGCAAGGGTTTCTGCAGAATACCAATATGTTTCTAGGAAGACTTGTATGTTACTGGCGGATTTTTCGGCAAGGTTCATGGTAGAAGTATTTGCAAGCCCGGTAATAGCGGACCGGGACTGGGCAAGCAGGATCATGCCGACCGAACCGACGCTGAATAAACTGAGTATAATCATAATTGCGGTAAGTTTAAAGCCAAGTTTCATTATAAAAACTCCTATTTGGCATTTTGCTTGTTTTCTTCCAGTCGGAAAATATCTTGTTTAGTATAGCAGTAATTTTTTTCAAAGTATATATCGGTACCGGCGGTCTATATCAGTCTACAGCGAAAATGCTATAGTTAAATCCCTATTATGAAAAAAGCCATCTGCCCGTATTTTAGTTCCTCTTCTTTTGTCGCTCTCCGTTATCTTTGGGGCAGGGCAAAAGAAGGAGGCCGCTACCTTAGGGGAGCCGCGGCGGGCATTGCCCTAAGCCTGGTGCCGATCATTGTTACCCTTATCGTGGCAGACGGGATGATCCGGGGCATTACTGGCCGTTATCTGGAACTGGGTACGGGCCATCTTCAAGTGTTCGATTATTTCAGCTCCGCTGATTTTCCCGGTGATCTGCAGCAAGAAATTAGCCGCCTGCCCGGGGTCCGGGGAACCTGGCGGGAAAGGCAGGGCTTGGGGATTATTCTGGGAAAGGAAGGCCGGGTGGGGGCTACCATCCGGGCGGTGGAAAGCGGTTTCTGGAATGATCCGGGAAGCGCTGAATTTCTTGAAGTAACCGCGGGCAGCGCAGAACTGGAATCGGAAACCGAACTGCTCCTGGGCCGGGGACTGGCGGAAACTCTGGGAGCCGAGCCGGGATCAACGGTCCGGCTTATGACGATCCGGGTAAACGAAGAAGGCCGCAGTCTTCCCCGGGTAACGATTTTTACCGTTAAGGGAATTATCTCTTCCGGCTACCGTGAACTGGATGCCCTATGGTGCATTATGAATTATGAGGCAGGCCTTGTTCTTCTTTCTCCGGAACTGTACCGGTCCTTTCTAATAGTCAAGATAAACGATCCCTATACGGCGGTGGAGGCGGCGGCGGAACAGGCAATGTTCTCTGCGGGGCCCGGCTACGGAGTATTTACCTGGAAGGAATTGCAGCAATCTCTTTACCGGTCCTTTGAATCTACCCGGCAGATGCTGCTTTTTATTATGGCCCTTTTGGTGCTGGTGGCGGCGGTAAATGTTTCTTCCGCCACCTCCATGCTGGTCATAGAACGGCAGCGGGATATTGCGGTCCTAAAAACCGGCGGCTCAGGCCTTTTTTCCATACAAAGCATTTTCCTCTGGGGCGCCTTTCTGACCGGCCTTGCGGGATCCATCGGAGGAATAAGCCTGGGACTTCTAATCGGCAGGGGGATCAATCCTATTATCCGGGGCCTGGAAAAAATCCTTTCGTTCATCTCCAGTCCCTGGGGGGGCGAGGTAAAAATCCTTGATCCCGATTATTATCTCCAGGCCATACCAATTATCATCGACTGGAAGATGATCCTTTTTATCGGGCTTTTTACCCTGCTCTGTTCCTGTCTTGCTTCAGCCCTGCCGGCCCGCCGGGCGGGAAAACTTAAACCCCTGGAGATACTGCGGCGGGTGTAAGGCAAATCTTAATTTACCAATTATTGGGCGGGCACCTGCCTTAAATTGGTCATTATATCCCTTCCAGTATAAAAATAATTTTTATTGACTTTTTAGATATTGACAATTATCTTTTGAGGAAGTTATAATATTTTTTGGCCTATTAGTTTATATATAAATTTCTGGGGTAAAAATGGCGACTAAACCCTTCCCTTTTTATTGCACTTCGTCCTTGAACTCGGGGACTAATATTTTTTTTGGCCGCCTCTGGTCTTTTTCGAAAAAGGCATTTTATCATGGATAATAGTTTTTTCTTATCCCTTGTCGTACCGTGTTATAATGAAGAAGCGGCCATCCCATTATTTTTCATAGAAGCTGACAAAATTTGTTCATTAACAAATAAACAATTTGAATTCATTTTTATTGATGACGGTTCAAAAGATAATACTTTAAATATTTTGCGGCATCTTGCAGATCAAAACAGCAAAATACACTACATTTCATTTTCGCGTAATTTTGGCAAGGAAGCGGCAATACTTGCAGGATTACAGGCGGCGCAGGGAGAATATGTTGTGATCATGGATGTAGATGGACAAGACCCGCCGTCTTTAATTCCGCAAATGCTCGAAGCTGTTATTTCTGGTGAATATGACTGTGCTGGAGCCAGGCGGATAAGCCGTATAGGTGAACCTTTGGTTCGTTCTCTTTTTGCCAAGCTTTTCTATAAGCTTATGAAAAAAATCACCAGCTTGGATGTTGTTGACGGCATACGTGATTTTCGTCTGATGAACAGAAAATATCTTGAAGCGTTTCTTGCATTACATGAACGAAATAGATTTTCAAAAGCTGTTTTTCCATGGATCGGCTTTAAAACAAAATGGTTTGAATATAAGAACATTGAACGTGTCGCAGGCAAAACAAAATGGTCATTTTGGAAACTATTCCTGTATTCACTTGACGGCATAATTGCCTTTTCATCGAAACCTCTGGCAATTGCTTCCATTACCGGAATTATACTTTTTTTTCTGGCTATTTTTTCTGTTTTTATTATTATAATCAGAAAATTACTGTGGGGAGACCAGGTAAGCGGATGGGCATCAACAGTTTGCATTATTCTATTTTGTTCTGGGATTCAACTTTTCACCGCGGGCATTTTGGGGCAATATCTTGCCAAGATATACACTGAGGTAAAACAGCGTCCTCATTTTATTATTCGGGAAGCAAAATGAAAATAGCAGCTTTTTTTGATCAAAAGTTATTAAAGTACCTCCTTGTCGGGATTATTAACACTATCGTAGGTTCGGCGATTATGTTTTCCCTTTATAATGTTGCTAATTTAAATTACTGGATTTCTTCTGCCTGTAATTATTTTTTTACAGGAATTTTAAGTTTCTTTCTTAATAAATATTTCACTTTCGGCATAAAACACTGGTCTGCTTTTATGGTTGTAACTTTTATTGTAAATATTGCTCTTTCATATATTATTGCTTATGGAATTGCAAAGCCCGCATTAAAATTTTTATTAAATAATTGTCCTACAAAAATTCTTGAAAATTCAGCAATGTTTACAGGAATGTTTTTATTTACTGGAATAAATTACTTAGGACAACGATTGGTCATATTTAAAATAAAAGAAGAAAATTATGGATTTAATTGAAAAAAATAAAGTAAATCCTAACCGCCACCCGTGGGAATTATCAAGAGCAAAATGTATTTTTAATATTATCAAACAATATAGTATTCGTGCTATTGCCGACATTGGTGCTGGAGATCGTTTTTTCTTAGAAAAATATTATCATCGCTTTCATGCACAATGTTATGCCGTTGATTCCAATTATAAGAAATTTTTTGAAATTATTAATAATATTAAGTGTTATAATAATATTGATGGGTTTCCAAAATTAAACACTACCGGTAGTGTTGTCTTACTTATGGATGTACTTGAACATATCAATGATGACAGCGTTTTTTTAAAAAAAACCCTTGAAAAAATACCAGACGATGGAGTTGCTTTTATAACAGTTCCATCGTTTCAATTTTTATTTTCCGAACATGATGTTTTCTTGAAACATCAGCGTAGATATACCAGAAAAAGATTATGTACTATAGCTCTTTCTTGTGATTGCCACATAGAAAGTTGTTTTTATTTTTACTTTTCTCTGTTTTTTATTCGATTATTAAGTATTCTTTCAATAAAAAGAAAAAAGGAGCGAAATTCCGGCATTGGATACTGGAATTTTAACGAAAACCACATTATAACGCGAATAATTTATGTAATACTAAATATCGATTTTAGTATCTGTCATTTTTTATCGAGATTTCATATCTATCTTCCTGGCTTATCACTTTTAATGATATGCAAAAAAGGCGCTACTTGAATAACATAAAAATTAGCAATACTCAAAAAATTATTATCAGCATTTTATTAATCGGCATGATTATGTGTGCTTTGCTCCAATTTGCCGCAGTACGAAATTTGGTAATATATCTTGTAGAAGAACTTGTAAAAGGAAAACCCCTTGACAATTCTGGCCAAGCACATGGAGACATAAAATTAGCTTCGGTATACGGAGTTTTTGTATGTATTGCTTTTATGCCTATAATTGTATTTATTAAACAAATAACATTATCTGCCGAACGTTTTTTTAATTTCTTGCAAAACAAACAGTTATGCGGGATTACTATAAAAGACATATTTGTTGAACAGCCATTTATGCTGATACTATTTATATTTTATTTATATATAGTAAAAAATCTTTTTTTAGCAATACATATTATTGGATTTGATATAGTTATAATTATATTGGCAATACTTTTTCATATGATTACTTTATCTCTCGCATGCCATAAAAAAATAAAAAAAATTGCTATTCAACTTATTGTATGTTACTCTATAGTAATTGCATCCCTGGTTATCAGCTCTTTTATTTTTGATTATTCTTATGACGGACAAGCATATCATCAAACTGCGGCGATTCAAATAAACAGCGGATGGAATCCCTTTTATGCAAATCTGCCCGAAGAAAGTGTATTTATTTGGAATAATCATTATCCAAAATTTACGGAAATTTTTACATCAATTTTTTTATCTGCTTTTAACAATATCGAATTGGGCAAATCATATAATATTATATTTCTTGTAATAGTTTTTTTATATGCTTTTAGGTATTCAAGCAAATTTCAAAAAAATAAACTTTTGGCGCTGATAATCAGCATTATCTTTGCAGCTAACCCTGTTGTGCTGTCACAGATCTTTACTAATTACGTTGATGGTTTGCTGGGAATGATAATCATTATTTTAATTTTTGCCTGCATGGATTATGAACAAAATAATGGTAAAAAAGATTTATTTATCATTATTGCAGTTTCTGTGTTTTCAATAAATATAAAATTTACAGGTTTTATTTGCGGCGTCATATTAATTGGTTACATTATTAAACATTTCGCCGCAAATAAGTTCAGACAAATGTTTTTATTAATAATTGCCGGTTTTATTATTCTTTTAATTGGGATAGTATTTACAGGTTATAACCCATATATCATCAATATAAGATATTTTGGCCATCCCTTTTACCCGCTTTTTGGCAGGGAATCGATGAACATTATTCCTGTATTAATGGCAGATAAAAGTACATTTGAAGGATTTAGCTTAATGCACCCTGTTCAAAGGTTTTTTTCTTTATTTTTTTTAAATTTCGATCTAAAAAACATGCCTTTTAACCCTTTAAAAATAATTAGGCTGCAGCGCCATGATGTCTATGATCTTAGAATTGGAGGATTTGGAATGTTGTTTGCCGAATTTTCTATTTTTATAATCTTGATTTTATTAAATACAATAAAAAATAAAAATACAGTTAATTATAAAAAAATATTATTTCCAATAAGCCTTTTATTGTTCATATCTGTAATATCGCCTGAAAACTGGCATGCAAGATATATTCCTTTTTTTTGGTACCTGTTTGGGTTCATTTTGATATCATCTGATTATGGCAACACATTAAAAAAATGGCTGTTTTTTGTCTGCCTTGGCATCGCATTGATCAATAATGGTACTTTTTTGCTTGGCGGCATTCACAGAGGATATAGATATACCAAAAATTTAACACACTTTATAATGGATATAAAAGAAACTAAAAATGACACAATTCATATTGTTTTAACAAATGAGCATTTTAAATATTCAATGACAGAAAAATTACGTTATTATAAAATAGACAAAAATATTTTTTATGTTCAGGATAGTAACATATTGCATTCCAGCGGGTTTGAACAAATAAAAGGCTGGTATTAAAGAAACCAATTATTGGGTTTATTGGCAAAGGTTTCCCGCCGGTACAGCCGAAAACTGCATCAAAGAATAAGTTTGTAATTGATTTGATCTACAGGCCCTTTAGTTTTCTTTCCACTATTTTTTGAAACTCAATCAAAATAGATTTATGCAGTTTCTTAATTGAATTGCGGGGAAGCGATTCCGCTGAAAAGAGTTCTGTTGTGTCCATCTGCAAAGCCTCGGCAATCCGTTCCAGCATTTCTACCGAAGGAAATTTTTTCTCCAGTTCAATCATGGCGATATAGGTTGGGGCAGTGTTTACTTTTTCTGCAAGCTTTGCCTGTGAAAAACCAAGAGTCCGGCGCTTTTCTTTCATGTTCAAGGCGGGCACCTGCCTTAAATTGGTCATATATCCCTTCTAGTATAAAAATAATTTTTATTGACCTTTTAGGTATTGACAATTATCTATTAGAAGAAATATTATTTTACCTTATTGTAAGTCAAGCTGTGGAAAACACCCGTGAATACAGTTTATTAAAAAGAAAAAATTTTTGAAAAAAATATTTCCTATTCATTATAGGATTTTTTTTAACTGTTTCCTTTAAGAGGAAGCAAAGCTGGCCCCCTCCTACAATAACTCCCCATACCGCATAATAAATGTTTTTTTCAAAACCGTTGTGAACAGCATGTAACAGAGGACTGTCGCCGCAAGATAGGCATAGAAGATATGCGGCGGGGCAGTCATGCCCAGGGTGCGGCCAAAAACGGTGTAGGGTATAATTGTGCCGGCAATAATTCCAAGCGTTGTTAAGGAAGTGGTCTGCCAGGAAGCACGGCTTTGGATAAAAGGAATTTTCGGGGTCCGTATCATGTGGATTACCAGGGTTTGGGTCCAAATGGATTCAATAAACCACGCGGCGTGGAAAAGCATTATAAAGGTAAGCTGGGCGTCCGGGGCAAGGCTCTGCCAGGGGCCGCCGGCGGCGGCGGGGCAGATAATAAAGAACAGCAGCAGATAGGTAGTGATATCGAAAACCGAGCTTGTCGGACCTATCCACAGCATAAACTTTGTGATCGAAGAAGCGTCCCATTTGCGGGGTTTTTTCAGGTAATCCAAATCTACATTGTCCCAGGGGATCATGGTGCAGGAAATATCGTAAATCAGGTTCAGTACCAAAATCTGAATGGGCATCATGGGCAGAAAGGGCAAAAAGGCGGAAGCGGCCAATACGGAAAACATATTGCCAAAATTGGAACTGGCGGTCATTTTGATATACTTGATAATATTGGCATAAATCTTTCTGCCCTCCACGACTCCTTTTTCCAGAATCATCAGATCCTTTTCCAAAAGAATAATGTTGGCCGATTCTTTGGCAATGTCCACCGCCGTATCTACCGAAATGCCCACATCCGCCGCCTTCATGGCCGCCGCATCGTTGATGCCGTCTCCCATGTACCCGACGGTATGGCCGTTTTCCCGCAGGGCTGTTACTACCCGGGCCTTTTGCTGGGGAGAAAGTTTGGCAAATACCGTGGTATCTTCCACGGCCCGGCTGAGTTTTTCATCGCTCATGGCTTCCACATCTTTGCCCAAAAGAATTTTATCTGCCTTTAGGCCCACCTGTTTGCAGACACTCTTGGTTACCGAATCGTTGTCTCCGGTTAAAACAATGGTTTTAACGCCGTATTCGGTAAGGGCGGAAATGGCTTCGGAGGCGCTTTCTTTAGGGGGATCCAAAAAGGCGAGGTAGCCTATCAGAACCATGTCCTTTTCGTCCGCCACAGAAAAAGTGCCCGCGGGAGAAGGGCCGAATTTCCGGGAAACCCCCAAAACCCGCATCCCATCCCCATTGTATTTGTTGCAGGTCGCAAGAATCTCTTTTTTCAGTTTGGAAGTTATGGGTTCAATTTTACCCTGGTATTCTACAGAACCGGATATGGCAAGCATTTCCTCTATGGCGCCCTTGGTGATAAGCCGGGTTTGTCCTTTGTTGTCTTCGACCACTACACTCATGCGTCTGCGGCTGAAATCAAAAGGAATCTCATCGATCTTTTTGTATGCCGCAGTAAGTTCATCAATCTGATGTTCCTTGGCCCGTTCAATAATCGAAATATCCATCAGGTTTTTCAGTCCCGTTTGATAGTGGCTGTTTAGGTAGGCATGGCGGAGTACCCGCAGGTCCGGATTACCGTATACATCCAGGTGGTATTGCAGGATGATCCTGTCCTGGGTAATCGTACCGGTCTTGTCGGTACAAAGCACATCCATGGCTCCGAAATTCTGAATTGAATTAAGGTCCTTGACGATAACCTGCTGTTTGGACATGGACACGGCGCCCTTGGCAAGATTGGCGGAAACGATCATGGGCAGCATTTCCGGGGTAAGGCCGACAGCAACGGAAAGGCCAAACAAAAATGCGTTGAGCCAGGGGTCCTGGGTGGCTGATTTGGTCAGCCCGTTGATAAGAAATACCACTGGAACCATGATCAGCATAAACCGGATCAGTACCCAGGAAACGGAGGTAATTCCCTTTTCAAAACTGGTGGGGGGGGCCTTAACCTGGAGTTCCCGGGCAATGGAACCGAGGATCGTATCGTCCCCCACGGCAAGAACCAAGGCGGTGGCGGAACCGGAGATAACCGTACTTCCCATAAAGGCCAGGTTTTTTGAATCCAGGGGAGAGGGAGGTTTTGCATCCAGTTTTTCGGCAAACTTTTCCACCGGTTCGCTTTCGCCGGTCAGGGAAGCCTGGCTGATAAAAAGGTCTTTGGCCTGGAGGATCCGGATATCCGCCGGAATAATGTCCCCCGCTGCCAGGTGTACCAGATCCCCCACAACAATTTCGTCCAGGGGTATTTCCTGTTTTCCCGCGGCGTTGGATTCTTCTTCGAACTGCCGGGCAACGGCAGCGGTGGTTTCGACCATCTCGCTTAAATGCTCGGCGGCGCTGCTGCTTCGCAGCTCCTGGAAAAACCTAAGAAAGCCGCTTATCAACACCATGGCGGAGACGATTATTACCGCCGGATAATCCTGGGTAAAAATATTAATTACCGTAAGAATAAATAATACAATAGTAAAAGGGTTTACAAAGGAGTCCCTCAGTTTGCTTAGGATGGAAGCCTTTTTTTGACGGGTAATATGGTTAATCCCGTACTGATCCCGCATCTCATCGACTTTTTCATCGTCGTAGCCGTCCCAGCTGTTATCGTATTGGATAAGCAGGGTTTCGGGGTCTTTAAGGGTTCCGTTTAAAAGGCGCCTTTTTGTCCTTAGGGCCGCCCGGGCTATGGCGGGGCTTGGCTTTTTCTCCAATACAGCTTTTACTGCCATAGGGGTCGTCCACGGTATGGGATGAGAGAACCATTGCAAGCCTCCGGTTTATTGATTGCAGGATTTGGAAAAAATGTCAAGAACTGATAATAAGTCTTAAGGAGGATCCCCATAACCAGCCGGCATCCAGAATGGTCTGCAATAGCAGTACCATAAGTTTTATTATATAGTAAAACCCATGAACAATCCGGCGGGACTAGCGGAAACCCTGGACAGGATGATCCTTTCTCCTTCGGGCTGGCGGGGAATTTTTAACGCCCATGGGGATGAGGAAAGCTCCGGCGAAGAACTGGCCCCGCCATACCATATTATTACTGCGGCGGCGGCGGCAGTTTTTGCCGAATACCTTTCCCATGTTTTTTCAGCATCCTGTCCCCTGGTAATCCTGGGGCGGGATACCCGGCCCACCGGAAAGACAGCGGCGGATCTGATGATCCGTTCCTTTCTTGCATCAGGCTGTTCCGTCCGCTTTACCGGAGTTGCAGCGGCCCCGGAAATCATGGCCCTGGCCCGGTCCACCCTTGACGGTACGCCGGGCGGTTTCTGTTATATTTCCGCCAGCCACAATCCCATCGGCTACAACGGCCTTAAATTCGGCTTGGAAGACGGCGGCGTGCTGGAAGGCGCCGAAGCAAACAGGCTTATCGAATCCTTTAGAAATTACCTGGCAGGGCCCGATCCCGCCGGCAGAACAGGCGCCTTGCTGGAGAAAACCGGCGAAGCGGCGGTCCGCGGGGTTTATGCCGAATCGAAAAGAGTAAAACAGGAAGCCCTGGGTGCCTACCGTTCTTTTGGCGAAAAGGTAATCACCGGAGAGGGCCCGGAAGCCCGGCGGGTAAATAAAGCCATCCGCGAAGGGTTAAAGACCTTTCCCCTGGGGATCGCCGCGGACTTTAACGGATCCGCCCGGACCCTGAGCATTGACGAAGAACTCTTCCGTTCCCTGGGGCTGGGTTTCCACAAGATCAACGGCAATCCGGGAGAAATAGTCCATGCGATTATTCCCGAAGGAGATTCCCTGGAAAGCTGCCGCCGTCTTCTGGAAGAACTGCACCGGAGGGATCCTTCGGTAATCCTGGGCTATATGCCGGACTGCGACGGCGACCGGGGAAACCTGGTTATCTGGGACCAGGGGAAAGGAGCTGCCCGGAGCCTGGAAGCTCAGGAAGTGTTTGCCCTGGCCTGTATGGCGGAGCTGGCCCACCTGGTCTGGATCGGGGAACTCTCTTTAGAAAACCCTGCCCGCAATCGCCGGGATTATGACAGGGAAAATAATTGCAAAACGGCGGTGGCGGTAAACGGCCCCACATCCATGCGCATCGATCGGATTGCCGGCGCCTTTGGCGTAAAAGTATTCCGGGCCGAAGTTGGGGAGGCCAATGTGGTTAACCTGGCCAGACATCTCCGCAAAGAAGGGTATGCCGTGCGCATCCTGGGAGAAGGCTCCAACGGAGGCAGCATCACCCACCCTTCTTCGGTGCGGGACCCCCTGACGGCGGTTTTTGCCCTGATAAAACTCCTTACAATAAGAAAAAATGGCGCCTCCGGAGGCCTCTTTGATATTTGGAGAGATGCGGCAAAAAAAGCCGGGATACCGGCATCCGCCGGAATGCCAGGCGTGAATTTAGCGGATGGTTTTTCTTTGGCGGACATCATCGCCTCGCTTCCCGCTTTTTTTACCACCGCCGCCGCCGCCTCGGAGGCAAAACTTCAGGTAATGACCGATGATCATGGCCTTTTAAAAAACCGGTACCAGGAAATTTTTGAAAAAGAGTGGGATGAAAAAAAGGATGATCTGCAGAAACGCTGGGGCATCAGCGCCTGGGAAGCCCGGGCCTGTGTCGGTACGGAAGAACTGCGGAATCTTTCTTCCTTCGGCGATGCCCAAACCGGAGGGCTCAAGATCGTTTTTAAATCCGGCGGCCTGGCGGAGACCGCCTTTATCTGGATGCGGGGCTCCAAAACAGAACCGGTGTTCCGCATCATGGCCGATGCCGAAGATGCGGCGCTGGAGCGGGAATTAATTGCATGGCAGCGGGCCATGACTACAAAGGCGGATACCGCCGAATAAAAGGATGATACCATGGGTGTACGGGGTGAAATTTTTTCCACCAGAATGATCCTTCCCAACAGGACCTATTTTCTTAACGTAAAAGAAAATCGCATGGGAGATCTTTATCTGAACATTGTGGAAAGCAAAAACAAGGAAACCGGAGGCTTTGAACGGCAGTCGGTGATTGTCTTTGCCGATGACCTTCCAGCATTTTTAGGTGAATTCGACAAATCGCTTAAGGCTCTGGAAAAGGCCCGGCGGGAACAAAAACGGGGTACCGGAAAACACCGGGAAGAACCGGAAAAAAGCAGCGGCAAGTTGTCCGGGCGGGCCGGACAGGGACGGACCGGCAGAGATTTCCATGAACGCTCCGGGCGAGCCGGGCAGGAACGAACCGGAAGAGATACCTATGGACGTTCCGGTCCGGCTGGGCACAGACGAACCGATGGAGGGCTGCCCGGGCGAGCCGGGCCGCCCGGATACTCTGGGCAGGGGCGATCCGGCCCGCATGGATCTTCCGGGCAGGGACGGTCCGGCGGGAAGCGGGTTGTGGTTAAAAAGCGAAACCGGGATTAGTTTTTTAAGAAGAGTACGAGAAATTGCCCTGATCCCCGGCTAAATCGCCGCTTTTTATGCGCCGATACTAAAATATATGCGTGCCCTAACCGTTTTATACGGCGCTTCCCTTGCTTCTCAGGCTTTCGAGCCGGTTTTTAAGGATGAATCCGCCTTCAATTTGGCTCTTAAACGGGCGTCGGCCTTTCCCGGCAGCGAAAAGACCGTCCTCCTTGCGGGAGAGGGGGAAACATTAAAATTTTCCACTTCTGTTTTGGCGGAACAAGGGATTTCGGTGATTCAAAAGCCGGATTGGACGGTGTCGGAATTGCTCAAAACCCTTTCCGAAGCAAGTGCCGGTTTTGATTTTGCCTACTATGCCTGGGCGGATTCGCCCTTCCTGGATGCGGCTCTGGCGGGAAAAGTCGCCGGGCGGCATACCCGCTATGCGGCGGAATATTCCTATGCCGACGGCTGGCCCGGCGGTATGGGGCCCGAACTCGTAACCAGCGCCTCCGCAGGGATCCTCTACAAGATTGCCGGAGATGCAGGCCGGGGTCCGGTCAAGCGGGACAGCCTGTTTACGGTTTTACAGAAAGACATCAATGCCTTTGACATAGAAACGGAAATTTCTTTGGCAGATCTGCGCCATCACCGGCTCAATTTTAATGCGGATTCAAAGCGGAACCTTTTACTGCTGGAGCGATTTGCCGGAGCCGCCGGAGATGCCGGTTTTGCGGACAATGTGGCGCAGATCATCGCGGATCATCCCGGATACCTGCGGACCCTGCCGGCCTTTTTTCCCATCCAGGCAGCCGGGCCCTGCCCAAAAAATGATCTTGGATCCTGCGGCCTTTGCCCCTATCCGCTGTTTGGGGGGACCGTTACAGAACGGAAGGATTTTCTTTCTCCGGGGGATTTTTTCATCCTCCTGGATAAAATAGAACAATTTGCCGGAGATGCTGTGATCGATCTTTCCCTGTGGGGAGAAATAGCGCTTCATCCTGAAAAGGAAGACTTGATCCTGGCGGTGCTGGAACGGCCCGCCCTTTCCCTCATCATAGAGACATCCGGCTGCGGATGGGGAAATTTTGATTTAGAAAAAACAGCATCCATCGCCGCCGCTGCAAAACCCCGGAAAAACGGTCTTCCGGCCCTGTCGTGGATCGTATCCCTTAATCCGGCGGAACTTCCCCTGGGAGAAAATACGGCGGGAGGAACCGAAGGAACAGCCTTTGTAAAAAAGCTCGTTTCACTTTTTCCCCGGGAAGAGGGAAGGGACAGCAGGGTTTATGTAGAGGCGATCCGGACCACAGGAGAAGAAGACGCCATCGAAAAATTCTACCGCTCATGGAAAACCTTTGGGAACCGTGATCCCGGGAATCACGATTCCGGTCCCTCCATCATCATCCAAAAGCACGACAGTTTTTGCGGTTTTCTTCCGCCAAAACAGGCAGTGGATCTTTCTCCGGTAGAACGGCGGCCCTGCTGGCATCTGATGCGGGATTTCCCTGTTTTTATTGACGGCAGTGTTTTCCTTTGCCGGGAAGAACTGGGAAAACCGCCGGCCCTGGGCAATGCCTTCCAGGAAGATTTGGAAAGCATCTGGAACCGGGGAGAAGGGACCTATCTTTCCCATTGCAAAAAAGAATATGCCGATCCCTGCAAGGTCTGTGATGAGTACTATACCTATAACTTTTAGCGGTTTTCCCGGCGAGGGGATGCTCCCGTCCTATACGGCGGTTGGGGGCAGCGAAAGAATGGCTTCCACGGGTCTTTCGGCGGTACTCCTTAACCGGGGGGGCCGGTACCCCCGGCGGACACTTTTTCAGGAATTAAAAAAAATTGGGTTTGATTATATTCTTTCTATCGAGGGGCCCCAGGAACGCTACGATGTGGAAGATCTGTCGGGCCGTTTTCCTTTTATCCGCTTTATTTTGGTAAAGGATAAAATCACCCCCGGAGAAGGGATCAATCTGGCGGCGGCGGAGTTATCCGGCCCTTACTTTTTTGTTTTATGGAACGATCACCAATTCTTTAACGGAATCAACGCATCCAAAATGACGGAACTCTTTGGCGGCAGACGGCTTTGCACCGTGCCGGCGGTACAGAATTCCCGGTTCGAGATTCTGCATACCCTGTCTTCTCCGGTGTATTGCCGGGATTCCCGAAAAGAGGCAATCAGAACCCTGCCGGGGGCGCCGGCCAAAGAAAATCAAAGTACCCTCTTTCCCTACGATTGGCTTGGTTTTTACGACCGGGAACGGTTTCTCCGTCTTGGCGGTTTTGACCGGGAAATAGTCCATCCCCATTGGCAGTTAATGGACTTTGGGTTCCGTTCCTATCTTTGGGGCGAGGAACTGCGATCCACCCAGGTGATCCGCCTTGTCTATGACGGTGCGGCGGCCCTCCCCGACAGTACAGCGGAAAATTCGTACCGGCTCTTTTATCTGAAAAATCTGGCCCCCGAATGGCGGAGCGATCATGCATACCTCCCCCTCCGTTGTTTTCCCGGCTATCTGGCCAGAAGCGGCTGGGATCTTCCCGGCGCCTGGATGGAGTTTTCCCGGGAACGGCGATGGGTGCTAAAAAACCAAAATCGTTTTCAATGTGATGCCCGTTCTCTCGCCGAATGGTGGGAATCGTGTCCGGACGAGCCATGCTGCCCGGACGAGCTTTCTGCCGGAGCAGGTCCATGACGGCGCTGATCCTTCAGGGACGGTTGGATTCTACCCGCCTTCCGGGAAAAAGCCTCCTTCCCCTGGAAGGGGAGCCTCTGCTTTTTCGTGTCATGGAAGCTCTGACCGTCGTTCCCTGCGATATCCGCATCCTGGCCTGTCCCGAAGACTGTGAAACTTCTTTTGGTCCCCTGGCGGAAAGGGCGGGCTTTGTTATTTGTACCGGCCCCAAGGATGATGTCCTGGCCCGGTACTGTACGGCGATCCGCCGTTATTCCCCTGACCGGGTGATCCGGGCCACCGGAGACAATCCCTTCGTCTTTGCCGATGCCGCCGGAATCCTGGCAGAAGAAGCCGCCGCCCTGGATGCGGATTATGCAGGCTATGCAGGGCTTCCCCTGGGAGCGGGGGTGGAGGCCGTAAATGCCGGGGCGCTGCTTCGGGCGGAACGGGAAAGTTCAGCAATGGAAGAGCGGGAACATGTCTGCCCCTACCTGTACAAAAACCCTGAACGGTTCCGTCTTCACCGGCCCCTGGCGCCCCGAAAATGGCGGCCGGCGGCGGAACTCAGCCTTACTGTGGATACCCTGGAGGATTACGGCTGCGCCCAAAGGCTGTACCGGATTTTGAACAAAAAAGCAAAGGGGCCGGAACGTTACCGGGGAACTGCAATTCTGGAGGCCGCCGGGTCATGAATTCAATCCTTGTTATTCCGGCCTGCGAGGAAGGCCTGGGCGGAGGCCACATTTTCCGTTCCACAGCCCTGGTAAAAACTCTCCTCTCCCAGGGAGGAGAAGCCAGGCTTTGCGGTGAACCGCCTGGTATTATGCGCAATTCGCTTACAGCCGGATCCGGAGAACTCTGGATCACGAAAGAAGAAGCAATAAAAAAAAGATGGACCCTTATTGTGCTGGATCGTTTCCGCACCGGGCCGGAGGAAGTAAAAACCTGGGCCGCCCTGGGGCCGGTTTTGGGTATTGACGAAGGTCTTTCCCGGGCGGAGTGTGATTTTTTGATTGATTTGCTGCCCGGTCTCCCTGACTGGATCGCTCCCAACCTTTGCGCCCCTTTTCTGCTGCCCCTGCCCAAAAAACGGCGGTCTTCTTTTTATGTGGCCAATAGGGCGGACGAAAAAAAGGAACCGCTAAAAATCCTTGTTAGTTTTGGCGCCGAAGATGCCGCCGGACTTACAATGGAAACCGCCCTGGCGCTGCACAACGCCGCCGGAAATTGTTCCCTCACCGTCCTGTTGGGGCCATTACGGAAAAACAATGCCGCCGGACGGGAACTATTGGAACAAAGGGGTATTACCGTAATTGAAGGAACTCTTCCATCTGCCGGTAATCAGGGCGGATTGAATAATCCGTCTGAACTGCTGGCGGATTATGATTTGCTCGTTACCCATTTTGGAATTACCGCCTTCGAGGGGCTTTACGCCAGAGTTCCGGTGCTGCTCATTAATCCCGGGGCCTATCACGAACAGCTTTCACAGCATGCGGGCTTTCATACCTTTGTTATACCCCAGGGGAGCAAAGTTGATTTTTCCGGACTCTACAAAAAATGTGTTGATTTCAGCACGGAAGCGGCCCGGCGCTGGGGCCTGGAAGTTTCGCAGGAACCTGAAAGCCTGGCATCGCTGCTCCTAAAGGCCGCCCCCCTTGTTCACCGCCGCTGCCCCCTCTGCGGCGCTCCGGCGCTCCGGAATTCAAATCGTTTTCCCGGCAGAACCTACCGGTTTTGTTCCTGCGGTATGATCTGCATGGACCGGCTTGATCCTCCTCCGATGGAATATAACCGGGATTATTTTTTTTCGGATTACCAAAAACAGTACGGAAAAACCTATCTGGAAGATTTTCCTCAGCTACAGCAAGCCGGTGAAAAGCGGCTTCGCATAATTAATGCCTTGCTTGATTTAAAACGCAATGCGCATAAAAAATCCGAAACCGGTGTGCTGCGGTTATTGGATATTGGCTGCGCCTACGGACCCTTTCTTGCCGCCGCCCGGGAACAGGGTTTTCAAGTTACGGGGATCGATCCTGCCCCTGAAGCGGTGGAGTATGTCAAAAATAGCCTGGGAATCAATGCGGTCCAGGGTTTTTTTCCCGAAACTTTGACTGGATTACACCAGGCAGACGGCGGAGGCCCGGAGCAATTTGACGTTATTACCCTCTGGTACGTAATAGAGCACTTTGAAGAACCGGGGGCGGCTTTAATGGCCATCAACGGACTCCTTAAAATGGGGGGAATTCTGGCCTTTTCCACCCCTTCGGCGGCGGGTATTTCCCGCCGGAAATCTCTTCAATCCTTTTTGGAAAACAGTCCCGCCGATCACTGGACCATCTGGGATCCCCGCCGTTCCGCCGCCGTCATGGACCGGTATGGATTCCGGTTAAAAAAACGGGTTATTACCGGCCATCATCCGGAGCGTTTTCCCGGTCAGCCCGGGATCGCAGGTTCCAGGGCGGGTGCGGAGCGCGCCGGATCTTTGTGGTTTTTTCTGTTTCTGAGCCGTATCTTCGGCCTGGGAGATACCTTTGAGACCTATGCGCAAAAAGTAAGGGATGTGGAAAATGGGTGAGCAGAAAAAGCGGATCCTGATCCTTGGCGCTGGGGTAATGCAGGGTCCGGCCATACGGTGTGCCAAAGCCATGGGACTGGAAACGGCGGTAATAGACGGCGATCCCGCTGCACCGGAGGCCTTAGAAGCGGACCGCTTTGAGCCGATTGATCTAAAAGATATTCACAGTATAGAAGAATTTGCCCGAACTCTTAAGGCGGAAGGGGGGCTTCATGGCGTTATGACGGCGGGGACCGATTTTTCCGCCTCCGCCGCCTGGATTGCAGAAAAACTCGATCTTCCGGGAATTCGCTATGAAACTGCCCTGGACGCTTCGGACAAGGAAAGGATGAGAAACCGTTTTAAGGAAATGAACCTTCCTTCTCCAGCTTTTACGGTTTTCACCGCCGAAACAGCGGAGGCCGCCAGTCTGCCCTTTCCTTTTCCCGCGGTGGTCAAACCCGTGGACAATATGGGCGCCCGGGGCTGCCGCCGGGTGGACGAAATTTCGGAACTCCGGGAGGCGGTACAAACGGCCCTGGAGTTTTCCCGTGCCGGCCGGGTAATTGCAGAAGAATACATGGAAGGGCCGGAATTTTCCGTGGATGCCGTAATTTATCAGGGGAACGTAACGATCTGCGGCCTGGCGGACCGGCATATCTTTTTTCCTCCCTACTTTATTGAAATGGGCCATACCATGCCCGCCGCTGTTTCTTCCGGTGTCAAGGAGGCTCTTCTCGATGTGTTTATCCGGGGCATTCGGGCCCTGGGAATCGATAACGGCGCCGCCAAGGGGGACATCAAGCTGACTGCTAGGGGTCCCATGATAGGGGAGATTGCCGCCCGGCTTTCCGGAGGGTATATGTCCGGCTGGACCTACCCCTATGCGTCTGGGGCGGATCCTGCCCGGGGGGCGATCTGCGCTGCCCTGGACCGTGAACCGGAAGGGCTTGTGCCGGTCCGGGACTGGACCAGCGCTGAGCGGGCCTTTATTTCCATCCCCGGCATTGTCCGGTCTATCCAGGGAACGGACGATGCCGGGAAAATTCCCCGCGTTAAGGACCTTTTTTTCCGTTCCTTCCCGGGCAGACGGATTTCCTTCCCGGAAAATAATGTTTCCAAGGCGGGAAATGTTATTTCCGCCGCGCCGGACCGGGTGGAGGCGGTAGAAGCGGCGGAAAGAGCCGCCCGGTCCGTACTTATCCGGCTGGAAGCCCCGAATACAGAAACCGGCGCATTTTTGGCGGGTCCCATCAGCGTAACGGAGGGGAGCCTGTTTTTTCCGCCGCCGGCCTATAGATTAGACGAGGCTCAACTTGAACAGCTTGCCCAAATCGATCCGGCTCCTGCCCCCGGACAAATAGCCGTTGACACTTATGCTATTATTCCCTTTCCTGCCTTTATCGGGTCGGATTTACGGGATTATTTGGGCCGGACTCCCAAAGAAACCCTGGAGGCGGTACGAAAAATTTCCGGCCTGGAACTGCGGGAGCGATCTGGTCCCGGTTTGGGCCGGGAATTCTGGACCGCCCTGATCCGGGGAGGGTACCAGGGAGCGGTATACTATCTTGATTGCCTGGCTGCCGCCGGTAATCCGCCGAGCCGGAGAGCGCCATGAAGAAATTCATCCTGATACTGGCGGTATTGGCGGTTTTTCCCCTGTTTCAGGCCCGGGCCCAGGGAGGAAAGATCTTTTCTCTGGACGAAACCCTAAAAGAACTGGGGGTTGTCCTAAGTTGGGATCCCTTGTTTGCTTCCGGCACCCTGAACCGGGGGGATCATCGGCTTAAATTTTATTCCGGCCTTCCCGGCGAGAATGGGACGATTCTTCTAAACAGCCGGGAAATCCTGACCCTGCCCTTGCCCTACCTTGATAAGGGGGTCCTTTGCTTTCCCGAAGCCTTTGTGGCGGCGGCAAAAAGGGCATTTCCCCCGGTTTCTCCCGGTCTTCCTCCTTCTTCTCCCCCTCCTAGCGATGATCGTCTTCGGATTGCGGCGATTATCATCGATCCCGGTCATGGAGGCAGAGACCCCGGGGCGGTGGGAACCCATACGGTGGGGGGAAAGACATTTAAATCGGTGGAAAAAGACATCGTCTTGTCGGTATCCAAAAAACTGGCGGTCCTCCTTAATTCCGCATATCCGGAAAAAAAAATCCTCCTGACCAGGACTGGAGATACCTATCCCAGCCTGGAGGACCGGGTAAATGTTGCCAATACGGTACCCCTAAAGGACAACGAGGCGATCATTTATGTTTCTATCCATGCCAATGCTTCCCTTAATAAGAGCGCCAGAGGCTACGAGGTTTGGTATCTGCCCCCGGAAACTCAACGGGAACTTATAGATCGGGATAAACAGGCGGAAAACGCCGAAGTCGCCCACATTTTGAACAAGATGCTCGAGGCTGAATTTTTTTCCGAAAGTACCCGAATGGGTCGGTTTATCCTTGATAACCTTAGGGAAAGCCTGGGGGATCGGATCCCCTCCCGGGGGCTCAAGGCGGAAAACTGGTATGTGGTCCGAAATGCCCGGATGCCCGCCATTTTGGTGGAACTGGGCTTTGTATCCAATCTTCAGGATGCCCAGCTTATGGCGGATGAACGGTACTTGAAACTTTATTCCGAGGCATTATATAAAGGGATCGCCAAGTTTGTAACCGAATTTGAGCAATCCGGGGGATATACAGCCTCTTTGGGCCGGTAAAACAGGGGATCCACGATGCCTTTTAAGCAAATTCGCCGTTTGGCATATCTTGCGGCTATTACGGTTCTTGCCTTTGTCGAGATGGGCCGATCCGGCCTTTCCCGGCGGACCTTTGAATTTTTCACTTTTAACAGCCATCGTCCGGTAGTAGAGGACCGGCTGGTTCACAAAACCACTTCTTTGGAGGAAGATATTAAGGCTTATGTGGAAGAGTTGATCCTGGGCCCCGTTTCGGTGGGATTTGCTCCCCTTCTGACCAGGGGAACCAAACTTCATTCCTTTATGTTCCGGAATGGAACGGTCTATGCCAACTTTTCCCGGGATGCTGTTATTCCTGTACCGGGGGGTGTGTCCCTTTTAGAAGGGTTTTCAGCCCTGAACCGGGGGATCCGGCGGAATTTTGGGGCGGTTTCGGAGGTAAAGCTCTTTGCCGGCGGAAACGAAGTTTTTTTCGGCGAATTTTAAAAAATCTTTAGGGCAAAATAGCAAAAACTGCCGATAAGCTATTGACAAACTATATTGGAGTATATATGATCGCATATATCTCAATCTTTATAATTGGTTATGTAAAGGAGCTGTGAATGAAACGGATATTCATTCTTTTGGCCGTCATGCTGATGGCTGTAGGGTTATTTGCGGAGGAAGGTATTTTAATTGACTTTACCAAACTCGAGGCGGATATTATTCCGGCTGTTACTGGGGATGGGCAGGAACAGCAAATGACCCAAAACCGGGCAACTGTTATGGATTATGGCGCCGTGGCGGGAGCCAGCTTTACCGATGAACAAAAAAGGGTAATGAAGACCTCTTTGGCTATTCGGAACTGGACTGTCCGGCTTAATTCTTCCGCCAGAACGGTGAATCGCGAGGTTCTTACCTATGCAGACGAAGCGCAGTCCAAGCAGTACGGTACTGTTTTGGGTGTACGGATTAACTTTCCCACTGAGCCATGGAATTCCAATGCGTTCATCAGGCCTCCCTTTGAGATTCCCGCCTTTGAACCCCCCGGCGATATTGATGATGAGGGGAATATTACCGCCACCACCACCAATGTAATGGCCGCTTCCCGTTTTGAAGGACCGTTCGAAGACGGCGGCGATAAACCTATGTATGGCTTAGGGGTTATCAAGAATGTTGGTACTATTAAATCAGTGGCAGTCAATGTGTACGGCCTCCAGTTTCCCCATTCCCTTTGGATAATCCTTATCGACAACCAGGGAAACGAAAAAATGTACATGGTAGACTACCTTAACTTTGATGGCTGGGCCGAATTGGTATGGAATAACCCCGCCTATGTAACGGAAGTACGGAACCGGGAACTTAAGCTTGTGCCGCTGTATCCCACCGATACGCCCTTTATTAAGTTTGGAGGCTTCCTGATTAAGCGGGATGCAGACAAAGATGGCGGAGATTTTATTACCTATTTCCGGGATGTTAAAATTATCTACGACAAGGCAAGACTGGATACCGACCCGGATATCGACGACGAAGGTCTGTGGCACATTATACAGACCCGGGAAGAAAAGAAGAAACAGTGGGAAATGAGCCGTTTTGGACAAATGCAGATACTCCGGTACCTGGAGCAACAGAAACAGGCTACCGAATCCGGTTTTTCCCCCTCTCCCAAGAACGAATAGGATTGATTTAACTGGTAAAAAAGCTGTCTGAAACACTCAGGCAGCTTTTTTTTAATCCATGCCAGGATTGGAAAGCCATGAATTTTGAACTGCTTTCGCGGACCCAGTTCCATTCCCGCTATAGAAAGGCCGAAAAAGCCCGGGAGCATATTACAAAAGAATTAATCGATCTTATGGAAAATGCGGTTCATACCCTTACTACCCGGCCCACGGTAAAGGGCCGGGCTAAGGAATTTGACAGTTATTACAAAAAGTATCTGAAACTCCTAAAAGAAACCCCCGGCACGGAACCGCTGATTACCGATATAATCGCCCTGCGGGTAATTTGTCCTTTTTTGGAAGATCAACTGGCGGTGGAAAAACTTATTAAAGAGCATTTTTCCGTAATTGAACTGGACCGGAAGGGGGCCCACTTTAGTTTTAAGGAATTCGGTTATGAATCGGTCCACCTGTTAATCGAAATTCCTGCGGAATTAACCGCAAAATGGGGAGACTGCGGCACAAATGCGGTGGAAGTGCAGATACGAACGATTTTGCAGGATGCCTGGGCAGAAGTGGAACATGAACTGGTCTACAAGGCGGAATTTACCCCCTTTGACGACCCCATGAAGCGCCGTCTGGCGGCGGTGAACGCCAGTCTTTCCCTGGCGGACAATATTTTTCAGGAAATCAGAGCCTACCAGCGGCAGCTTAACGGCGAACTGGGAAAGCGCCGGGATTCGTTCTACCGGAAAATCGAAGAAGCCACCGACGGGCTCCTTTTTTGCGAGGAACGGGACGGGGAAAAGGCTTACCAGGAGGAAACAGAGTCCTTTGTGGATGAACAGGCCACGGTGGACGATCTGCTCCTTAGCGCCCTGTCTGCCCACAACAGAAACCGTTTTTACGAAGCCATCGCCTATTATACCCGGATTCTGGAGTTAAAAACTGACCCGAAAATCTGTACCATGATTTACAAGCACCGAGGTATGGCCTATTTTGCCCAATCCCGCTATGCCGAGGCCATAGAGGATTTTGGCAGATCCCTGCAGATGGATCAAAAATCCTATAAATCCGCCTATTACCGGGGAGTGGTAAAATCGGTACTTCGGCAATACCAGGGGGCCATAGATGACTTTTCCCTATCCCTGAAGATCAACCCCTACCAGCAATTTACCCTGTACCGCCGGGGGCAGGCTTATTATCACCTGGAAGATTATCCCGCCGCTCTGGCGGACTGCGAAGCGGCCCTGACTCTGGACCCGGACTCCAGCAGCGCCCTCCGGTTCCGGACCTTGCTACAGGATAAGCTAAAAATGCTGGGTTAATAGGGATTTCTTAAAAAACGCGGGCCGCTCTGGAAAAGCTCAAAAATGGTTTACCTACTTGACATTGCCATGCTTCGTGATAGAATATAGAAACAAGTATATGAAGGGTCCATGGCTGAATCGCTCATATACCCTATATAACTACAATTTTTGAAAGGAGAACGACGATGAAAAAACTGTTTTTATTGGCGGCATTGATCCTCATTGCCGGCCTGTGTTTTGCCCAGGATGAAGAAGCAGGGACCCCGGCACGGGAAAAAAAGCCCCGGGAAGTAGAATTACTGGATGTTGAAGTCAGCGCGGGTTTTCCGGTTCACTGGACCAACAGCCCCATTGATCATAAATTTTTCCAGGATGCTGAGATTGACACGGACAGGACCGTAACTTCCAATACCGCCATCGGCCTGGCCCTGCTTTTTAACTTTAACAAGAAATTCGGCCTTACCCTGGATACGGACTTTTTCTATGGCGCCGATGTCATGGGTCATACCGGCACTGATTCCTATTCCACCAGCCTTTTTGGGGCCAATGTCCTTTTGGGGCCGGTGTTTTTCCTTTATAACGGCAATTTCCTCCGGATACCCCTGGCCATAGGTGCCCATATGTCCTACTGGAGTTCCGACCATTGGGATTATACCGGCACTACACCTGGTGGTATTACTGGTGCGGATACATGGATTAAGATTCGGGACCTTCAGTTGGGCCCCGGTGCCTATCTGGGAATTCAGTTCCACTTTAACGACAGCATCTATATCTTTAGCCGGACCAATGTGGCCATCGATCTGTTCCGCTGGCACCAGATATGGCATTATGATGGTGCAACTGAAGTAAAGGAAACCCATACCGAATTGGCCATCGCCTGGACGATTAAGCCTTCCATCGGCCTCGGTATCAAATTCTAGACTTCGCTGTATAACACCAGAAAAAACCGGTCAAAGGACCGGTTTTTTCTTTTTTCTGTCCTTGACCAAACAACCGGATTTTTGTAAATTCAATGCCTATACGGGTCTCCTTCGTCTAGTGGTTAGGACATCGGGTTTTCATCCCGACAACAGGGGTTCGACTCCCCTAGGAGATGTAACAGCTTTTTATAATCCTTATATTACAACGAAATAAAAAGTAAAATTTAAAATGATCACCAAAATATATTTACTAATTCTTGGGAGTTTTGTGAGCGAAACTCCGCGGGAATTTTTTCCTTATAACCGGTATCCGGCGGGCGGTGTTTCTATGCTGGTTCCGGGGGCTTGTAGTACCAGCGCCGCCGCTGTATTCCCTTCCAGGCCGCACTGTTCCGGCCCTTCGCCCCGGATCCATGCGGTCAGAAAACCTGCGGCAAAGGCGTCGCCCGCGCCGGTACTTTCCGCTGCTTCCACCGGTTCTGCCGGCGCCCGGTAATGCCTGCCGCCGGAAAAAACTGCCGCCCCCCGTTCTGCCAGTTTTACCGCCGCAAGAAAAGAATCGTTCCGGCTTGCGGCAAGGAACATGCTTTTCCAGGCAGAACCCAGCGTTTGTGCAAAAGTTTCCGCTTCTTTTTCGTTTAGGAAAAGAAGCAGGGGAAATGCGCCGGAATGGAGTTTCTTGTCCCAAAAAGGGGAGTTTCCCCGGTGAATTAATTTTGCCTGTTCCGCTGCAATGCCGGGTGCCCCCGGATCCAGAGCCAAAACCAGGAGGTATTTTTTCGCCAGTTCCAGAATACGCTGAAGGAGTTTTTTTCTGCCCAAAAGAAAACCATCCAGCATAAGTACCCTGGCGGTTTTGTCCGCAAACATCGCTTCGTCAATATCTTCCGCATCCAGTTCCAGCGCGGCCGAGGGAGACGCGGCAATAGTACGCTGAAAAGGATAGGCGGCATTTTTGGTCCTTAGGCTGATGAATACCCCGGTGGGGAATTTTTTTCGGGCCAGATACAGGGAAACGCCCGCCCGGTCCAGTTCTTTTTTAAAGAGGGCAGCGAAAGGATCAGGTCCGTTGTCTGTGGAGCCAATAGCCCCGGCAAAGGCGCTGGGGACTCCCAGCAAGGCGGCGATTTTTGCCGTATTGGCCGCACTGCCGCCGGAAGTAATTATTTTTCCGGGCGGTAATGCTGCCAGAATAGCCGCCGCTGCTTCGGCGCTGACGTGTTCTGCCGGGGAAGTTAACTCGAATCTTTTATAGAAATCCGCAGGTACCTCCGCATACACATCGATCATGGCGTTGCCGATGCAGAGTAATTGTGCGGGCTGCCTATTCATTTAGGAACAGCGATAATTTCTTTCATCTCCGGATGTTTTTCCAGCTCACCCTTTAGGCCTTCCGCCCGGCCCTTGTTTACATAATCTCTGCTCTGGAACGAATAGGTAAACCTGGTGTGAACATCGTAGGTTCCCGCCATCAGGGCGTAGGCATCTTCGGTCATTACCAGTTCTTCGTCGGTGGGGATGATGTAAACGGGAATCTTTGATTCCGGTTTGCTGATAATCGTTTCGGTATTCCGGGTATGGGACATTTCGTTTTTCTTTGGATCGTAGACAACGCCGATTCCTTCTAGGCCGTTAAGAATTTTTTCCCGGATAAAAAAGGCAAATTCTCCCACCCCGGCGGTAAAGACCAGAGCGTCCACCCTGCCCAGTACGGCCTGATAAGCGCCGATGTATTTTTTTACCCGGTGGGCTTCCATGTCCTGGGCCAGGAGGGCCTTCTTGTCGCCGCCCAGCTTTGCCTTTTGAATATCCCGGCGATCGGTAAATTCTCCGGTGATCCCCAGGAGGCCGCTTTTTTTGTTCAGGGCGCTTTCGATCTCCGCCGCATCCATGCCGGTCTTCCGCATTATATAGAAGGGCAATGCGGGGTCTACATCGCCGGAACGGGTTCCCATGACCAGCCCCTCCAGGGGAGTGATTCCCATGGAAGTATCGAAGGAGCAGCCGTCTTTGACGGCATTGACCGAAGCGCCGTTCCCCAGGTGGCAGATGATCAAATTTGTTTTAAAGGGGTCCTTTCCCAGCAGCGCCGCCGCCCGTTTGGCGGTATAGAGAAAACTTGTGCCGTGGAAACCGTAACGGCGGACCGAATATTTTTCATACCATTCATAGGGTACGGGGTAGAGGAACGATTCGGGAGGCATGGTCTGGTGCCAGGCGGTATCCATGACAGCGCAGTGGGGAACCTTGGGCAGAACTTTTTTGGCCGCTTCGATCCCCATGATATTGGCGGGATTGTGGAGGGGACTCATGTCCTTCATTTCATTGAAGGCAGCCATGGCCGCATCATCAACGATTACGCTCTTGGTAAACTTGTCTCCGCCATGAACCACCCTGTGGCCTACCGCGCCGATTACCGACATATCGCTGATACAACCCGTTTCCTTATCGGTCAGGGTTTTTATGATAAAATCCACCGCCTTCACATGGGTGGGGCAGTCGTGGCTGATGGTTATTTCTTCTTTGCCCTTTATTTTGTGAGTGATAAAAGAACCCCCAACGGTAACCTTTTCCACCACTCCCACGGCCAGCACATCCTTGGCATCCCAGTCGTAAAGCTGATATTTTGCAGAAGATGATCCACAGTTAAGCGTCAAAATGACCATATTGAGCTCCTTTTTTCTGGTTTATTGTGAGTATACCATGGAAAAAAAATAATGCAATTCAACTTGTATTTCTTTTACAGCCGTATTAAAATCAAAACAGAACCGAAAGATTTTTGCAAGTATTTCGAAAGTAAATAGAAAGAATAATGGTGGAAAATGGATGATCGAAGACTTGAATGAGAGGGAAAGGCTTATCCTCAATAAGCTCAGTGCCGAAGGATCGGTGACGGTTACCGCCATGGCCCGGGAATTGGGGTTTTCGGAAGTGACCATCCGTGGGGATCTAAAAGGCCTGGAAGACCGGGGTTGGCTTAACCGGAAACGGGGCGGAGCCGCCGCAGCCCTGCACCGGGACATCCTGGAACGGCAGCAAACAAGGCAGGAAGAAAAAAATGCCATCGCCCGCCGGGCCGCGGAGCTGGTTCGGAACGGGGATGTGATCATGATCGAAGCGGGAACCACCATCGCCCTGACGGCAAAGTACCTGCAGGGCAAACGGGATGTCCACATTGTTACCAATTCCGCCCTGGTTTTTTCCTATGCCCGGCTTAATCCCATGCTTCAGATTACCATGACCGGAGGAGAGTTCCGCCGAACCACCGAATCTCTGGTGGGGCCCATCGCCCTGGATACAATAAGCCGCCTGAATGTACGGTTGGCCTTTGTGGGAACCGACGGTTTTAGCCTGGAACGGGGAATAACTACCCATCTGGCGGAGGGGGCGGAAATTGTAAAAGCCATGAAGGCCCATGCGGATACGACGGTGCTGCTGGCGGACTCGAGCAAGTTCGGCAGGGTGGGGTTTATCAGCGTCCTGCCCCTTTCGGAAATAGACCTTATCATCAGCGATTCGGGTTTGGCGGAAAGTGCGGCGGAAGATTTAACTGCATCGGGAACCGCCTTTGAACTGGTGTAAGGAGTACCTATGGCCCATGTTCTGATCATGCCCCGGCAGGGGAATACCGTTGAATCCTGTGTTATCCAGGAATGGAAAGTTAAGGAAGGAGATACCGTCAATGCCGGTACTTCCGTTTGCGTGGTAGAAACCGACAAGGCTACTTTTGATGTTCCCGCCGGAGCGGATGGTACGATTCTTAAACTTCTCCATCCCGGCGGGGACGATGTACCGGTTCTCCAGCCCATCGCCGTCATTGGAACGCCCGGCGAAGACTGGAGTGCAGCGCTGGAAACAGGTTTCCGGGAAGATCAGCGCAAAGGCACAGGGATGCAAAAAAACACGCAGACCGTTGATAGTCCTTCTCCTAACATTCATGCCGCCATGCCTCCGGGCGATGCAAATGCAGCAAGTGCTGTCTCTCCCCGGGCAAGAAAACTGGCTGCAAAGGAAGGGATTTTGCCTGCGATGCCGGGCTCCGGCCCGGGGGGCAGGATCATCGAACAGGATATAGCGGCGGCCTTGGCGAATCGTTCTCCGATGACGGCTGCGGCAAAAGCGATCGCTGTGGCAGGATTAACGGCTCCCAGGGCGGGGACTGGATTGGGGGGCCGCATTACCGCCGCCGACATGGTTTTCGCCGGAATGGGATCCGCTTCGACAATACAGGATAAAGGAACTGAAACGCATATCAAGGGTGTCCGGAAACTGATCGCCGGCCGCATGCTTGCTTCTCTGCTGGAAAGCGCCCAGTTTACCCTTAACGCCGGCGCCTCCGCCGTCCGTCTTCAGGAATTGCGGCGGATATTGAAGGCAAATAACGATCAAGAACTTTCAAAAATAACGATCAACGATCTTATTCTCTACACTGTTTCCAGGGTGCTGCCCTCTTATCCGTATATGAACGCCCATAAAATCGGAGAAGTGATAAAAACCTACGAAGGAGTTCATCTGGGAATGGCGGTGGACACAGATCGGGGCCTTATGGTGCCGGTGATCAGAAACGCCGGCACCCTTTCGCTCAGACAGATTGCCGCCGAAGCAAAGCGGCTTGCCGCAGCCTGCCAGTCCGGCTCGATTATGCCCGATGAACTTTCTGGTTCGACCTTTTCGGTGAGCAACCTGGGAAGTTTTGGCGTTGCCAGTTTTACCCCGGTGTTGAATATACCGGAGGTAGCGATCCTGGGGATTTGCGGTATTAAACTGAAACCAGTGGAGGATATAAGCGGGGAATGCGCTTTTGCCTATGAACCGCATATCGGTTTTAGCTTAACGATCAATCATCAGGTTGTGGACGGCGCTCCGGCGGCGCGGTTTCTAAAAGCCCTGTGTCAGGCCGTGGCGGACATCGAACTGACATTGGCCCCTGACTAATTGAATAGGAGAAAATATGTACGATGTGATATTGATTGGCGGAGGACCGGCGGGCTATCTGGCGGCGGAACGATTGGGGCGTAGGTCGAAAAAAGTTCTGCTTATCGAAGAAAAATATTTGGGAGGAACCTGTCTTAATACGGGCTGTGTTCCCGCCAAGACTCTCCTTAATTCGGCAAAGCTCTATGTCCATGCCAGGGAAGGAGAAAAATTCGGCGTTAAGGCGGATCCTTCTTACGAATGGAGTACAGTTCAACGGTGGAAGAATGAAGTGGTGTCGAAGATGCGGGCCGGCATAGCGGGGCAGATGAAACGCTTCGGTGTTGAAGTGATCGAAGGCCGGGGAGAAATCACCGCCCCTCCTCTGGGAGGAAAACCCGGCAGGGTAAAGGTTACACCGGCGAATGGGGCGGGAGAGGATCATCAGGGGCAGGCCATCCTGGTCTGCGCCGGTTCCGTTCCCGCCGTTCCGCCTATTCCAGGAAGCAGGGAAAACCCCAGGGTCCTTGATTCCACGGCCCTGCTTTCCGTGGAGACGGTTCCAAAAAAGCTCGCCGTCATCGGCGGCGGAGTTATCGGCGTAGAATTTGCCGGCCTCTTTTCTTCTTTTGGATCAGATATAACGGTGATTGAAATGATGGACGAAATCGTCCCTTTTATGGACCAGGAACAATCTCCATTACTCCGCCGGGCCATGAAAAATTCCGGCGGCGGCGGAACGGTAGAATTTAAACTGGGCTGTAAAGTAGAAAAAATAAATGATGCTGCGGTGAATTACACCGCCAGGGACGGAACACAGGAAAGCTGCGCCGCCGATCTTGTTTTGATGGCCGCAGGCCGGCAGCCGGTTACAGAAAACTGGGGAGCCAGGACCGCCGGAATAGACATAAGGCCTAATGGAATAACAACTGATGACAGGATGCGGACCAACATTCCCGGCATCTGGGCTGCGGGGGATGTGACGGGAAAAAGCCTCCTGGCACACTCGGCATACCGCATGGCTGAAATTGCGGCGGCTGATATCCTTGAGTACCTTGACGGTACCCAGAGTGTTTCCTGCATAAAAAATGTTTGGCGGGACAACGCTGTGCCCTGGGCGGTATACGGTATCCCCGAAGCGGCGGGGGTGGGTCTTACCGAACAGGAAGCGGCGGCAAAAGGAATTTCTATTGTCAAGGCAAGCCTTCCCATGCGGGTATCGGGCCGCTTTGCCGCGGAAAATACCTTTGCCGGCCAGGGGGCGGTAAAGGTGATTGCCGCCGCGGAAGACCTGCGCATGCTGGGGATCCATGCAGTGGGGGCATATGCTTCGGAGTTTATCTGGGGAGGAGCAGCCCTTATCGAACAGGAACTGCGGGTAGAAGATGTAAAACAAATGATCTTTCCTCATCCTACGGTATGCGAGCTAATCAAGGATGCTGTTTTTGAAATTCACTAGATCAGGCCAAAGGTCATAAGCATGGGGGAATAACAAATGCCAAAATCACAGTTGATTGATCCCGGAGAAATGCGGAAAAGCGGAATGCTTTCCATTCCCGGTATTCCGGTAAATCAATACAGGGGCGATATAAAAAAAGAAACAGAATTATACGGAAAGGAACGGCTGGTCCGTATCTGGTACGACATGATAACGATCCGGGAGTTTGAATCCATGCTCAACGCGTTTAAAACCCAAGGGGCCTGGCAGGGGATCGAATATAACCATAAAGGACCGGCTCATCTTTCCATGGGCCAGGAATCGGCGGCGGTGGGTCAGTGCATCAATCTTACCACCGATGATTTTATTTTTGGGAGCCACCGGAGCCACGGAGAAATCCTTGCTAAGTGTTATTCTTCCGTATGGCAGTTAACTCAGGATGCGGCGGGAGAAAAAAAGCTCGAAAAGATCATGAAAGATTTTCTTGACGGTGAAACTCTTGCCATTGCCGAAACCATTCCCTACAGCGGTATACAGGACCTGGCGGAAAATTTTGTACTCTACGGTACCTTGGCGGAAATTTTTGCCCGCCGGGCAGGTTTTAACCGGGGCCTGGGCGGCTCCATGCACGCCTTCTTTACTCCCTTCGGTTCCATGCCCAACAACGCCATTGTTGGAGGTTCGGCGGACATTGCCACCGGTGCGGCCCTCTACAAACGAATTAATAAAAAACCCGGTATCGTGGCGGCCAATATCGGCGATGGATCCATGGGCTGCGGTCCGGTTTGGGAAGCCATGACCCTGGCGGCGATGGATCAGTACCGGAAACTATGGCCAAGGGATGCAGAAAAAAAAGCCGGAATGGCTGTTTCGGGAGCGCCGCCCATCCTTTTTAATGTCTTTAACAACTTCTATGGCATGGGCGGACAAACCCGGGGCGAAACCGAAGGCTACGACATTGCGGCCCGGATCGGCGCCGGGGTGAACACTGAAAACATGCATGCCGAACGAGTGGATGGCTTTAACCCCCTGGCGGTGGCCGATGCCATTGCCAGGAAAAAACAGATCCTCCTGGATGGGAGAGGGCCGGTGCTGCTGGATGTGATCACCTATCGCTATTCGGGGCATTCGCCTTCGGATGCGTCCAGTTACCGGACTCCGGAAGAATTGAAACTTTGGCAGGATGTGGACGCCATTGACAGTTATGCCGCCTATCTTACCGGCAACAAACTGGCGGACAGGGCCCAGCTTGATGAACTGCACTCAAGGGCAAAAGTAAAACTCCTTGAAGTGGTAAAAAGAGCAGCGGACGATACAGTGTCACAGCGGCTTGGCGGGGATTTTATCGAATCGGTGATGTTTTCCGGCGCAAAGGCGGACAAATTGGACAACCGTCCGCCGGAATTGTCCCAGCCGTTGGCGGAAAATTCTCGCGTAAAAGCCCTGGCGGACAAGGCTCGTTATGGCTTTGACGAAAACGGTAACCCCGTTTCAAAGAACAAAGCTTTCCGGTTTCGGGACGCCCTTTTCGAAGCCATGGCTTTCCGCTATGCAGAAGATCCAACTATGGCCGCCTGGGGCGAAGAAAACCGCGATTGGGGCGGGGCTTTTGCCGTTTACCGGGGACTTACGGAACTGGTTCCCTATCCCCGGCTTTTTAACAGTTCCATTTCCGAAGGGGCCATCGTCGGCGCCGGTGTGGGTTATGCCCTGTCCGGAGGCCGGGCAGTGGTAGAACTGATGTACTGCGACTTTTTGGGCCGCGCCGGGGATGAGGTTTTTAATCAGGCCTCCAAATGGCAGTCCATGTCCGCGGGGCTGCTCAAAATGCCATTGGTAATCCGGGTATCGGTGGGCAACAAATACGGCGCCCAGCACAGCCAGGATTGGTCCTCTTTTACCGGAAATATACCCGGCCTTAAGGCCTATTTTCCTGCCACTCCCTACGATGCCAAGGGAATGCTCAATTTAGCGCTGCGGGGAACTGATCCGGTGGTATTTTTTGAAAGCCAGCTTCTCTACGATATGAGCGAGCATTTTGAAAAAACCGGCGTCCCCGAGGGGTACTACGAAATCCCGGAAGGAGAACCGGCAGTACGCCGCACCGGCAGAGACATCACCATCGGAACCCTGGGAGCAACCCTTTACATGGCAGGCGATGCAGCTGACAGGTTAATGGATGAATTCGGCCTGGAAGCAGAAATAATTGATCTTCGTTTTGTGAATCCCCTGAACTACGAAATAATCATCGAGTCGGTAAAAAAGACTGGCCGCATTGTTCTTGTGAGCGATGCCGCCGAGCGCGGTTCTTTTCTTCACACCGTGGCGAACAATATCGGAACCTTTGCTTTTGATTACCTGGATGCCCCCGTTGCTGTGGTGGGGAGCCGCAACTGGATCACTCCCGCTGCAGAAATGGAAGAACTGTATTTCCCCCAGGCCGCATGGATCATCGATGCAATCCATGAACGGGTTCTGCCCCTGCCGGGCTATAAACCGGAAACAGTGCAGACCGCATTAGACCTACTGCGGAGAAACAGAATGGGGGTTTAACGGAGTTTTATCGTGTTTACGGTACACTCTTACATAGTCAGCAAAGGACAGGAGGGATAAAAGAACCGCCAGCCAAAAAACTACTTCCGCCGACCGGAGTATAATAGAGTACATCTTTTCGTACATCCCTGTATTCTGAAAAAAGGAAATAAAGAAACGGAGACTCCACGCCGCCAGGGCCAGGATTCCGGCAATTATATAGGCCACGGTTTTGATTTTTCCCCCCATACTGGCGCCCATGGAGATTCCTTTTTTCTGCATCAGATTTCTGACAAAAAGGACTGCAAATTCCCGGTACAAAACCAGAAGAAAGGGTATCATGGGTAAAATACGATCCCAAACAAAACAGAAAAACAGCGTTATTTGAAATAAAGTATCGGCAAAGGGATCGTAAAATTTGCCAAAGCCGCTTACCTCTCTCCGTTTGCGGGCGATCTTTCCATCCAGCATATCGGACAATTCAGCGGCAGCGAAAATAATCCACAGCAAAAGTATCTGTCCGTAACGCGTAAAGCCCGGAAGTGCGGAAAAAAAGAGTTTGTCAAAATGGTAAATAATAAAAAAAACAGGGGCCAGGATGATGCGAATCGTTGTAACTTTGTCAGCCGCCTTCATTACAGCAGTATGTAATTTGACAAGAGGATTGTCAAGCGTTAAGCTGATGTTATGTACCTTTTTTTGTCCATAACAGCAACGCTGGCGGCTTTTTTCCTGCTTCAAAGTTTTGCGTTTTTTGTTTTTTGGAGGCTTTGGCTTTTTCCGCCGGTTTTTCTGCTGGTCTTTTTTGCTTCCCAAATATTTTTTTATCTTTCGGTTTTTATCTTTTTGACAAAAAACAACCAGCTTTTTTATAATACCATAAACGGCGAAAACGAAACAAAGGTTAATGGCGCAAACAAAATCACCCTCTTCCGGATTACCATGCTGCCATTCCTGATATTGCTGACCCTGGTGTCTCAGAAATACGGAGAACAAATCAACCCTGCCTCAGGTACGGTATTAACAGCTGCCTTTGCCATTACCTTTGCCAGCGATTTTTTTGACGGGCGACTGGCGCGGATAAAAAAAATGGAAACCTACATCGGCAAAATTCTTGATTCGGCCAGTGATTATCTGCTTTTGGGAATCACCGCTGGAGCGTTTTTTTATTTTAATTTGATTAGCCCATGGATTTTTTTGATAATTATTATCCGGCTGTTTCTTAACGCCCTGGTAATGCTGATCCTTTTCTTGGTACACCGGAAACTGCGTCCCCAGACCACCCCCCTGGGAAAAATCGCCATTGCGGCAATTATGGTGCTGCTGGTGCTGGAGGCGGCAAGGGTTCCGGAGCTTTCCCGGTGGATCATTTTTGCCGAATCCGCCGCCGCTTTTGTTATCGGCATCTCGATGATCGACAAAGTGGTATATCTTATAAAAGGACTTGGAGCGCCGCAGAACGGCGGCTAAAGCAGCTGAATGGGCGGGTCAAAGTACAGATGTTTTCCGTTAAACAACACCGAAAAACTTATTCCGGGAAGCATGGCTCCAGGGGGCAGATCGAGAGTGTACCGTTCCAGAATAAAACCCGAACTGTGGGAAAACCGAAAAAGGCTGTTGGTAAAGGCAATGAGCTGTTCATCCTTCCGTAGGACCCTGATGATAAGGCCCCGTTGTTCTCCGCCGATCAGAGGATAGCCGGGATAGGCGGTAACAGATGCCGCCTCGAAGGTGATTGTTCTGCCGTCATTTTTGATATTCCAGGTATCATCGTTTCTGCGGAATATATAATCATCGTTCGAAGAGCGGACTGTAATCTTTACCGGTTCTTTTTCTTTTAATTCAGGAAAAACCAAAAAGGTAAAACAAATCCACGCAGTAAAAAAACCGGCGGCGAAGACAATAGAACATATCCCTGCCCGGGGAAAATACATTCCCAATATTCCCAGGGCAAGAAAAAACGGAATAAAGGGATAAACGGAAACAACGGAGAAGACCATGCCCATGGAAAGGATTACCGAGACTGCCAAGGAAGCGACCCCTAGAGAAACAAGTAAAAAGATAACAGAAATCCAGTTGGATTTCTGGGACAGGGTATATTTCTTTTGTATGATTTTTATTAACACACCGGCGGCGGCGCCGAAAAAGAGCATCGTTACATACAACAAGTCCCTGGCGGGACCAAAATTATCAAAGTCCATAAAGTTCCGAATACTTGGTTTTAATATACCGCAAAAAACTTTCCAAAGATAGCTCCCGTTCCGTTATTTCTTTTATCAAGACGGCGGGTTCTGCGGAACGGCCCTTCCGGTGAATTTTTTCCCGCAGCCAGTTATGAATCAATCCGTATTCCTGTTTTTCTAAAGCTTCTTCAACCCCGGGGATATCCGTACAGAGTTTTTCCCAAAATTGAAGGGCATAGAGATTTCCCAGCGCATAGCTTGGAAAGTACCCAAAGGCTCCCATGGACCAGTGAACGTCCTGCAAAATTCCCTCGGCATCATCGGCGCATTCCACCCCAAGGTAGTCCTTCATAGCGGTGTTCCAGGCGGCGGGAAGTTCGTTCACTGTTAGGCTGCCCGCAAAGAGCCGTTCCTCCATTTCAAAACGAAGTATGATATGAAGAGAATAGCTTACTTCGTCAGCCTCTACCCGGATAGGGCCGGGGATTACGGTGTTCACTGCCCGGTAAAATTCATCAAAACCCGTCCCCCCAAGCTGATCCGGGAAATATTTTTTTAAGCAGGGGAACCAGGGGCGCCAAAAGGACCGGCTCCGGCCAATTACATTTTCCCAAAGCCGGGACTGGGATTCGTGGATTCCCATGGAGGTTCCCTCGGCCAGACAGGAAGAACGCAGGGACGGATCCATTCCCAGTTCGTAGAAGGCATGGCCGCCTTCGTGGATCACTGAAAAAAGCCCTGAAAGGGGATCGTTTTTCCCATAACGGGTGGTGATCCGCACATCGTTAAACCCCAGGGTTGTGGTAAAGGGATGGGCGGAAAGATCCAGACGACCCCGCCTGGCATTAAACCCTAAACCCGCAAGAACTTCCCGGCAAAAGGTGTCCTGCTTGCTGCTATCGTAGGTTTGGTGAAAAAATGCACCTTCCGGCTGAGGCTGGGCGGTAATTTTTTTTAGAAAACCCTGCAGATGCTCTCGTAGGGGGCCGAACAGCGCTGCCAGCTCTTTAACCCCAAGTCCTGGTTCATGGAAATCAAGGAGCCCATCGTAAAGGCGGGTTTTTTCCCAGCCCCAGTATTCCGCCTTTTTCCGTGCCAAATCGATCATCTTTTCCAGATGGGGGGCAAAGGCGGCATAATCCTTTTGCTTGCGGGCTTCTATCCAGGCGGCCTGGGAAAGTCCCTCCGCTTTGGCGCATTCCCGGACAAAATCCCCGGGAAGCTTCCGGGCCCTCCCATAGTCCCGGCGCAGCACCCGAAGAAAATCCCGGGCCGGAAATTCATTTTCGGCGGGCGGCACTGCTGGAGGCACATCCTCATCCAGTTTGTCCAGCAATTCTCCCAGCCGGGGATCGATCAGTTTTTCATGGGCCAGCCCTTGCAATACCGCCAACTGCTCTGCCCTGTCCTCCACTCCTTCGGGGGGAAGATAGCATTCCTGATCCCAGTGGAGAACCGCCGCTGCTTGGCTTAGGCGTATCCGCTCCCGGTCCAGTTTCCGCAGTTGTTCCATATCTTCATAATACATTTAGGGTACCACGCTGTATTCCTGAACCACCTGAATTTCCGATGTGACCGAGCATACCGCCGGCACTTCCTTTGCACTCCGGATCGCCGCTTCTGCCAGGGGCCGGGAATTGACGACCCCGTAAAGGGTAACCGATCCGGACTGGACCGATGTTTCCAGAAAATGAATGGGAATCGCTTTTTCGCAGAGGAGGTGGTGTACCACCTGCTGACCCAGGATCAGATCCTTTATGCGGAGGGTATTGGCGGTTTCAGTTTCTTCGGTAATGGTTTGCTCCAAAGCGGTTTTTATCAATGAAGCGCAAAGTTCCGGGTGGAGAAGGCTCGTATTCAGGGTAAGGTGATAGTTTTCCAGACCCTTCCAGCTTATCTCAAAAAATGATTGATGAAATCCTGCCCGGTCGCGGTCGCTTTGGTCGATGATCTGCCGGGCCCGCCTTTTATCGCAGTGAAAGTAGCTTTTTACCCGTTCCAGCCGTATCTCCAGGTGAGCGGCAAGAAACACCGACAGTACCCCCGGGATGTTCCGGAGCAGGGCGTTACAGCCCCTGCCAATAATAACGCAGCTGCCCTGGCCGGCCTCGGAAAAAACAGCGGTTTTAAGGTAATGAAGATAATTGTCCCTGTCCTGGGAAAGGGAAGACCAAAACGAAGGTTTTCGTTCATCATATTTTTGAATTTTTTGTTCCGTAAGACCCAGGTTTTTCATCCGTTCTTCCAGACATTTTTTGTCTACTAAACGGTAATGGAGAATATCCGCCAGTTCCTGGGCAGTTTCATCTCCCAGTGCCGCCAGTTCCCGGGAAACCGTTACAATTGCCATACAGATAACCGCCTTGATAGCTTCTTGCATCTACTATAAAACCTTAGATATATGGAAGCAAGTCATTTAATCTGGACAGAGGAAAAACGGCGGGAAAGGTACCGGACCGGAGTAATGTCCCTCTGTGATGTTGAATGCCGTTCACCGGAGGGGAGACTTCGGACCTTTTCGGTAATTGATTGTCCCGATTGGGTCAATGTAATACCCGTTTTCGAAGGTTCTCTGGGCAGGGAATTTTTGATGGTCCATCAATGGCGTTACGGCTCCGCTGAACTCAGCGTGGAATTCCCCGGCGGGGTAGTGGAAAAAGGGGAAGATCCCGAAGCCGGAGCCAGACGGGAACTGGAAGAGGAAACCGCCCACAGGGCAGGACGCCTTATCAAATTTGGATCGCTGCGGCCCAACCCGGCTATTATGTCCAACACAGTACATTTTTATTTGGCCGAAGACCTGATCCCTCTCTCCCGGCAAAACCTTGATGAAGATGAATTTGTGGATGTCCTGCGTATCAGCGAAAAAGAAGTAATTGCCAATATGGGAAAGCCGCCCTATATACATTCACTAAGCGCAGCGGCGCTGGCTTTTTACTTAATCCGGAAATAGCCTCCCAGGGTTCCCGGCAAAATTTCCGTCCTTTAACCGGTTTCAGCCGCTTCCTGGGCAAGGCTCCTTGCATTGTATAGGAAATCCGAGATATCTTCGCTGGAGCTTCGCATTTCCTGGACTTTGTCGTTAACTTCCTGGGAAATATTTTTTAGTTTTTCCATTTCCAAATTGATCGAACTGCTTTTCTGCTGTATTACCTTTGCTCCCTCCCGGACTGCTTCGGTCATTTCCTGTACGGTTCGCAGGGCATTGAGCATCTGTCCTCCGCCGGCACTTTGATCTTCCACAGCATGATTAACCGATTTAAAGGATTCGTTCATGGATTTTATTTCGTTAAATATGGTATTCATGGCAGCCACCGTTTCGTGAGCCACCGAGGCGATCTTTTCTATAACGTCTTCCATCTTTTTGATTTCTGTGGAAATCGCTTCGGATTCTTTTCCGGAAAGTTCCGCCAGTTTACGAATTTCCACCGCTACAACAGCAAAGCCTTTTCCCGCTTCTCCGGCGTGAGCCGCTTCTATGGCGGCATTCATGGCAAGAATGTTTGTTCTGGCCGCTATGTCGGCAATTGTTTTATTGGCATTTTGCAGCGTTGCAGACTGCTCCTCTATGTGGCTTAATTCCTCCGAAAGTTTTCCGAGCATGTGGTGTCCGCTTTCGGAAGATGTGCCCAGGGTATTGGTGGTTTTGCTGGTGCTTTCCACGACCTCCCGTATTGTTTCGATGCTTTTTACCACGTGTTCAATTATCGCAGAAGACCGGGATACACTTTCTGATTGAGAATGTACCGTTTGTACAAATGAGTCGCTGTGCTTATAAATTTCCATAGCAGCTTCATGGGCAATGTTTACCGACTGCACCTGTAATTGAGTTTTGTTGTCCATGGTATCCATACTGTTGGTAATTGATTCGATGGCGGTAAAGGAATCCATGACCACACTATTAAGCTGTTCGCTGGTTTCAACAGCTTTTGCCGCATGTTGTTCAAGGTCGTTTATGCCATTGCGCAGGCTGTCCCTGATTTTTATCAGGGCATGCTGCATTTCGCCGATTTCATCGGTTCGGAATTTTTTAATTTCAACGGTAAAATCCATAGCCGCTATAGAATCTGCCACCTTCATAATATTACGCAGGGAGGTTTTGAGTATGCCAAAAGTAAAGATGATTGTTATAAATGCGGCGAATACCAAGCCAATTCCGCTGATAATAATCAGTTTTTTTAGGATTTTGTCCACTTCCGAAAATATTACCCTTTCCGGGATTGTTGAAACCAGGAACCAATTGGCTCCGGGGATAAGTGCCGAGTAGAGATAGGTTGTTCCGTCCATAATGGAAAAAACACCGGAAGAAAGAACATTGTCCGCGTACTGTTCAAGTTCCATCTCTGTAAAAAAATTCTTGTTCATAACTACAGCAGGATCGGAATGGGTAATAAACAGGCCTTCTTTATTTAAAAGAAAAATCTGTTCTTCTTCCAGCGTTTTATTGGAGGCAATCATGGTGTTAAGGTCTGTAACCAGAATATCCGCCGCAACAACTCCTATATCGTTTTGGTTATTGTCGTACACAATTTTGGACACCGATATTACGCTTTCGCCTGTATTGCTATCCAGATAAGGTTCTGAATATGCGGGTTTTCCGCCGGCAGCTTTGGCATCCAGGAACCAGGGGCGCTGGGTATTATTCCAGGTGTCAGCAGGATTAAAGGCCGGATCAGAAAAAGCCCCGTAGCCGCCGGGGATGTCCCATTTTCTGTTGTTTGTATAGTAAAGCATTTCCACTTCGGGCGCCCGCTCGATCACCGTCCTGAAATAGGCGGCCATGTCAGCTGTGGGAATATTCCCCTGCCTAAAGAGGGCGGAGATGCTGAAAGAAGTGTTATACAAAAGCTCCGACTGTTTATTCAGAACTGCGGTAATATTGTCCCTCAGATGGGCGATGCTCTCGGCGACGTTGATTTCTGCCTGTTTGTGAGTTTCTGATCGAAGGCTGATGAAAGACAATGCCAAAAGGGAGACAACAATAACTACGATTATCGATAATACAACAATCGTAAACTTTAATGCAAAAGAAGACCTTTTTCCCCGTGCCATATAGCCTGCCTGCTTTTTCTTGCTATTATAGCTCCCATTTATTATTGCAACAAGGTTCTAATTATGAGGATCCCAAAAGGGTTTGAAAATAATTTCTCTATTTTGCCTCCGGATCCCACATACCGGAACGGACTTCGCCTCGCAGGCTGGGTATATCCAGTACCATGCCGGGCAAAATCAGGTGGGGATTGTCGGGATTGGGGAGCTTGTGTTTGTTGGCTTCGTACAATTTGCGCCACTGGTAGGGATCTCCATAGACCCAAGACCAGCCGGCAATAGCCGAAAAACAGTCCCCGGTATCGCTCCACCGGCGTACCGTATATTGGGCAGGGAGAGTACCCTGGGCGGGCCGGGGCGGCTGGGAACCTGTAACAGGGCCGGTTTCGCCTCCGGGGCCTTTTACGTCGGCTAAAGCAGCTATAACCCGGCTGGATGCGTTGGAGACGGTATCCCAGTTTTCAGCCTGGTGCGCCTGCACGGCTTCGTTGTACGCCGTAGTTGCGGTCCGGTACTGCGCAGGGTACCGCGTGGAGGCCCCCACAGAACCGGCCCAGGCGTAACGGTTATGGGCCCGGGTAAAGATACTGTCAGCCAGGCGCATGGCCACATATTCATCCGAAAGCCGGGCATATTCGGCGGCCTCTTCGGCATAGGCGGCGGAAGCGTCATAGTCCCCTTCTTCAAAGGCATCTTTGGCCAGTTCGTTTAGCTGGACGCTTCGTATAAAGTACTGGTTGTTCAGGATCGACTGGGGAATAACCGGCTGCTCCGCAGGGGGTTCTTCGGGTTGCGCTTCGGTCTGCCATACAGGCTGTTCTCCGGAATACTCCTCAGGCTGTTCCCACCATTGTTCCTCTGTTTCTTCCGGTGAATTCAGGATCATAGTATCTTCGTAGTCTTCCTGGGCAAAAATACAAAGGGCGGCAAAAATCAAAACCGGTATAAAAAGAATTTTTTTGTTCATCATTCCTCTCCTCCGATGATTTCATCCGCATATTTACCTAATTCTTCGCTTTCCGCCAATTTCTGTTCGGTTCGCCGCAGAGCTTCTTCCGCTATTTTCCGTTTTTCCAGGGCATTGTCGCGGGCGATTATATAAAGCTCACCGGATTGTTCAAACAGATCCATGGCCTGGGTATATGCTTCTCCACGAAGCGCTACATGGGCCTGGTTGTATACCTGTTCGGCGGCGGCAAAATCCGACCGGACCGCCACATCGGCCTTTGCTTCCTGCGAGGCGGCTCGCTGTTCCCGGGCTACAGATGCTTTTTCTTCCACCATGGAGGTCCAGCCGTTTCTAATGACCTGGGTAAACCGGCTTAAGGATTCGTCGGCTTCTCTTTTGGCTTCGGCCAAATTGCCCTTATCATAATCGGAAACCGCTTTGTTTCCCGCCTCAGCGGCAATCATGTAGTTGTCAGGATCCAAGGTGAAAAATTTAAGTTCATCTGCTTCTGCTTGTTTGGTACGGGCCTCCGCCAGGGTCTGTAGAATCCGGTACCGGTCCCAGGCATCCTTGCCTTCGCTTATGGATCCGTTGATATCATTGCGTTCGAATTTCTGCCGGGAAGAAGCAGCCTTGGCATCGGCTAAGGCAAGCCGGTCCGGCACAAGTTCTCCGGCGCCGGCTCTTACTGCATCTTCTCTGGCGGCAGCCAGTTTTTTGTCCTGTTCTCCGGCAAACTGAGGGGCGGATTTGCCGTAGATTCCGTCGTAGAGCGCCCCAATGGCTTTCCATTCGGCGGTCCTGGCGTAAGCTTCGCCCTTGGTCTCCGGATCGCCTCTTTGGTTTCTGGCCGCATTATAACGGCTTTCGGCAAGGTCCCATTCGCCGGGACAATAAATATTACCGTCCACATATTCTGCCAGGTCCCGGGATTCTTCGGCCTTGGCTCTGGCTTTGGCAAGTTCTTCCAAAGATATTTCATCGGCGGGGTTGTCAAGATCCTGTTGAATCACCGTATCTGTCAGAGATGCCGTATCACCGCCGCGGGTAGATTTGCAGGATATCATGATAAAGGGAACTATCAGTCCGGCTAGTATCAAATATCGTATACTTGGCTTCATGGTTCTGAAGTACCTCCCAATCTTTTATTTTTTTGCATGCTTTTTTAGCATACTATAGAAAAGTATATATGGCAATAGGAGTTGAGTTTTTTGCAGCGTCTACCTCAGGGGCCGTTTGCTCAAGGCTTCTTTGAGTGCTTCCAGATTTGCATCACCTTCTGGGCCGTTGGGGATCAGTTCTTCTAGGGTGGTCTCGAGATCAAAAGGACGACGGCCCACATGTTCAATATAATGAGCATCGGACCCGCTGATGAGAGGGAAATCTAGAGTAGCCAAGGGAGGAGAGGAGAAGTTCCCCATTTCTGAAAGGGGGGGGATGCGGACACATTCCAGGGCTTCCCATGGGCCCTTTACCACCACGCCGAGCTGGCTGGACATGGAAAAAGCGGGCCGGTCCACATGGGCGGGAATAACGATGCCCCCGTATTCTGCCGCCTTGGGACCCAGATAATCAAGGCCAATATCTGCTGCATTGGGAAGAAAATACTCCAGTTCCCCCTCTATGTTGTCCTCTGAGTCCACATAGATCTGATCTCCGGTCTTTTCCGGATTATTGGGAAAGGGGGTGATGATTGAATAAATAAATTCTCCAAAGGCCAGGGCCGCATCCAGGGCGGTAAAAAGGGTAAGGACGTGAATTTCTTCCTGGGTGGTTACTTCCAGGCCGTAGAGGGGAACGATCTCCAGCCGCTTGCAATGAAAGGCAAAAGCGGGACAGTTATGGCTGGTGTTGTGATCTGTCAAGGCCAGCACTTTGACTCCCTTGGCGGCGGCGGCTTCTGCCAGTGTTCGGGGAGAAAGATCCAGGGAACCGCAGGGGGAAAGGCAGGAATGGTTGTGAAAATCCGCTAACATGGCCTTTATGCCATATTACAAATGTAATACTTCATAGAGTTTTCCCGAAATGGTAAACTGGTTCTCTTTGGTCCGTATAACAGCGATCCCTTCGTCTTTGGCCGCTTCCAGCATATCATCGTCCTGGACAGGCCGGTTATTGCAAAGAACGATAACAGAAATATTAACCAGTGTCGCCACGGCAACGGTATTTTTGTGGGCCTGGATGGTGATGAGAGCCCCCCCTTCTTTGGCATTGGCCATAACATCGGAAAGCAAGTCCGAAGTATAGGCTCCGGTAAGGGGAGTATCTTCAAAATCGTCCTGTAGAATTTCGGCCCCCAACATGGCCGCCGCTTCCCGTATGGTCATAATGGCGAAATACCAGAATCTTCTTTTGGTGAATTGAGGAATATTACCGACCTAACAGTGGTACCCTCTCCTAGCTTAGAACTAATTGTAAATTCATCGCTGACCCGCTTGGTATTGGCCAGTCCCATGCCGGCGCCAAATCCCAGAGAACGGACCATTTCATTGGCGGTGGACCATCCTTCCTGCAGGGCCTGGTTGATATCCGCTATACCGGGACCACTGTCTGCGGCAATGATCGTTACCTTATCCGGCTGTATGGAACAGCTGATCGTTCCGCCGTTGGAATGAACAACCTGGTTTATTTCCAGTTCATAACTGGCAATAGCTACCCGCCGGATTAAATGGGGATCGATGCTATGTTTTTTTAGGGCCTTCTTGATTTCCGTAGATGCCCTGCCTGCCAGTTCAAAATCAAATTTGATTGTAGCATATTCCATTTCAGAATAGCCTGCGGCATTGTTTTTTTGGGGTGTTTTTTCCAGGCGAATTACTTCCCGGTTCATTTCTACCAGCAATGCCCTGATTACATCTGTTGATGTAAGGATTCCCACCAATTCATGCTGTTTGTTGACCACTGGGAAGCGGCCGTAACGGTACTTGTTAAGGGATGATATGGCAAAGGAAAGGGGCATATCGGCATTCAAGACGATCAGATTCCGGGTCATTTTTTCTTCCACCGTTCCATTGATATAACCATGATCCAGGGCCTTAACAATATCGTCTATGGAGATAATCCCAATAAGTTTATTTTCCTCGGTTACGGGAACCCCGGTAATGCGGTTTTCCCGCATGATGGCCTGGATATGCCGCAGGGTGTCTTTCTTTTTTCCGCAGATCACAGCGGTGGTCATAACATCTTTTACTTTTAGCTTATAAATGAGTTCCAACACCACCGAGGGGGAATCTTCGGTATTGATGGGTATATAGTCTTGGGGAGTTTCGTTTTCAGCCATTGATCAACCTCGCTTCGGCAAGGACCTCGTTTCCCAAAATATATCGCTCTATTATTTCCGCCACTCCGTCTTCGTCATTGGATTTATTTGTTATCAGGGCGGCAATTTCCTTAAGCCTGGAGTCGGCGTTGATCATCGCCACGGGGCAGCCGGCCCAGCGGAGCATGGAAGCATCGTTCATGGAATCTCCTACTGCCAAAACCGCTTCCCGGCTTATCGAAAGTTTTTCTGCTATCAGTTGGAGGGCACTGCCTTTGTCCGCACCGCAGGGCAGCGCTTCCAGCAGATAGGGTTTGGCGGCATGAATTACTGCGCCGTCGGAAAGGTTTTCCAGAAGCCGGGCCAGGGGTTCTAAAATCACCGGATCTCCGGGGATCAGCATTTTATGGCACCCCGAAGCAGCCATGGAACGGAAATTCTCCACCACCACCTGCCGGAGGCCGGTGATCTTTTGATCGTATTCGGCAAATTCGTTGGCCCGGGATATGTACATAATATCATCATCGTAGATTTGTACGGCAAAACCCTCTGCATCGGCAAGATCAAAAACCAAAAGCGCCGCCGCCGGGGGGATTTTTACTTCGAAGAGGATTTTGCCGGTCTGGCTTTCCTGTATCAGGGTTCCATTGTTGGCGATGATGTAGCCTGGCCGTTTATTAAGACCCAGGAGGGAAGAAAAATGTTCCAGCGCCGCCGGGGTGCGGCTTGAGGCAAGTATTACCGTAACCCCTTTGGCTGCGGCTTTGCGGACGGCATTCCTGGTACGGAACGATATGGAAAGATCCGAACGAAGAAGCGTATCATCCATATCCAGGACAAGCAGTTGAACCGGAACCATAATACCAGAATAACCCCTAAAACGGGGTTGTTCAAGGGGAAGTATTTACTTTTTCAGAGAAAAGGCCGATATTATACTAGCAATTAAGGAGGATAATATGTCCGTATGTTCACATTGCGGTTCCAACAAATTTGGACCCGGGTGTCCCAAAAGCCTTAACGGTCTGCATCAGCATAATACCGATGAAAAACGCTGTATGTATTGTGGTTCAACTTCCTATGGAAACGGCTGCCTTCAAACTCCCACCAGAAAGCATATCCACGGTCATGGTGCGGGAAAATGCATTCATTGCGGCGAGATAGGCAACAATACAATGGGTTGTAAACATAGCCCTACGGGTAAACACGAAACCTAACCTATTATCGCATCTTTTCCTATGTATAATATCCTATGAATATTCGCGTTCGTTATGCCCCGTCGCCGACGGGGTTTCAGCATATCGGCGGGATAAGAACCGCTCTTTTTAATTATCTTTTTGCCCGTTCCGGGGGAGGGAAATTCATCCTCCGTCTGGAAGATACCGACCGGGCCCGCTGTGATCCGGTTTATGAACAAAATCTCTATGGTACCTTTGTCTGGCTGGGGATACATTGGGACGAAGGTCCTGATCTGGGGGGACCCGTTGGTCCCTATGTACAGTCACAGCGGACGGATCTGTACCAGCGTTATGTCCAGGAACTGTTGGAAAAGGGCCGGGCCTACCGCTGTTTTTGCAGCACCGAGCGGCTGGAAAAGATCCGCACAGAACGGGAAGCGGCCCGGTCGCCGGAAACCGGTTATGACCGGCATTGCCGGAATATCGGCGGCGAGGAAAGCAGCCGCCGGGCTGCGGCGGGGGAAACCTTTACCGTAAGACTGCGAATTCCGCTGGACAGGGGGAATGTAACCCGCTTTACTGATAAGCTGCTGGGAGACATTGAATGGAAGAACAGCGACATTAACCCCGACCCGGTGCTGCTAAAATCTGATGGCTTTCCTACCTACCACCTGGCCAATGTGGTGGATGATCACCTAATGGAAATAACCCACATTCTCCGGGCCCAGGAATGGCTTTCTTCCGTTCCCCTCCATGTGATCCTTTACGATGCCCTTGGCTGGGAACCGCCGGTATTCTGCCACCTTCCCATGGTGATGGGGCAGGACGGAAAAAAACTCAGCAAACGCCACGGGGCCACCAGCATCGACGAATTCCGCCGCCAGGGATACCTTCCCGAAGCGCTGTTAAACTATACGGCGTTTTTGGGATGCTCCTACGAGGAAGGCAGGGATCTCTATACCGCGGAAGAAATGGAAAAACTGTTCAGCCTGGACAAATTAAACAAAGCTCCGGCGATATTTGATTATAAAAAACTGGAATGGTATAATGGCCAGTATATCAGGATGAAGACCAGCGAAGATCTTGCCGCCCTTTCTATGCCATGGGCGCAGGATCTTTTTGGAAAAAGCGGCGAAGAAACTACGGCAGAGCCCGCCGGGCCAACGGAAGAACAGAAAACACTGTATACGGAGGCTATGGATTTGGTCCGGGAACGGGCAAATTTTCTTCCGGAAATTCCCGGCAAAGTGGGTTATCTTTTTTCTGAACCGGTCCCTCCGGCGCCGGAAGAATTCATCCCAAAAAAATCGGATCTTGCTTCCGCTGTCTCGCTGCTTCGGATGGGAAAGGAACTGATATCCGCATTTTTTTCCGGCGGAAAATCCGTCAGCGACGAAGAAGCAGAACGGATCGTAAAAGAAAAAGCGGAAAAAGAAAATGTAAAATTGGGAGATCTTCTTATGCCCCTGCGGGTTGCGATTACCGGTTCCCGGGTAAGCCCGCCCCTCTTTGCTTCGATCCGCCTTTTGGGGGCTGAACGATGCCGCCAGCGGATCGATGCGGCCCTGACGGCCTGCAGCACCCTGTTATCCATCTTGGGCGGATAAAATTTTGCAGGGAGAAATCTTTATGAAACCACAGAAATTTGCTTTCGTTTTGGCTGTAACCGTAATTACCCTGACGGGTATTATTGTCTATGGGAATATAAGCGGTGTTTCCGCCCAGGAATTCCCTGCAACACCGGCCATGGTGCGGATTAACAGGGGAATTTTTACCATGGGGAGTCCTGCTAATGAACGGGGACGTGAAACCAATGAAACCCAGCACCAGGTAACGCTGACCAGAGAATTTTTCATGGGCAAATACCCGGTAACACAAGCACAGTATATAGCTGTGATGGGAGAAAATCCAAGTTATTTTAAGGGAAATGATCGTCCGGTCGAACAGGTAAGCTGGTATCACTCGATTGTATTCTGCAATAGGCTGAGCATACAAGAGGGTCTTACTCCGGTGTACAGCATAAATGGGAGTACCAATCCGGCGGTGTGGGAGCCTGGGCCGACAAGGAGTATTTCCATGTGGGAAGCCGTAACAATGAACATTAACGCCAATGGTTACCGCTTGCCCACCGAGGCGGAATGGGAGTATGTGTGCCGTGCAGGGACATCGACCGCATACAGTACGGGAAAACGCATCACTGGTCATCAAGCAACGCATTTCCCTTCCGTAAGCACAACCCCGGTGAGCAGGCATACGGCCAATGCCTGGGGCTTGTTTGATATGCACGGGAATGTGTTTGAATGGTGTTGGGACTGGTATGGAACCTATCCAGGCAATGTGACAGATTACTCAGGTCCTGGTACGGGTGATCTCCGTATTATACGCGGGGGATCTTGGGGCAGCGGCGTAAAAAGTCTGCGTTCGGCATCCCGAAACGGTTACAACCCCCTTGCCAGGGCTAACAATATTGGTTTTAGAGTGGTACGCCGGTAGATCTAAAGTAAAGAGTCAATTCCTTCAAAGACTGGCCCCAGGTCTTTAAAACAGAATGCGGCGTAACTATCCAGGGGAGTTTCCATATCATTGATGATGACAATTTTTCCGCCATGGCGCAGGGTTATGCGTGGAACTCCCGCCGCGGGAAACACCGTAAGGCTTGTGCCAAGGATCAGCATCAGGTCCGCCGCGGCGGCTTCTTTTTCCGCCGCCGCCAAGGCATGGACGGGAAGGCTTTCTCCGAAAAAAGTAATTGCCGGCTTAAGGACACCGCTGCATTTTTTGCAGCGGGGGAGTTCTCCCCTTTGAACGATTGCGGCGGCTTCGTCAAATTCCATAAAGCCCTTTTCCTTAATGGTTCCGGCAAGGATAGCCTCTTCTGCGGCGGCGGGATCCTGACAGGCGGGACAGTAATGGGCCTGGGGGGATCCGTGGATCTCGATCACTTTTTTATTTCCCCCCTTGGTATGAAGCAGATCGATGTTTTGAGTGATCACTGCCTTTAGAAGGCCCCGGGCTTCCAGTTTTCCCAGTACGGTATGAACGATGGAAGGATCCTTTTGTTCCAATCCGTAGATCATATCCTTTGAATGGGAATAATAAAACGAAGGGTCACGGAAAAAATATGAGACGTCAAAAATTTTTTCCGCATCCATATCCTTGTAAAGGCCGTTTTTTCCCCGGAAATCCCGAATTCCCGAAAGGGTGCTTACCCCCGCTCCGGTCAGGGCCGTACAGTGTTTTGCACTGCTTATTAAACTGAACAGTTCGGAAGTTTTTTCATCCATTTCACTATAACCTACTCAAGTTTGTACTCTGTCAAAAATAAATCAAAGACGGTAAGAAAGAGAATCACCACCATGGGGCCCAGAATCAGCCCGTTAAAACCAAAGGCGAAAATGCCTCCAAGGATTGCAAAAAAGATGATTAAAGGATGAAGCTGTATCCGGTCTCCCAGTATTATCGGCCTTAGGAAATTTTCGATAGAAGAAATAAAGGCTCCCGAGATGATCATCAGGAGTATGCCGTTTCCGGCGTTCCCATCGAGGATCCGCAAAAGGCCCAGCGGAAACCAAATAAGAAATGGTCCCGCCATGGGAATAAAGGAAACAAAAAAGACCATTACGGCGAAAACCAAGGAACCGGAAACCCGGAAAACAGAAAAGATGATGAATGCTGTTACCGCCTCGGCCAGGGCTACCATAATGTATCCCAGCACTAGTCTTCGGGCGATCTCTTTGAATTTTAACACCAGGGCTTTGATGTATTCCTTTCGGATCGGGATGATCCGCAGGGCCAGCTTCGAAAGATAGTCGCCGTCTATAAAAAAGAAAAACAGGCTGAAAACCATCAGAACAAGGCCGGCAATAAAAGTACCCACACTATGGGCTACATCGACGGAAAGTTTTGGGAGTTTCTGCAGTCCCATGGTTAAATAGTCCTGGATATTGGAACGGAGTTCATCGGCACTGATCACGATCTGTTCGGAACTGAATTCCCGGATAACTCTGGAAATATCTTCCAGGATATTATTGCTGTTGAAAGAATGAGATCCCAGATAATCCAGTATTTGGTTGATCAGTTCCATGACCTGCCGGTAAAACTGGAAGATCACAAAAGAAACAGGGACAAGGATCAAAAACACCGTGCTTATAGAAAAAATCACCGCCCAGACATTGCAGCCGACCTTTCCTTTAAGGGTGTTTCTGTCAAAGCGGGCGGTACACCTTTGATGAAGAGGTTTAAGAAGAATGTACAGCAGGATCGCCCATAGAAGAATCGAAAAGAAAGGGGCAAAGAGACGGCATACCAGGATAAAGAGGAGGACTAAAATCGAGGCAAAGACAATACTTTGAATAAGCCGCGGTTTTCCGCTGTTTCCTGTCATAGGCTGGTAAGGATTTTCTCCGCCTCCGCTTTTCCGCTGTGGCCGGGATTTTTTTCCAACAACGCCGCCAGGTATCGTTTGGCCGATTCGCCGTCTCCCATGCCGGCACAGGTTTTTCCCAGTTCAAAGAGGGCATCGTAATTATTCGGCGCAAGCCGCAGAATTTCCAGGTATACTTCCTTGGCCCGGGAAAGATTCCGTTCTCCCACATAGGCCCGGGCCAGGTTCATCCGGGCGATGATGTTTCCCGGCTGTGCCGTCAAGGCCCTTTCGTAGCATTCCACTGCCTGGGGCCAGTTTTCCATCCGGACATAGACATTTCCTAAATTATTGTTGACTTCAAAATTAGCGGGTTCCGCCCTGCAGGCTTCCATCAGGTAATTCAGCGCCTCGTTCGGAAAACCGTTATCCAGATAAAGGAGTCCCAGGTTGATCCGGGGCCGGACATAACGGGGATTCCTGGCGGCGGAAACCTTGTAGGCGCTGATCGCTCCGTCGATGTCTCCTGCTTTTTCGCAGGCCAGGCCCAGAGTATAGGCATAGCGTTCATTGGCGGGGGCGGCGGCGGCGGCCTTTTTTGCATATTCCACAGCTTCTTTGTATTTTTGCAGGGAAATTTTTACCAGCGCCATATTGTCGTTGGTTTGGACATCGTCCGGGTCCGCCGCCAAAGCCTGAGTAAAGGATGCTTCCGCAGCACTGTTCTGTCCAAGCTGGCTTTGAGCATAACCCAGGTCCCGCAGAGAAGCCAGGTCCTTTGGATTGTACTGCAGAGCCCGGGCGTAATTTTCCGCCGCCCTGGCATAGTCTTCCCGGGTCGAATAGATCCGCCCAATTTCGCGCCACGCCGCGGCATAATCGCTTTTTAGGGCCGCCGCTTTTTGGTATGCACTGAGGGCATCGCTGGGTCTCTTCAGTGCGCTATAGGTTCCTCCCAGGTTATACCATGCGGGCTCAAATTGGGAATTAAGCCGTACCGTACTTTCAAAGGCGGAGCGGGCATCGTTGTATTGGCCGCCCCTGAATTCACTTCGTCCCAGCTCATAGGAATAGAGGTAATTATGAGGATCCAGCCTAAATGCTTCTTTAAAGGCCGTGGAGGCATCGTTCCATCTGCTCCGGTCGCGGAATACCCTTCCTAGGGTGTATTGGGCTAGGGCCAGGGAGGGGTCTTTTTTTATGGAATCCTGGGCTGCCTGTACAGCATTTCCGGCGGCCTCATTCCCCAGGGAAGTATTGCCGTTCCGGGAAAATCCTTCGTACCATGCATCGGAAATATCCGCCAGCTTTTGGGCTTCGAAGCGGATTTCTCCCTGGGGTATTTTGGAGACCGCTTCGGCAAAGGCTTCCTTGGCGGCCTTAAAATCGTTCCTGGCTATGGAAGATTTGCCCCGGGCTACTAAGTCGTTTACTTCCCGCATCCGGGCCTGAACCGCCGCTGAGGCTTTCGCCAGTTCTTCCGCTTCAGCCCTCCGCCGTTCTTCAGCCGCCGCTTCCGCCGCCTGGGCTTCCGCCGCTGTGGATTGGGCCTCAGAATCGGCCAGCGAGTTTTCCTGCCTCGCAATACCACCGGCACCGCCCATAGAACCAAGGGATACGTCCCTGGCCGCGAGGATCCGTTCTATATCAGCAAGGGAAAGTGATCCATTATTGGAGTTCCGGCTTTCCCGAAATTCTTCCAGGAGCCGGGCTATGTCTTCTGCGGTAAGAGCACTGCCGTCGGCTCGGTGCAGTTCCGCCAGCCGCTTTCCTTCAATCGCCTCATCCCTGAGGGAACGGGCTTCGTGATCTTCCGGATTATCGATCAAAAGCTTATCCATCAGATCCAGAGCCCGCTGGTATTCGCCCTTTTCTATATATTCTCTGGCAAGCCTGAAGGTATTGTCCCGCCGGGAAAAATCACCGCCGCTTCGAAACAGCAAAAAAGATGCCGCCAAAATTAACAGGGCGAAAATTCCTCCGCCTATGATTATTAGTTTTTTTCTGTCCATGGTTCCTCTTTTGTCCTATTCCAGTTCAAATTCGCCGTCATAGCCGGAAAGATCTTCCGCTCCGGCGGCGATTCCTTCGGCCCCATCCGCCTGAACCTGGAGGGAGGCGGAAACTTCATCCATCAGCCGCTGCCGCCGTTCTGTTTCTGCCCGGGCGGCTTCTTCCGCCATGAGGCGGCGTATCTCTTCTGAGGCAAATTCTTCCTGTAGAAGGCTGACCAGCCTTTCTATCTGGGGCCGCTTTGTGGAAGCAGGCTCCAGTTTCAGATAGTGTTCATAATCCGGCAGGGCTTCCCTAAGGGCGCCGGTTTTGATCCGGGCATTGGCCCGGTTAAGCCAGGCCGGCGCATAGGCGGGATCTGCCCTGATCGCCTGGGTATAGAACTGTTCCGCAAAGGCGGCACTCCCTTTTCTAAAGTAGACATTTCCCAGATTACAGGCGATCAGGGCCGTCTTGTCGCCCCCCGATGGAAGGATTTTCCGGTATATGGCGATGGCTTCGTCGAGTTTTTCCATCTGTTCATAACACATGGCCAGGTACAAAGCCCCTTCCAGGTTGGTTTGATCCGCCACAAAGGCTTTTTCCAGGTACGGCAGGGCTTCGCCAGGCTTATTCCGAATAAAGAACTCTTCCCCCTGGGTAAAATCGGCGTTGGTGCCGATTCCTTGGGCAAAAAGGGGATGAAAGGCAAAAAGTATGGTTATGGCAAGAATGGCTTTCATCTGTTCCCTCCCGAACAGCCTATTTATATATGGTAACGCAAAAAGGGGCTTTCTTCAATTGTATTATCGGCAGATTTATGGAAGAATTATAGTAAATAATCGGAGGACACATGAAAAATTTAGAGATGATTCGGTCCAAGAGGGCCTTTATTATTGACATGGACGGGGTTATCTATCACGGCAACCAGCTTTTAAAGGGTGCCAGGGAATTTGTCCACTGGATGGAAAATAACCAAAAATCCTTCCTGTTTCTGACCAACTCCAGCGAGCGGTCTCCTGTGGAACTTTCCCAAAAGCTTTCCCGGCTGGGAGTCGATGTGGAGCCTAATCACTTTTATACCAGCGCCCTGGCGACAGCAAGTTTCCTTGCCACCCAGCACCCGGGGGGATCGGTGTATGTAATCGGCGAGCCGGGGCTTATCCAAGCCCTTTATGACCAGGGGTTCACCATGAACAATGTGAGTCCCGATTATGTGGTAGTGGGCGAAGGCCGGGGATACAGTCTGGAATCCCTGGAACGGGCGGTAAAGTTGGTGGCTGCAGGAGCCCGGCTTATTGGGACCAATTCTGACATGAGCGGCCCCCTTGAAGGGGGAGTGATTGGCCCAGCCTGCGGCGCCCTGGTTTCGCCCATTGAACTGGCTACAGGAAAAAAAGCCTATTTTGTGGGCAAGCCCAACCCCCTGATCATGCGCCACGGCCTGCGGCGGCTCAATTCCAACCGGGAAGAAACGGCGATCATAGGAGATCGGATGGATACGGACATCCAGGCCGGAGTGGAATCGGAGATAGAAACGATCCTGGTCCTTTCGGGCGTAACCAGACCGGAAACCATTTCGCAGTTTCCCTACCAGCCAAAGCATGTTTTGGAAGGGGTCTTTGAGATTCCGGAATGAGGCATAGGGGATGAACGCCGCCCCAACCGCCAGCCGTCTCCATATAGCCTTTTTTGGCAGAAGGAACGCCGGCAAATCAAGCCTAGTCAATGCTGTTACCGGCCAGGACCTGGTGATTGTCTCGGAACAAAAGGGCACTACCACCGATCCCGTTTCCAAGTCCATGGAACTTCTTCCCCTGGGACCGGTTTTGATCATCGACACCCCGGGAATCGACGATGAAGGAGAACTGGGAGAACTGCGGGTCCGCAGGGCAAAACGGGTTCTTAACAAAACCGATGTGGCAATCCTAGCCGTTGATATTTCGGGCGGAGAGAGCCTTTCCGGTCCTGACCGGGAGCTTACGGCGCTGTTTCGGGAAAAAAAAATCCCCCACATTGTGGCGTATAACAAAAGTGATTTGATCGAAGATGTAAAAAGCCTGCATGAAGAGAATAGCATCTTAGTCAGCGCAAAAACAGGCCATAACATACAGGAGCTTAAAGAAAAAATCGCCGGTCTTGCCGTCTCAGAAGAACCGGAGCGGCGGATTGTGGGAGATCTGATCCATTCCGGAGATCTGGTAGCGCTTGTAACACCCATCGACGCCGCTGCCCCCAAGGGAAGACTGATCCTTCCCCAGCAGCAAACAATCCGGGATATCCTGGAAACGGATGCGGCGGCTGTTGTGGTAAAAGAATTTCAGTACAAAGAAACGCTGGAAACACTGGGAAAAAAACCGGCATTGGTAATAACCGACAGCCAGGTCTTTGACAAAATTTCCGCCTGGACACCGCCTGAGATTAAGCTTACCTCGTTTTCTATACTGCTTGCCCGGTACAAGGGTTTTCTATTATCTGCGGTCCGGGGAGTGCGGGCCATAGACGACATTAAAGACGAAGATAAAATCCTTGTGTGCGAAGGGTGTACTCACCACCGTCAATGTGATGACATAGGTACGGTAAAACTTCCCCGCCTTATAAAAAACCATACCGGAAGAAACCCCGAATTTGTTTTCCATTCCGGCGGCGATTTTCCGGAAGATCTTGCCCCCTACAAACTGGTACTCCACTGCGGGGCATGTATGCTCAATGAACGGGAAATAAAGTACCGCCGGGACTGCGCCGCCGATCAGGGTATACCCTTTACCAATTATGGAATTACCATTGCTCATATTCATGGAATTCTTAAACGGAGTTTGGAGATTTTGCCCGGCGTTTTAGCGGAGTTGGAGTAGCGTTTCTGGGAACCCTTATCGCGGGAAACAGCAATCCTGCCGCTGCAGGAAAAAATTACCCGCCTTTATTGGCAGAATGCCGCATTATTCCTTTGACCGCTTTTTGATCATCTGAAGGGCAATGGCCATAAGCAGAATTATGCCTTTTACGGTGTTGTTTACCGTGGTGCTTAACTCAAAGGCATCGATAATCCTGCTGACCATGGTAAAGGACATGGTCCCAAAAATGATCCCCGCCGTATGACCCTTGCCGCCGGACATGCTGATACCGCCCAAAACAATGCCGGCAATGGCGTACATTTCAAAGCTTACTCCGGTGGTAGCGGGGGATACACTGCGGTTCATTGCTACATTAATAAAAGAAGAAAAACCCACAAGAAAACCGCAGAGTACAAAGAGGGATACCTTAAGCCACTGGGTGCTGATCCCCGCTAGTCTGGCAGCTCTGGCGTTGCTGCCCAGGGCATAGATTTTTTTTCCGTATTTGGTGGAAGTAGCCATATAGATAACGCTGGCGGCTACGAACAGGAACATTATGCCCACAATGGGAATGGTTATAAATGAAGAGTTGCCAAAGGCGTAATGAAAGGAACTGAAGCTGGATAACGCTGCATCCAGTTCATAGAGTTTTGAATCGCTGATATACAAGGCCAGGGATCGGAAGATCAGCATAGTTGCCAGGGTAACGATAAAGGGAGGCATTTTTGCTATACCAACTAAAAGACCGTTGAAAAGACCGGCGGCGGTTCCCATGCTCAGGGATGCCAGCAGGGTAATAAATACATTGTTGGTAACGTTAAATACCATAACAGACAGGCCCGAAATAAGCACCATGCCGGATCCGACTGAAAGATCGATATCTCCTACCAGGATCACCAGTGCCATGCCAAAACCTATAATCCCAATGACTGCACTCTGCCGCAGTATCAGCATTATCCCGCCCCAGGTAAGATTTTTGTTTACCACCACAAAGGTGATAAAAATGGCGATGAAGATCATGACATAACTATATTTTCCCCAGAGATCAAGAACTGTGCCGCCGATGTTTTTTTTCCCCGGGCTCAATTTTTTTTTGCCTGAAAATTCCGCTGTGTCAGCCATATCAACCCCTTATACGGCGCTTCTCGCCGGCGGAACCGCGCCGGTGGCATGCAGCATTACCGTTGTTTCGTCCATATTGTTTCTGTTCAGCACGGCGTGAATTTCTCCGTGATAAAACACAACACACAGGTCGGCAACTTTTTCGATTTCGGGAATTTCCAAAGTGTTGACCAAAATGGTTTTTCCCTGCAGAGAAAGCTGTAAAATTAGCTTGTAAATCTCACCCTTGGCGCCTACATCTATTCCCTGGGTCGGATTATCCAAAAGAAAAATATCTGCGTTGGTATTTAAAAGCCGCGCCAGGATTACCTTTTGCTGATTGCCTCCCGAAAGGCTTGTAATGGGATCATGGCAGGAATTGTCTTTTATGTTTAGAGTTTTTTTATATTGATTGTATTTTGCGATTTCCTGTTTTTTAAAAATATGCGGAGGCCAGAAGGAAAGGGTATGCTCCGAGATATATTCATTTTCAAGAAGCTGCATATCGGGAAGGATTGAGTTTTCTTTGCGGTTGGCCGGAACCATGCCAATCCTGGCAGTTTTCATGGCCCGGTGAATATTCAGGGTGTTCATTTTACTGCCGAACACCTTCAGCGTACCGCAGCTAAAGGAAACCGATCCGAACATGGCGTGCATCAGGCTGCTGGCCCCGGAACCGGCCAGGCCCGTAAGACCGATGATTTCGCCTCTGTGAACCTTTAGGGTAATACCGCTAAAACCGGGACCGGAACAATTTTCCAGTTCCAGCACCACATCCCCCCGCTGCCGGGGTGCATATATTTCCTTGTCCGATACTTCCCGTCCGACCATGGAAGTGGTAACTTCCTGGGGGGTGGTATCCTTGATATATCCTGTTTTGACAAAGCGGCCATTTCGCAAAACCGTGTAACGGTCTGCGATGGTAAAAACTTCGGGCATTTTGTGGGAAATAAAAATAAACGTAATGCCTTTTTTTTGCAGGCCCCTGATTATCGTAAAGAGGTGCTGTACTTCGGAGGTATTAAGGGAAGTTGTAGGTTCATCCAAAATAATTAGTTTTGCCTTGGCATCCAGGGCCTTGGCAATTTCCAGAAGCTGTTTCTGGCTTGTCTCCAGGCTGGCAATCGGGGTCCTGGGATTAATGCTTACCCCCAGATCGGCAAACAATTCCCTGGTCCGGGCAATCATGGCCCGCTTGTTTAAGGTCCTGGTTTTATGGAGGATTTCTTTTCCCAGAAATAAATTTTCAAACACCAGGAGGTCGTTAAAAAGATTTAGTTCCTGGTGTACAAAGGCAATGCCGGCCTTTTCCGATTCGTTTACTGAAGCGTTTTCCAAAATAACGCCGTTTGCTGTGACTGCGCCTGAGTCTTTAGCGTACACACCGCCCAGGATATTCATTAAGGTTGATTTGCCCGCTCCGTTTTCTCCCAAAAGGGCATGGACCTCTCCCTTGTTTACTTCAAAATTTACATCGTCCAGAACGGTAACGCCATAGAAAGATTTTGTAATGTTTTTCATTGATAGTACAGTCATGGCAATCCCAGGCAATCAAAAAAAATCAGGGGGAAACCACTGGTTTCCCCCAAAAAAATCAACGGTTATGGATTAGTCAAATCCTCTCCAACTGGGGTTGTTTCTGTTAGCGGCCCAGCTTGCGGTATCCACCAGGTGCGGGGGTTCGTGGAAACGCTTGGCGGGTACATCGGTGAAGTGCTGTGAAAGATCATCGCCGTTTTCAAGGTGATCCGCCATAAATTGAATGGCATCGACAAAAAAACCGGGACGGCAGGTGGGACTCATGATCGCCATGCCGGCGGGCTGGTAGAGCTGATTCCCTGCGGTAGCCCTGGTCCGGCCCATCACGTCGTAGAGGGCAATAAGCCCGCCGCAGCCGGTGATAACCCTTACATTGGATTCAAACAGGGCGTTTTCCGCTGCCTTGGCCGGAGTCTGGAGCAGTTCCAGGATGCCCATTACGAATTCATCATCCATGGTCCACATCCACTTGGCCAGGGTCTGGGGAGTTTTGCCTGTAATATAGGATTCAAAGTACTGTTTGGCATTGTCCCTGGACCAGTTGGCAACCTGTGAAGTAGTGATGGAGTCTTGAATCTGAGTTTCGGTCCATTTTCTGTTTTCGGGAATCATGTGGGACTGGCCCTGATCGTCGTTAAAGGGGCGGTCGCCGGTAAGGAATTCACGGAATCCCGCGGCCCGTTCTACCGATACGGCGGAATTGTCGCCGGGCAGTTCCCAAATCGCTTCGCCGGGGGTAAGGCCCTTTTCGACCATGTAATAGGCAGCGCCGGCGCCGATGGCGTAGTTATCGGCGCTCATGGCAATCAGCATTTTTTGCCGGATCAGGGTACTGGTCCCATCCAAAAGCCGGTCAAACAGGATCAGGGGGATGTTCGCCTGGGCGATTTTTTCTACCGCAGCCTGCACCATATTGTCGCTGGCCTGAATAACTACACCGGCGGGGAGTTCTTTTTCCGCCAGCATGGCTTCGATCTGCTGAATCTGGGCATCCGGCCCGCCGGCGCTCCGGAATACATATTCGTATTTACCGCCCGCAGCATTAAGTGCGGCAATTTTTTCCTCGGCAAACCGCGCAGCGGAACCGGTCCAGCCGTGATCCGGCGTGGGTCCGAAGACGTATACCTTGTTTCCCACTTCCTTTGATCCCGAACATCCAAAAGCAAGCAGGCCCAGCAAAAGCACCAAGCCGATCAACGCCCGCAAGGATTTTCTTTTCATACTATTTCTCCTCTCCTAAAAAATTATAGTTACAGTTTACTATCGGGAAAGAGCTATGTAAAGGGCTCCGTCTTTTGAATCGACACATCCGCCGTTTTGTGGTACATTATTAATATGCCCTATGCGGGGGATAGGACGGAACTGGTCCACAAAAAACGGGAACGACTCAAGGAGCCGGAAGAGTATCGGGTGATCCTTCTGAACGATAACTATACGGTTATGGAATTTGTAGTAGAAGTGCTGATAGTGGTTTTCCACAAACAGAAAGAAGACGCCACCCGGATTATGCTGGATGTCCACCAAAAAGGCAAGGGAACGGTGGGGGTGTACCCCTGGGATATAGCCCATACCAAGGCAAATCAGGTTCACAGCCTGGCCCGGCAGTATGAATTCCCCTTAAAATGTATTGTAGAGAAAGCCTAGCGGGCAGGGAGGGTATATGAAAATCAGCCGCCATGTACAGGCCATAATCAACGCCGCGTATAACGAAGCCAAGGTCAGGAATCATGAATATCTGACCCCGGAGCATATCCTTTATGCCGCCCTGTCCTTTGATGAAGTCCAGGGGGTGCTTGCCGCCTGTGGAGCTAACCTGGGTGAGTTAAAAACGGGCATGGAAAGCTATTTTGAACAAAAAGTTCCCCTGGTAAACAATTCCGAGCCTACCCAGACGGTGGGTTTCCAGAATGTGCTGGAACGGGCGGTGATCCAAAGCCAGTCTTCCCGAAAAGATACCCTGGAAGTGGCGGATATCCTGGTATCCCTCTTTGATGAAGAACGGAACTACTGCGCCTACTACCTCCGCAAGGCCGGAGTTCGGCGCCTTGAACTGTTAAGCGTCCTTTCTCACGGGCACGACGGCGAAATTCCCGAAGCGATCAGCGCCGGCGGCCATGCTGCCGGGGAAGCCCGGCGGGATCCTAAACCAGAAGAAGAAGACCCCCGCAAGGCGCCGGCCAAGAAAAATGCCCTGGAAAAATTCGCCACGGAACTTACCGCCCTGGCCCGGGAGGGTAAGCTGGAGCCGGTCATTGGCCGGGAAAACGAACTGGACCGGACAGTGCAGGTTCTTTGCCGGCGTTTTAAAAACAACCCTGTCCATGTAGGAGATTCAGGGGTAGGCAAAACCGCCATTACCGAAGGCTTGGCCCAGCGTATCGCTGCGGGCCGGGTACCTCCCTCCCTTAAAGATTGCTCGATTTTTTCTTTGGATATGGGATCTTTAATAGCGGGCACCAAGTACCGGGGGGATTTTGAAGAGAGGGTCAAGCGGGTTGTGGAAGAAATGCTCAAGAAAGACAGGGCGATCCTCTTTATCGACGAAATTCATACTCTGGTAGGTGCCGGAGCCGTATCAGGGAACGCCCTGGATGCGGCTAACATCCTAAAACCCGCCCTAGGTTCGGGAAAGCTCCGCTGCATTGGCAGCACAACCCACGAAGAATACGGCAAATTTTTTGAAAAAGACCGGGCCCTTTCCCGGCGTTTTCAGAAAATCGACATTAACGAACCCAGCGAAGAAGATGCGGTGGCAATCCTTCAGGGATTAAAAACCAAGTACGAAGATTTCCACATGGTTCACTACAGCGATGATGCCCTGGAAAGCGCCGTTAAACTTTCCGCCCAGTACATCACCGAACGGCGGCTCCCCGACAAGGCCATTGACGTGATCGACGAAGCCGGAGCCTTTGTCCGTATTGCGGCATTCAAAAAACAAAATGAAGAAAACCCGCTTGTAAACGGGCAAAAAGGCGGACAAGCAAGCGCCATGGAAACCGTTCAGGAAAACGAACAGAACGGAGCGGAGGAAAACGAACAAAAAAGTACGCTGGTAAACGGTACGGTCAGCGAAACGGTTCAGGAAGGAACCGTCGATTTTATCGGTATCGGCACGACGGAAATAGAAACGGTGGTTTCCAAGATTGCCCGGATCCCCGAAAAATCTGTGGGGATAAACGAGAAGGACCGGCTTAAAACCCTGGAAGAAAATTTGCAGCGCCGGGTTTTTGGCCAGGATGATGCGGTCAAAGCGGTGGTTGCAGCGGTTAAACGTTCCAGGGCGGGTTTCCGGGCTCCCAACAAACCGGTGGCAAACTTCCTCTTTGCGGGACCCACCGGAGTGGGCAAGACGGAGCTGGCCCGGAGTCTGGCGGATATTCTGGATCTGCCCATGCACCGTTTTGACATGAGCGAATACCAGGAAAAGCACACCGTCTCACGGCTTATCGGTTCACCTCCGGGCTATGTGGGCTACGAAGACGGCGGCCTCCTGACCGATGCGGTAAGAAAACAGCCCCATGCGGTGGTGTTGCTTGACGAAATAGAAAAGGCCCACCAGGACATCTACAATATCCTCCTCCAGATCATGGATTACGCCACCCTGACGGATAACAACGGCCGCAAGGCGGATTTCCGGAACATCGTTTTTATTATGACCAGCAATGCGGGAGCCCGGGACATAGGAAAAAGCCTTATCGGATTTGGTGAACGGATAAACGACGAAAGCGCCGTAGACGGTGCGGTGGAAAAGATATTTACCCCCGAATTCCGCAACCGGCTGGATGCGGTGGTCCGTTTCGGCCATCTATCCCGGGAGATCATGATCTCGATCATCAACAAGGAACTGGATATCTTTAAGGATCAGCTTGCGGAAAAGAACGTAACCCTGGAGATTACCGATGTCTGCATTAACCAGCTTGCTGACGAAGGGTATTCAAAGGAATTCGGAGCAAGGAATGCGGGACGGCTTGTGGAAGAGAAGATCAAGACCTTCTTTGTGGACGAGGTACTCTTTGGCGCTTTAAGCGAAGGGGGCAGGGCAAGGGCCGATTATGCCGATGGTGAATACCGGATCAACCTTTTGGAAACTGCGGAAGCGGAATAACCCTGCAGTGAATGAAGTACCGCCCCGGCCCTGATCCTGAGTTCCCCTATCTGACCGAAAATGAACGGTTTCGTTTTCCCGATCCTCTTTCAGATGATTTCACCGGGGAGAACATCGTTGCGGTGGGGGGCAACCTTTCGCCGGGGATGCTTCTTTCCGCCTATGAACAAGGGATCTTTCCCTGGTACAACGAAGATGATCCTGTTTTGTGGCAGTCCCCGGATCCGCGCTTTGTGATCTTTTCCCACACCCTCCACATTTCCCGGTCCATGCAGAAGATACTTAAACGGGGTGATTTTGAAATTACCTTTGACCAGGATTTTGACGGAGTAATCCGGGGTTGCGGCGATGCGGAACGGCCCGGCCAGGGAGGCACCTGGATCACCGGAGACATTATCGATGGGTATACGGAACTGCACAGACTCGGGTTTGCCCATTCCGCTGAAAGCCGGCAGGCAGGCGTTCTTGTGGGAGGATGCTACGGCATTTTGCTGGGAAAACTCTTTTGCGGCGAATCGATGTTTGCCAAAGTTCCCAATGCGTCCAAGGCGGCGTTCCTGACCTTGGCGCAGTATCTTTTTTTTGAGAAGGGAATCAGTTTTATCGACTGCCAGGTACCTACGGATCATCTGCGCAGCCTGGGGGGGGTAGAGTTAAGCCGGGCGGAATTTTTGCGGCTGTTAAGAAACACCCCGTACCTGTAGTACCAGCGCTTCCCAGCCTTCCAGCGAATCCCCGGCGGCCCATTCGGTTCGCCCTATATTGCTGGCGGCGAGTTTTCCCCGCAGCAAAACCCGCGCCTCTCCGTTAAGTTTTTTCCGCCGGGAAGAAAAGTTGAATGCCGCCACATATGCCTCATTAGGGGATTCCCGGCTGAACATCAGCAGGGAACCTGCTGTCAGCAGGGGCTTAAAACTGCCGTATTTGAGGGTTTCGCTGGATTCCCGGAGGCGGATCATTTTTTTGTAGTACGACAGTACCGAAGCAGGATCTTTCCGCTGGGCGTCGTAGTTAAGTTTTTTATGATTAGCATTGATCCCAAGCCAGCTCTGTCCTGTGGTAAAACCCGCACCCGGACCGGCATTCCACTGGAAGGGGGTGCGGGAATTGTCCCTTGAGGAAAGGCGGAGCCATTTCCAGCGCAGCCAGGAGGGAAAGAAAATTTTTTTCATCAGCCGGTTAAGGTTATGGGTTTCTATGTCTTTTACCTCGTCAAGGGAATTAAAGTCAAAGTTGGTCATGCCGATTTCCTGACCCTGAAAAATAAAGGGAGTTCCCCGGAGGGTACATAAAAGGGCAGCCATGAGTTTGGCGCTCCGTTCCCAGGAGCTGCCCCTCTCTCCCGCCCCCCGGTCATCTCCGTAGTGGGAAACGATGCGGACCTGGTCGTGGTTTTCCAGGTAGACAGCGTTCCACTCCAGGCCTTGCTGCCATTTGGTAAGGCGCTTTAACAGTTCTTTGGCCCGGAACTTTTTCGGTACAAACCGGGCGATACGGCGGTCCACTTCCAGATGGTCAAAATAAAACACCATGTCCAGTTCCTGCCGCCCCGGATCGGAAAGGAGTTTTGCTTCGTCCAGATTCACCATGGCGGTTTCTCCCACGGTAAAACAATCGTAGTTATCCAGCACTTCCCGCCGAAGCTGCCGGAGGATAGCGTGGTTCCCTTCCTGGCACTTGTAATGTTCCAGTCCTGTAAGCATCAGGCTTTTCTTGCCGTCATCCAGACTGGTTTTCCAGAGGACATTGATTACGTCGCAGCGAAAACCCGCAGCCCCCTTATCCAGCCAGAACCGCAGGATCTTTTTTACTTCTTCGATTACCAGGGGATTTTTATAATTCAGGTCCGGCTGTTTTTTGTGAAAAAGGTGAAGGTAGTATTCCTCCCGGAGTTCGTCAAATTCCCACACTCCCTCCATGAAAAAACTGGTCCAATTATTGGGGGGGTGATGGTGTCCCCCCCTTCCTTTCTGCCAGATATAGTAATCCTTATAGGGCTCTTCCCGGCGCCGGCTTTTTTGGAACCACGGGTGCTCAACGGAAGTGTGGTTTATCACCAGATCCATGACAATGCCGATGTCCCGCTTCTTTGCTTCGGCGATAAGGCGTTCCATATCCGCCAGGGTTCCAAAGACCGGATCAATATCACAGTAATCGCTGATATCGTAGCCGTTGTCGATTTGGGGCGATTTATACACCGGGGAAAGCCAGATAGTCCTGGTTCCCAGACCGGCAATTTCATCCAGCCGGCTTATGATGCCCGGAATATCTCCGATGCCGTCTCCGTTGGAATCCTGAAAGCTTCTGGGATAAATTTGATAAACAACCCCTTCTTTCCACCATTTTTTCATTCTTTGCCAGCTTCCTTAATTAGTATTGAACCATGAAAAACAGGCTAAATCGGTTTTATTAAAACTTTGGCAGTTTTAATAAAACCGTTCTTTGGAAATTTGAGGATTTGGGAGGTTTTTTCCGCTGTTATGCTAGGATGTTTACCCGGTTTCCCATGGCAGGATCGGTAATCTGAGCCGAATTCAACAGTTTCATTAAACTCATGGCCTGTTGTTTCTGGTTAGAGATAGCCGCTCCCATCATCTTTACCGCCGCTGCCTCTCCTACCCTTGGCAGGGGATTACCGGCAGAAATTCCTTGTATATTCATATAATAAATATACTAATCTTTGCAAAAGAATGCAAGGGACTTGTCAAATAATAAGCCGCACATTATTATGCAATATGTGGACAAAATTAAGGCCGGTTATATTGAAGGTGCTGTATCGATCGTTGTCAATGTAATCCTGTCTGCCTTTAAATTTTGGGTGGGAATTATTACCGGTTCACTGGCTCTGACAGCCGACGGATGGCATACTCTTTCAGATTCAATAAGCTCAATAGTTTTGATAATCGCAATGAAACTCATGTCAAAAAAGGCCGACAAGGAACATCCCTTTGGGCATGGGCGCTGGGAACAGATTGCCGCCCTTTTTATCGCCTTTTTTCTCGCCATCATAGGATATGATTTTTTTAGAGAAGCGATCGTTCGGTTTGGCAATAAGGAAATGGTCCATTATGGAACCGCTGCCATTGTGGTAATGGCTTTTTCTGTGGTTGCTAAAGAAGCATTGGCTCAATATGCGTTTTACATTGCAAGGAAAACGGGTAACGAGAGCGTGAAAGCAGATGCATGGCATCACAGGTCAGATGCTCTAGCTTCCCTGATTGTAGTCCTTGGCATGCTCTTTGCACAGCAATTCTGGTGGATTGACAGCGCCCTGGCCGCAGTCGTGGCGCTGTTTCTGTTTTACGCTGTCTTTGAGATTGTAAAAGAGACCGTAGTCAAAATGCTGGGTGAAGAACCCAGCAGGGAGTTAATAGAAAAAATAACCGCCCATATTAAAGCCACCTACCATGACAATCTGCAAATTCACCATTTTCATCTGCACGATTATGTAACCCAAAAAGAATTAACTTTGCATGTAAGGCTCGATAAAAATATGACAATAGAAAAGGGACATAAAATTGCAAGTGAGATTGAAGATTATATCCAGAAGGATTTTGACATAATTACGACCATCCATATGGAGCCGCTGGAATCAACAATTTCGGCCTGAAAACAGAATGCTGGATTTGCAGGGGTTTTAAAAAATTAATATAAGGGGATATTATCAAAATGAAAAATAGAACACTCTTTTCTTTAGTGTTTTTTTCTGCTATCGGCTGTTTAGCGATCTTTCTTTTTTTCTCTGCGGAAACAAGCGAATATAAAGGTACCCGCTATAGGGGCGATCTGCTGGTTCCGATATTGGGTGTCCACGCATCATCGGAACGGACGGATGTTCAGCAAACGTATTATGCCCATTATCTTGTCGACCAAACCTGGCGTTCCTGGGCGGAAGGTTCTGCGGGCAATGGAATAGGAGAGTCTTTTACCTTAACTTTTGCAGGCAGCGAAACGATTGCCGGTTTTGCCCTAAAGAACGGAAACGGCCACCTGGATTATTACGGCAAAAACAACAGGGTAAAGGCCTTTACCATTTATTTTGACGAAAAAGATCATATAACAATCCCCATCAAAGATTCGATCAGTTTTGAACAGTATGCTTTTGGAAAAATCATTGCATGTAAATCGGTGCGCTTTGTCATTGACGATATATATCCGGGAACAGATTTTAACAATACCTGTGTCTCGGAAATAGCCTTCCTGCGCCGGACATTGAGCGACAGGGAATTTTATGAGAATATATTGCTTGCCTTTGCTCCCCCAGAAGAACGAGGGGACTATGACATCTTAGATGGACAGTTCAAAAGCAACCCAAATGAAATGGTTTCCATATCCGATACCGAAAAAATGATACTGTACGATTATTTACCCTTTGACTACTCCGGTTATGAAAGGAAAACAAACGTAGCGGTTTTAAACGATCCTCCGTCATTGCAGCTCCACGATAATTTGCCCCGGCTGGACGGCGCCACCGCCATGTATCCCCTTTATTCTTCTTTTGTTCGTGCGGTATACCCTGAATTTGAGGGCCAGGAAAGGTATACTGCTTATCACCCCAATGCTGCCAAGAGTATTGTCCAATGCAATACAACTTCCTGGGCCTACCAGAGGCTCATTGACGGAGAAGCGGATATCGTTATCTGTTATGAACCTTCGAAGGCTGAAAAAAACGCCGCCGCCGAAAAAGGCAAACAATTTAACCTTACGCCCATTGCCAACGACGCATTTGTATTTATCGTGAATGACAAAAATGTGTTAAGCAGCATAACCCAGCAGCAGATTAGAGATATTTATTCCGGCAGGATCACAAACTGGAAAACCATAAGCGGCGTTGATGAACCGGTAATCGCCTATCAGCGTCCGGAAAATTCCGGCAGCCAGACAACCCTTCAATCAATCATGAAAGAAGATAAGCTTATGCGCCCGATTCTTGAAGGTGAATTTGTTCCCAGCGGCATGATGCTCATGATACACTCAGTAGCCTCGAATTATTATAACTACAACAGCGCGATTGGTTATTCGTTTTTGTTTTATCTAAAAATTGCCGGCAGTTCGGGAATAAAAGTTTTAGCCGTTGACGGTGTTATGCCTTCGAAACTTACTATTCAAAATGGCAGTTACCCTTTTGCCCAGACGGTATATGCGGTTACTACCGGCAATGAAAGCAAGAATACAAAAAAATTCATTGATTGGATGCTGTCTGCCCAAGGGCAGGAACTGGCAGAAAAAACCGGTTATTTACCGGTAAGATAAAAACATATTGTTTCTTTATGGATTTTATTCTGCCGGCATGATATAACAATTATATGTAATTCTAAGCCTCAGTGGAGAAAAGGGGATGATCAATATTCTTGTCGTAGATGATGACGCTCTGCTTAACAAAATTGTCTGCACCTGCCTGAATGAACATAACTATAAGGCTGTTGGGTGCCTATCCGCCAATGAAGCCTTTGATAAAATGATTGATATTAAATTTGATCTCATTGTTTCCGATATCATGATGCCGGAAATTGACGGCTATAAACTAGCCTCGCTGGTCAGGGAACAGGACAAAACTATACCTATTTTGTTTGTGTCTTCCCGGGACGACATATCTTCCAAGCAGAAAGGGTTCCGTATCGGCATAGACGATTACATGGTTAAACCCATAGACATGGAAGAACTGGCGCTCAGAGTTGCGGCATTGCTCCGCCGGGCTAATATAGCAAACGAAAAAAAACTGACCGTCGGCGCTCTTATCTTGAACGCAGATGAAACAGCCGCTTACCTGAATGAAGAGGAGATACCCCTTACCTTAAAAGAATTTCAGGTTCTGTATAAATTGCTGTCCTATCCAAAAAAAACATTTACCCGCCATCAACTTATGGACGATCTTTGGGGTACCGAGACCGGAACCACCCCCCGTTCGGTGGACGTGTATATTACCAAACTGCGGGAAAAATTTTCCGAATGCAAGGATTTTGAGATTGTTACTATCCATGGGCTGGGATACAAAGCGGTATTGAAATGAAAAGAAACAAAGACCCCCGTATCAATGCCGGTTATATGTCTATAAAAGACTACTTGATAATGCTTCTGACATTGTCGGCCATTAACGGCTTCCATATGTGGATTTACCAGGTTTTGGGACAAAGCGGTTTAATGGAAACAAATATCAGATTGACCATCAATCTGCTTATGCTGTATATCATGATAACGGCGGCGGTTTTTTTGACAGGGATCGCCATAGTCCGCCATGTTATATGGAACCGTCCAATGCGGACTATCAGTGAGGCAGCAAAGAAGATAACCATGGGGGATTTTTCGGTCCGCATATCTCCTTCGCGCAGGGACGGGAAAAAAGACTTTGTTGAAGTAATGTTTGATGATTTTAATATTATGGCAAAGGAACTTGCGGCCATAGAAACCCTGAAAAACGACTTTATTGCAAATGTCTCCCATGAAATAAAAACGCCCCTTTCGGTTATACAGTCTTACGCAACAGCTTTGCAGAAGGAAAACTTACAGGCTGAAGAGCGAAGAGAATATACCGCAACCATTGTCGAAGCGACGCAAAGGCTTACCGCAATGGTGGCCAACATTTTAAAGTTAAATAAACTTGAAAACCAGGAAATTTTACCGAAAGCGGATTTTTTTGAGCTAAGTGAACAGCTTCGGCAGTGCGCCGTGGCCTTTGAGGAACGGTGGGATCAAAAAAACATAGATTTTGAGGCGGATTTGGACGAAGTAAACGTCTGCTATGATGGAAGCATGCTGGAAATTGTATGGAATAACCTGCTTTCCAATGCGGTTAAATTTACCAATCCCGGCGGAAAAATAATTCTAAGCCTGAAAATCCAAAATGCGCCGGAATCGGAAAGCTTTGCAGTGATTTCGGTAACCGATACCGGCATTGGTATGACAAAAGATACCCAAAAACGCATATTTGACAAGTTTTTTCAGGGAGATACCTCCCATGCCCAGGAGGGGAACGGCCTTGGCCTTGCGCTGGTTAAAAAAACCGTGGATTTGCTTGGCGGAACCATTACTGTGGACAGTGAAAACGGATATGGAACAACTTTTTCAGTCTGCTTGAAGGTTTGACGCCTCCATTTTCCGTTTTTTTCTGAATTTCAGATGATTTAATATTTCCTTAACAGATCATTAATAACTCATAACATCGCCTGTCTAAATTCAAAGTATCTTAATGATATTGAGGTATGAAGATGAAAAAAGCCATTTATTTATTAACCGGAGCGGCCGGGTACCTGGGGAGCAATATCTCCCGTTTGCTGATTGCTCAAAACAAAGCGGTTAGGGCCCTTGTTTTGAGAGGAGATCCTGCCATTACACAGGTTCCTGCTGAGGTGGAAATTGTTTCCGGCGATATTCTGGATGCCGGTTCAATTGAACAGTTTTTCGGCGTACCGAATGATACGGATATTATCGTTATTCACTGCGCCAGCATGGTAACCGTTTCTCCCGAGTTAAGCAAAAAATTGTACGCCGTGAACGTTACCGGAACTCAAAATATCCTTGATGCCTGCATAAGGCACAAAGTGAAGAAACTGGTATACGTCAGTTCTACCGGAGCTATTCCTGAACTCCCCCGCGGGCAGGTTATCCGGGAAATAAACTCTTTTGATCCTGATCTAGTTATAGGCGGTTATGGAAAAACCAAAGCTATGGCAACCCGGCTTGTGATTGATGCGGTAAAGGAACACGGTCTTGATGCTTCTATTGTATATCCCAGCGGTATTTCAGGTCCCAATGATTACGGCAACGGCTATTTTACCAATTTTATCATTGATTACTTTAACGGAAAAATGCCCGCGGGGATTGCCGGAAGTTTTAACGCCGTTGATGTCAGAGATCTTGCCGATGGCGTTATTGCCTGCACGGAAAAAGGCCGCCGGGGGGAAGGTTATATTTTGAGCAACAGCTCCGTTTCAATGCGTGATTTATTCCAGCTGATCAGCAGCAATACCGGAGCAAAGGAAATAAATACGATACTGCCTGTGTCCGCAGCAAAGGTTCTTGCCGTTCTTTCTTCGTGTGTCAGTTTTTTTACTAAAAAGCCGGGGCTGCTTACCAGTTTTGCCATTTATAACTTGAGCAGGAACAATGTTTTCTCCTGCGAAAAAGCAAAACGGGAGCTTGGTTTCAGGGTACGTCCATTCGAAGAAACTATCAGGGATATGGCGATCTGGCTGCATAAGGATCGGCGAATTTGCATCGCCGGTGAATCAGCGAGGACATTGAATCTGGATTCGATGGCAGCATAACAGCGCTGCACTTTTTCCCTTCCCGTTGGTTTGGGCTGGCTAATCTATCTATGAATTAGTCAGCCTCAGCCTATTTGTCAAGCGGATCAACATATCACCGTGCTGCGAAGCTAGTTTCATGTTTCTATTGAATAAGATATTGTTTTGCGGTATGATCACCTGTAAAAAAATCATTAAGGAGCAGGAACTGGGCTTGCATGAGCCGGCTGAGAATTATTATGAGACAATTCTTGTTTTGAACAATAAATGGGCAAAGCGGTTATATTGAAATTGACGAATACGCCGGCACAGGATGCCTGTAAGATGGAACGCTGACGAAAAAATTGTGCCGATAAAAACCAATTTTGAGGGTACTCAAATGAACAATAAAATTTTATCAATTATTAATGCCGGTTCTGTTGACATTTCAGAGTTAAAGGCCATGCTTTCCGGCATGAATACCGTTGACATCGCTGAAATATTCGAAGACCTGGACAGGGAAAAAATTATCCAGTTGTTCAGAGTTCTGCCAAAACCCATGGCAGCCGATGTATTTGCTTATGTGGACAACGATCGCCAGCAGATCATCATCGAAGCACTTGCTGATACGGAAATTGGCGATATTATCAATAAACTCTTTGTGGATGACGCTGTGGACTTTATCGAAGAGCTGCCCGCCAATGTGGTTAAGCGCGTTTTGCAAAATGTTCCTCCCGAAAAACGGAAGCTAATTAATCAATTATTGCAGTACCCTGATGATTCGGCGGGCAGCATCATGACCACCGAATATGTTGATCTGCGTGAAGATGCCACGGTGCGGGAAGCATTTGACGCTATCCGAAATACGGGTCCCAACAAGGAAACTATATACACCTGTTATGTGATACGCAGGGACAGGATACTGGTGGGGGTGGTGTCTGCAAAAACACTGATGCTCGCCCGTCCGGAGGATCGGATCGGCGATATAATGGACACAAATTTTATCTTTGCCTATACCACGGACGATCAGGAAGTTACAGCAGACCAGTTTCAAAAGTACGACCTGTTGGCAATGCCTGTGGTGGATACGGAGCAGCGTTTGGTCGGTATTATAACCGTAGACGACATCATGGAGGTTATAGTCGAGGAAAGTACCGAAGATATTGAAAAGATGGCCGCTCTTGCCCCTTCGGACGAACCGTACTTAAAAACCAGTATTATCCGGCTGGCAAGAAACCGTATGCTCTGGCTTTTGGTGCTTATGCTTTCGGCAACCATAACCGGCAGCATCATATCGGGCTTTGAGAAAGGGCTGTCGGTACTGCCCGTCCTGATGGCCTTTATACCCATGCTCATGGACACCAGCGGGAATGCCGGTTCTCAGGCCTCAACACTGATCATCCGCGGTATGGCGGTAGGCGAAATCAGCCTCAATGATGTTCTCCGCGTGCTTTGGAAAGAAATCCGCGTTGGAGCTCTCTGCGGCCTGGGGCTGGGACTTATCAATCTTGTCAGAGTTTATTTGATGAGCGGACAAGATTTTTTGTTATCCCTGACCGTTACCCTGTCCCTGTTCTGCACAATTCTTATGGCAAAAACGGTAGGCGGCCTCCTTCCCATTTTTGCAAAACGGCTGAAAATAGACCCGGCAATTATGGCGGCACCGCTGATTACTACCATCGTGGACGCCGCTTCGCTGATCATTTATTTTTCGATAGCTAAGGCGATTCTTGGGATTGTATAATTTGCGGTACATAGTTTTTTCGCCGTTACTTTTAAGGTGTTTTGCCCTCTGAGTCCAAAATAAGTTCGTGCCGCAAGAGATTTTTTTCGGCCGTAATGTTAACAAATTGAAAGAAAGCTTTTTTCAAAGACGGAAAACTGATTTCTCAAGAATGCTATGGTAGGGTTGGTAGTAATACCATACCGCACTATCTTCCTGGTTTTCAATTAAAGATATGGCAAATTAGCCATATCAAACATTCCGAAGCAGATTTTAACCCTCAAAAACACTCCCGCCGGGGGGTCGTATTTCCCGGCGGGGCGCACGGTCATTTATGGCGCAGCATAGCAAATAAGAAGCGTGTTTTCTTTCCCCGCAAGATAAAAGTTTGGAGGTTAACAAATATATAGTGTAATGAGAAAAAAACATTACAAAAGAATTAAATAATTATTATTTTTGTATTGACAGATAAATAGTTC